>Ga0209382_10002420_pt1 | contig 27256 bp, 26 predicted proteins | sample SoiMetdeltSBSDD5_FD_187599 | JGI IMG/M metagenome (GOLD analysis project Ga0209382, IMG submission 187599) | Bulk soil microbial communities from a Populus tree surrounding site in Tennessee, USA - Soil MetaG P. deltoides SBSDD5 (SPAdes) (version 2) | ecosystem: Environmental > Terrestrial >... | reverse complement strand
CCTGGCAATGTTGCGTGACGCACGTTTCAAACCCGAACGGATGGTCTGTCCCGACGCCCACGAGGTCATCATCCGCGCCTCGTGCGTGTAGCAAACCCGAAACACGCGGGCATGAAGCCCGCGGCTACGGGCGAAATGTAACGTGGACCCCGTAGCCGCGGGCTTTATGCCCGCGTGTTGAAGTGCTGATAACCCTGCGGTACTAGGACGGACTCCGTCGAACCGTCGATGATGTAGATCTGTGGATCCATCGCAGCGGGGACGATTTCGCCGATACGTGTGATCGGGACGCCTTCCACTTCAGCGGGAAGTTCCGGTGCGACGATGATCAGTTCGTATTCTTCGCCGCCGTGTAAGACGTGGGCGTCGGTGGCATCTTCGGCCCCAGGAAGCAGCCGCTTGTACATGCGGGCGCACACCTTGGATTGCTGCACGATGTGATTGAGGTCGGTGGACAGACCATCGCTGATGTCGATCATCGCGTGCGCCTGTGCCGCGATCGCGCGTCCGACGCGATACCGCGGCGTCGGATACAGATGCCGTTGGACCGAGGGATGACTCGAATTTCCGCTGCGCAAGTTATCAAGTCCGAGCGCTGAGCCGCCCAGGCTTCCGGTAACGTAGATTCCGTCGCCGGCCTTTGCGCCCGATCGTCGCACCTCTTGTCCCGACGGCACGCTCCCGATCATGGAAACGTCAATGAAGATGTTCGTCGCCGATGACGAATCCCCTCCGACCAGGGAGACTTCGAATTCTTTGCACGCGCGCGCGAGCCCGTCGATGAAGCCGTCCATCCATTCGAGGTCGAGCTCGCCGGGCAAAGCAACCGACAGCGTCAGATACATCGGCGTACCACCCATTGCGCCCACGTCGCTGACGTTCACGGCAACGGCTTTATAGCCTAACGAGTCGGGTGGATGAAACTCGCGCAGGAAATGCGTGTTTTCGGCGAGAAGATCGCTGCAGTAGACGATGCTGTGACCGGCAGGAACATCCACGATTGCGGCATCATCACCGATGCCGAGCCGGACTTCCGCGGGCGGGACACGACGACGAATCCGTTCAATGAAGGCGCTTTCACCGATGTCGCGGACCCGCATCGATTACAGAGCAGCAGCCGGAGGCCGGATGCGCGAGCGTTTGGATTTGTGCAAGCTCGGCCCCTTGACTTTGCCGACCTTGTTTCCCAGCAACGCCGCTTTGAAGACGCTTTTCACATCGTCAACGAAGATGAATTTCATGTCCTTTCGGATGTCTTCGCTGACGTCTTCGAGATCCCGGCTGTTCAAAGAGGGAAGAATGACGGTATCAATTTTGGCTCGGTGCGCCGCCAACACCTTCTCTTTGATTCCACCAACCGGCAACACTTCGCCGCGCAGTGTGATTTCACCGGTCATCGCGATTTTGCGGTGAACCGCCTTGCCGGTAAGCAATGAGAGCATTGCCGTGGCCATCGTCACGCCGGCGGAAGGACCGTCCTTCGGAATTGAGCCTTCGGGCACGTGTATGTGGATGTCATTCTTGGCGAAAAATTCTTCTTTGATTCCGAACTCTTTTGCGTGCGAGCGCGCATAGCTGAGGGCGGCTTGTGCGGACTCCTTCATCACGTCGCCCAGCTGTCCGGTAAGCATAAGGCCGCCGCGGCCGCGCATGGCGGTGGCTTCGACGAAGAGGATGTCGCCTCCGACGGGCGTCCAGGCAAGACCGGTGGCAACGCCGATCTGGTCGCGCTTGAGAAGTTCATCTTGAAAGACTTTGGGGCGGCCGAGAAATTTATCGAGATTATCGGTGTGAATCTTGCGCGCCTTCTTTTCGCCGGTCGCAATTTGCCGCGCAACCTTCCGGCACACGGACGCGATTTCACGTTCGAGATTCCTCAATCCCGCTTCCTGCGTGTACTGATTGATCATCATGCGCAGCGCTTCGTCGGTAAACTGAATCTGCGCCGGAGTCAGACCATGTTCCTCCACCTGTTTCGGGATGAGGTGGCGTTTGGCGATTTCGAGTTTTTCCTGTTCGGTGTAGCCGGTGAGACTGATGATCTCCATGCGATCGCGGAATGCCGGCTGGATGGGATCGAGCATATTTGCCGTGGTGATGAACATCACGTTCGACAGATCGAACGGCACACCAAGATAGTTGTCGCGAAACGCGAAGTTTTGCTCCGGATCGAGGACTTCCAGCAGCGCCGATGACGGATCGCCGCGGAAATCGGCGCCGATCTTGTCCACTTCGTCCATCATGAAAACCGGATTGTTCGTGCCTGCCTGGCTGATGCTCTGGATGATACGACCCGGCAGTGCACCGACGTACGTTCGGCGGTGGCCGCGAATTTCGGCTTCATCGTGCACTCCGCCGAGGCTCATGCGAACGAACTTGCGTCCGAGAGCGCGAGCGATCGACCGTCCGAGAGAAGTTTTACCCACGCCCGGCGGGCCGACAAAACACAGGATCGGTCCTTTGGAATCCTTCTTTAGTTTGCGAACGGCAAGATGCTCGAGGATGCGTTCTTTGATCTTTCCGAGACCGTAGTGGTCTTCATCGAGAATCTTCTGTGCCTTTTTCAGATCGAGATTGTCTTTGGTGGCTTTGGACCACGGCAAGGTGACGATCCAATCGAGATAGTTTCTGAGCGTGGCCGTTTCAGCGGCGTCCGGATGCATTCGCTCGAGACGGCCGAGTTGCCGTTCCGCCTCTTCGGCGACTTCTTCCGGTAATTTGGCTTTTTTGATTTTCGATCGATACTGCTCGATCTCTTCCTGGACTTCGTTCCCTTCGCCGAGCTCCTGTTGAATGGCTTTCATCTGCTGCCGCAGATAGAACTCGCGCTGGCTTTTGTCGATTTCACCGCGAGCCTGCGTATTGATGTCGTTCTGTACTTCGAGAACTTCGATTTCCTTCGCCAGAAGCTCGTGAACACGGCGCAACCGCGCGACCGGATCGATCAGTTCGAGGACTTCCTGTGCTTTGTCTACTTTGAGATCGAGGTTGGAAGCCACGAGATCGGCCAGACGGGCCGGATCGTCGAGGTTGCTCGCGATGGCGACGAGGTCCTGCGAAATGTTTTTGCCGAGCGACACTGCTCTCTCGAGCGACGATTTCACATTACGAATTAACGCTTCGAGTTCGACTGAATCCGCTGTGACCTGCGGTTCCGTTTTCGGTAAGACTTTCGCGGTCAGGTACGGTTTCGATTCGTCATAGCGCTCGACCTGCGCTCGGGAGAATCCTTGCACGAGAATCCGAACGCGGCCGTCGGGAAGCTTTAACATCCGCATGATGACGGACACCGTACCGAAGTTATGCAGATCGTCCGGTTTGGGATCGTCAACGGTAGGGTTCTTCTGTGCGACGAGAAGAATCATCCGCTTTTCGGCAAGCGCCTGGTCTACTGCCTTCGTGCCCTTCTCGCGATTCACGAAGAGCGGAAGAATCATGTACGGAAACACGACCGAGTCCGGTAACGGCAATACCGGAAGTGTGTCGGGAACAGTGATTTGCTGATCGTCAGGTGCGGCGGGCTCGGTTTTTACCAATTCAACGCTCATCTACATTTAATCCTGAATCGGAATCTCACTGGGACCGGAATTTGTCAGTCTCTTCGGTAGATATATGCGCATCAGCCCGTCGCGCAATTCCGCTCTCGCCTGGTCGGGCGCCACCGGGACACTAATGGCGATATCGCGCCGGAACTGCCCGTAATTACGTTCAAGACAATGGTAGCGGGTCGGACAGGGATCGTGGGATTGCCTTTTCACGCCGGCGATCGTCAGCACGCCGTCATGCCAGGAAAGTTTCACATCGGACCTTTGAATGCCGGGCATTTCGACGAAAAGGACAATTTCGGTCGGCCGTTCACAGACGTCCACCATCGGTTCCCAGACCTGTCGGCGTTCGAGTTGGAATTCGAAATACATTAGGCGACCAGAGGAAGATCTTTCGGCGAGCAAAGCTCCCCTCCTGGTACAGGAGGGGTGTCCGCGGCTGAAAGGCGCGGACGGGGTGGTCGCTCACACCGCCTAATGGTGTATGAGCGACCACCCCGCCGTTCGCGAACAAAAACATTCGCTCGCGGCTGCCCCTCCTGTACCAGGAGGGGAGCCACGCTCGCGAAATACTTTCCGGTTTGATTACTCACGGCTTTTCAGCAATTCCTTGAGCTCGTTCATGAACTCCGGCACATCTTTGAAATCGAGATACACCGAAGCAAACCGCACGTAAGCGACCTTATCGAGGTTTTTGAGCTCCTTCATGATCATCTCACCAATAGCGCGGGTTGCAACCTCGCGTTCACTGGAATCCTGGACCATGGTTTCCGCCAGGTCCGCAATGGTCTCGAGCTGCACCATTGAAACCGGCCGCTTTTCGCATGCTTTCAGTATGCCGGCGAGCACTTTCTGGCGATCGAAACGTTCGCGGCGGCCGTCTTTTTTGACGACCATGTACGGAATCTCATCGATTCGTTCGTAGCTCGTGAATCGCCGTTGGCATCCCAGGCATTGCCGGCGACGGCGGATCGCATCGCCTTCCTTGCTTTCTCGAGAGTCGACCACCTTGTCGTTTTGGTGGCCGCAGAATGGACACTTCATGTTGTTTCGAGTCCCCGCAGATCTCTCAGGGACAGCCCCGAATAGAGCATGTATATGGCGGCGATTAAGATTGTGGGCGCATAACTGAATACCCACGCGATGAGTGAAGCAGCAACGGCCTTTTCCGGCGATACCGCAAAAAACGTTCCCAGACAGAACACAAAACCGGCCTGAAAACCTCCACCGATGCCCGGCACCTGCGCGATCGAGCCGATGGCGACGAACACCATGACCAGCGTCGCCGCCAGGAACGAAAAATCAAATCTCATGCCGAGCATCATGAACCAGAACTGCAGCGCGATCACGACCCACAGCGTGGCCGAGTGAAACACCGTCACTCGTAGACTCGATCCTTCTTCGAGAAACGAGAGGCCCTGGGCAAAGTTGTGGACCAGAGAAGCGACTCGCTTAAATGGAATTCGCGGCGTGATTCGGTCAATGTTCGAGCGAAAGATAAACATTGCCGCAATCCCGGCCACCGAGACCGCCAGTAGAATCCAGGCGGTGGTCTTCATCATTTCTACGGGGCCGGCAGCATGTGCGGTCGCCGGGAAGTCGGCATACAGAACGGCAATACCGAACATGATGACCAGCATCACGAAGTCCAACAACCGTTCGACGACAATGGTCGAGACGGACGCGCTGAAGGGCAGTTGCTCTCTTCGCGAAAGCCAGACCGGCCGGACCACTTCCGCCGGCCGGCCGAGGATGAAGATGGCCGAGAATCCCAAGAGCGTGGCGCTCAGCAACGAATCCATATGGATCTGCTTGACGGGTTTAAGCAGGACCTTCCAGCGAACGGCTCTAAGGAAGTAGGTTGCGATGGTGGCCAGGATGGAGGCGAAAAGCCATCCCAGATGAACATTCTTGAAACTGCTGAAAAACAGGGCCCAATCAAATTTCCAGCCTTGCGATCTATAGGCTACAATCAACGCGATTGCTATTAAAGCTATAATTACCAACAACTTCCGGTTCATTTCATGGCGATTATCTCAGAAAGGTCGCAGATTCTTGAAACTTTTCTTCGCGAAAATCCGTTTATCTACAACGAGTAGCGGCGAAGCGACGAGGGCCAGAACTCAAAAGTGAACGCTGATTCGGAGCTGGTGAGAGGGTGCCTGGCCGGTGACCACGGTGCCTGGGAAGCTATAGTACGACAGCATCACCAGCGGATTTACAATCTGGCCTACCGCTACACCGGAAAGTTTGACGAGGCGGAAGATCTGTCGCAGGAAATCTTCCTGAAGGTCTATCGGACTCTGAATACTTACCGGGCGGAGTCGGGAACGCTGGTGACGTGGATGGTGAGGGTTGGTCGCAACCACATCATCGACCATTACAGGAAATTCAAGACCGAGCGTTCGCAGACCGACTCGTTAGAGGTTGAATATGAGAAAGCTGAAGAAAATCCGGATCGATTCATCAATCCGGCGGAAGCGCTCGAAAAACGTGAACTGTCCGAACGAGTTCATCGAGTCTTGCTTCGGCTTTCCGAGGATCTTCGCGAAGCGGTGATTCTGAGAGATCTCGAAGAATTCAGTTATGAAGAGATCGCGGACATGTTGAAAGTACCAGTTGGAACAGTCAAATCCAGAATTAACCGCGGCCGCGCCGAGCTGGCACGACTGCTGAAAGCGTTCAAGGAGCAGTTATGACATCTTTCGATTGCGTCCACTGCGAAGAACGAATGTCGGATTATCTGGAGAATGTGCTCAGCACCTTCGATCGAGTTCCGATGGAGCTTCACTTGAACTCGTGCCAGGCATGTTCCGAGTTGCTGGCGGGCATGGGTTTCGTGATGGATTGGGGAAAGAGCTTCCCGGTTTACGAAGCTCCGTCATGGCTGCCCACGCGGATCATCGCCAACACGCCGCGCGTCGAGCGAGAAACCTGGCTCGATACCCTGGCAGCGGTCGGTCGATGGTTCATTGAACCGCGTACGGCAATGGGTCTGCTGACGACAGTGTTGATGATTGGTTGGTTGGGTTCCGTTACAGGAATCTCTGCTGACGTTTCTTCGATCGTTCGGAATCCGGCGGCAGCTTACTACCGCGCTTACGATCAGGCTGTTCGAAGTTTCTACCGCGCACCCGTGGTGACTGAAATCCGATCACAGATCGAGCGTTTGAGGGAGATTTCCTGATGAATTGCGTTAACCACGCAGACACGACGTCTGCTGCGTTCTGCATCCGCTGCGGAAAAGCGCTCTGTAACGAGTGTGCGCGCAACGTGCGTGGATCTGTTTATTGTGAGCCTTGTCTTTCCGAATTCGTTCAAGGCAAGGCAGCGCCGAGCGGCAGCGGCATTCCGCCAAAACAGCCGCAGTCCGTTTATGGAACGAATCCGGGAGCGGCCTTCGCGCTTGGACTCATTCCTGGAGTGGGCGCTATTTATAACGGCGAGTTCTTGAAGGCCGCGATCCATGTTCTCGTTTTCGCGCTGCTCGTCCAGTTCAACAACGCAACCCGCGGGGCGGCGCAGCCACTGATGGGAATGGCGACAGCTGCATTTTATTTCTACATGGCGTTCGACGCGTATTACACGGCGAAGAAACGCCAGTTCGCCGCGCAAGGTGTGCAGTTGGAAACTCCGATCGATCGTCTGCAGCAGCAGTTCGAAGAAATGCGCAACAAAGAGCTGTGGGGAGGCGTCGCGCTGGTCCTGATCGGCGGCTTGTTTCTCGCCGACAATTTCGATCTGGTGCGAATCGATCGTATCGGACAGTTGTGGCCTCTGGTACTGGTCGGCCTCGGTATTTGGATGCTGAGGCGACATCAGGGAAAGGAGTCCCAGTGACCGGACCGTTGTTATTGATCGTTATCGGCGTGCTATTCCTGCTGAACAACCTTTTTCCGGAACAGTTCCGGTTCGGCAGGATGTGGCCGGTGATTCTCATTGTCATCGGAATCACCAAGGTCATCGAATATTTCCGCAATCAGCCACCCACAGATAGCACGACAGACAGGCCGATAGATCGGCCGATCTCCCGAAAGGAGGACATGTGAGTCGTCGAACCAGCGCCGGATCCATTTTCTGGGGCCTTACACTCGTGGCGATCGGCGCCCTGCTGCTCGCCCGCAATCTCGGCTACTCCGTTCCGATATGGGGCGCGATCGCAAGGTATTGGCCGGTCCTGATCATTGTCTGGGGTCTGCTGAAACTCGTCGACTACGTTCGTATGCGGAACGACGAACAGAAGCGGCCGCTATTCTCCGGTGGAGAAGTGGCGTTGCTCATCCTGATTATTTTTATCGGCAGCGCGATAACGGTGACGGCGAACATAAACCCGGATATCGGTTCGATTTTCGACATCGACGGTAACTTCGATATCTGGGACATCGCGGGTAACAGTTATCACTTCACCGAACATCAAGAACTCGATGCGACTGCCGGCGCGACAATCCGCATCTTCAACGTGTACGGATCCGTGGATGTCAAACCGGCGGATGTCGATCGAATCACGGTTGATGTCGAGAAAACCGTTCGCGCAACCGATCAGACCGAAGCCGACCGCCGCGCGAAAGACTTTACGTTTGCCATCATGAACGACGGCGGAATGTACCGTATTGTTTCCAGCCTCGATGAGGCGCGCACACGGGCGGAACGCGATTGGACGCCCGAAATCAGGCTCGGCAACGACCGGCAGCGCTTTAAGAGCAATCTGACCATTCGCGTGCCTCGCAAGGCAAATCTCGATATCAGGAATCGGTACGGAGCAGTATCTGTCGATGGTTTCGAAGGGAATCAGGTGATCTCCAACAGAAATGGATCGACGTCCATCAACCACATCACCGGCGGAGTGACCGTTACGACTGGCTATGCAAGCGCGGTTCTGGAGTCGGTGAGCGGCGACGTCACCATCACGAATTCGTACGCGAGTACGACGTTGCGAACAATCGGCGGCAAAGTCACGGTCAACAACAAGTACGGTCACGTTGACGTTCAGGACGTCAAAGGCGACGCATCGATTGAGAACCGGTACTCCGCCGTCAATGCCGAACGGATTGGCGGCAATCTCAAAATCGACGGCCGAAATAATTCCGTCGATATCGATCAGGTCAATGGGTCTTTGGAGGTCGAAACTTCGTATAAGACTTTGAGTGTTCGAAATGCGAAAGGAACGATGACGTTGTCGAACCGGCATGGCGATGTTGACATCGAGCTGGACGAGCAACCGAGGAACGACATTACCGTGAACGCTCAATACAGTGACGTCACGATCGAGATGCCGGGGAACGCCACATTCCAGTTCGATGGGCGCACCCGTTATGGAAACGTAGATTCGAGTTTCGATGCAATTTCCGTCAACAGCTCCGGCCGTGAACGAACGGCTCGGGGCCAGCAAGGGCAGGGCGGGCCGCGGATCAGCGTCGAAACGGATCATGGAAACATCCGCCTGGAAAAGCGTGGTTGAGGAGGAGTGGGTATGTATTGCTATCAGTGTGGTGCTGAACTTTCAGAAACAGCGAGGTTTTGTAGCGGCTGTGGACGGACTGTGGATGCTGCGCAACCGGTAGTCGCCGGAAAGAGTGCTCGCGACATGGCAACTCACGTTCAGATTCTGGCGTGGCTGTTCATTGGGAGCGCCGTACTGTACGGCATGCTGGGATTGGCGCTGATGATCGCTCCGGCAATCCTTCAGCAATTGCCGATCGCAACGCCGCCTGACGTTCCGTTCGACGTCGTGCAGTTTGTCAGCAGCATAGCGGGCTTGATCGGAACCGCGATTCTGCTCGTTGCCGCAGGCAGCGCGGCAGCCGGAATCGGACTGATGCAGTATCAGTCGTGGGGACGTATTCTCGCGCTGATCATGTCTGCAGTGATGTTGATCAAGATCCCGTTCGGAACCGCGCTCGGCATTTATGCATTCTGGGTTCTGCTGTCGCAGCGAGGCCGCGAATACTACGAACGCAAATCCGCGGTCACCGAAGGCCGCGCCTAAAAATGGGGCCAGACGGGGTATTCCCCTATTTAGAAATTGGGGAATACCCCGTCTGGCCCCGATTTTTACTGTTGTTTTCGCTTTTGTCACTCATGTGAAAATGGCCGGCATGAACCTGCTGATCTCCCTGCTTCTGTTCACCGCACCGATTAAACCGGAAACTGGCCACTTCACGATCTACGTCAACGGTCAAAAGATGGCGACCGAGGATTACCGCATCGTGCCGCAGCGCGGCGGCTACGTCGTCGAAGGCCGCACCGTCATCACTTCCCAGGCACAGAGCGTGGACCTGAAGAGCCGTATGGAACTCGATGAGGCGTTATTGCCAAAGTCGTATGAATTCGAATCACGCGGCAATACGGTCAAACTCAAAGTGGAAGCGCCCCTCAGCGAACTCGAATACACAAGTCAGGGCAAGAAGCAGTCCGATACCGTTCGGTTTCCCAAAGACGGAGCCATCATTGACTCGAATTTCTTCCACCACTACGTGTTATTGCTGTATCGCGTGGGGGCGGCGCAAGGTGGATCCACGGTTTCCGCATTCGTTCCACAGGCCCTCGAACTTGGGACAATGACCATCCGGAACCTTGGAAACCATACATATGAAATGGATTCCGGCGAGGTTAAGGTCAAGGCCACCACGGACATGGATGGAAAATTGCTCCGTTTGGAGGTGCCGGCGGCTAAGGTAGTCGTTGAACGATAGCGCCGGCCCAAGTAGACTAGGCGATTACCTTTATAGACTTCCAAATAGGACTCGCTAATCTATGGCCGATGCTTCCGTTTTGACTGCCTTTCTTGCAGGTATTATTTCGTTCTTATCCCCTTGCGTGCTGCCGCTCGTACCGGGCTACATTTCAATCGTTTCCGGGTTCTCGCTCGACCAGCTCAAAGCCGACGATAAGAAACAAAACATGCTGGGCACGGTGGTGCTGAATTCGCTGATGTTCGTGATCGGGTTTTCGATCACATTCATTCTGCTGGGCGCCAGCGCGACATATCTCGGCCAGCTGCTGGTGACGAAAAAAGTTCTTCTTGGGCAGATCGCTGGCGTTTTGCTTATCGTTTTTGGACTTCACCTCACCGGAATTTACCGAATCAACTTCCTGTATCAAGACAAGCGGTTTCACGGAACTTCCAAACCCCGCGGAATGTTCGGGGCGCTCGTGCTGGGGCTCGCCTTCGCATTCGGCTGGAGTCCGTGTATCGGTCCGATGTTGGCGACGGTGCTTGGTCTGGCGAGCGCGAAAGAAACATTGGGGCAGGGAATTTTCCTACTCGCGATCTACTCCGCGGGATTGGGAATTCCGTTCCTGTTGACCAGCCTTGGCTTGAATCAATTCCTTGGCTTTTACGCCAAATTCAAACGGCACTTCCAGACGATGGAAGTCGTCAGCGGAGTGCTCGTCATCGCGGTTGGTCTGCTGTTCTTGTTCAACCGCCTGACGATGCTGAACAACTGGTTCAGCTTCCTGAACCGCTTCCAGGAATTCATGTAATCCCGTAGCCACGGATTACGGATTTCACGGATCGCCTATTTCATCGACTTCAACGCGGCCGTTTCGTCGTCGTAGGACTCGAATACCGTCAATAATTTGGTGATCTGTAAGAGATCCTGAACTTTGTGGGTGAGATTGAGCAGCTTCAGTTCGCCGTTGGCGTTGCGAACGGTGGTAAAGGCTGTGACGAGCTCGCCCAGGCCCGAGCTGTCGATGTAATCGCAATCGGCCAGGTTGAGCACGAACTTCCGTTCCCCCGCCTCGAGCAGCTTTTTGAGCGCGTCGCGTATGATCAGAGTCCCTTCTCCGATCGTTATTCGGCCGCTCAGGTCCAGAATGACAACGTCATCCAGCCGGCGGGGTCTTAGCAACATGCTCATGAGAGGTTTTCTTTTGGTATCCGTTTGACCATTCGAAGCCGGCTGCCGCCGCCTTCGCGTCTGGAAAGATCGACTTCATCCATAAATGACCGGATGATGAGAATCCCGCGACCGCTGGGTTTCAGCAGGTTTTCGACGTTGGTTGGGTCAGCGACATCGTCCAGCTGAAAGCCTTTACCCTGATCTTCGACGGTAATTTCGATTGAGTTGCCGTCAGACGAGATCCTGAGCGTGGCCTTCTTTTCCGGGTCGCATTTGTTGCCGTGCTGGATCGCATTGATCATCGATTCACTGATTGTTAATTCGATCCAGTGCGCGAGATCTTCACTCAGGTTGTATTCCCTGATGGCTTCTTCGACCAGCGTGTGCACGTTTGCCATTTCTTCGAGCCGGCTCGGCACCGTCAGCTCGAAGCTCCTTGGCTGATTAGGCATGACCTCTAGTAACACGAGCCTTTTTATAAAGTCAATGCAGCATGCTAATCTGCCTCGATGGATTTTGAGGGCGATCTCGCGGTTATCGACCCGGTTTCGCGAATCGAGGGCGATGTCGAGATGCCGGGAGACAAATCTATTAGCCATCGCCTGGCCATGATCGGCAGTATTGCCGAAGGCACCACCCACATTCAGAATTTCGCCGCTAGTGCCGATTCGCACTCCACCCTTGGCTGTCTCGAGCGACTGGGTGTCCGTTTCCAGGAGTCTGGCTCAACCGTGGAAATCGCCGGCAAGGGGCTGGCCGGATTCGTTTGTCCGGAAACCGTGCTGGACGCCGCCAATTCAGGCACGACGGTCCGATTGATGTCGGGGATCCTGTCGGCATGTCCGTTCCAGTCCACCTTCGTAGGAGACGACTCGCTGTCTCGTCGTCCCATGAACCGCATCATGGTCCCGTTGCGCCAGTTCGGCGCCCGATTAACCGCTCGGGAGGACAATTTCCTGCCGCTTACCATTGGCGGCAGCGCTCTTCGCGGTATCGAATACGATTTGCCTGTCGCGTCCGCACAAGTTAAGTCGGCAGTTATCCTGGCGGGTTTGCATGCTCACGGCAAAACACGGGTCCGCGAGCCTATACCGACGCGAAACCATACCGAAATCGCGTTGCAGGAATTCGGAGCCAGGCTGGACTCGGACGGCGGGTTGGTCGAGATCGAGGGCGAACAAGTACTGACCGGTCGAATTATGACGGTGCCGGGTGACGTCTCTTCAGCGGCTTTTTTCATCGCCGCCGGAATTGGAGCGGCGGCCGCGCGGCTGCGGATACGGGACGTGGGACTGAATCCAACGCGCACTGGATTCATTAACCTTCTCGAGGATATGGGCGCGCGCATCACGATCGAAGGATTGCGCGTCGGAGGCGGAGAGCCGATTGGTAATGTGATCGTTGAGAATTCTACGCTGTCCGGAATGGAGGTTCGGAAGCACTGGATCGGGAATATCATCGACGAGATCCCCATACTGGCGGTGCTGGCGACGCAAACACGGCAGGGAATCCGGTTCCGCGATGCGGCCGAGCTTCGCACCAAGGAAACCGATCGGATTAGCGCAATCGCGGATAATCTTCGCGCCCTGGGCGTTGTGGTCGAGGAGTTTCCTGACGGGCTGTCCGTGCCTGGCGGGCAGACGATCCGAGGCGGCGTTGTGGATTCCCGCGGCGATCATCGAATCGCCATGGCGTTTGCTGTCGCGGGCCTGTTCGCAAAATCGCCGGTCACGATACGTGGGGCGTCGTGCGTAGCCGTCTCTTTTCCAGGATTTTTTGAAACGCTGAAACGTCTTTGCCGATAACGCGCAAGACGGATCTGACCAATTCGTTAATTCCTAATTCCTAAATCCTATCCGAGAAGAATGCTCAGTCAGCCGTTTCCTCGGGTAGGATTTAGGAATTAGGAATTAACGAATTGGTCAGATCCGTTTCTTACGCGCGCTTTCGAGGCTCGACTTCGGAGTGTTCTTCGGCCGGAGCGACCGCAGGAACGGCCTTGATCAGCCGGACGCGCATGATGCGCCGGCCCATAATCTGTTCCACACGGAAGGTGCTGCCCTCGTAATCGACTTCTTCCGATTCCTTCAACAACCTGCCCGCCCGCGCGAGCAAGAAACCGGCGAGCGTCACGTACTGACCCGTCTCCGGCAGGCTGAATCCGACCCGCTCGTTGAATTCGCGAACGGAAATGCTGGCGTCGATCAGAACGCTCCCGTCCGGATGCGGAACGATCGAATCGACCTCGACATCGTGCTCGTCCTGGATCTCGCCCACGATCTGTTCGATAAGGTCCTCGAGCGTGACCATGCCTTCCATCCCGCCGTGTTCGTCCACCACGATGCCCAGATGCGTTTGTGCGTTCTGCAGCATGAGTACTGCGTTGTTCAGTTTCGCCGTATCCGGGATGAAGACCGGTTTCCGCAGCAACTGCGAAAGTCGGAAGGTTTTCGGATAGTGCAAATACGGCATCAGATCTTTGCCGTGGAGAATCCCGACGACATTGTCCAGAACTCCCTGATAGACCGGGAATCTCGAATACCGCGTGCTTTCGACGATCATCAGGATCTCGTCGAACGGGGTGCTGATATCGAGCGCCGTGACCTCCATTCGAGGAATCATCACGTCCTTGACCTGGCGTTCCGAAAACTCCAGGACCCGTTCCAGCATCTTGCTGCTTTCCTGCCGATGCGCTTGAATCACAGTGCGCAGATCGAAATCCGGTTGGTGTGCTGCGTGGGTTTTTGCCTCAGCTTTATGCGACCGGAAGAAGAATCCGGCGATGCGCACTCCAATTTTGGTGACCGGGTAAAAAAGTCTCATGCAGATCTCGATCGGAATCACGAGACCCAGGCTGATCTTTTCGGGATGTCGTGCGGCAATGGCCTTTGGGCCGAGCTCACAAAACAGGAGCAGAACGATCGTGAGGACGACGGCTTCTCCCGCCAGCGCGAAATCGATGTAATCCACACGGACCCAGCGCGAAACGATAGAGGCCGAAACCGTGGCTGCGCCAATATTTGCGAAATTGCTACCTAACAGAACGGTCGCCAGGAGTTTTTCAGGGGCATCCAGCCACGACATCAGTTTCTGTGCCCGGCGGTTACCTTGAGTCGCTAAGTGCGCTATCTTGTAGCGATTACTGGCGAATATAGCGGTTTCGGCGAGGGAAAAGAATGCAGCTAGCGTCAGAAAGACGAATAGAGGCAAAAATAGAACGAAACTGGACATTTAGATTCGGCTTTAGGCCACGGGTACTTTACCGCACGCCTTGGTCACAGCTTTCTCGATGCGCTCCTCGATCTCCAACTCTGTCAAATTCATGACGGTCGAAAGTTCCGAAATGAGCAGGAACCGAGCGCGATCCAACATGCGCTTCTCGCGGAAAGATAATGGCTTAACCCGACTTAAGTAGACGAGGTTCTTAAAGACCTCTGCAACGTGGAAGATCGATCCGGAGCGCATCTTCTCAGAGTTCTCCTTGAATCTATCTTTCCAATCGCGTTGAGTGAAGAATTGATTGCTGCCTAGAAACGAAAGTAGCTGCTCAACGTCTCTCTTCTCAATGATTTTACGGAGCCCGACGTCGCCAGCATTTGCGGTAGGCACCATGACAAGGATGTCATTCGAACAAATTCGCAATAAGTAAAAACGTTCAAATTTTCCCTGAACTAACCGATTCGAGATTTTTTCAATGATTCCGACCCCATGGTTGGGGTAAACGACCTTGTCACCGATTTCAAATTGATCCATAGCCCACCGGAGAAAAACTGGCGTATATTTTACGGTCCCGTAGGGCGCGAAATCAAGCGCGTATCGGCCTACAGCCCCCGCCAATCGTGGATTTCGTGCGGCGAGGTTTTTGCGCTTGAACATACTCATTATTCGTGCCTGTGCCGTTGGCGACTTCGTTCTCAACCTGCCCGCGCTGCAGGCTTTACAAGTATCGCATCCCGAAGCTCGGTTCGTCCTCGTCGGTTATCCCGACCGTTTGGAAGTTGCGCGGCGGTTCGTTCGCGTGGCATCCGTGCACTCGATCGAAACGGAACCGTGGTGCCGCCTGTTCCACGAGGCAGTAGAAATCATCGACGTGGATCGCGCGATCGTCTGGATGAAGGATCCAACTGTTGCCGACAACTTGCTGCGATCTGGTATACCAGGCGTATCCTCGTTTTTTCCGTTTCCCGAATCCGGACACGCAGCTGCACATTTGCTGAATACACTCGGCCTTCCCGCTCCCCAATTGCCGGATCTGTGGCGGCCGGCATCGAACCAAATCATTCTCCATCCCGGAAGCGGCGGTCCGAAAAAATGCTGGCCCCATTTCCGACAACTCGCGGATCATCTGGACGCGCCGGCATTCCTGATCGGTCCTGCCGAGCGTGATTTCGATTCGGGCTCGTATCCTCGTTACGAAGCCCTCACGCTGTCGGAAGTCGCGGATTTGGTATCAGGTGCTCGCGCCTTCGTCGGCAACGACTCGGGTATCACCCATCTTGCCGGTTACCTCGGCTGTCCAACGCTGGCGCTTTTCGGCCCGACCGATCCGGCTGTGTGGGGACCGTTAGGACGGCGCGTTCGAATCATTCACCAACCGCAGCTGGCGGAGCTCGAACCTGAGTGCGTTGCGCGGTATGTTGAACAAGAGGTCCCCTCCTGGAACAGGAGGGGTGTCCGCGACTGAAAGTCGCGGACGGGGTGGTCGCTCACACAACATCGTCCCCAAATGCGTTCCGTTCGATTGTGTGTAATTGACCACCCCGCCGCTCGCGAATAAAAACGTTCGCTCGCGTCTTCCCCTCCTGTTTCCAGGAGGGGAGCTTTGCTTGCCGAAACAGCTTCGGGGTGTTCACTAGCGGCGGATCAGTTCGGCGAATCGTCGTGCGGCCTGATCAAGGCGAGCGCCGGGAACCAATAGGTAGTCGTCGGTTACAACGAACACTCGTCCTTTTTGAACAGCCGGCACGTTCTTCAACGTTTTCCAGTCATTCTCGCGTTGACGGATGTCGGCTTCGCTGGCGGGAGGTGGAATCGTTTCGATGATGATGTCCGGCGCTCGACGAATAATCTCTTCGAGCGTGGGCTGGATGACTTCCTGTTCAAGATCCCCCAAAACGTTACGGCCACCGGCTATATCGATCAGTTCGTGTTGGAACGCCTTTGAGCCGACGCTGTAGAACGAGCCCAGAAGCCCGGCGCCGCGGTTGTGGACAATAAGCACGCTTGGCCGGGTTGCCGGTGCTGTCTTGCGCAGATCGTCGAACGAGGCGTGAATTCGATCGACAATTTCGCGCCCGCGATTTTCCTCTCCGACCGTTTTCCCAAGTTCAATGATGTAGTCGAGTGTGTGCTCGATATCGCCATGGGTAAAGGCGTAGAGCCGGATCCCGACGGCATTGAGTCGCAATCGAAGCGCTTCCTGGCTGCCGTAGGTGAGCACCAGGTCCGGCTTCATCTCGATAATCTTTTCGATGTTCGGATTCAGCAGACCACCGATGCGAGGTCTCGACTCGACCTCCGGCGGAAACCGGTCATAATCGCCGACGGCAATCACGCGATCGCCGACGCCGAGCGCAAACAGCATCTCCGTCGCGCTAGGCACAACGGAGATGATGCGTTTCGGTACGCGGGCTTTCGGTTGGCTCGAGCCTTCCCGCTGCGCGCAGGCCGGCAGTACCAGCAGCAGTGCCAGCAGGACCTTCCACTTCATCGCTCTAAGCCGATGCGGATCTTGGCGCCGACAACTGCGCTGCGGCCCAATGCCTGATATCCAAGCACTTCCTGGTAATCCATGTCGAAAATGTTCTCCAGCCGTACAAATGCGGAAACGAACCGGTTGACATTGTACGTGAACGCCGCATTTGAAGTTGAATACCGTACATTGCTAAATAAGGCTGGCGTGTGGGTGAAGAAGTCGCTGTCGGCGCGCCGCCCAACAAATCTGGTTGACCAGTGGGCACTCCATCGCGGATCTGTCCACGTCAACGAAACGTCGCCGGAATGTTTAGGTCGTCGAAGCAGCGGATCTCCCGGCCTGTTTGGAAAACTCGTCTGAGTAGATTCGACAATGTGGCCTTCGAGAAACGTGTAGTTCGCTTGCGCGTAAAGCTGCCTCATTCTGGCGCGGATGCGAGTCTCCAGGCCGCGGGTCCTGGTTCGCCCGATATTGAAATACTGGCTTACACCTGAAGGCTGACGAACCAGTTCAATCGCATTCCGGAACCGGTTATCGAACCAACCGATATCACCCGTAACTCGATCGCGCCAGAACGATTGCTCGACACCCGTTTCCCAACTCTTCGAGCGTTCCGCCAAAAGGTCCGGGTTACCAAGGAAGAACGTACTCGTGGAGAAGTTTTCGGGGAACGTCGGTTCCTTGATGCCTGTGCCCGCATTGAACCGGATTCGCGTGGCCGGCAAAACGCGATACGACACCGACAAACGAGGCGTCGCGGCGGTTCCGAAGGTGGTGTTGTCCTCGATTCGAACGCCTCCCGTGATATCGAGTTTTTGCAAATAAGCGAACTGCTGCTGGACGTAGTAACCGACATTGTTTCGGTTGTGACGAACATTCGCGACGATCGCATTCTCGCGGTCGTAATCGACGCCATATGACAGCGTGCCGGCGACCGGCAGCGCCGCGTCGCCGTGGTATTCGACGCGATGTCGCGTGTGCAGAACGGTCGAGACGCCGAACGCGCTATAGAAGTACTGATCGTGATCGTAGAGCCGGTAAGCCAGCTGCTGCGTTACCGATGAACCGATAAAGCCCTGATACGTGAGTCCGGCCGCGCGTTCGAGGCGGGTCATGCGATTGTTCGGGCCGAACGATGTAAAGCCGGGAGCGTTCGCGCCCGGCGTTCCGGCCTTCACACTGCCGTACAACAGGGTTGCGCGAAGGCTTTGCCGTGAATCCGGGGAGTAACCGAAGTTACCGAAGTAGTTCGCATTCCGGTAATCGTTGTTCCTTCCCACGTTATCGGTATCAAAACGGTCGAACGCGTTCGAAAAGTCGAACTTCTTCCAGCTGCCGCGAAATGCAGCCCGCTGATCGGTTGTAGCGAACGATCCACCCTCGGCTGCGTATTCGAATTCCGGAGTTCCGGCACCCGGCCTGGTGAAGATTTGAACAACGCCGGTGATCGCGTCGGACCCGAACACGGCGCTTTGCGGGCCACGCACGATCTCCACTCGACTGATGTTGTCCGTGGACAAATGAGAAATGTCGTAAAGTCCGCCGGGTTGGTTTACAGGAATGCCGTCCACCAGCACTTTGGTGTAATCGGATTCACCTCCGCGAACGAACATGGAGGTGATGCCGCCAATTGCGCCGCTGCGCGCGACGGCCATGCTTCCCGTTTCGCGCAACAAGTCCACCGTCGTGCGTGCTTTGCTTGCTTCGATTTGAGTTCGATCGATGATATCGACGCTCGCTCCAAGCGTCATCGCCGGCGTCGGCGTTCGTGTGGCCGTTACCAGGACGCTGTTACGGATCGGCGCTACGTCGAGCATAACCGTATCCAACATGGCTTCGCGAGGCACGTCGACTGTTCTTTCAAAGGCCGCAAACGCTTGCGCGAGAATTGTGAGCCGATATTGACCCGCTTCGATTCCGCTGATCGTGAAGCATCCCTTGTCGTCGGTCTGTGTCTGATAGCGTTTGTTGGTTTCAGAACGTTCCAAAACGACAGCGGCGCGCGGAATGGCAGCCCGTGTGGAGTCTTGAATGCAGCTCGAAACGGACGGCTGACCCTGTGCAAAAACGGAAAAAGTTGGGAAAACGATCAGAGAGACGAGGTGGTATAACCACCCTGGACGTGGAATTTTCATTGTGCCCTTCCCTCGAAGGTTTATTCCTCCGGAAGGTGTCCTGACTTGACGACTGATCTGAACGGGGCGCCTTCCCACCGCGGTTATGATCGCCGAGGCAGTGGCTTGAGCATGTGGTGTCGTCGTACAGTTGCGGGGCAGTAGCGGCTTTGAACCGCTTTCCCTAGTCGGAGTACGGTTGAGTTTTTCGAAACGGCGCACATGATAACATGATTCGGTTTTCTGAAGTTCACCGCAGAGACGCAGAGAAAAATGGAACAGTTAATGGAATACCTGCAGCGTGACGAACTCGAGCGACGATGGGCGCGTGTGCGCCAATTCATGGAAACCGACGCTCTGATCGTCCTGCAGAACGTGGATCAGTTTTATCTGACCGGCACGCTTCAGAATGCCGTGCTCTGGTTTCCGCGTGAAGGCGAGCCCGTGTTTGCCGTGCGCAAGAGCTATGACCGGGCCAAGGCCGAGTCACCACTCAAAAACATCGTGCCGTTGAAATCTTTTTCGGAACTTTCGTCGCTCATTCAGAATCCGGGAAGCACGCTAGGTTATGAACTCGACGTCGTTCCTGTTGGTTTGTTCCAACAGGTCTCTAAGCAATTTCCCAACAGCAAACACGTTGACGGATCCAAGGCGATTCGAGACGCCCGCTCCGTAAAAACGCCCTACGAGGTGGATTGCATCCGCCGGGCAGCCTCCATGCTGGACAAGGCTTTTCTCGATATCCCGACGCAATTGAGGGAAGGACTTACCGAACTCGAACTCTCCGCGCGAATCGAATACGTCATGCGCATGGAGGGCCACCAGGGGTTATGCCGCGTTCGCCGCTTCAACATGGAGCTGTATTACGGCGCAGTCTCGTTTGGTGAGACGGCCTCGTATCCACACAACTTCGATGGTCCGGTCGGTGTGCGTGGACTTTATCCGGCCGTTCAGGCCATGGGAGGCCGCCGGAAATTGAAACGCGGCGACCCGGTCATGGTCGATGTGGTTGGAGGTTACGCGGGGTATATCGCAGACGGATCGCGCACGTATTCGCTTGGTCCGGTGTCGCAACAGATGCGGGATACGCATCAATTTATCCTCGATCTCAACGCGTATATTGAAACCCAACTTCGTCCGGGCGCTATTCCCAGCGAAGTTTACGCAGAGATTCAGAACCGCGTCGCCAAAACACCGTATGCGCCGCACTTCATGGGAGCCGGCGAAAACCAGGTGCGTTTTGTCGCACATGGTGTTGGCCTGGAGCTTGATGAGACCCCCGTGATTGCTCCAAAATTCGATGCGCCGCTGGAAGCCGGGACCGTCCTGGCCGTCGAGCCGAAGGTTTTCTATCCCGGCCTCGGTGGTGTTGGCGTTGAGAACACGTATCTCATCACGGCAAATGGCTGCGAGCGATTGCTCACTTGCCCACAGGAGATCTACATCCGGTGAACCGACAACGCGCAATCGGCCTGCTGATTTTTTTAGTCCTCTCTACCGGTCTCGTTTGGACGCAGACCACGACCACGCTCGTCATTGTGCATACCAACGACATTCACGGCCAGGTTTTGCCGCGTGCCGGCATCGGCGGTCTGGCAGAAGTTGCAACGGCGATCCGCCGCGAGCGACCAGATCTGCTGCTCGACGGTGGCGACATGTTCACCGGCACGATGATCAGCGACGAATTCTTTGGTAAGCCGGTGATTGAGATCCTCAATCATCTGCATTACAACGCCGTCGCGCTTGGCAATCATGAATTCGACTATGGTATCGATGAGCTGCAAAAACGAGCGAAAGAGGCGACTTTCCCGATCCTCTCCGCAAACGTCGAAACGGGAATTGCCGAGATTAAGCCGTACACCATCGTTCCCGTTCGTGGCGTTCGCATCGGAGTCATCGGATTGACGGAAGAAAAGCTGGCCGAGGTAACGCATCCAAAGAATCTGAAGACGGTAAAGGTCAGGAAACTGGTCGATGCGTTGACCGAGACATTACCGAAGCTGCGGCCAATGACGGATTTCGTGGTTCTCGTGACGCATATTGCGACTGAAGACCAGATTCGTGTCGCGAAAGCGTTTCCCGAAATACGTTTGATCATTACCGGCCATCCGCACATTGCGCGTGCGACTACCGTCAGGAGCACGCTCATTGTGGAGACCGGGAACAGCACGCGTTTTGTTGGCAAGGTGGAGATGCGGCTGAATGGAAAGACTCCAGACACGATGACTTCGGAGATGATTCCGATCCGCGACCTCGAACCCGATCCGGAAGTCAGAGCCATCATCGAGCCCTATCACAAAGCCATCAACGAACGAGCTGCGCAGCGCCTGGGCGATTCGCAGGCCGATATGCTGAAGTCGGAATTGCAGGAATCACCTCTCAACAACCTTATCGCCGACGCCATGCGCGATTTCGCTAAGACGCAGATTGGCATTCAAAACGTCGGCGGCCTTCGCGCCCCACTCCGCAAAGGTGCCGTCACCTACGGTGACATTTTCGAGGTTCTGCCATTTCAAAACACGCTGGTGAAGATGACATTGACGGGTGCTCAACTGAAACGCGTACTAGGCCGACGGGTTCAGGCGGTCAGCGGTCTAAAGGTTTCGTGGGACACAACGCAGAGACCGAACCAGTTAGTCTCCGTGACGCTTGACGACGGAACCCCGATTCGTGACGGTGACAAATACACGGTGGCGGTAAACGATTTCATGGCCGTTGGTGGCGACGGCCTGATTGAGTACATGGACGGCGCGGAGACTCAAGATATGGGCCTGCTGCTGCGGGATGCCGTCACCAGCTACATCCGCCGGCACGGCACGCTTGACGGAAAAACCGACGGACGCGTCAGTATCCGGCCCCGTTAGGATCGAACAGCGCTGGCTCGGCTGCTCGGTAGATAAGACAAAGTGCGCTTGACCACCGGAGCCAGCAACCGCAGTTCCTGCATCAACTCACCGAATGTCTCCGGTAGCAGCGCCTGAGGACCGTCCGATAGCGCGTTCTCAGGTTGGTCGTGAACCTCGATGATCAGACCGTCCGCGCCTACCGCTACCGAAGCACGGCTCATCGGCGCCACTTTGTGACGTTTGCCGGTTCCATGGCTGGGATCCACCAGAATGGGAAGATGTGAAATCCGTTTCACGGCCGGGACAATCGATAGATCGAGTGTATTGCGGGTGTGATCGGCAAAAGTACGAATGCCGCGCTCGCAGAGAATCACCTGATAGTTGCCTTCAGCCATGATGTACTCGGCGGCGAGGAAAAATTCGTCGAGCGTCGCGCTCATACCACGCTTCAGAAGCACCGGCTTTCGGGCCCGGCCGGCGTGCCGCAGCAGGCTGAAGTTTTGCATGTTGCGTGCGCCGATCTGAATGATGTCGGCGTACTCTTCAACCATGTCCATGCTGTCGGCATCAATAGCCTCGGTGACAATCGGCATTCCTGTGTAATCGCGTGCCTTCGCGAGGATTTTGAGACCTTTCAATCCAAGTCCGTGGAAGCTGTACGGCGAGGTTCGAGGCTTAAAGGCGCCGCCGCGGAAGATGTGTGCGCCGGTCGAGCGAACCTTTTCGGCGATCCGCAAGGTCTGTTCCTCGGATTCGACGGCACATGGACCGGCCATCACCACCACTTCGAGACCGCCGATGACGATGTCGCCGACCTGAATTTCGGTGTTATCCGGCTTGAGTTCCCGGCTGACCAGCTTGTACGGATGCGTGACCGCAATGAGTTCGACGACACCGGGCAGGTTTTCGAAGAAACCAGGTTCGACGGGGCCGGGGTTTCCTGTCAGACCGATTGCGGTCCGATTGGCGCCCGGCATCGGGTGCGGCTTAAATCCAAGATCCTCAATTTTTTTGCACACCCGCTCGACGTCTTCGGCGGTTGCATGTGCTCCCATCACGATTAACATAGGCCGGGAATTCTATCACGGACCGGCTCAAAACCGCGCCGGACGTGGTTTCGCGGCGCGGATCAGCCATCAGCATTCACCAATCCGCAATTTCCACTATCCTTATAAATCTCCCCTATAAATCGCTATCTATATGGAACATTTATAACGATAGTGGAAATTGCGGATTGGTGAATGCTGATGGCTGATCCGCGCGGACTTGGTCATTAGTCCTGACGTAGCACTATGATGGGGTCGATGCGGGTCGCTCGGTAGATCGGTACGTAGCAGGCCACATAGGTCACGATGCCGACGAGCACCGAAACTGTCACGAGCACGCTCGGATTCGAGGCGGAAACCCCAAACACGATGCTTTGCATGAGCCGATTACCGAAAACGGCGGCGATCAGGCCGACCGCCAGACCGGTCGCGGCCATCATGAGAGCCTGTCGAAATATCAGAAGCTTCACGGAATTTCGCCCCGCGCCGAGGGCCACACGAATTCCGATCTCCTTCGAACGCTGAGCGACGGAGAAACTCAGCAAACCATAGAGTCCGATACCGGCCATCAAGACGCCGATCGAACTGAACGCGGCGACCAGGTACAGCACGAGTTTTCGAGTGGCGACTCCTGACGTCAGGTTGATTGTTTCGTCCATCGACCGGGCCCCGTACACGGGGAGTTCGGGATCCATTAGTTGCACTTCACGACGGACGGCGGCAACAATCGAACTCATATCCGTCATGGTGCGGACGACGAGGTTCGAGGACCGAGAAGGATCCTGAAGAATACACGAGTAAACCGTCGGCCGAATCGTGCGGTCGAGATTAGCGAGGTGAACGTCGTTCACGACTCCCACGACTTCCCACACGCTTTTGTTGAATGGCATGACAATGCGCTGTCCTACCGGGTTCGCATCCTGGAATAGCTTTTTGGCGAGCGTGTTGTTGATCAGGACTATCCGATCTAACGATTCATCCGAAGGCGCGAAGGTACGGCCGTTCAGCAGGGCAATTCCCATCGTCTCAAAGTAATCGGGACTGGCAGACCGTATGACCGTTTCCTGCTCGTTGCCGGGCGATGGTCGAGGCTGTCCCTGGACGTACACGTGAGTTGTCCCGCCATCGGTCGTCAACGGCAGTTCATCGACGACCGCTGCTTTGTCAACACCGGGAATCGCACTGACGCGACGCTGCAGTTCCCGATAAAACGACATAACGTCGGCGGACTTCGGGTACGCGGCGGCGGGCAATGACAGTCGCATCGAGATCAGATGATCGGCCTTGAAACCTGGATCCACTCGGGTCAGCCTTTGAACGCTCTCGACCATTACTACGGCGGCGACGAGAAGCAGCACCGATAAGGCGACTTCCGCTGTCGTGAACAGCGTCCGCAACCGCGTGTTGGTACGCGACAGCAGTCCGCCTTTGACAACGTCGTTGAGGGACGATCTCGAAACGCGGAAGGCGCCGAGGCCGCCTGCGAGTAGAGCGGCCGCCAGCGTCAGAATCATATTAAAAAGAATGACGCGAGCATCGATGTTGCGTGCGGCCGCCGAGGCGAAAGTTCCGAGCAGCGGCGCCGGTAACGCAGTAAAGATAGTGGTCAACGTCCAATGAGCGACGAGCAGCGAAAGGATCCCTCCGAACAGCGCCAAAACGATGCTTTCGGCAACCATTTGCCGTCCAAGACGCATTGTCCCGGCGCCGATCGCGGCGCGAATAGCCATTTCGCGCTGGCGTACCGCCGACTGCGCCACGATAAGATTTGCGAGATTCATCAAAGCAAGGCACAGCATGCAGGCGGCGGCGCCGAACACAATCAGGAGAACCGGTTTCACATTTCCAACGATCTGTTCCTGCAAAGGCAAAAGACGAGCGCTCGTTCCGGCGTTGGTTGCGGGATTCTCGGCAGCGAGGCCCGCGGCAATGGACTTGATCTCGGCTTCGCCATCTTCGAGCCGCACTCCCGGCTTCAGCCTGCCAATCGTTCGAACCCAATGAAACTGTCGCCGCTGAGTTTGGTCGGGAGTTGCGCCCAGCGGAACGAGCATGCTTGTCGTCCCACCAAGGTCGAATCGGAAATCCGCCGGCAGAACGCCCACGATCGTATAAGGCATGCCGTTCAGCCGAAGTGATTGTCCGAGAACGTCGGCACGGCCTCCGAGTTGCGTTTGCCAGAAACCGTGTGTCACGAGTGCAACCTGCGATTTGTCGAGGGTTTCTTCGCTCGCAAGGAAGTCACTGCCCAGTTGAGGGCGGACGCCGAGCACCGACAGCATATTTGTCGTCACGCGTTCGGCAGAAATGCGAACCGGGACGCCAAAACCCGTCAGCGTAAAGTTCGTTCCGTTATAGCCGGCAAGTCCCGCGAACGAGTGATTGCGGGCGATCCAGTCCTGAAAGTTTGGATAGGATGCCTCCATCTGAGCGAACTCTTCGTTCGAGCGTGTCTCCCACAAATGGACAAGCTGTTCCGGATTGGCGTACGGCAGCGGCCGCAGAATGGCGCGGTCGAAAACGCTGAACACAGCTGTGTTCGCTCCGATGCCGAGGGCCAACGTGAGAATGACGATGATGGCGAAACCAGGTTTCCGGCGGGACCATGCGAAACGTGTACTGAAAATCGCGCTGCAAATCCGACCAGATGCGCAGGCCCCACGTCTCTCGAACCGCTTCCTTGCAGGCGGCAACACTGCCGAAGTTCGCTAGCGCAACGCGTCGCGCGTCGTCGGCGGAGCTGCTGCCTTCGATGTCCTGAGCTTCCATCTCGAGGTGGAAGCGGATCTCACGATCAAGATCGTGCTCCGATTTGTTTCTGCGGAGAATAAACCGAAGCTGGTTGCGTAATTTTGTCAGCATGGCTACGCACCTCCGAGGACATCGTTTACGGCGCGCGAAAACAGATGCCAATACTCGTTCTCTTCCTGGAGTTGTTTTCGACCGCCTTTCGTCAGGGAATAGAACTTGGCTTCGCGTCCTTCCGGTGAGGTTCCCCACTCCCCTTGAATGAGTCCGGCAGTTTCGAGTCGATAGAGGGCAGGGTAGAGCGAACCCTGGTTCACCGTGAGCACATCGCGGGACATCCGCCGGATGCTTTTGGAAATGCCCCAGCCATGCAGCGGGGCTACATCGAGCGTTCGCAAGATAAGAAGGTCGAGGATTCCCTGGAGTAGCTCCGCCTGTTCGCGCGGTCCGGCCTTTTTAGGCATGCCTAGATATTCGACAACACATTGTCGAATGTCAAGGTATTCGCGCGTGCCCCCTCTCCCTTTGGGAGAGGTCGGCGCGAAGCGCCGGGTGAGGGTTTGAAAGTGCGACACGTGACGAACCCTCACCCGCCCTTCGGGCGACCTCTCCCAGAGGGAGAGGGGCGCTGCTTCGCGCGCCAATCGCGTCTCCGAAACATTTTGGAGCGCTAAAGCCGAGCTGGCAAAAACCCCCAATCACTCAGTGACGCACGTTGCGGTAGACGAAACCGATCATTAACGCATAGACAACCGTGTTGAAGACGAAGATGGAGCGGAGACTCAGGCCGGCCATGGCGCCTGCGATCAACGGGCCCGTTGCGCCGCCCAGCATGCTGGTTCCGGAAAGAATGCTGTAGCCGGAGCCTCGATGCTCGGAGGGAATCACGTGGCTTGCGGCGGTGAGAGCGAGCGTCAATGTTCCGCCGGCGAGGAGCGCCAGAACAACTCGCAACACCGAAAACTGTTCGGTGGATCGCACGATCAGCATTGGAAGCAGCACCAGGATGCTGAGGACAAGCCGCCACAGAATCAATTTGCGCAAAGTGACACGCGACGCAAGTTTGCCGGAGAGCCAGGAGGAAAATGCTTCGCCGAAAGCAGCGATAGAGATCAATGTTCCGGCTACTGCGGCGAGCCGAGACCTTGGCGTGCCGAGTTGTTCCAGGAATAACGGAATGATTGGTCCGAATGTACGATCGGCCATGTTGACGAACAGGAGAATGAGCAACGTCGTCAGATACTCGGGCCTTTTTAGAAAATCGCGTCCAACCTTCGTTGCCGGCTGCGATCGGATGACGGTTTCATCCGTGTCCCTGTAAAGAAGCGCGATGCTCAAAAACGAACCGGCGGCGATGACTCCCGTCACGAAGAATGTGCCGCGTATTCCAATGGTGTCGGCCAGTAATCCACCGA
>Ga0209382_10002419_pt1 | contig 27260 bp, 27 predicted proteins | sample SoiMetdeltSBSDD5_FD_187599 | JGI IMG/M metagenome (GOLD analysis project Ga0209382, IMG submission 187599) | Bulk soil microbial communities from a Populus tree surrounding site in Tennessee, USA - Soil MetaG P. deltoides SBSDD5 (SPAdes) (version 2) | ecosystem: Environmental > Terrestrial >... | reverse complement strand
GAATGCTCGGACAGCGGAACTCCAAGGTAGCGGGTTGTCTTTGCGGGACAAGCCTTTCTACCGGAGTTCCGCTCCATTTTGTACAGACCTTGACAGCCAGCCCAAATTCTTATCTACACGGCCTTGCTCCTAGTGCCGTTGTGCAGCAGCGACACTCAAGGGGAGGACCACCCACATGACGCGTCGACGTCGTCAAGTCCTGGCGGGGGTGCTCAGCGGGATCGTCGTGATTGCGATGGCCGTTGTAGCGATCTCCTTCTCCGGGACGGAAACGCCCGGTGCGGCCCCAAGCGGGGGCGAGATGCCCACCGCACTCGGGCTGCACCTGGAGAAACTGCGCCGGGCCACGCCCGGCAACGAGGGTATGGCTCCCGAGGGTCCGGGATCCGCCGAAGCGGCGGCGTTCCTGGCCCGGGCGTACCCGGATAACACCATCAGCATGGCGCAGATGGACAGGGCTAAGAACGCCGCGGTACAAGCGTTCAGCCGCCCGTTCCCGACCGGCAAGGGCCGCAAGGGCCAGTGGACCAACATCGGTCCCAGCACCGCGCTCTACCCGTTCGAGGACTTCCGTAACGCCTACAACTACGTGCCCAACGAGTATGTCGCGGGTGGACGGACCACATCGATCGCCATCAGCAAGTTCTGCCTGGCGATCTTCTGCCCGGCCTGGATCACCCCGGCCGGCGGAGGCGTGTGGCGCACCTGGAACATCCGCGCCACCGCGCCGCAGTGGGCCTACCTCGGCGGCCCGCTGGGCATCAACGCGGCCGGTAAGGTCAGCATCGACCCCAACGACCCGACCGGTCTGACGATCTATGTCGGTACCGGTGAGGCCAACGTCTGCGGTTCGGGTTGCGTGGCCGGTGTCGGCCTGTACAAGTCGACCAACGGCGGCCTCACCTGGAGCGGCCCGATCGGCAAGGCCGAGCTGGGCGGCAAGGGCATCGGCCAGATCGTGGTCAAGCCCGGCTCGCCCAACACCATCTACGTCGCGACCACCACCGCGCTTGCGGGCATGTCGAGCACCTGCTGCTCCGGCATCACCCGCCCGGTGCCTGACGCGGCAAAGTGGGGTCTGTACAAGACCACCAACGGCGGAGCCACGTGGACCTTCATCCACAACGGCACGGCCAACCCGGCCGACTGTATCGGGACCGTCGCCGAGTTCAACAACCTGGAGGCCTGCTCGCCTCGCGGCGTGCGCTCGCTGGAGCTGGACCCGGCCAACTCGGAGATCGTCTACGCCGGCTCGTTCGCGCGTGGCATCTGGCGCTCGCCCGACGGCGGCGCCACCTGGGTGCAGATCAAGGCGTCGCTGAACTCGGCCATCATCCAAACCCGGCCCAACTTCGACGTCACCCTGCTGCCCAACGGCAAGTCCCGGATGTATGTGGCCGAGGGCAACACCGGCGGCCCGTACTCGCGGGTCTTCCGCAGCGATGACGTGGCCGCGGGCGCGCCCACGTTCACCGAGCTGTCAAGCGCCAACCCGACCCCGGGTTCGCCACGTTCAACTTCTGCACCGGCCAGTGCTGGTACGACTCCTTCGTCATCACACCGGACGGTCACCCGGACATGGTCTACGTCGGCGGGTCCTACTCGTACGGCGAGCCCGTGGCCAACAAGCGCGGCGTCGTGCTCTCGCTTGACGCCGGCGTGAGCGCCACCGACATGACCTACGACGGCACGGACATGTTGCACCCCAACGGTTTGCACCCGGATCAGCACCACCTGGTGGTAAACCCCGGCAACCCGCTCCAGTTCTTCGAGGCCAACGACGGCGGCGTGATGCGTTCCAGCGGCCAGCTGGTCAACCGCTCCTCCTGGTGTGACGACCCGAACCGGGCACTCAACGCCACCCAGAAGGCGCGCTGCCAGCAAATGCTGTCGGCGATCCCGTCCAAGTTGGACAGTGTGAACCAGGGTCTGACGACCCTGCAGTTCATGAGCCTGTCGGTCAGCCCGCACAACAAGCAATGGCTGCAGGGTGGCACGCAGGACAACGGGACCTGGGAAAACCGCGGCAACCAGGTTGTCTGGCGCAACACGATGATCGGTGACGGCGGCCAGTCGGGCTTCGACGTGGCGGACCCGAAGTTCAGGTTCCACACGTTCTTCGACGCCAGCCCCGACGTCAACTTCAACAACGGCGCCTTCAACGACTGGATCTGGATCGCCGATCCGATCTTCGGTCACGCCGGGACCCAGTTCTACGCGCCGATCATCAGCGACCCCGTGGTATCCAAGACGATGTTCGTGGGCACGGGCCGCACGGTGTACCGGACGAAGACGGCGGGTCTGGGCAACCGCACCCTCGAGGAGGCCAACCGCATCTGCAACGAGTGGACCGGCACCTTCGAGGCCGTCTGTGGTGACTGGGTCGAGCTTGGCCCCAACCGCCTCACCGCGCCGTTCTGGGGGACGCGCGCTGGCGGCGCCGTCGCCGCGATCGAGCGGACGAAGGCCAACACCACCTCGGCGTGGGCTGCGACCACGACCGGGCGCCTGTTCATCACCAACAACGTCGACGCCAATGACGCGGCCACAGTCTCGTGGACCCGGCTCGACGACGACTTCGCGGGCGCGCCAAACCGGTTCATCAGCAGCATCTACGTCGACCCGACCAACGGCAACCGGGCCTGGGTCTCCTACAGTGGGTTCAACGTGGCCACACCGACCACGCCGGGCCACGTTTTCCAGGTGACCTTCGACCCGGCCACCGGGACGTCGAGCTGGGTCGATCTGTCCGGCGACCTCGATGACCTGCCGGTCACCGATCTCGTCCGCGACGATGTCACCGGCGACCTGTACGCCTCGTCGGACTTCGGTGTGGTGCGGCTTGCGGCCGGCACCGCCACGTGGACCGAGGCGGCCTCGGGCATGCCGAACGTCGAGATCACCGGCTTGACCATCCTGCCGTCCGAGCGCATTCTCTATGCAGCCTCGCACGGCTTGGGTGCCTGGCGGTTGACCTTCAAGGATTGATCGAAGTTAACAGAAGTGACAGCACCATGCTGCGGGGCCGCTTCGGCGGCCCCGCTCGCAGCCTGGGCGCCTTCTTCGTGGTACTGGTCTTCGTACCGCCGCTGCTGCTGCTGGTCTCGGGATCGTTCCACGAGCCGGGCCGCCCGCCGAGCCTGACCCCGCAGCTGATACCGCGCCCCGCGACCGCGATCGGCTATGAGCTGGCTTTTGAGTGGGGCGGGCTGCTGCGCGCCACGCTCAACTCGCTCATCGTCGCCCTGATCGCGGTGCCGTTGAGCGTGCTTGTCGCGTCGGCGGCGGGGTTCGCCCTGACGCAGGTGTCCCGGCGGGTGCGGATCCTCGTGATCGGAGCTTCGGTGGCGGCGCTGATGGTGCCGGCGACGGCGTTGCTGGTGCCCCGGTTCGCCATGTTCCGCTGGACCGGCCTGACAAACACGTTCGTGCCGTTGATATCCCCGGCCCTGATCGGGATGTCGCCGCTTTACGTGCTGGCGTTCTACCTGGCGTTCCGCGCGATCCCGCGGGACCTTTACGACGCGTGCCTCATCGAGGACCTGACCCCGGCGCGGATCTGGTGGCGGGTGGCCATGCCGCAGGTGAAGCCGGTGACGTCGGCGATCGCGGCGCTGGCTTTCGTCACCACGTGGTCCAACTTCCTCGACCCTCTGGTCTTTGTCTACGATCGCGATCTGTTCACCTTGCCGCTTGCCCTACGCTCCCTCGCCGCCCTTGACCCCACTGATTTCCCGATATTTCTCGCGGGCGCGGTCTTCGCCACCCTGCCCGCCGTAGTTGTCTATTCGATCGCGCAGCGGAGGTTCCTACGATGAAGAGAGTGCTTGCGGCGCTCGCCGCAATCACTGTGATGGTCGGTGGCTGCACCAAGCAGCAGCCTGCGGGCCAGCCCGATCTGGGGCCGATCCAGCTGCTGGCCTCGGGCAGCCCGGACGAGTTGGGTGCCTTCCGCGCCCTCATCGAGGCCTACAAGAAGGCCAAGCCGGGCGCGGACGTGCAACTGCTCGAGGCGAGCAGCGCCAAGGACCTGACCACCAAGCTGTCGACCTCCATCGCCGGCGGCGCGCCGCCGGACGTGTTCCTCATGAACTACCGCCTCTACGGGCAGTTCGCGTCGAAGAAAGCGGTGGAGCCGATCGAGGACCGGCTCAAGGCCTCCAAAGTCATCAAGGCGTCCGACTTCTACCAGCAGGCGATGAGCGCCTTCCGCTGGGGCGGCAAGCAGTTGTGCATGCCGCAGAACGTCTCCAGCCTGCAGGTCTATTACAACAAGGCGCTGTTCGCCAAGTACGGTGTCGCCGAGCCCAAGGACGGCTGGACCTGGAATGAGTTCCTCACGACCGCCCAGGCGATGACGCGTGACGCCGCGGGGCACCCGGTGAGGGCCGGCGAGTCGGAGGGCGGCCCGGCGGCGAAGGCGGCCGTGCACGGCGTGGGCACCGAGCCCGTCGTGATCCGCGTTGCCCCGTTCGTGTGGTCCAACGGCGGCAAGCTCGTCGACAACGACCAGAAGCCGACCAGGTTCACCTTCGACGACAAGGCGTCGCTGGAGGCGCTGCGCAACTTCATCGACCTGCGGATCGCCTACGGCGTCACGCCGACCGACGATGAGATCAAGGCGGCGGATCTGGTGTCCCGATTCACCAAGGGCCAGCTGGCCATGCTGCTGGACTCGCGGCGCATCACCCCGACTCTGCGCGCGGCCAAGGACCTCAACTGGGACGTGGCATCGCTGCCTAGGTATGGCAACCCTGCCGGCATCCTGCACTCGGACGCGTACTGCATCACCAGCGGCTCCAAGCACAAGGACGCGGCATGGAGCTTCATCGAGTACGCGATGAGCCCCGACGGTCAGAAGATCATCGCCGCGACGGGGCGGACCGTGCCCTCACACATCGAAACTTCCAAGTCGGAGGTGTACCTCGACCCGACCAAGGCGCCCAAGAACGCCAAGGTGTGGCTCGACGCCGTCCCCACCCTACGGCCGGTTCCCACGATCTCGACCTGGGCCGAGATCGAGGACGCGATGGAGGGCATCCTGGAGAACGCGGTCAACCGCGGTGACAAGCTCGACGGCGTGGTGGCCGAGATCGACAAGCAGACCAAGCCCATGTTCGCGCGGGGTCTCGCCCCGTAAATGGCGGGTCTGAGGCTTGAGGAGGTCCACGCCGCCCACGGGATCAACGGCGTGGACCTCGCCGTGGGCGAGGATGAGCTGCTTGTGGTGCTTGGGCCCTCGGGCGCGGGCAAGACGACGCTGCTGCGGGTCGTCGCCGGGCTCATGCCCGCGGCCAGCGGCAGTGTCTACATTGGAGATAGGGACGTGACGGACCTGCGGCCGGGGTCGCGCAACGTCTCGATGGTGTTCCAGTCGTATGCCCTGTTCCCGCATCTGACGGTCGCCGACAACATCTCCTTCGGGCTTGTCGTCAAGGACGTGCCCCGCGACCAGGTCCGCGAGCGCACGGTGAAGGCGGCGACCGCGATCGGGTGCGAACATCTGTTGAACCGCAAGCCTTTCCAGCTTTCCGGGGGGGAGCGGCAGCGGGTCGCGCTGGCCCGGGCGCTCGTGCGGGAGCCCGACGTCTTCCTGCTCGACGAGCCGATGTCCAATCTGGACCTGGAATTGCGGGTGGAGACCCGCGCCGAGATCAAGGCGCTGCACCGGCGCGTCGGCGGCACCATGGTGCACGTCACCCACGATCAGACCGAGGCGCTGGTGATGGGGGATCGCATCGCGGTCATGAAAGACGGTTTGATCGAGCAGCTGGGTACGCCCGAAGAGATCTGGAACAAACCGGCGACCACCTTCGTGGCAAGGTTCGTCGGCTCGCCCGCCATGAACCTGCTGCCGGGCGACGGCCCGGTGCGCCCGCCCGACTTCTTCCCTGAGCCGGGGTGGCTCATCGGTTTCCGGCCCGAGGCGGTCGTGCTCGGGCAGGCCGGCGATCCGCTCGGGTCGGTGTCGCGCATCGACGTGATCGGCGAGGACAGCTACGTCTACCTCAGCGTCGGCGGCCAGTCGGTGGTGGCTCGCGTGCCCACGGCACACCGACCCCACCTGGGCGCGGCGATCAGGGTCGGCGTGCGGCGCGCCGACATCCACCTCTTCGACGCGGCGACGGGCCGGCGCACGTGAAAAAACTGCTCGTTCCCTACGTGATTGGCTTGGTGGGGCTGGTCTTCGTGCCGTTCGGCGTCACCATCGCCATGGCCTTCAGCGAATACGACCTGATCAACCCGCCGGTGTGGATCGGTTTCGCGAACTTCGTGGAGCTGTGGGGCGACGGCGTCTTCCGCACCGCGCTGATGAACTCCCTGGTGTTCGCGGCGATCGCGGTGCCGCTGCGGCTCATCCTGGCGCTCGCGCTTGCGCTGCTGCTGCATCGCCGGGCATTTCTGGGGGGTACCGCTCGGACCACCGCAGCGTTGCCCGCCGCCATTCCGGAGATCGCTTACGGGCTGCTGTGGCTGTGGCTGTTCAACCCGCTTTACGGGCCGATCAACCAGTTCCTGGGCGGATCCGACGGGTTGACGGTCTTCGGCCGCACCCCGCCCGGCTGGCTGACACTGCCCAACGACGCGCGCGCCGGCATCATCATCATGAGCCTGTTCACGATGGGCGAGATGTTCGTGATCCTGATAGCAGCCCGCCAGGCGCTACCGCGCGACGCCTACGAGCTCGCCGCGATCGAGGACGCCACCGGGTGGGACGTCTTCCGGCGGATCACCCTGCCGCTGATGGCGCCGGCGCTGGGCCTGCTCCTGGTCCGCGACACGATCCTGAGCCTGCAGCTGTCGTTCACGCCCGCGCTGGTGGTGACCAACGGCGGTCCGCCACCATACGCCACGACCTACATCTCGCTTTTCGTGTACCGCAACGCCTTTGAGTACCTGCGTTACGGTTACGCCGCCGCGGCGACCGTGGTCATGCTGCTTCTGACGATCGCCGCGGTCGCCGTCCAATGGCGGCTGGTCAGCAAGATGCGTCTGTAAGCACCCCGTTTTGCACAGCGAGCTTCTTGTCCCGGCAGAACTGCGTGCCGGTCTCCGAGAAGTTGGTCGTGCCGGCCTTGTCGACCGCGACGAAGAAGAACCACTTGCCGTCGGGCGGCGCCATCGCGCCCTCGAGCGCCTTCTTGCCGGGGCTGTTGATCGGCGTCGGCACGAACCCGGTCGCGTTGCGGTTGTACGGGTTCTTCGGGTCGGTGAGCTCCTTCTCGGTCAAGCCGCTGGAGGGCTTGGCCTCCAGGCCCCTCATCTCACGCGAGTAGTTGACCGTCACGTCGAATTGCAGGCACCGACAGGCCATATCCGGATTGCTAAGGAATATCCGGTTGTACGCGACCCGCGCCACCTTGCCCAGATCCTCGGCGTGACGCGCCTCGGCCTGCGCCAGGGAGGCGACGATCAGCGCCTCGTACGGCGAGACCAGCTTGCGCTCCGCCTCGACCCGGCTGGTGAAGTTCATCGCCTTGGTGACGTCGAGGAAGCGCTTCACCATCATCTTGAGGGCGCTTTCGGCCGTTACGTCCTTCGGAAACTCATAGGTGTCGGGGAAGAGGAAGCCCTCGATCGACTTGGACTCCGGCTTGCCGTCCTTGCGCTTGAACCACTCCGGGGTTACCCCCAGCTTGATGGGGTCGGCCGCGGCGGTCTTGAAGTCGGCCTCCGGGATCTTCAGCTTCTCGGCGAGGAGCTTGAAAATCTTGAAGCTGGTCAGTCCTTCGGGGATGGTGGTGCCGCTGACCTGGCGGCTCTTGGGGTCGAGCAGGAGCGTCACGGCCGCGGCACCGCTCATCTGCTTGCGCATCTTGTAGGTGCCCGGCTGGATGGACTTGCCGTTGGGGTCCTTCTCGAAGGCGGTGGTGAACGCCTTCTCGCTCTTGACCACGTCGGCCGCCTTGAGGACCTTGGCCATCTCCAGGCCGTTGGCGCCGGCCGGGATCACGACGGTCACCTCAACGGTGCCTTCGCCCGAATAGTCTGGTGTGATGAAATTGTCGGCCAAGCGCTTGTAAGCGAAGTAGATGCCGCCACCCAGACACACCAGCAGAAGGAAGGAGAGGAAGAGGGCGAGGCCGCTGCGGCCGCGTTTCTTCTTCTTTTTCCGCTTTCCTGGCGGCCCTTGTCGCGGCCCGCCGCGTGACGGCGCGTTTCTCGGCGGGCCATATGGGTCGTGGCCGTACGGGTCTTGGGCATAAGGGCCTTGACCGTAGCCACCCTGACCAGGGCCTTGACGGTAGCCGTCTTGACCATAGGTGTCGTGGCTATAGGTGTCTTGACCGTAGGCGTCATGACTGTGGGGGCCGGGACCGTAGCGTTCGTCCGCGTGGCGGCGCCGACGCCCCCGGCGGCGGCCGTTATCGCCGGAATCGTCATTGAACGGGAGGTCGAGGTCGTCAATCATCGGCACAGAGCCTAGTTCTCAATGGAGAAAATGGCACCTCATCGCTTCTGACCTTCGGTTTTGATTGAACTGGCGATCCCGTCTAAGATGTCGCGCTCCGAGACGATGATCTCCGCCGCGCCCGTCTGCCGCATGACCTCCCGCAGGACGAGCGCGCCCGCCGTGATGACATCGACGCGGCCGCGGTGCATGACGGGGATGGTGGAGCGCTGCGCGTGGTCCAATGTGGACAGCATGGCAGCGATCTGCTCGACGGCATCGGCGGTCACGACCGAGTGGTGGATGCGGTCCGCGTCGTAGTGGGGTAGATCGAGGGCGATGCCCGCCACGGTGGTGACCGATCCGGCCAGGCCGACAAGGGTGTGCTTCCCACTGTCTACATAGGATAGAGCTTGGCTCACGGCTCGGGAGATGTCGGCGACGGCGGCGTCCAGCTCGGCGGCGGTCGGCGGGTCGGAGTGAAGGTGCCGCTCGGTCATGCGGACGCAGCCGATGTCCACGCTCATCGAGCGCTCGACGCGGTCGGTGCCCCTGACAAACTCGGTCGAGCCACCGCCGATGTCCACGACAAGGTAGGACCGGTGATGGTGGTGCGACAGGTCGGACACGGCGCCGGCGAAGGAGAGGGCTGCCTCCTCCTCGCCGCTGATCACCTCGGCGGGTTGGCCCAGCGTCGCCACTACCATGTCGTGAAAGTCACTGGAGTTCGCGGCATCGCGGGTGGCGCTTGTGGCCACCATCCGCACCCGGGTCACGTCGTGCTCGTCGATCAGGCGCTTGTAGTCGGCAAGCGCCGCGCGCGTGCGTTCCAGCGCGGCCGGGTCGAGCCGCCCGGTGCGGTCGACGCCGCGGCCCAGGCGCACGATCCTCATCTCCCGGACCAGGTCACGCCCGCCGGCGGTGATGAGCAGGCGGATGGAGTTGGTGCCGCAGTCGATCGCCGCGACCGGTTCACGCGTCACGGGTACACCCTAGGGATACCTGCGTGCCTGGTGCCGTCCGCGTGAGTTCATGTCACGAAAGGGTAACGCGGAGCTGCGGGTTTTTTCAGAAACCGCTACGGTGACTCGGTCTTCGTGATCCCCTTACCCTCACGGGAGGAAAACCAAGTGACCGAGCAGGTTACCCCGGCAGTCCCGGCAGAACCGCAGAAAAAGCGCGGCATTGGCAAGATAATCATCTCCATTCTCGGTGTCATCGTCGTGATCGCCATCGTCGCCGTCGTCAAGTTCGGCTTCCGCGAGGTCATGGCCCTCGTCACCGGCGACACGACCAAGGCCAAGGTCGGTGACTGCATCACCGAGACACCGGATGCCAACGACATGAAGATCGTCGACTGCACCAAGACCGAGGCCGCGTTCAAGGTCGTCGGAGTCGTTGATAACAAGACCAAGGCCGAGGCGGAGACGTCGTGCGAGCCCTTCCCCACCGCCGAGAGCTACCTGTTCCAGTGGGAGGGCAGAGCCCAGCCCTCGGACACCACCAAGGGCCAGGTGCTCTGCCTGGAGACCAACAAGAAGTAAGACCCACGGCGGCGTGGCGCGCAGGTTACGGAAGTCGTAACGCACGCCACGCCGCTTCCGCTTTCCCCGGCATGGATTGGTGTGGTTGGCTACGCGGTACCGCCATCACTGTGCGACCAGCCGACGAAGACTGACCGTCAGGAGGACAAGCGTGGGTGAGCTTATTAGCTATGCCAGCAACGGGGGGACCAGCGAGGGTTACCTCGCGTTGCCGAAAAGCGGCAGCGGCCCCGCTGTGATCGTGATTCAGGAGTGGTGGGGCCTCGTGCCGCACATCACCAGCCTGGCCGATCGTTTCGCGGAGGCTGGTTTCGTGGCGCTCGCACCCGACCTTTACCACGGTGTGCAGACCACGGAGCCCGATGAGGCCGGAAAACTCATGATGGGCCTGGCGATCGAGCAGGCGGCCAGGGACATCGCGGGAGCCGCCGACCATCTCACGCAGCGCCCCGAGGTGACCGGCAAGATCGGCTGCGTCGGCTTCTGCATGGGCGGCAGCCTGGCCCTGTGGTCGGCCACCCTCAGCCCCCGCATCGTCGCCGCCGTCGGGTTCTACCCGCCCCTGCCGTGGGAGCGGATGTCCCCGACGTGGGCAAACTACGAGGGCAAGGTGGGCGTGATCCACTGCTGTGAGGACGACGGCCTGTCCGGTGTGCACCCCGGTGTGCAGCAGGCCGCCCGTGCCATCGCCGACGCGGGCGGCAAGTGCATCACCTACGACTACCCGGGCACGCACCACGCGTTCTTCAACGACGATCGGCCGGAGGTCTACGACGCCGAGGCCAGCAAGACCGCCTGGGCCCGCACGCTCGAGGTCTTCCGCACCCACCTGTGAGCGTTCACCGGTGAGCGCGAACGGAAGTGACCAATCGCGGCGGACTGCCTTCACCGCAGATCCGCCAAGGGGTGCGTCGCTATCGAACGAACTGTCCGATCTGGATGCCGAAGTTTCAGAGTGCCGGGCCTGCCTCCGCCTGGTCGCGTGGCGCGAGAAGGTGGCCGCGGAGAAGCGCGCCGCCTTCCGCGACCAGGAATACTGGGGGCGGCCGGTCCCGGGTTTCGGCGTCGCCGATGCCCGCATCCTGATCCTCGGCCTGGCGCCTGCGGCCCACGGCGGCAACCGCACCGGCCGCATCTTCACCGGCGACCGCAGCGGCGACGTACTCTTCGACTCGCTGCACCGCGTGGGTCTGGCCAACCAGGCCACCAGCGTGTCCATTGACGACGGTCTCGCCCTGCGCGGCGTGCGGATCGCGGCCGCCGTCCGCTGCGCCCCACCGGACAACAAGCCCACGCCGCAGGAGCGCGACACCTGCTCGAAGTGGCTGATCCGGGAGGTCGGGCTGATAAAACCCACGCTGCGGGTGGTCGTCGCCCTGGGAGCCTTCGCGTGGAACTCCTGGTGGCCGGTTTTTTCCATGGTGTACCGGGAAAGCCCGCCCCGCCCCCGCCCCGTCTTCGGGCACGGGTCCACGTGGAAAGGCCCCGGCGGTCCGGCGATGATCGGCTCCTATCACGTGAGCCAGCAGAACACCTTCACCGGCCGCCTGACCCCAGCCATGCTCGACGGCATCTTCACCCACGCCAAACAGCTCGCGGGATTGATTGGCTGATCCTGTCTGCAGCCGGGCAAAGGGTGCGGCGTGGGGTGGCACGACACCGTGGTGGGTATTTATGGCGGATGACCGCATCCGCTCCTACGATGACGTATCGATATACCGGCCCGGCCTGAGACGCAGGATTAGATGGAGTTCCCACGTGTGCTGCAGGGCCGCTACCGACTCGACGAGGTCGTGGATAGCGGCGCCACCGCCACCGTCTGGCGCGCCTCGGACAGGCAACTCGACCGGGCGGTCGCGGTCAAGATCCTCGATGGGCCGGGTCTGGGCATCGACACCGGCGAGGAGCTGCGGTTCCGCGACGAGGCGCGGACGCTGGCTCGGCTGTCGCATCCCAACATCGTGACGGTGTTCGACAATGGCGCCGAGGATGGCGTGGCCTTCCTCGTCATGGAGCTGGTCGAGGGCCGCAGTGTGAAGTCACGGCTGGCGGACGAGGTGTTTCCGATCGCCGAGGCTGCTGCGATCATGGCCCAGGTGTGCGACGGGCTTGCCGCCGCTCACGCGGCCGGCGTCGTGCACCGTGACATCAAACCGGGCAACATCGTGGTCACACCCGGCGGGACGGCGAAAGTGTGCGACTTCGGTATCGCCCGCCTGCAGGACACGACCGCGCTGACCGCCCCGCACATCGCCGTGGGCACCAGCAGTTACATGGCGCCCGAGCAGGTCATTGGGCAGACAGTGGATGGCCGTGCCGACCTGTACGCCGTCGGCTGCGTGCTGTTTGAGATGCTGACTGGGACGCCGCCGTTTGTCGGTGAAACCGCGTTAAGCGTCGCCGACCAGCATATGTACGACCAACCGCCGACCGTCCGTTCCAGGCGGGCGGACGTCCCGTTGGAGCTGGACAGTCTCGTCGGGCGTCTGCTGGCCAAGGATCCAAGCCAGCGCCCCGCCACCGCCGCGCAGGTCCGGGCCGCGCTGGCGGCCTGGGCGGCGGACCCGGGCACCGTCGCGATCATCAGACCGGTGGCAGCTGCGACACCACGTGATTTTCACCGATACGCCAGGGCTGGGATTGCCGTGGCGGCGGTCGTCGCATTACCTGCGCTGGCCATGGTCGCCTGGCCCGAGCCCCGGTCGAGCACAGGACCCGCCGCGATCGCCTCCACCAGCCCGACCTTCTCGCCGACGCCCCTGGGCAGCCTGACCGCCGCACCCTCCGCGTCGCGGGCGACCCCGGAGATAACACGATCCGCACCACCGAAGCCGAGCCCTTCGCCGCCCGTCGCCCTGTCGCCCATTGAGCAGGTAATGGCCCTCAAGACGCTCGTGCAACAGCTGACAGACACCGGTCAACTGGCGGCCAAGAACGCCGAGGAACTCGATCACCTTCTCAACGATCTGGCCAATGTCATGGTGCAGGGCAAGCTTCGCGAAACCCAGGACAAGATCGCGGCGACCCGGAAGAAGAACGACGACCTCCTGGAGGGCAACAAGATCACGACGGCGGGCCACGACGCGATCGAGAGCAGACTCGTACAGCTCAGCGTGATTACCTCGCCGACGGCGAGCCCATGACGGCGTCGCCCACGGGGATCTTCGACCGCGCCCAGACACGGCAGTGGCGCCAAAGGACACTCGGGTTCCTGGCGGCCGCGCTGATTCCTGGGATGGGTGCGGCGCTGACCGCCGCCGTGCTTGAATTCGCAGGCAATTGGGTACCCCCCTTCATCGAGCTGTACGACACACAGGTGGGTCCCGGTGAGGACGGCAACGTCGCCGCGTCGGAGAATGTCGAACGAGTGGCGAAAAGCTGAGGCGCACCGGGGCGGGCTTTACCTTCAAGCCCGCACCGGCGATGCTGGACGGCGTAACCACCCGAGACGATTGGCGGGGTTGTCGTGCGAGTGTTGCGTCGCTGGCTGCCGCTGCTGGCCGTGGTCGTGCTGCTGACCGCCGCCGGTGCCGCGGCGTCGATGACGCAACTGCCGCTCACGCGGGCGCTCCGCTCGGGTCTGGCCGAGGGGGGCCAGCTGGAGCAGCGCGAGCCGCTGGAGCTGCCGTCGCGCGGGCCACGGCAGGCCGCCGAAGACGTCCCCCTGCCGCCGTGGGTGATGCCGGTGATCATCGCGGCGGGCGTGCTCGTCGGGATTGTGCTGCTCATGGTGCTGCTGGGCGCCGTCGTGCAGACCGGCTCGCGGTTCCGGCGGCGGTCGCTGCGCTCGCGGGCAGCGGCCAAACCGAGCGGCACTGACGTGGGAGCGGAGGTGGTCGCCGCGCTCGACGCCGGGTTGCAGGAGCTTGACGAGACCGACGGCAACCCGAGGCGCGCGGTGATCGCGTGCTGGGTCCGGCTTGAAAACGCGGCCGGCGCGGCGGGCACGCGCCGCCAACCCGGCGACACCTCGACCGACCTGGTGCTGCGGCTGCTCGCCGGGCACAGGCTCAGCGAAGCGGTGCTGACCGGCTTCGCCGACGTTTACCGCCGCGCACGCTACGCCTCGCACGACGTCGATGAGACAATGCGGGAGCAGGCCAAGGCGGCGCTCGGGCGGCTGCGTGACGAACTCACAGGGGTTTCGGTTTGAGCCTCGACGATCTTTTCAACGGTAACCCGGACGCACCCGCCGGCCCGCGAGACCGCCACGGCCTGGTGCGGGTGATCAGCCTGCTCGCCTACGCCACCGTCATCACCATCCTGGTCTATGTGGCGTTGCGCGCTTTCGAGCTCGACGCGCCGCTGGCCGTGCTGTTTCTCACGGCGATGACGCTCGTGGGCACATGGCGGCTGGCCGGGAAGGTGCGGCCACCCCCGGCCTCGCGCCACGCCGGGCGCTTCCACGAGGAGCGCGAGCACCTGCCCGATGGGTTGCTGGTGGCGATCGCCCGATGGGACACCATGATGGACTGGAGCCACACCGACGCCGCGCGGTTCAACCGCAAGGTCTTGCCGCGCCTGGCCGAGGTGGTGGACGAACGGCTGCGCCAGCGGCACGGCGTCGACCGTGCGAGCGACCCTACGAAAGCCCGCACGATCCTCGGGGATCCACTGTGGACATTCGTGACCATGCCCAGCCGCCGCCCACCCCAGCCCCGCGACCTTGATCAGATCGTCAGCGCGTTGGAGAAGCTATGACTATTGGTTCCCCCGAGATCGGCAAGCTCGCACAGCAGGTTCTTGACCGCGTGGGCTCGGTCGTCGTCGGCAAGCGCGACGCGCTGGAGCTGGTGCTGGCGGGCATCCGCGCCGGGGGCCATGTGCTGCTTGAGGATCTGCCGGGCCTGGGCAAGACCCTGACCGCCCGCTCGTTCGCCCAGGCGCTGGGTCTGGACTTCCGGCGGTTGCAGTTCACGCCCGACCTGCTGCCCGCCGACGTCACCGGGTCGTTCCTCTACGACCAGCGCACGCACGACTTCAAGTTCCGCGCCGGACCCGTCTTCACCAACCTGCTGCTCGCCGACGAGATCAACAGGACGCCGCCCAAGACGCAGGCGGCCCTGCTCGAGGCGATGCAGGAGAAGCAGGTGTCGGTGGAGGGTGTGACCTACCGGCTGGAGCCGCCTTTCCACGTGCTGGCCACGGCCAACCCGATCGAGTACGAGGGCACCTATCCGCTGCCCGAGGCGCAGCTCGACCGGTTCATGCTGCGGGTCTCCTTCGGGTATCCGGAGCGCGAGGAGGAGCTGGTCGTGCTGCGGCGGCGCATGGCGCGCAAGCGCGAGGAGACCGAGCTTGACCCGGTCGTCGATCCGGCGACCCTGCTTCACATGCAGGCCGGGCTGGAGGAGATCGAGGTGGAGGACTCCATCGGCCGGTACCTGGTGGCGCTGACCGCGGCGACCCGCGAGCACAGCGCCGTGCTGGTGGGTGCCTCGCCCCGCGGATCCCTTGCGCTGCTTCTGCTTTCACGCGCCCGCGCGGCGATGGCGGGGCGCGACTACGTCATCCCCGAGGATGTCAAGCAGGTGGCGCTGCCCGCGCTGGCACACAGGATCACGCTGCGGCCCGAGATGTGGCTCAAGCGGGTCGACCCGGGCACGGTCGTCAGCGACGTGCTCGCCGCCACCCCGGCACCGGCCAGCGGCTCCATGCCCACCTATGCCGGGCGGCCCAGGAACCCAACCGACGAGCTTGACGAAGAGCTGGCGTGGCCCTAAGACCCGCCGCTTTCACCCCTGAACCGCCCGAACAGGAGCAGTGGGTCCCGACACGGGCGCTGAGCCGTGCTGTCTTCGTGGTTGGGCTGGCGTTGCTGACCGCGGTGCTGCTGGGGCGCGCCGATCTGGTGGTGCTCGTGGCGCCGCTCGCGCTGGGTGTCGCGTTTGGACTGTTGCGCCGGCCGCGCGGGGCTCCGGGGCTGCGACTGTCCACGGTGGAGAGCCTGCCGGTGGAGGGCGGCGAGATCGGCGCCACGGTGGAAGTGGAAAACCGGGACACCGTGGGCTATGACCTTGCGGTGCTTCAGGTACAGCACTCGCGCTGGCTGCGCCTGGCCGACGGCGACCGGCCGCATGCCACGGTCGTGGCGCGGGGCATGGCCGCCTCGGTCGAGCTGTCCGGGCCGGCGATCCGTTGGGGCAGGCAGACTCTGGGCCCCGCTTCGGCCTACGCCGTCGCCGCCGATGGGCTTCTGCGCAGCAAGGCGGTGGTCACCGGCGCGCTGGGGGTGCGGGTCTATCCGATGACCGAGCCGTTCGCCGCCGACGAGGCGATGCCGCGCGCGGCCGGGCTGGTCGGGCAGCACCGGTCCCGGCGGGCCGGGGAGGGCGGGGAGCTGGCCGGGGTGAGGCAGTTCGTGCCCGGGGACCGCTTGCGCCGCATCGACTGGCGGGTCTCGCTGCGCACGGAGCGGCTGCATGTGGCGGCGACGCTGTCCGATCGCGACGCCGAGGTGGTGCTGCTGATCGACCTGCTCGCCGACGCCGGAAAGTCCGAAGGCATCGACGGCGCCGCCTCGGTGCTTGACCGGGCGGTGCGCGCCAGCGCCGCCATCGCCGAGCATTACCTGCACCTGGGCGACCGCGTGTCGCTGATCGAGTACGGGGCCAGCGCCCGCCGGCTGCGCCCGGCCAGCGGGCGCCGTCAGTACCTCACGGTGCTGGAGTGGCTGCTCGACGCCCTTCCCTCGCCGATCGCACGCGAGCGGGGCGGGGCGCAGCTGGCCGCTATCATCTCCGCCGACGCGCTGGTCGTTGTACTCACACCGCTGCTTGACGCCCGCTCAGCCTCGATGCTGGCCGGGCTGGCCAAGGCGGGCCGTTTCGTCGTCGCCGTCGATACCCTCCCGGCCGAGCTGACCGCCCCGGTCACCAGCAGCTGGAGCGGCATCGCGTTCAAGCTGTGGCGGCTGGAGCGGGAGAACACCATCGGGCAGCTGCGCGAGCACGGCGTGCCGGTGGTGGCGTGGGCCGGCGCTGGAAGCCTCGACGGGGTCCTGCGCGATGTGGCCAGGCTCGCTTCGGCACCGAAGGCGGGCGCGTTCAGATGAGAGCAGCTTGCGGAGCTCATCGGGTGATTGGGATTCGCTCATGCGTCGGCCGCAGGCCATGCCTGACGCAGGAGGGCATAGCATGAACGAGCTCATCCGGCGCATCTCGCGGACGACCCCGGTTCCCTTGATCCTTCGAGTGATCGTTTTCCTGTCGGCCCTGCTTGCGCTGTGGCTGGCCGCGCCGGCGCAGGCCTCGACGCCTCGGCTCATCTTGCTGATGGCGTTCCTTGCAGCTTTGCCAGGGCTTTTTCCGGGTACCCGCGTGGTGGACTTCGTCATGGTCAGCGTGCTGATCGGCTGGGTGGCCACGACCCTGGCCGTGGGTGAGCCGGCCGAGCCCTTGCGCGTCTTCGGCATCGCCACGGCGTTGTATGTCTCACATTCAGCGGCGGCGCTGGCGGCCGTGGTGCCGTATGACGCCGTGGTCGACACGCAGGTGCCGCTGCGCTGGGCGGCGCGGTGCGGGCTCGTGATCATGGGTGGTGGGCTGGTCACCGCGGCGGTCGTGGTGATCGCGCGCTCGGTGGTCCCGGGCCGCTCGGTGCTGGTGCTGCTCGCCGGCTTGGGTGTGGCGATCGGTACGGTCGCGATGCTTTCTCGGCGGCGTTCGTGACGGACTGGCTTCGCGTTGCTCCGCACGCGCAGGTGTGTTCGACATCGCTGCGGCTTCAGAGCCGGTCGCGGTAGCGTGAAAGCGTGACGACACCACGGATTCTGGTGGTCGGGGCTGGGCACGTTGGTCTATATGCCGCCCTGAGACTGTCCCGAAAACTCCGTTCCGGAGAGGCGGAAGTGCTGGTCGTCGACCCGCAGCCGCATATGACCTACCAGCCGTTCCTCCCCGAGGCTGCCGCAGGCAACATCTCCCCCCGGCACACCGTCGTGCCGCTGCGCCGCGAGCTGCGAAAGTGCCGCGTTCTGGCGGGGGAGGTCACGAAGATCGAGCACGTGCGCAAGACAGCGACCGTGCAGCCGATCGTCGGCCCGCCGCGCGAGGTCACCTATGACCATGTGGTCTTCGCGCCGGGCAGCATCTCTCGGACGCTGCCGATCCCGGGCCTCGCCGAGCAGGCGGTCGGGTTCAAGACCATCGGCGAGGCGATCTACCTGCGCAACCGGGCGCTGGAGCTGCTCGACGTGGCGGCCACCACCACCGACCCCGAGACGCGCAAGCGCGCGCTCACCTTCGTCTTCGTGGGCGCGGGGTTCGCCGGCGTCGAGGCGCTGGGCGAGATGGAGGACATGGCGCGTGACGCGTTGCGCTACTACCCCGAGCTCAAGCCGGAGGACATGCACTGGGTGCTGATCGAGGCGACCCAGAGGGTACTGCCCGAGGTCGGGCCGGAGATGGGCGCATATACCGTCGAGGAGTTGGTTAAACGACGCATCGACGTGAGATTGGGTACCCTTCTGGAGTCCTGTGTGGACGGTTGGGTGAAGCTCTCCGACGGCGATCAGTTCGGGGCGGACACCATCGTCTGGACCGCCGGGGTCAAGGCCAACCCGACCATCATCAACGCCACCGACCTTCCCCGCAACAACCGCGGCAGCATCACATGCGAGCCGACGCTGCGGGTGGTCGACGGCGATACGGTCGTTGAGGGGGCATGGAGCGCGGGCGACTGCGCCGCCGTGCCCGACCTGACGGCCGCCGCAGGGGTCATGTGCGCGCCCAACGCTCAGCACGCCGTGCGCCAGGCGCGGGTGCTCGCCGACAACATCGTGGCGACGTTGCGCCACAAGGGTTTGCGCGAGTACAGGCACAAGTACGCGGGATCGGTGGCGAGCCTCGGCCTGCACAAGGGCGTGGCTCACGTCTACGGGGTGAAGGTCAAGGGCTGGCCCGCCTGGTTCCTGCACCGCACCTATCACATGAGCCGCATCCCCTCGCTCAACCGGAAGATCCGCGTCATCGTGGACTGGACGCTGGCATTGTTCCTCAAGCGTGAGGTTGTGGCGCTGGGCGAGCTGCACGAGCCGTTCGAGCCGATCAAAGAGGCAAGCGCCAAGGGGTAGGTATACCTATGCCTTGGCCAGGCGCCCGCGGTCCGGAAGATAGGTAATCGCTCCTGATGGCCGCGGGCCCTTACCGGCCCACGATAGATACATGTTTACGAACGCGGAAATCAGCCAGCAACTTGTCAACGAGCGTCGGGCCGAGCTCATCGCCGAAGCCGACCAGTATCGCCTGCTTGCCGCCGCTCGCAAGGCTCTGCGTGCCAGGGCGCGTGCGCGGTCACGCGGGCAGTCCGATCTGTCGTAACCCACCGGTACCCTTGCCGAGTGCGGATCACGCGGGACGGAGCCAGTGCGGTGATGGTGGGGCGCGATGGCGACCTGCGCGAGCTGTTGCGGCTCGCACAGGCGCCCGAGCCCCACGTCGCCATGCTCGCCGGTGAGCCGGGCATCGGCAAGACGCGCCTGGTGCGCGAGCTGCTTGCCGCCTTGCCGCCCGAGACCGTGGTGCTTGTCGGCCACGCCGAGCCCGGGTCGCTGGCGCGCCCTTACGAGGTGCTGCTCGACGCGATCGACGGCCGGCCCGGCGTCGACGAGGAGCAGCTGGAGGCGCTGACCGATGCGCGCCGCACCCACGTGGAGCGGATGCAGCTGGGTCTGTCCATTGTGGACGAGATTGTCGGCGATTCGCCCGCCGTCATGGTCTTCGAGGACCTGCACTGGGCCGACTCGGAGAGTGCCGCCCTGTTCGAGCGGATCGCGGGCCACGACCGGCCCGGCTCCCGCCTGCTCCTGGGCACATACCGGCCCGACGAGGTGACATGGCGCCAGCCGCTCGCTGGCCTGCTGGAGCGCCTGGAGCGCCGCCATTCCATCACGCACGTGCGGCTGGGCCGGCTCTCGCCCGCCGAGACCGCCGCCTTCCTCGCCTCGGCCACCGGCCGCCAGGCGTCCCTCCGCACGGTCACCACGCTTCACCAGCGCACCGGAGGCAACCCGTTCTTCCTGGAGGAGCTGCTTCGCGGCTGGGAGGGCGGCGACGTCGACGAGCTGTGCAACCGCCCGCTTCCGTGGAGCCTGGTGGAGGCGTTGCGCCGTCAGATCGACGAGCTCGACCCGGCGGGCCATCGCGTGGTGGAGGCGGCGGCGGTGCTGGGCCATCGTGTCCCCTTCGACCTGCTTGCCGGGGTGACCAGGGTGGGCGAGGAGGATCTGATCGAGATCCTGCGCGACCTTGTCGGGCGGGGCGTGCTCGCCGAGGCGGGCGAGGACGAGTTCGTGTTCCGGCACGCTCTGGTGCGTGAGGCGATCACCGAGCAGATGCTGGGGCGGCAGCGCCGGCGCCTGCACGAGGCGGCGCTGGAGGTTCTGCTCGCCGCGGGCGCCGCCGATCCCGCGCTGGTGGCGTGGCACGCCGCCGAGGCGGGGCGCTATGAGGACATGGTCGACGCCGCGTGCCGCGGCTCGCTGCTCTACCTGTCGATCGGCTCGGCGTACCAGGCGTTGCAGCTGGCCGAGATGGGGCTGGGCGAGGCGGCGGGCGACGCCGAGCTGCTGTCGGTGGCCGCGCGGGCGGCGTGGCTGGTGGGCCTGCTCGACGACGCCCTGCGCTACGGGCGGCTGTGGCTGGAGAATGCGCGGGGCGCCACCGACCGCGCCGACGCGCTCTACCTGATGGTCAGGCTCGCCTGGGAAAACGACGACCTCGACCAGATGCGCTCGCTCACCGAGCGGATCGAGATCCTCATCGGTGAGCTGCCCGACGGCGCCGACCAGGCGCGGGCGATGACCGCGATCGCGCAGTCGGCGATGCTGCGCGACGACCTGGAGGCCACGCTGAAGTGGGCCGACCGGGCGCTGGCCCTTGCCGATCTTCTCAAGCTTCCGCACGTGCGGCTCGCGGCCCTGGTGGAGAAGGGCTCGGCGATGCTGATCTGGCCGCGCACCGTCGCGGAAGGCCAGGCGATCCTCGCGAGCCTCATCGACGAGGCGGAGAAGCTGGGGGAGTGGGTGCTCGCCGCACGCGCGCTCAACAACCTGGTGCAGGGCGTCGCGCCCGAGGCCCCGGCGGAGCAGGCCGAGATGCTGGAGCGCATGCGGGTCAACGCTGAGCGGGCCGGGTTCGAGGCGCTGGCGGTCGCCGGCTATTTCCAGGGCCGGGCGCGGCTGGCGATGCGCGCGGGCAACCTGCGCGATGCCCTCGCTGCGCTGCGCGAGGGCCGCAACCAGGACAGGGGCTACCTGCTGACCGGGCGGCGCGCCGACTATCACGCCGTTTTCCTTGCGGGCCTTGGCCTTGAGGCGGGCAACCTGGACGAGGTCGAGCAAGTCATCCACGACATCGAGCGGCTGCCGAAGCTTCCCACGACCGTGGTGCCGGGGTTGGCGTTCCACCTGGCCTGCCGGCGCGGTGACCTGCCGGCCGCGCGGGAGTGGCTGGAGCGGCTGCTGATCGCTCTGGCCGACCAGGACTGGCGCAGCGGATCCCAGGCCCACGACCTGCTCTCGGCGGCGTGGAGCGCCGGCCTGCCGCAGGAGCAACTGGAGCGCGTGGCCCGCGAGCTGCTCGACGAGCATGCGTGGGACGACTACCGCACGCTCGTCGACGCCCAGCTCGCCGAGATCCATGGCGAGCACGCCAGGGCACTCGATGCTTATTTGTCCATTGTGGACTCCGTTGTGCTGACGCCCGCCGTGCGCGGCACGGTGCATGTCGGCGCGGCGCGCTGCCTGCTCGCCTCCGACCGGCGGGCCGAAGCGGCCAAGCACGCCGCCAGAGCCTCGGATCTGCTGTGCCTTTGGGGCGGCTGGCGGGTCGCCGAGCTGGAGCAGGTGCGTGCGCTGCTTGGCCTCGCTCCGGTCGACGCGCCCGCGGCGGTCACGGGTCCGGCGGCGCTCACCCCGCGCGAGCGGGAGGTGGCCCTGCTCATCGCCGACGGGCTGACCAATCTGGAGCTTGCCCGCCGGCTCTACATCTCGCCCAAGACCGCCGCCGTGCACGTCTCGAGCATCCTGCGCAAGCTTGGCGTGTCGTCTCGCACGGAGGTGGCGACCGCGATCGCCGGCAATTAGCTTGCGGGGCGGGGCTGTTGCTGCGGCTGGCGCATGATGGCATAGAGGTTCTTGTCAATCTGCATCATGTTCACCAGCGTCCAGCCATGCTGTTCAAGCAGCTCGACGGCGGCCATCAGGACACGCAAACCCTCACCGCGCATCAGGGTGTAGGAGTGGACGGCCACGTAGCGGAATGGGTACCCCCTCAAATCGGCCCTGTTCTCGAGCAGCCCGCCGGCGGTCACCAGCCGCTGGTTGGCAATCATCGATGCTGTCTCCATCTGAGACATGCGCACACCCTTCCTTGCCGGTAGGTTCGGGGCCATGGGTTTTCGCGCCTTGCGGCCGTCGTTGTCGTCGCGCTCACGGTAGCCGGTTGCACCGGCGGTGACCCACCCGCGGCTTCCTCCCCGGCCACAGGCGCATCCCCCACCGCGGCGGCCGGGCCGGTTTACAAGGCGTCGTCGCTGGATCTGTGCAACCGCACCGACATCGCGCCGCTGGCGGATCTGACGCTGAAGGTCGAGGGCACCGACAACTCCCCGCCCGTGGGCGGTGCGGGCTCGGCGTGCCTGTGGCGGATGAAGTCGGCCGACGGCAACCTGTCCACGCTGCGGGTGGAGGCGATCGTGCTTTCCTCGGTGGAGGAGGCGACCCGCGCCTTCCAGTCGCAGCAGAATGTCAGCGTGACGAAGCCCGACGGCCCGGTCAGCGGGCTGGGCGACCAGGCCGAGGGCCGCACACTCGACTCCGACCAGGGCTTCAAGCAGTCCGAGTACATGGTGCACCTGCGCAGCGGCAACATGACGGTGAAGGCGTGGATTTCGGTGGGCGGCAAGGCGTTCACGCCGAAGCAGACACTGGCCACGAAGATGGACGCGTTAGCCCGCGCCACGCTCACCACGGTGTCGAGCGCCTGGAAACAGTAATTCTGGCGCGTGCTAAAGCAACGCGCCCGCATCACCCGCCCCTGACGACCTGGGGCCAGGAACCGTTGGGCAGCTTAGTGTTGTCCTGGATCGCGCCGGAGACCTCGCGCACGTCGCCCAGCGCCGCCACGAGGTTTGCCCCCATCTGCAGCAGCCCGTTGAGCACCTTCTCCGCGATGAGGCCCGCGGCATCACCGATCGTGTTCGCGACCAGCGGGAGGCCGATCACCGTTCCGGCCTCGGTGGCGGCATCGGCGCACTTCCCGACCAGGGCGGTGATGATCTCGGCGAGCTTCTTGACGTACTCGACGTTGGTCTTGGTCACGGTGAACAGCCACTTGGACATGAACTCCGCGCGCGCCGTGACCTCGTCGACGGCGTTCTTCATCGTGGTGGCCTTGTCCTTGTAGGCGGAGCTGGCCGGGCCGGTCCAGTTGTAGAGGTTGTCGGAGGCCGGCCTGGTGGTGTCGATGGACAGGTTGGAGTTCGGGCCCTTGATCTGGTCGGTCCAGGCGAAGCTCTGCACCATCAACGAGATGATCGGCGTGTGATGCTTTAGCAGCTCCTCGATGAAGGCCTTGAGCCGGTCAAGGCTCTCGGCGAGCTTCTGCAGCGCGTTTTTGATCATCCAGATCACCGCGGGGCCGAGGCCGCCCAGGATGATGCGCGTCCTCCAGCTGTTGAGGTTGTCGATGAGCTCGCGGAACTTTTCGACCGCCTTTTGGTAGCCCTCCTCGGCCACCTTGGCGAACTTTTCGAAGGGGCCGGTGTAGTCGGCCGCGGAGCCGCTCGGGGTCGCCAGCGAAGCAGTCATCACATCACCTACATCGAGTAAATCTTGTCGAGGTCCTGGGCGTTCTTTTCGTCGGTCACGTCGTAGTCGTTGGCCACCTTGTTGAGCACGAAGCCCAGCTGGCGAAACTCGGTCACGGCCTCCCCGAGCACCTTCACCACCTCTGGAACTTGTCATAGGCGTTCGCGTGCAGGACGAAATCCGGGCTCACACCGGCGAAGAACGCCGCCGAGCTCAGGGTCAGCGTCTTTGCCGCGTCAGCGATCGGCTGCATCCTGTCGGCCAGGGCATCCCACTTCTTGGCCTCCGCGCGCAGCGCACTGGTTACAACGGTTACCTTGTCTGCCATCGCCCTCCCCTTTCAGTCGGTCTCGTGCTGAGCATTGCGCAGCGCTTCCAGCGCCTCCGAGCGCAGCTGGTAATGCTCGGCCATACGGATGCGGCCCGGGTCACCGACGATCGAGACGATCTCCGGTCCGCGGTGGATCACTTTCAGGTAACCGTGCTGTCCCCACGTCACCTTGTCCTGCTCGTTGGCGGCTGCCCGCTCCACGCGCTCGACGCGGTAAAGCTCGTCGCCGATGGTGTAAAGCGAGTCCTGTATCCAGGCCATCCAGTCGCGTGGATCCTCAGGCGCCGGATCCGCCTGCGGATCCTCCTCGCCCGGCGGCGGCGGCGGTTCCTCGCCACGCTGGGCGGCCCACCGCTCCTCGGCCTCGCGCCGCTGCTGCGCCGCCCGCCGCTGCTCGTCCTCCCAAAGCTCGCCCAGGGCGACGTCCTCGAGCGACGCGGCGATCGCTGTCGCGTAGGCATGCGTCAACGCCGTGGCGAAGCCGTCCGGGGAGACGGACTGGCTCCACTCCCGCTTGACGTCGACGTCTATCACCGTCCCCTGGGTGTTGATGGTCACGCTGATCGTGCCCGACCCATCGGTGCCTTCATATCGCTCGCGCGGTACCGGTTTCTCCCCGGAGATGGGAAGCTTGGCGAGCGCCTGCTCGCGCAGCTGCTCCGTGTCGCTGAAGTCAAGGAAATCAATATTCCCTGGCTGCATCTCACCCTCCCCACAGTGGCTTGCCCCAGAGCGGCCACGGTGGGCGCCGCCCTGCGGACAATACCAATCAAAATCGAAATGCGAGACACGAAGCCCGCTCGGCCAGGGTCCCTTTAGGACACGGTTGTCACGCCGCTGTTGAGCCTGTCCATCACCGTGATAACTTCCGGATGGCTGATCTCCCGCAGGATTTCCAAGGCGGAGACCCAGTTTTGCCGCGCCTCGCCCGGCCGGCCGCGCTCGGAGGCGATGTCGCCGAGGCAGAGGTGCGCCAGCGCGTGGTTGTAGCGGTCGCCCAGATCACGGAAGATCTCGAGGGCGCGGCTGTAAGCTTCCGCGGCGGCGTCCGCGTCGCCGTTGACCCGGTGGGTGTAGCCGAGGCTGTCCCAGGTGTCGGCCTCGCCCGTGCGGTGGCCCATCTCGCGGTGCAGCGCAAGCGCCTTGCGGCAGTGCTCGAGGGCGAGCCGCGGCTGCCCGAGGTGGGCGTCGCACCAGCCGATCGCGTTGAGCGCCAAAGCTTCCCCGGCCCTGTGCCCGGCCTCGCGGTAGAGCGCCAGGGCGCGGGCGCACTGTGTGAGGGCCTCGCGGTAACGGCTCTCCTGCACCAGGATCACGTTGAGATTGAGGTGTACGTAGGCCTTTCCCACCCGGTCGCCGAGCGCTGAGTAAAGTTCCAGCGCCTTGTGCAGGTGCGAGGCGGCACGGCCGGGGTCGCCCAGCCGCGCGAGCGCCCGCGCAAGCGAGCGCAGGCATCGCCCTTGGGCAGCCCTGTCGCCGAGGCGCTCGGCGGCCTGCGCGCCGGCGGCCAGCGTTTGCGTCCACAGCCGCCAATGTCCTTGCCGCTCAAAGTAATTGCTGAGGCTCCAGGCCAGGCGCCACTGATGGTTGTGCCGGTCCTTTTCGGCGGCGAGGTCGAAAACCGCAAGCAGGGTGGCGTGTTCGGCGGCGTACCAGGCCATGGCTTCCCGGTGAGAGTTCAGGGGTACCGCCTGGACGCCCGGCTGCGCGGGGGTGAGCTCGATCGGGTCGCGGTGCGGGTCGAGCAGCAGGTCGGAGCGGTGCGCGGCGTGCAGGTAGTGATCGAGCATCCGGTGCTCGGCGCGCTCGTTCTCGTCGTCGCCGTCGCCGCTCATGTGCGCCAGCTCGCGGGCGTAGGCGTGCAGCAGGTCGTGCATGCTGTACCGGTCGGGGCCTGCGCGCGTGATGAGGTGAGCGCGTTCCAGTTCGGACAGCAGCGAAAGGGTGGCGGAAAGCTCGCCGCCGAGAAGACTCGCCGCCGCCGGACCGGCGATGGGCGTGCACGGGTGCAGCCCAAGCGCGCGGAACATGGCCGCGGCCGCCGGGCTGACCGCGGCATAGGACCACGAGAACACGGCGCGCGCATCGGTGGCCGCGTCGTCGCTGCTGAAGGCGTCAAGCGGCAGCGGCACGCGGTTCAGCTCGCCGGCCAGGTGGGCGAGCGGCGTCTCGGGGTGGGCGGCGGCGCGTGCGGCGACCAGGGCGAGGGCCAAGGGCAAACCGGCGCAACGGGAAAGGATGTCCTGCACCGACTCGGGCTCGCCCGCCAGCCGGGCCTCGCCGATGCGCCGGGCCAGCACCCGCCGGGCCTCCTCGGGGCAGAGCAAGCCCAGCGTGATCGGCAGCGCGCCTTCGGCAGTCACCAGGCTGTACAGCTGGTAGCGGCTGGTCACGATGGCCAGGCACCCGGCAGAGGCCGGCAGCAGCGGCCGCACCTGGTGGGCGTCGCGGGCGTTGTCGAGCACCACGAGCATGCGCCGCCCGTCGAGAAGGCTGCGGTAGAGCCCCGTGCGCGCGGCCAGGCTGGCCGGGATCTGGTGGGCCGGGACCCCAAGCGCGTCAAGGAATCCGCGGATCGCCTCGTCGGGGCAGGTCGCCAGCCCCGAGGGGTCGAAGCCGCGCAGGTTGACGTAGAGCGCGCCGTCGGGGTACCGCTCGGCGAGCCGGTGCGCCCAGTGGACGGCGAGCGTGGTCTTGCCTAACCCTTGATTTTCATACATTAAATGCGGGATGATGGTTGACATGGGAAAACCTCAGAACGCGCTAGGGTTCGCGCGCCTGTCCGACCTCCGCCTGCTGGATCTTGACGAGGACGGCAAGGGCAAGGGCAACGTCGATCAGGAACAGCGTATCCGGGAATACGGCAACGCGATCGGCTGGAACATCACGCGCGTGATCGTCGAGAACGATCTGGTGTTGAAGAAGGACGGCACGATCAAGGGTGTGTCGGCGTTCAAACGCAGAAAGATCCTGCTGCCGAGCGGCCGCCACGAGTGGCGCACCTACCGGCCGGGTCTGCGGCTGTCGCTGGATCTGCTCACGCGGGGGGAACATGACGGGTTCATCCCGCTGGATCTGGACCGGGCGTTCCGTGACCCCCGTGACCTGGAAGACCTGATCGATGTCGCTTGGGAGTACAAGGTGCCGGTGGAGTCGGTGACCGGCTCGCTGCGCCTGAACACC
>Ga0209382_10002418_pt1 | contig 27261 bp, 21 predicted proteins | sample SoiMetdeltSBSDD5_FD_187599 | JGI IMG/M metagenome (GOLD analysis project Ga0209382, IMG submission 187599) | Bulk soil microbial communities from a Populus tree surrounding site in Tennessee, USA - Soil MetaG P. deltoides SBSDD5 (SPAdes) (version 2) | ecosystem: Environmental > Terrestrial >... | reverse complement strand
CTTCAGTCCGGGCTATCTCTCGATGGGGCCGCGGCCGGTGATCACCAACGCGCCCGCGAATGTCGCTTACGGCGCCAACTTCGACATTGACACACCGGACGCGTCGCAGATCGCTTCCGCTGTGTTGCTCAGACCGGCCTCGGTCACACACCACACTGACGCCGGCGCGCGTTACATCAAGATTCCGATCTTGAGCCGGACGGCGTCTCGACTGACCTTGCGCGCCCCGGCGAACGGTAACATCGCGCCTCCGGGCTACTACATGGCATTCATCGTGGATGGAGACAACGTGCCTTCAATTGCGAGGTTTATGCGACTTTCATGACGGCTGTCTCCATTGGCCACGGTCACAAGGTGTCTAGAAACAGACGGCAGGTGTCTTTTTTAGACATTGCAAGGAATGGCGGGGCGATTCGGAGCCTCGCCATTCCGATTGGCTGCGCGCCAACAGAGGTTGATGCGCAGCCAATCGCCACCCCTTTGGCGACCTTTGCTTTTCTTGAATCTCCTGACCCAGCCCACCCGCGCCGAGCGCCAGCGGAATCAGCCCCACGCCGGCGCCGAGCGCCCTCATCAGAATTACGGCAGGACATGGCGCTTCGAAGGGGCGCTCGAGTTGTGGGGCAAGTTCTTGCAGCTGCGACTTCGCGGTCCGGAGACGTTAGAGAACCCCGCCTGGAACCTGATGTATCCAGGAGGAGTGGCGGTTCTTTAGTCGGGCCAAGCGCTGCTGACCTTGGAACTGGCAAGCCCCTGCGAGGCGCAATTCGATCAATTTCGTGGTCCTCGCTTCTCTCCGCTCGCGACTGTTCGGTTGAGCGCGACGAGTTCGTTGATCCGCGCCTGCACCGCTTTCGTCAACAGCGAGACTTCGCCCTCACTATAGTTTGCGGCGCGGAAGGCGTCACGGATTTGCCGCTCGCTCAACCGTGCAAGCCGATCGCCGATCCAGCCGACTTGCGCAACGGTAATGTCATGGAAGAGGCTGCCGCGCTTGCCACCGTAATTGAACTCTACCCGGTCGCCTTTGACCCCTACAACGAACTTGGCCTTGAGATAATCCCTCGGCTCACTGCGCGTGCCAATAAACAGGCCGCTGGTCTTGCCGAAGGTGCTGCCAAGGTCGCTGACGATGTAGCGTAGTTGCTTGTCGCCGGTCTGCTCGTCCTGCACGAGCAGTATGCGATTATTGTCATCTTTGATGTCCCAATTGGCGAGCAGGAGCATCATCACTTTCAGCCCCTGAAACTCCGGCGTGCCGCTGAAGGGGTTCTGTTCCCACGTCCATTCCTCCAGCCGCTTGATCTGTTTGGGTCTGGCCTCTAAGCGGACGTTTTCAAAAGTCCCTTTGCCTTGAATTTCGACGCGCGGCGCAAGATAAGTGATGTCGGTGAAATAGCCGACCGCCCACAGCAAGCGGCTCGCGGCGACTTCGGATTGCGCCTCTTTGCCGACCTTAGCCACCCACACGCGTCCTTGCGCGTCGCGCACACGATACTTAGTCGAGTGCCCGCCTTTCTGCTTTTCGATGAAAGTGACACTACTCAAATCGGGCTGCATTACTTCGCCCCCAGGACCTAGCAAGAGGTTGCGCGTAGCAATATCACTCGGCTCCTGCCAGAGTATCGGCGTGGCGTCCGCTGGCGCTACTTTCTCATTCGCTCGCTGGGCGAAAGCGCAGAGGCAGACACTCAAGACGAGCGCCATTGATCGTCCAATCAAACCATTAACCCTTTTACTTTTATGTGAAATCACGACTTTCTCCCTGCAACAGTTGCGCTGCTCGATAATCGTTTCGGCGCAACCCTTCGCCCAAACCAGGCCAATTAGCCGAGCAAAATCAGCGTTTCGCCAATCTCATTCGATTGTCAAAAACGCAGTCCCCTTAGAGCAATGTGGATGCCATATTTGAGCGGCGCAGCGCGCAGCAAGGCGTAACCCGGAGTTGAAAGGATGAGTGGCGAGCGCGCGCCACTAAAGTCCAATGTTCAAACAGTTCCTCCGTTTTCCATACACGTTTTATCCCGCTTCGGCCTCAACGATGGAAAGGAGTCGCTGAAGTGGAGAGCGTCTAATAGCATTTCGCAGATTGGCCGGAGAGCGAAATATTTTGCGCGTTGGGAATTGTTTTGGCCCCCTTTAAATACTAAGCCCATTGAACAGACCCAAAAATTTCTCGGCCACTCGAAGCCGGAAACGATACAGATCTACGCCGAATCTACGACATAGATGATCAAAGCAAATTATCGGAATGCGCCGGCGGGGCGAATTGGGACTTTCTGCGAATTGACGCCGCACATGGGATAATGCCCCCGTCCTTGTTAAGTGGAAAATATCGGCTATGCGTGTACTGGTAGTAGAAGATGATTACAAGATCGCCTCTTTCGTCATCAACGGTCTGAAGCAAGCAGGGTTCAATATGAAGCATGCGGCAGATGGCGAGGAGGGGCTTCGTCTAATTTTAACCGAACCTTACGACGCAGCCGTCGTTGACCTCATGCTACCTCAGATGGACGGCCTCACTCTCATCGAAGAGCTGCGGCGACAAAACATCAACACGCCGGTCATCATCCTGAGCGCCAAACGCTCCGTTGATGACCGCGTCAAGGGGCTGCAGGCCGGCGGGGATGATTACATGGTCAAGCCCTTCGCCTTTTCCGAACTCTTAGCCCGCGTACAAGCGCTGCTCCGGCGGGCCGCCGGCGGCGCTTCAGCCGAGCCGACCTGGCTGACGGTCGGAGATCTCTTGATGAACCTTTTATCAAGAGAGGTCACGCGGGCAGGCAAGAAACTCGACCTGCAAGCGCGCGAATTCGCGCTGCTCGAATACCTGATGCGCAACGCCGGGCAAGTAGTCTCCAAGACCATGATCCTGGAGCGCGTGTGGGACTACAGCTTCGACCCACAAACGAACGTCGTGGACGTTCTTGTCTGCCGGCTGAGAAATAAGGTGGACAAAAACTTCGCCGAGAAAATGATCCACACCATCCGAGGGGTCGGTTATGTACTTAAGAAATCTTAGCCGCGCCCGTAGAACCTTCACCTTCAGATTGATCCTCTGGTACTCGGGCATCTTCATCCTCAGCGCTTCGTTTCTCTTCGCGCTTGCGTACGTGTTGCTATCTTCATCCGTCCAGCGGAAAGACCGGGAAGACATCCATCAGAAACTCGGGGAGTATGCGGCGCAGTACCGGGCGGGCGGGTTAGCGGCGCTTGAAAGAGAGGTGGCTCTCGAAAGGCGAGCGGGCAAAGAAAACTACTTTTTCGTGCGTGTCGCCGGGCCACAAAAGGGCACGATCTTTCTCGACGCGCCCGAGCGTTGGGCGGATTTTAACCTTCAGCAGCTGGAACAGGAATCAGCTGGCGCGAGCAATCAATTGATGCGCTTACGGTCGCGCGACGGCGCCGACTCCCTGGAAATAGATTCCACTCAGTTGGCTGACGGCGTTCTATTGCAGATCGGTAAGAGCGCAGAAGATCGAGAAAAGCTCTTGGAGCGCTTCCGCGAGATCTTCATCGGGTTCATGATCCCGGTCGTCGCCCTCGGCATCGCCGGAGGATCGTTTCTGGCGTTTCGCGCCCTTCGCCCGATCCGAAGCCTCGTTCATACAATCCGCTCCGTCTCTACCGGCAGAATGGACGCCCGTGTGCCCGCTCGCCAGACGGGCGACGAGCTGGATGAACTGGTCGTGCTGTTCAACGCGATGCTCGAGAAAATCGAGACTCTGATCAAGGAAATGCGGGGCTCATTGGATAACGTTGCCCATGACCTGCGCACTCCGCTCGCGAGGCTGCGCAACTCCGCCGAGACGGCGCTGCGGTCAGATCAGACCCCGGAAACCTACCGGGAGGCCCTCGCCGACTGCCTGGAGGAATCGGATTGGATTCTCACTATGCTGAACACGCTGATGGACATCTCCGAGGCCGAGACTGGGACGATGAAGCTCCAGCTCGAAGTGGTGAACATTCCGGCGCTGCTGGAGGATGCGGTCGAGCTCTACCGTCACGTCGCCGAAGATAAGGGCGTTACGATCAGCGCCAGCGCCCCTCCCGACTTCCGGTTAACTGCCGACCATAACCGGCTGCGGCAGGTGCTGGCGAATCTGCTCGACAACGCAATCAAGTACACTCCGCCCGGCGGGAGCGTCAGCCTTTCAGCCTTCGAGAAGGCCGGGCAAGCTGTGATCATCGTCGAGGATACTGGCGTCGGCATTCCCCAGGAAGAGACGTCCAGGATATGGGAGCGTTTGTATCGCGTAGATAAAAGCCGTTCGCAAAGGGGCTTGGGGCTCGGATTGAGCCTCGTCAAGGCAGTCGTCCGAGCGCACCATGGGAGCGTCGAAGTATCAAGCGCGCCCGGCGTCGGTTCCTCATTCACACTCCTCCTCCCAAACTCATCTGCCCCTACTCGTTAATTCACCCGGCTTCCGCTTTTTGAACCTTTCACAGATGTAATAACCGTGAAAGGCGCGTGCAAGACTCTTGGAGTAAAAAGGCTCCGACCACCGTCAGCATGGTCCGGGGCAGTTATGACCAAGAAAGTTTCCCACGCAATTCATAGGATACTCGCGCCCGGCGTCATCGCGGCGCTCGCAATTTGGCTGTTCGCAGCGCCAGCCGCGCACGGGCAAAATTCGACGACCGCCGCGCTCATCGGCACAGTGCGTGACGCTTCGGGGGCAATCGTCCGCGGCGCGACCGTCAGCTTGCGCCAACTCGCCTCGAATCGGACATACAGCGCTACCAGCGATGCGGACGGCGTTTACCATTTCACCAATTTGCCAGTCGGGGATTACGAGGTACACGTTGAAGCCAAGGATTTCGCGCCTTACCTCAACGCCAGGATAGAACTTCCGCTCGGACGCGCCACCACGCTCGACATCACACTGAGACCGGCGGGAGCGCAGGAAGAAGTGACGGTAACGGACCGCCCGGCGGCGATTGACACAACGGCTACCGGCTCGACCACCTCGATTGATCCGGAGCGGATTCAGGAATTGCCGGTCAGGAGCCGCAATTATCTTGAGTTCACCTTGCTTGCGCCGAGCGTCGCGCCTTCGGCCGGTCAAACGACCGGCGGCGGCGGCGCGGCGCAAGGGGGGCCGATGGCCGACAGCGGTTTCAGCTTCGGCGGCCTGCGCCCACGCAGCAACGCGATCTCGATAGACGGCCTCGACAATACTGACGAGACTACTGGCGCATCTCGCGTGGCGCTTTCACCAGAGATAGTTCGCGAGTTCCAGATTGTCAACAACGGCATCTCGGCTGAGTTCGGCGGCGCGGCGGGCGGCGCGATTAACGTTGTAACCCGCACCGGCGCCAACGACATTCACGGCAGCGCTTTCGGGTTTCTACAGAATGAACGATTCAACGGACGCGATCCGATCTCCGACGGCGCGAGGGAAGACACCCCCCGATTCCGCCACTACCAGTTCGGCGCGTCACTCGGCGGCCCCTTAATACGTGATCGCCTCTTCTATTACGCCGCGCTCGAACAGGAGAACCTGTCGGCCGAGCAGGAGCAGGAAATAGATTCACTCATACATTCTCGGATCAACACCGCATTAGCGTCCGGAACAGCTCCGGGCCTCACCGTGCGCTCACTCGCCTCTGATGCCTTCTCTGTCGGGCAGGATGAGACTCAGGCGGCTGGAAAACTCACGTACCTCGCGGGCGAACGCCACACGTTGAACTTTCGTCTTGCCTTCACGAACAACCTCGCTCGCAACGGGGCCTTCAACATGGACGCCCTGAGTGACCTGTCGGCGCGGGGCAGCGCATATGTCAAAGATTATCAACTTACGGCATCGGCCGTCTCCACGCTTTCGTCGTCTCTGATCAACGATCTGCGCTTTCAGTCGAGCGCCCGTCGTGTCGTGACGCGCGCCGGGGCTACCGATGGGCCTGGCATCGAGATCGCCGGCCTGGCGCGCTTCGGTCGCCCTTACGACGCCGACACGTCTCGACGCGAGACGCGCGAACAGTTTGTGGATAACGTCTCCTTAGTCCGACCGCGCTATGAGTGGAAGACCGGTATCACACTCAATCATGTTTCTCTCCGCAACAACGCGCGCGAAGGTTTCGGCGGACTCTTCATTTTCCGCACCCCCGACGACTTCCTAGCGGGCCGCCCCGCCGTCTGGCGTCAGGCGTTCGGAGAGTCTCAGACTCGCTTCGGCGTGACGAGTTTCGGCGCATTTCTCCAGAACCAGTGGCGCGCGACTCAGCAACTGACGCTCAATCTCGGCGCCCGCTACGACGTGACGCGACTCCCTGCGCCTTTTAGCGCTGATCGGAACAACTTCAGCCCGCGCGCCGGTCTGGCCTATAGTCCATCGAACAAGTGGGTCGCGCGCGCAGGGCTCGGCCTCTACTACGACCGGCTGCCCCTCGCATACCTGAAACGCGCGATCCAGAAAGATGGCGTGCGAGCTTTCGAGCAGGTTGCCACAGACGCGGAAGCGGGGCGAGTCTTCGCCCTGACGGGTGGCGGGCGCGCTCTCGCTCCTGTTGGCGGAATCAGCCCGTCAATCTTTCGCGCCGACCCTGAATTCCAAACGCCCCACAGCTTGCAGGCGAACGCCGGCTTAGAGCGCCTTCTTTCGGAGAACATAACAGCGAGCGCCGAATACCTGTTCACTCGAGGCGGGCGCCTGCCGCGCACGCGCAACATCAATCTTTTACCTCCTACCTTGCTCACGCCAGTTGGAGCCGCGGCGCTCGGCATCCCTTCGCCGACCCCGCAGCAACTCGGTCGTCCCGTCTTCGGACCTGGACGTATAGATCCGCGCCTCGACGCCGTCTATCAGCTCGAGAACTCGGCGCGGTCGACCTACAACGGATTCACGCTGTCGATCAACAAGCGGTACAGTAATGACTCGGCGCTGCTCGCCTCATATACCGTGTCGCGGGCGACGGACGACGCTTCGGACTTCGACGAGCAACCCGCAAACCCTTACGACCTCCGGGCCGAACGCGCATTGTCGCGTCACCACGTCGGGCAGCGATTCGTTCTAAGCGCCCTTTTTGAGATCGGCGAAGAAGAGGAGGAAAAAGACAAAGCGGCGCAAGGCGGGGGCAAAGAAGATGAGGGCTTACTGCGTGAACTCCTGCGCAACATCGAAGCGGCGCCGATCGTCACCATCAGCAGCGGCAGACCCGTCAACGCCCTGACCGGCGCGTGACACCCTTCGCACGCCGGCCTTCCTCAGCGTCGACTTCCGGGTGGTCAAGTACATCTCGCTCGGCGGCTTCACCCCGTACAGCGCGAGCGGGACCCGGCGGCTCGATTTCGTCGTCGAATTCTTCAATCTGTTCAACCACCCGAACGCCGTCAGCCTCAATCCATTCTACGGTTCGGGCGCGACTCCCCTTTCGACTTTCGGCGCGCCAACCGCCTTCGCCGCGCCTCGTCAAGTCCGCTTCTCCATTGACTTCGAGTTTTGAAGGAATCGCCTTTGCGCCGCCGGCGCCCCGTCGTCTTGGTATCTCGTCTGAATCCGGTCCAGTTCGATGGCGACAACATTCCATCCATTGCTGGGGTTGAACGCCGCTCTCAGCTCTTCCTGACTAACGGGGCGCGGGCCAGTAGCAGGACCATCGTCACTGAAGCACAACACATACAGGGTTCCATCGTGCTCGGTCACCGACGCTAGACTCGCCACGTATCCTGATCGCTCGTCGCCGTCGAAGGTGTGGAACAGTCCGCAGTCCAGCACCGTCTCAAACCTGCGCCCCAAACGCTCCAGCTGGAACGCGTCAGCCGCAGCGAACTCAACGATCCCACGGTCGTCGGCCTTCTCTCGGGCGATCGCCGGCGCCGCCTCAGCCACGTCGTAGCAAAGAATCATATAAAAGGCTTGATCCACCGACATAGCTTTCATAGAATGCGCCACACTCCCACAACACTCCTCCCCGTTTAACCCCTTTACTGGAGGATGATCATGAAATCGACCGGCAGACAACTGGACAATCAACCGACCGACCAGGCCCAACAATCAAGCGAGAATCTACAGGAGCGAATTTCGCGCCGGGCTTATGAACTTTACCTGGAGCGCGGAGAGCCGAGCGACGCGAACCAGAATTGGCTCGACGCGGAGAAAGAAATCCTGGGCGAGCCTGTTCAACACGCGTCAGAGCAGGCGCTGGCCGCGTCGGCCGGTCTGGAAAGCTGACTTCATTGCGGGCCGGGTAATGAGTGGCGACTTCAGCTGCCGCGTCTTGGCCTGAGCGTGTCCGGCGGGCGGCGTCAGGCTCGATTGCGAGTCATCACAACCATCCGCGCGGCCAGGGTTATCTGGATCGAGATTCTCTTCGCGCTGTCGAGCGGCGCCCTTGGCTTCGATTATCGTGAATGCTGATTTCTTCGAGCGGTCGCTTGACGTTTCTCATCGCCTAGATTTCCGTGGGCAGATAGTGGCCGCGGAAAATCGCTTAGCCGTAATTGAACCAGGCGGTCCTACGTCTTGATTCGAACATTAGCGAAGGCCACGTTACCGGTGTGTGTCTGCAGACCGATAAAGCCCGAGTTGGGATCGACACTCGGCGGATTTCCCCGGACCGTATCGGCCGCGCCGCGCCGGAACCGAGTCGCTTCCTGGCCGTTGAGGCGAACAATGTAGTCCTGATTGTTAACCTCGAGTTCGTAGCTGTGCCATCGCCCCGCTGCGAGATTCTGATTGTTCTTGTAATCCTGCTGCCCCTGGCCAGTGCCCGGCGACGTGATTTTGTAAATGGCTCCAGTTCGGGCGAAGAACGAACCATCGGGCTCGCCGAAACGCCTGTCGCCGCGCGCCTCTTCGTCGATCTGGATTTCAAATCCGGTATGCACTGCGACAAAAGCTGCGTTGTCCGGTGGGTCGGCAGGGTTGGGCGCCGGATCAGGCAGACGCGGGTCGCGAAAGCGGACGAAAACGCCTGAGTTATCGTTGTTATTGCCGCGCGGGTGTGGGAGCAGGAAATCGAGACGCAGAATGAAATTCTCAAATGGCTGTGGCTTATAGAAGAGCAATCCAATCCCCCTCCCGTCCTGTTGGGCGATCATGGTTCGGCCGAACCGGGAGAAGAAGCCGCCGCCGGCCATCTGCCAGTTCGCGAACTGTGCGTCGCTTCCATCGAACAAGTATACAAACCCCGGTTCCGGCGTCGCCGGCGGTGGCTCTGGCATCAAGTGATCTCCGAGCCGACGCGCGAGCGCAATGCCGGTGAGCATCGGATTCGGCGAGCCGATTGTAGGAAAAAGCGCAGGCCCGGCGACGTACGCGTTGGTGACATGGTGAAAGCGGCAGTTGGCGTCGGTCACCGATGTATTCGGGTCATCGCCCATCCGCAGGGTACCCGCTTCGTGATGGGTCGTGCCGAGGCCGTCGCGGCGTCCGGGGCCGCTCGCGTCGGAGAGTTTATATGGCAGAATCGCCGTAAGCTGGCCGGGATCGACGTTCGTCGCAATCACCTGCCCGTTCTTAATCACGTCGATCTTTTGCCCATTGGCGAAGACCTTCGCGACATCATCCGAAGCCTTGTCCATCGCATTCCACAACTCCCCGTCGCGAGCGCTCGGCTGAAGATTCACAAACGCGCGGCGCGTCTGAAATTCATCATTCTCTTGCGGATTGAGATCAAGTGTGACCGAGTTGCCAAAGTCACTGTCCTTCTTCGGCTCCAGCTCGCCGATGCCCCGGATGGTGATCACGACGTGCGAGTCGGTCGCGTTCTTTTGCGCGTCGAACGTGTCGATATCGGGGATTTTCTTGAAAAGCTCGGCTTCGGAGTTAGCCCCGCCCTTGCCCAGCCCCGACGCGGTGATTTGAAAATGGAAGTGTCCGACGCCGTCCGGAGATCCGTCTGCCTTCTTGAACTGGTGCTGACCTTTGACGAATAGCGCCGACGCTTCGAGCGCTTTCACCGTCGCCGGCAACGCCGACAAGGCCGCGCGCGGCACGCGGATGTCCACGTTCGATCGCAAGTGCGCTATGAGATTCCTGCCGATCTTTCCGTCGCTGCCGAAGGAGAGCAGCGCGAGCCGCGCGCTCTCTATCGTGCCGAGCGCAATGATTACTTTGGCGTCCGGCGACACGGGCAGCGGCCCTCGCTCGGTGACGATCTCGCTCACGCGCTGGCCGCCCATGTCGGGGACTGTATTCAGCCGGATAACATGGCAGCGCGCCACGACCATCAGCCGCTTTTTCACGTCATCGAACCCGGATTGGTTGGCCGCCTCGCGCGCCGCTTTGATTAGCAGCGGGACGGTACTGAATTTGTTAAACGGGAAGAATCCGGCGTGTCCAGATTGTCCTTGTACGGCGAGTGGGGCTTCGAGTTTCGCCTCATTGCGGAGTTCCTGGAGGGAGGGCGGCGGACTAGGCAATTGGTCGATGCCGAGCACTTTGGCCAGGTCGTCCAGTGTCGCGGACGTATCGCGATACTCGACCGCCGGATGGTCCGGGAGCGTCGCGAGATCCATCGCGTCGCTTACCTGGCCGGCGGTGAGGCCATCGAAAAGCTGCTTTCGCATTGCGCGATGCAGATCGCCGAAGATGAAGTCGTTCGTCTCGGTGACGCCGATCTGATCGCTTGACTGACGGAAGTAGCCCTTACGGCCGTCGGGCAGATTCTTCGGCGTCAGTTCGTCCAGCGCCGCCTTGGGCCACAGGTTTTTCGGCAGCTCCGAATCGAGCAGCCGCGGAGACCAGCCGCCCCAGTACACAGAACGTCCGCCGACGCAGTAGGCCAGACCGGGAAAGCCGACGGGGTCACTTGAATTCCAGGCGAGCCCCCAGACTTCCTTCTGCGGCAGATGATCCTTGCGCGGGGCGCCCGCGTCGAGGCCGATCACCGGCAGATTCTGCACGTGCTCCGGCAGTAGGAAGGGTCCGCCTTCGAGCACGAGGATGCGCTCGCTACGGTTCGTGCTACGGAACCAGAGATGTTCGGCAAGGGCTGCGCCGAACGTGCCGCCGCCGATGATGATGAAATCGAACGGCCGTAGGTCGCCTCTCGAGGGTAGACCTGCGGCGGCGCGCGCATTCGCGTCTATGGCGACGATCGCTTCGTCAAAGGTGTTGCAGATGTAACGCCCGAGGACGTCGCGGGTAAACGTAGTGTACTCAGTCGTGAGTGGCATGGCCGTTTTCTCCAGTATTCAGTTTGGGTAAGAACTTTTGGGATATGCTGAACAGGCGTCGTTGGAGAGAATCTAGACACCCAACCAGAATAAGATCTGAACGTTCATCGCACGGGAAGCGCGAGTGGGGATGATGAGCTTGGCACGGTGGGAAGTATAATCACGCGCAGCAGCCAACGCAATCAATAAAACAACAACATGGCGCCTTCGACGCAGAACCAGGGGCCGCACGCGCTATAAGGTGGGACTCGAACCTTTCCGCGTGGCCAGATCCATCTCGCGCGGATAATCTTCCGCCCTGACAAGAGCTTCAGCTCTGCCGAATTTCAGGTAGAGCGCGGGGATGACGATCATATTTAGAAAAGTTGAAGTCACGATGCCGCCTAGAATAACTACTGCCATCGGCTGTTGAATCTCCCGGCCCGGCTCGCCCGCGCCCAGCGCGAGCGGAATCAGCCCCACGCCGGTGACGAGCGCCGTCATAAGGATGGGACTCAGTCGTTCCATCGAACCCTGCGCAATCGCGTCGCGGAAGGACACGCCCTCCTCCTCCATCAGGTGACGGTAGTGGCTGATGAGCATGATGCCGTTGCGCGTGGCTATGCCGAAGAGCGTGATGAAGCCGATCAGCGAGGCCACCGACAGCGTGCCGCCTGACAGAAAGACCATCACCACACCGCCGATCAGCGCGAGCGGCAGGTTCGCCATCACCAGCAGCGCCGCCCGCGCCGTCTTCAGCGCGATGAACAACAGCAGGAAGATGCCGCCGATCGCCACGACGGAGAGCAGCGTGATCTGGCGCGAAGCCTTCTCCTGCGATTCAAACTGTCCGCCGTATTGGAGGAAGTAGCCCTGCGGCAGGGCTACTTTCCGGCTGATCGCCGCGCGCACGTCGTTGATTACGCCGCCCAGATCACGGCCGGCTACGTTGGCCTGAATGATGATGCGGTGTTGGACGTTCTCGCGGTTGATCGTGTTAGGACCCTGATCTGGCCGCACTTCGGCGACCTGGCTGATCGGGACTTTCGCGCCCGCCGGCGTGTCGACCAGCGTGCGGCCGATCGTCTCGATGGACTGCCGCGCCGAATCGTCGAAGCGCACCAGCACGTCGTAAGTTCGCTGATCCTCCAGCGCCTGTGAGACGACCTCGCCGTTGAAAGCGACTTCGGCCGCTTCCGCCAGATCTGCGGAGCTTAAGCCGACCGCCGCAGCCGCCTGGCGGTTGACGTTGATCTGCACCTGCGGCACGCCGACCTGCGGCTCGACAAGCAGGTCCACGATGCCGTGGACAGTCGCCATCGCGTCGCGTATCTCGTTCGCTTTTGTGCGCAAGGTGGCAAGATCAGGGCCGAAGAGCTTGATCGCGATCTGGGCGCGCGTACCGGAGAGCAGGTGGTCAATGCGGTGCGAGATCGGTTGGCCGACCTCCACATTCACGCCCGGGATTGTGGCGAGCCTCTGCCGCACGTCTTCCATCACTTCGGTGTGCTTGCGACCGCCCTCCTTCGTGACGACTTCGATCTCGCTCAGGTTGACTCCCGCCGCGTGCTCGTCGAGTTCGGCGCGCCCGGTGCGGCGCGTGGTCGAGGCGACTTCGGGGATTTCGTGCAGCGCCGCCTCGATCAGTGCGCCTACGCGGTTCGATTCCTGGAGCGACGTGCCCGGCGGCAGGCCGGCGTTGATGTTGAGTGCGCCTTCGTTAAAGGGCGGCAGGAATTCGCGCCCCATCAGCGGGAAGAGCAACAGCGCCGTGACCAGCATGATCGCCGAAGCGCCGATGATCTCCGCCGGATGGCGCAGAGTCCAGTCGAGAATCCGCGCGTAACGCCGCTTGAGCAAGGCCACCAGCCGCGAATCTCTTTCGTCGTGAATCAACTTCGAGTGACCGAGCAGGTAGTAGCAGAGCGCCGGCGTCACGGTGAGCGCGACGACGAGCGAGACCATGATCGAGATGATGTAGGCGAAGGCGAGTGGCGCGAACATCCGCCCCTCGAACCCGGCGAGTGAAAAAAGCGGAAGGAAGACCAGGACGATGATCAGCGTGGCGAACAGGATCGAGCCTCTGATCTCGCTCGAAGCCTTGTAGACGACGCGCGCGACCGGTTCGGGGGTTGCCCGTTGCGCGTTCTGTTTAAGGCGGCGGAAGACGTTCTCCACGTCGATGATCGCGTCGTCCACCAGCGCGCCGATGGCTATGGCCAGTCCGCCGAGCGTCATCGTGTTGACCGTGATGCCGAAGTAGCTCATGACCAGAATCGCCGCCAGGAGCGAGAGCGGGATCGCCGTCAGGCTGATGAACGTAGTGCGGAAATTCCAGAGGAAGAGAAACAGGATGACGATGACCAAGACGCCGCCTTCGATCATGGCCTCCTGCACGTTGCCGATCGCGCGCTTGATGAAGTCGGCCTGCTGAAAGGCTTTGGTGTTGATCGTGACGTCCGGCGGCAGCGTGGCCTTCAGGTTCGCCAAGGTCGTTTCGATCTTCTCGGTGACTTCGAGTGTGTTGGCGTTCGGTTGTTTCTGGATCGTCGCGACGACCGCCGGCTTCATGTTGAAACTGCCGTCGCCTCGTTTGAGCGTCGCGCCCGCCTGCACCGCGGCGACGTTCTTGAGGAGAATCGGCGCGCCGTCGCGCACGGCGACGATCGCATTGCCCAGGTCTTCGGGGCTGTGTGCGCGGCCGCGCACGCGAATCAGAAATTCTTCGTTCGGCCGTTCGAGAAAACCGCCCGAGGCGTTGACGTTTGAATTGCCGACGGCCTTGGTCACCTGATTGAGCGTCAGCCCGTAATCGGCGAGACGGGCCGGGTCGACCAGGACCTGATACTGCTTGCGATCGCCGCCGATGACCGAGACCTGCGAGACTCCGCCGACGCCGAGCAGGCGTGGTCGCACGACCCAGTCGGCGAGCGAGCGCAGTTCCATCGGCGAGGTCTTCTGACTCGTCATCGAGATCAGCATAATCTCGCCCATGGTCGAGGAGATCGGCCCCAACACCGGCGGCGAGACGCCTGAGGGCAGCCGCACCTGCTGAAGCTTTTCGTTCACCAGTTGCCGAGCGCGGTAAATGTCCGTGTCGAAATTAAACTCGACGAAGACGATTGAAATCCCGATCGCCGAATTCGACCGCACGCGGAAGACGCCCGCCGTGCCATTCATCGCCGATTCGATCGGCAGCGTGACCAGCGACTCGACCTCTTCCGGCGCCAGCCCGTGCGACTCGGTCAGAATCGTCACCGTCGGCGCGGTCAGGTCGGGGAAGACGTCCACCGGAGACCGGAACGCGACCAGCCCGCCGTAAATAAGCAGCGCGACCGCTCCGACGATCACGAGCAGCCGGTTATCGAGCGACCATTGAATGATTTTATTGAGCATGAAGTTATGAAGAGTTATTACAGAGGCGCCTCGGCGCCGCCGGCATCGTTGCGCGTTTGCAAAGCGCCACGGTGATGGTCATCGCCCGATGCGTCGACCGGGTCGACGTGAATCGTGGCGTGGGACAGGAACCGCAAGTTCTCCAGAAGCCTCCGCTCCACCGCGACGGCGATCTCGTGCCCCTCGGCCACCGTGAGTTTCGGGTCGACGGCGACATTCAGCTCGGCGTGGAGCCTGTGGCCGAGCCAGCGGACGCGCGCTTCACTGACCTCTTCCACGCGCGGGGTCTGCCTGGCGGTCTCTCTGATCTCGTCAATCACCCCCGGGTCCACTCCGTCGAGCAGCCGCGCAAACACAGACTTCATCGAGTCCCACACGATCCTGAAGATCGCCAGCGTGATCAGCAGCCCTACTATCGGATCCGCCAGCGGGTAGCCCAGCCAAACGCCGACGGCGCCAAAGAGCACCGCCAGGCTGGTGAAGCCGTCCGCGCGGGCGTGGTAGCCGTCGGCGACCAGCGCGGCGCTGCCGATCTCCCTGCCGGTCCGGATGCGGAAGACCGCCACCGCTTCGTTACCGACGAAGCCGACGACCGAGGCCACGGCAACCGCCCAGAGATTGGACAAGGGCTGCGGATGAAAGAACCGCTGTATGGATTCGTAACCGACCACTATGGCGCTCACCAGGATGGCGCCGACGATGGCGACGCCCGCCAGGTCCTCAACGCGGCCATAGCCGTCTGTAAATCGCTTGCTGGGCCGCCTGCGCGCGAGCGTAAAAGCGACCCACAGCGGGACAACCGTCGCGGCGTCGCCGAAGTTATGAATCGTGTCCGCCAGCAGCGCGACGCTGCCCGAAAGCCAGACGACGACTACCTGAAACAGGGCGGCGCCGAACAGCACGACGAACGACCACTTGATCGCTCGGATGCCCCGCGCCGTGGTGAGTAAGGTTGGATCGACGGCGCCATGTGTATGACCGCGAGCGCCGCCTGAATGGTCGTGCGCGTGGGGGGGGCCGTGATCATGCGAGTCGCCATGCCAATGAGCGCCCTGACGCGCTTCTCCGTGTTCATGCATCGCGGGGCCTTTCTTCGTTTGAAAAGTTGTCTGAGCTTAGGTTTCGTGCGTATGCGCCGGGGCGCCCGCGGGGTTGAGTTCCTGCAATTTGAGTTGCAGCGCGCCCTGGGTGACGACCCGCTCGCCGGGTTTGAGGCCTTCCAGAACGGCGACCTTCCCGCCGTACTCGGCGCCGAGTTTTACTTCGCGCCGCTGGAACTCTTCGCCCGAGAGCAGGACGTAGACGATCTTTTTGCCTTCGTCATCTAGCACTGCTTCGCGCGGGATCATCATCTCTTTGACGGATTCGCTCGCGTCGAGCCGCACGTCGGCCTGCATTCCGACGCGCAAGGCTCGGGCCTTGTTGGGGACGGTGAAAATTACATGGGCCGCGCTTCTGCTCGTCAATAATCTCGCCCACATCTATCAGCGCGCCGCGGAACTCCTGCCCGGGATACGCCGCCGTCGTGAAGCTCGCTTTGCCGTTCGCCCTGACCAGCGCCAGGTCGCGTTCGAAGATCGGCGCCTCGACCCAGACCGTGTCGAAGTTGGTGACCTCCAGAATCGCCTCGCCGGGGGCGACCCGCTCGCCGATGCTCTTGCTGACCTTAGTGACCAGGCCACCGATCGGCGCCCGCACGGCATAGGCGCCGTTGGCGCCGCCGACGCTGCCGTCGGACTGCGCCACGTCGCGTGCGGCTTCGAGCGCCTTGACGCGGGACTGGGCCGCCTCTGACGCCGCCTGCGCGGTTCTCAACTCGGCTTCAGCCGCTTCCAACTGCCGCTGCGAATAAGCCTTCTGCTCGTAGAGCCGCTTTGCCCTTTCGGCTTCGCGGCGCGCCAGGTCGAGCCGCGCGCTGGTCGCGTTCGCATCTCCCGCGGCGGCGCCCCGCTCGGCTTCGATCCGGGCCGCCTCGATCCGGGCTTGCGCTTGAGCCGCGCGCACCTGGGCCTGCTCGGCGGACGTGGCGGTCTGTTGCAGTGTGGCGACGAGTTGCCCCTGCGAGACGCGCTGCCCGACGCGCGGAATGTTCCCGCGGAGAATGATGCCGCCGACGGGCGGCGCGACGACCGCTTGGTGATTAGCCGCCGGAATCACGCGGCCTGTCGCGGTGACCTGGCGGGCTACCGTCTGCTCTTCGACCAGCGCCAGTTTCATACGGATGCGCCACTGCTGTTCCATCAGAAGCTTCACCGTCCCCGTCGATTCGGCGGCGGCCGGCGCGGCGACCTCTTCATGTTTGCCGCGTCGCGCGTAGGCGAATAGCAATCCCGCCGCGGCGACGAGAGCAATCGCACCGAGGACGATCAGCCGACCTGGACGCGGCGCGGCCACTTCCTTCTTCCCTGCCTCATTCTGCATGGACCCGCCACGCGATTCTTCCGTCATTCGTAAACTCATCAGTTGCCCCCCGCGCCGGTCACCTGCTCCAGCGTGAACAGACTGTTCCGGTAATCAAAAAGCGCCTTCAGGTAATTGCCTCGGGCCTCCGAGCGCGCGCGCTGCGCGTCGATCAAGGCGATCAGCGGGGACGCGCCTTCGCGGTAGGCGGCCCGCGTAGTCGTGGCTGCCTCCTCCGCCTGATCGAGCAGCCCGGCCTCGTAAACCCGAACCTGCTCGCGCGCCGTCAAGTAGGCTCGGTAAGCCGCTTCGACCTCGGCCAGGACGCGGTTGCGCATAAGTTGGAAATTCGTCGCGGCCACCTGTTTCTGGGCCGCAGCCCGCGCGACCCCGCCCTGGTTACGATTGCCGAATGGCAAGGGGACCGTCACGCCCACGGTGAGCGTGTTGTCAGGGCCGAGGCGCTTGTAACCGGCGAAGGGAGTGACCTCGCCCTTGCCGCGCGACTCCTCAAGGCGGAGCGTGGCCTCGGCCAGCGCCTGCTCCTCCTCGGCAATCTTGATTTCAGGGCGGCGTCGCAGCGCCACCTCGCGCAACCGCGGAAGATCCGGGTCGACCGAAACCAAAGCCAGCGGGCTGCGCAGTTCGAGCGTGGCCGCGAGCGCGTAATCACTTTCGCCGAGCAACTCCAGCAAACGTATCTTCGCCTGCTGGTAGGCCAGTGAGGCACTGGCGACGGCGGAATCGAACTTGACCTGTTCCACCCTGGCCCGCATCAGCTCGACTTCCGCGACGTCGCCCTCTTTCACCCGGACGGTGTTCAGGCGCACGAGTTCTGCGAAAGCCGCCTGGTTCTCGCGGGCGATCTCCAGGTTTGCGCGCGCCAGGACCGCTTCCATATAGCCGCGCCTCAGGTCAAGCAGCCGCCGCTGCATCACGTTCGCCAGCCGCGCTTCGGCCAGCGAGATCGTGCGGTCGGCGACTTCTCTTCGCAACGCCCTGCGCCCGCCCAGCTCGATCGGCTGCGCGACGACCGCGCCGATTTCATAAAAGCTGTTGGACTGTGCGCCGAATGGCGACTGGCCACCAATGCTCAAGTTCTCGCCCGTGATCGTTAGACCTGGCCTCGGACGGAAGCTCGCGGCCACCCGCTCGGCCTCGGCGACGCCGACTTCCAGACGCGCGGCTTCGACCGAGAGATTGCGCTGCAGAAAGCGCTCGGTCGCCGCTTCGAGCGTTAGTGTGTCAGGCAGCGGCGAGAACCCCGCTTGCGCCACTTGCCCCGCCGTTTGCAGGGTTTGCGCCATTTGCCCGGCCGTTTGCGTGGTCTGCGCCGTCAGGCCAGCGGCCAACAGGCAGGCGAGCGCGACGGCGCCTGCCAGTCGAAGAATTCTTTTCATGATCCCCCCTTCATTCCACTTTGAAATCGGTCAGCGGCATACGTTCATCGACCTTCGAGCTTTTGACGTGAAACTCGATGTCGTAGTCCCCGGCTCTGGGGACGTTCACCTCCGCCACGTAAATCCCCGTGACTTTGCCCACCTTGGCGGTGGTCTCTCCCGCGGAAGCGCCGGCGCCCTTCGCGCGGACCGTCAGTTTCACTTCGGCTTTCTCGACCGGCGAGCCGTCCGACAAGTCTGTAAGGTGAATGCGAAACTGGCTGGGCTTTCCCGCCTTGAGAGGCTCGTACTCGAAGAAGTTCTCGATCCGCGCAGTGAACTCTGTGCGCGCGATGGCCTCTTCCCCTTCGGCTTCACCCTGCGACTTGGCTCCGCTACGCGAGCAGCCGCTGAAGGCGCAAGCGCAGATCAACACTGTCATTGCCGCCAGCAAAATTGCCGGCGATTGAATCTTTAGGATCATTCCTCCGCTTCCTTTATTCTGACTACGAACAGTAGTTTTTGATTGCAAAAAAATCCGCTGCTCCAGTTACTGCGAGACGGGAGCAGCGGCGATTAGATGTGGAGGATTCGCAACACTGACTCCACCGTTCGGTGAATGGCCAGTGGCGCCGTGAAGAAAAGCGCGATGAGAGAGAGCGCGAACAGCGCCCCTCCGGCAAAAGCCATCCTTAAGCACGAACGCGACAGCGATTCGGCATCCGCCCTAGATGGGTCTTCTTCGAACGAGAGTGCTCGCGTCACCCGCCGCTCGAAATCCCCCCGCTCGTCATCGAGAAATCCTGATCCTGACAGTCGGGGGGAGCGCGGGCCGGCGGCCAACGTCAAACGTTTGAGCCGCACCAGCGCCCCCGCCAGATCAATCGGTGATGCTGAGCGCCGGACTGCGACCTCGTCACAAACCCTCTCGATCTGTTCGTTGAGCCAGCGATAGAGCCTCGCGGTCAGTGGGAAAGCGGGTGTGGCATAACGGCAAATCGTCAGCCCCCATTTCAGCAGATTGTCTCGCCGAGCATGATGCGCCGCCTCATGCTCCAACACGGCGACCAACTCTTCTTTTGTCAGAGCGTTGAGAAGTCCAGTGGAAACGACCAGCTTTGATCTGAGATATCCCCACACGAATGAAAACGGATAGTTGCTGACCACCAACCCGACCGCGATCCCGTGCCTGCGGCAGACCGCTTCAACTTCCTTGACGCTCTCCGGCGGGGCCGGTTGCGCGCCGATCTCAAGACACTCCACCAATCGGTTGATGCGAAAGTAAGCCCGCCAGGCCGCCCACGTTGCGACCAGCAACGCCAGCAGCGTAAAAGTTATCGCCGCGTAGCCCAGCATCGGATCGGCGACGACAGTAAAGGCGTTCAGCAGATGCAGGGAATGATTTTCAACATGTTCCTGCGCCCACACCTTATCGCCGAGCCACAGCGCGGGAAAGAGTGAAGCGCAGACAAGCCAGGCCGACGCGACTGGCGGGACGACCAGCGCCGCAATGTAAACACGCGCGCTGGCGCACGGGCCCCACGACCTCATCAATCTGCTGCGGCGAAGAACAAACGCGACGATGAACGCCGCCACGGAAAACGCGGTGTTGAAGAGGAAGAAATTTTCTATACCCGCGAACACGATCTGCCAGCCGCGCGGTTCCATTACTTCTTCCCCTCCCTCTTCTGCCTGATCAACTCCTCCAACCGTTCCAGCTTCGCCTCGTCCTCGCCGACGAGTTCGACGAACGTGGATAGCACTGGCTCTCCCAGGCCTCCGAGCAGCGCGCCCAGCACCTCCTGCGCCAGCCCTCTCACAAACTCTTCGCGAGTGTAGCGGGGCGCGTATACGAACGCCTTGCCCCTTTTTTCGCGCGTCAGATAGCCCTTCCGGTGCATCCGGTCGAGCGTGGTCAGCACAGTGGTGTGCGCGATCTGGCGGCGCTGCTGCAACCGCTCCTCCACTTGATTTACGGTCAAGCCCGCCTCGCGCCAGAGTAGTTCCATCACGGCCGTCTCCAGCTCACCGAGCACATGGCCCGCTCCGCGGGCGTTCGGCTTGAAGCCGCGTAAGGTGATCTTAGGGCGTATCCGCATAGTTAGGATCCTTCTTGTTTCATTTGCGATAATGTCGCGCAGCTTAGCGGCTTTTTCTGACTACTGTCAATAGTCGTAGCGGGTTCAGCAGTACTCAGCGCAATTCTTGGAATCCCCTCCCGCCTCTTCTCAATTTCTATTCAATTTCTATCGGCCCAAATAGAAGATCAACTCACATGCACATTAATACATGTTGCCCGCCCACCCCCCAGGCTTGAACTCTAACCCCGCGCCGCCTTCAACGACTTTTCATCCAAACCGAACCCGAGACCGCGGACTACGAGGGTGCGTTGGATAGCGTCGTTATTTCCGAATAGGACCTCCGCACGCCCTGTTCGTCCACAACCAAGAACTTCTGCAGCGCCAGCGAGCGTACGCCGCTCCACACTTTAGTGGCGAACGACTTCACATTCAGCCGCCATCATTCGCGAAAATGCGGTTTTCCTCAGTACCTAGCCGTACCGACTCCCCAAACGCTTCGCCATAAGATAATCACTTTCTCTCAAAGGAAGCCGGTCGCGCTGTTTCGCAGTGTTAAGGAGGATTATCGTGAGGAGACGAAAGTGGTTCGTGGCGGGCCTGGCGGCTTGTGTCTGGTCATTGGCGATGGCGACTGGGAACGACGCGCAGCAACCGGGACATGAGCAACTCCACCGCATGGTCGGTCATCTGGCGAAGCCGGAGCGCAGCGATTTCAGCGAAGACCTGCTGAGCTTGCTGCTGCTGCCCGACGGTTTTGAAATCAACGTCTTTGCGCGCGGGCTCGGCAATCCGCGCATGCTCGCGGTGGGTCGCGACGGCGCGGTTTACGTCACGCGGCGCGAACAGAATGACGTAATCGTCCTGGTTGACCGCGACGGCGACGGTCGTTCCGATTCAACGCGGACGGTACTGCCGAACCTCAAGGGCGCTCACGGCATCGCCGTCAATAACGACCAGCTTTACATTTGCACTGACACGAAACTCTACCGCGCCGAATTGCGAAGCGACGGCTCGGCCGGAACGCCGAAGCTGTTGATTGAACGTCTGCCCGATGGCGGCCAGCACCCGAACCGCACGCTCGGTTTCGGCCCCGACGGAATGCTCTACATTTCGGTCGGCAGCAGTTGCAACGCCTGCGACGAATCGAACGAGGAACACGCGACTATGTTGCGCGTCCGCCCCGACGGCTCTCAGCGCGCGATTTACGCGCGCGGGCTGCGCAACACGATCGGCTTCGCCTGGCATCCGCAGACGCGGGAACTGTGGGGCATGGATAACGGCTCGGACTGGCGCGGCGACGACACCCCGCCTGAGGAACTAAATCGCATCGTGGAAGGTGGCGATTACGGCTGGCCATTCTGCTACGGCGACCGCGTGGTGGACCGCTACCTCAATGCCGAGCCGAAGGGAATGACCAGAGAGCAATACTGCGCCCGGACGCTACCGCCCGTGCTCAGTTACGAAGCGCACTCGGCCCCGCTCAATCTGGTCTTCTACAACGCCGGGCAGTTCCCGGCCGAATACCGGAACGACGCTTTCGTGACGATGCGCGGTTCGTGGAACCGCAACCCGCCCGTCGGCTACAAGATCGTCCGCATCAGGTTTCAGAACGGCAGGCCGGAGCGCGTCGAGGATTTTTTGACCGGTTTTCTGTTCGATGAGGGGCAATCGTATTTCGGGCGGCCCGCCGGCCTGGCCATCGCGCGCGACGGATCATTGCTCTTCTCCGACGACACAAACGGCGTCATCTACCGCATCGCTTACCGGGAGGCTCGCGCCCGGCGTTAATGACTTCGAGCGAGCCCAGTTCAATGTAAGCCTTCGGCAGATTGGTTTAACATCCTGTTTGATCCGTCAAGCCTGCTCACCGAAAGTTCACACATATCAAGCGCCGCTAACCTTCGCCCGGCCGGGAAGCGTGAACCGGAAGGTTGAGCCAACGCCTTTCTTACTTTCCACGGTGACCTTACCGCCATGAGCCTCGACAAACGTCTTCACGATGGCAAGGCCCAAGCCTGTTCCGCCTTCTCTTTCCGGATCGGTTTCTAGTTTGTCGAAGATTATTTCGAGTCGGTCTTCCGGGATTCCTGCGCCATTGTCGCTGACCCAGCACTCGAGGCTGCCTTCCGCTCCAGTTTCTTGCGCCCCGATGACGACCTCGCCGCGTGGGGTATACTTGATCGCATTCGCGATCAAGTTCTGAAACACACGCTTCAGTAAACTCGCGTCCGCGTAAACGATTAGATCCTCGGGGATCTCGTTGGTAAGTTGCGTACTGGCGGTCCCAGCTACAGGATGCAGATCGTGGATAAGGGACTCAACAAGCGGCCATAAATCGAACTCACGGCGCTCCAATTTGACGCCGGTCTCAGTTCGGATGTGATCGCTCTCTATTAGAACCTTTTCAACCAGCGCTTGAAGACGCTGCACGTTGCGGTCGAGTGTTTTCAGCATTGGGGCAGTTTGAGCGCTGTCGCCTCGCCCCGGGAACGTATTTTGCAGAATTTTCGCAGCAATGGAAATAGCATTAAGCGGGCTACAAAGATCGTGCGCCACGAATGCCAAATACTCTTCACGGCGCCGCTGCACTTCGAGCGCTTGGTTAGTGGCAAATGTCTGGACGGCTAAACCGATCGCCTCGTCCAGGACGCGATTCAAGATATGGAACGCCTTGCCCTCCATGCGGAGGCCATGGTTTTCGGCGAGATCGTGGATGCAGCCGCGAAGTATGTTGTACTCTGCCACGACTTCGACGATGTCGAAGCCATTTTGAAGCCGCTGCATGCCGTGGACCGGCGGGCTGCCGTCCAGAAGCGCTTCCGGGATCGTTTGTTCACACGCTAAATGGAGTGAGGTGGCCAATTCATCAAGGAGGGCGGGAACATGGTCGTTCAGTGTGGGTGCGTCGAGATGCTCTGCTGATGGGAGTTGCCGCACTTGCTCCCTCCACTGCGAGAGCAAAACATTGCGCTCACGCTTGATGAGTGCTCCCAGTTCGCCGAGAATTTGAATACTCATCATACACACCTAATTTCGAACTCAATACCATTGATATCAAGTCTATCATGAACAAAACCATCAAGATTACTGTGATACCAAGCCCTGCGCCACTCGCTACCATCTTATTTAAAGTACGCTTTCTACCAGTCTGCAATTCCTCATCTTTATTCTCAACTTTTGATAATGGCGTACTGTCATTGTTTTTTCAGGATCATACGGTAAGCAAAATCACGCATTAATACTTAAGAAGTTACGCGCCATGGCCTAGATCAGCCCGCCGATTTCGTTTTCCGACAGAAGGGGCGCGGCTTAATATCCCGGCGTATTCGAGTCAACACTAAAGTGGGTTTCATAAAACTGTTATTGATCAAACCATGGGCGACATAACGTTTGAAATCATCTTCATCATTGTCCTGCTGATTGCCAACGGTCTTTTTTCGATGTCCGAGATGGCCGTCGTTTCGGCGCGCAAGGCCCGGCTACAAAAACGCGCCAGCGACGGCGACAAAGGGGCGCAGGCCGCGCTCGAACTCGCCGGCAATCCAGGTCCCTTCCTCTCCACCGTTCAGATCGGCATTACACTTGTCGGCATCCTGGTGGGAGCTTTCAGCGGCGCGACCATTGCCGAGAAACTTGCGCCGCCGCTCAAAAGCTTTCCCGCCATCGAGCCGTACGCCGATAAGATCAGTTTCGGTCTGGTCGTGCTGGTCATCACATACCTCTCTCTAGTCATCGGCGAACTGATCCCGAAGCGGCTGGCGCTGCACAGCCCTGAAAAAATCGCTTCGATAGTGGCCGCGCCGATGAAGAAGTTATCGGCCCTCACATCACCGCTGGTGAAGCTGCTGGAAGGCTCGACCAACGGATTGCTGCGACTCTTCGGACTGCGGGAATCTAGCGAACCGCCGGTCACGGAAGACGAAATCAAAGTCCTGATCGAACAAGGCATCAGAGCGGGGGTCTTTGAGGAGGCGGAGCGCGACTTGATCGAGCGGACATTCCACCTGGGCGACCGCACGGTCAGTGAATTGATGGTTCCGCGTCCCGACGTCGTCTTTCTCGATCTCGACGATACGCCGGAAGTCATCAAAGAGGTCATTAATAGCAATCGCCTCTCGCGCTACCCGGTCATTCAGGGCGCAGCGGACAACGTCGTCGGCGTCGTGCTGGCGAAAGACCTGCTCGCCCGTGAATACAGCAATCAACCGTTCGATCTGAAAGCCGCGATGGTTCCCGCGCTCTTTTTCCCGGACACGATGCCCGCCTTCAAAACCATCGAGATGTTCAAATCATCCCGGCGGCACATGGCAATGGTGATCGACGAGCACGGCGGCGTCGAAGGGATGGTGACGGTCAATGACATTCTCGACGCCCTGGTCGGCGACATCCCTTCGATGGATGAACAGGAGGAACAGGCGGTCGTACGACGCGAGGACGGATCCTTCCTGCTGGACGGAGCGCTGCCCGTCGATCAAATCAAACTGACCTTACAACTCAGACGACTGCCGGGTGAAGAGGTCGGCGGGTTTCAGACACTGGGCGGATTTCTGATGACGCGACTCGGGCGTGTCCCTGCAGTCGCCGATCACATAGAGGTCAACGGCTGGCGCCTTGAAGTCGTAGATATGGATCGCCAGCGCGTGGACAAGGTTCTCGCAACTCCGATCGGGATTGTTACCCGCGCTCCGACTTCCGGCTGAGAGCCGGAATGAATCGCCCGGATACTTTTCATGAGCCAAACGCTACAGACCGACGCGCGACGCAACGGATCGGGCGATATCCGCAGTCGCTTCATCAGCAGGGTGAAAAGTCTCGATGCGTAGTTCTTGCAAGGTAATGTCATGTGGGCTGCCGAGGGTGGCGATCGTGCTGATGAAGCGTAGAGTTTGATCACCGAATCGCATCTCGATCGGAATAATAACGTCCTGCGGCGACTCAAAGTTCGGCTCGCTCCAACGCTTCGGGACGCCGGGGTAAGAGAGAATTGCGCTGAGCAGTTCACGAGTCGCAGGGTCTCTTTCCAAAACGATCTCTCGGTGAACACGCGAAATTAAGGAGCGGGCGACCACATCCCAATTCGCGATAAACGGCCGCCATCCCGCCGGGTCGAATAACATATGTAGCAGGTTCGGACGGGGCGGGGATATGACCCTCAGCGGCGCCGGGACAATATGGTTTGATCCTAAGAGAAGGCTGGTGAAGCGAACGTAAGCCGCGTTGACCATGACAACGTCCCAATGGCGGTCAAAGACGACCGCGCCGAACGGCTCCTGATTTTCGAGAATCAACTCCAGGGCTCGGCGCACCTGGGCCATCTGTGGGTCATCCAGGCTGGTTTCGCTGTATAACGGCGCATAGCCTGCCGCGTGTAGTAGAAGGTTGCGTTCGCGTAACGGGACGTCGAGCACTGTCGCCAGGATAATTACCATCTCCTGGCTCGGGTTCGCCCGCCCCGTCTCGATGAAGCTGATATGCCTCGCCGACACTCCGGCATCCATGCCGAGCTCGAGCTGGCTGGCGCGACGCGTCAGCCGCCAACTACGTAGTAGCTCCCCGAATGTGTTCGTCTTTATGACGGCCATCCATTCTCCCTTCCGCACATGCAGAATTGCACGATGATGAGCTTGCGGCCATTACCTCACAGGTAATGGCCGCGCTACCTAACAGATAATTGCGCCACTAACGGCTATAAGACAAACTCGCGGCCTCAATCATTCATTCAGTGTTCACTCGGAGGAATGAAATGGCCGCTGAACTAAACGAAAATCATCGACGCGTACGAGTTCCACAGGGGTCCGTTTGTTACCGCGAGTTTGGAACCGGCGCGCCTCTCGTGTTTGTGCACGGTTTGTTGGTAAATGGCGCCCTGTGGCGCAAAGTGACGCCACGACTCACCAATCATTACCGCTGTATCGTACCCGACTGGCCTCTCGGCTCGCACAACGTGACGCTCAACTCCGATGCGGATCTCAGCCCGCCCGGGCTGGCCCGTCTGATTGCGGACTTTTTGGCGGCGCTTAGACTCGGACCAGTCACTCTCGTCGGGAACAACACCGGCGGCGCGCTCTGCCAAATCGTCGCCGCGGAATATCCGGAGCGCGTCGCGCGACTCGTGTTAACCAATTGCGACGCCTTCGACAACTTCCTACCACCAACCTTCCGATACCTACAGTGGGGGGCGCACATTCCCGGCTTTGTCTTTTTGACGGCGCAGGCAATGCGGTGGCCAGCCTTAAGACGCCTGCCCAACGCATACGGACTTTTGACTAAACGTCCGCTCGAACGCGTTGTCTCTGACGCCTACGTATGTCCTGTAATCTCCAATCCAGCCGTACGGCGTGAAGTGAGCAAGGCGCTCAAAGGCATATCGCCAAGTTTCACGCTGGCGGCGGCGACCAAGCTGACCGACTTCAAAAAGCCCGTCCTTCTGGCGTGGGCGCCGGAGGATCGCCTTTTCCCATTCGCGCACGCGCAGCGATTGAGCGAGATATTTCCCGACGCGCGGCTGGAACGCATTGAAGACTCATATACCTTCATCCCGGAAGATCAACCCGAACGTTTGGCCGCGATGATTGACGCCTTCATGTGTTGAAGGTTTTTCAGATCATCGCATTGAAAAGTTAACTTGCGCACAGTCGCAATTCCTACTCATCAAAGGAGAATTATGACGACAATTATCGGCATCACGGCGCTTTTGCTCGCAGCGGTCGAACGTTTCTCGCGGCTCCGCTTTCGCCCTTCCCCGCTGTTCCGGCGCTACTTCGCCAGTGACACCTTCTACCTGCTGACCGGTTTCGTGGCGGGCGGGTCGCTGGTGGTCGCTTACGTGGCGTCTAGTTCGCAATGGTTGGGCGACTCCTGGGGGATACCGCGTTTGGCTGAAGCCAACCTGCCCTTATGGGCA
>Ga0209382_10002417_pt1 | contig 27267 bp, 24 predicted proteins | sample SoiMetdeltSBSDD5_FD_187599 | JGI IMG/M metagenome (GOLD analysis project Ga0209382, IMG submission 187599) | Bulk soil microbial communities from a Populus tree surrounding site in Tennessee, USA - Soil MetaG P. deltoides SBSDD5 (SPAdes) (version 2) | ecosystem: Environmental > Terrestrial >... | reverse complement strand
CGAGGTCTTCTTGACCGTGCCCTGCGCCGTGACCATGAACACGAACTTGTTCTCTTCGAACTCGTGGATCGGCAGCACCGCCGTGATGCGTTCCTCTTCCTGCAACGGCAGGAGGTTGACGATGGGCTTGCCGCGCGAGCCGCGGCTCGCCTGCGGCAGCTGATAGACCTTGAGCCAGTAGAGCTTGCCGGTCGTCGAGAAGCACAACAGCGTGTCGTGCGTGTTTGCCACGAACAGCTTATCGACGAAATCCTCTTCCTTCATCGCGGTCGCGGCCTTGCCGCGCCCGCCGCGCCGCTGCGCCTGATAAGCCGTTACCGGCTGCGCCTTCGCATACCCGCCGTGCGACAGCGTCACCACCACATCCTGCTGCTCGATCAGATCTTCGATCGTCAGGTCGGAATGGTCCTGGATGATCTCGGTGCGACGCTCGTCCGCGTACTTCGCCTTGATGTCTTCCAGCTCGGCGCGAATGACCGTAAGCAGCCGCTCCGGACGCGCGAGGATGTCGCTGAGATCGCGGATCTGCACCAGCAGCTCCTGGAACTCGGTGACGATCTTGTCCTGCTCCAGCGCCGTCAGGCGGTTCAGGCGCATTTCGAGGATCGCCTGCGCTTGCGCGTCCGACAGCCGATAGCCTTCCGGCTTGAGCCCGAACTCGTCGGGCAGATCGTCGGGCCGCGACACCACTTCGCCCGCACGGGACAGCATCTCGGGCACAGCGCCTGACGTCCAGGCACGCCCCATGAGAGCGACCTTCGCCTCCGCCGGCGACGGCGAGGCCTTGATGACCGCAATGACCTCGTCGATGTTCGCCAGCGCGATCGCCTGGCCTTCCAGAATGTGGGCCCGCTCGCGCGCCTTGCGCAGATCGTAAATCGTGCGCCGGGTGACGACCTCGCGGCGGTGGCGCACGAACTGCTCGAGCATCTCCTTGAGGTTGAAGACCTTCGGCTGGCCGTCCTGCAGCGCCACCATGTTGATGCCGAACACGGATTCCATCGGCGTGTGCTTGTACAGGTTGTTCAGCACGATGTCGGCGACCTCGCCGCGCTTGAGCTCGATGACGACCCGCATGCCGTCCTTGTCCGACTCGTCGCGCAGGCCGTCGCTGGAGATACTGTCGATGACCTTTTCGCGGACCAGCTCGGCAATGCGCTCGAGCAGCCGCGCCTTGTTCACCTGGAACGGCAGCTCCGTGATGATGATGGTCTGCCGGCCTTTGTCGTCCTCTTCGATGGTGGTGCGCGCACGCACGTCCAGGCGGCCGCGGCCGGTTGCGTAAGCGAGGGCGATCCCCTGCGAGCCGTTGATGATGCCGGCGGTCGGAAAATCCGGGCCCGGGATGTACTGCATCAAGGTGCCGATGGAGATGTTCGGATCGTCGATCAGCGCGATGCAGGCAGTGACGACCTCACCGAGGTTGTGCGGCGGGATGTTCGTGGCCATGCCGACCGCGATGCCCGCGGAGCCGTTCACCAGCAGGTTCGGCACGCGCGTCGGCAGGACGACCGGCTCTTTCTCCTTGCCGTCGTAGTTGTCGACGAAATCGACCGTCTCCTTGTCGATATCCGCGAGCAGCTCCGAGGAGAGCGCCGTCATGCGGCACTCGGTGTAGCGGTAGGCGGCCGGCGGGTCGCCGTCGACGGAGCCGAAATTGCCCTGACCGTCGACGAGCTGATAGCGCATCGAGAAGTCCTGGGCCATGCGCACCAGCGCGTCGTAGGTCGCGGTGTCGCCGTGCGGGTGATATTTACCGAGCACGTCGCCGACCACGCGCGCGCACTTCACATAGGGGCGCGAAGCGACGTTATTGCTCTCCTGCATCGCGAACAGGATGCGCCGGTGAACCGGCTTCAATCCGTCGCGCACGTCGGGCAGGGCGCGCCCGACGATGACGCTCATCGCATAGTCGAGATACGACTGGCGCATCTCGTCTTCGAGGTTGACGTGGAGGATCTCGCGTGCGATTTCGGCCATGCGAAGCGGTCGGAAAGGTGAAAATTTAAGTGGCGAATCTTAGCACAGCGAGCCACTGCGCCGAACCCTTTCCGACCGCTGCACGCAGGCTCTCGGGCTATACTTCCGCAGCCGCGAGAGTGCGAGTTTTCCGCTGGTTTCCCCCGACGTTCCATGGACCCGATCGATACATTGATCACTGCCCGCTGGATCGTTCCGATCGAGCCGGACGGCCGCGTGCTCGAGGATCACGCGCTGGCGATCCACCGCGGACTGATCCTGGCGATCGCACCGACGCGCGAGGCGCGGGTGCGCTTCGCAGCCGAGGAAATCATCGAGCGGCCGGCGCACGTGCTGCTGCCCGGCTTCGTCAACGCGCACACGCGGGCGGCCATGACGCTGCTGCGGGGCGCAGCGGAAAGCGCCTCGTTCGACTACTGGCTGAATCGTCAGGTCCGTCCGCTGGAGCAGCGCTGGATGGACGCCGAGTACGTGCGCGACGGTACCGAGCTGGCGATCGCCGACATGCTAACGAGCGGCACGACCTGTTTCGCCGACATGCACCTGTTTCCGGAAGTGGCCGCGCAGGCAGCGTCGGCAGCGAAGATCCGCGCCTGCATCGGCCTGCCGGTCGCGGACACTCCGAGCCCTTGGGCCGGCTCAGCGAACGAATGCCTCGCGAAGGGGATCGCCCTGCACGACGAGTATCGCGACGATCCGCTGGTGACGACCGCCCTGGCCCCCGACCTGGATTCGAGCGCCGACGAAACGCTCCTGCGCGTGCGCCGCGCGGCCGACGAGTTGGAGCTGCCGGTGACGATGCGACTGGTCGAAACCCGCTCCCTCGGCAGCCTCGACCGCAAGCAGGTGCTCGGCCGGATCGAGCGGCTCGGATTGCTGTCGCAGCTGCTGACTGCCGTGCATGCGCCTGAGCTCGACGACGGCGAGGTCGAGCAACTGAGCCGCGTCGGCGCCAGCGTGGTTCATTGCGCGCGCTCGGCCATGAAGCTCGGCATCAGCGAATGCCCGGCGGCGACGCTGCGGGCGCACGACCTGAACTGGGCGCTCGGAACCGATGCTGCTGCGTGCAGCAACGACCTGAGCATGCTCGGCGAGCTGCGGACGGCGGCCCTCACCTCTCGCGGCCTATCCCCGACGCTCTCGCCCATTCCTCCGCACGACTGGTTGCGTGCGGCGACGCTCGGTGGAGCGAGGGCCCTGGGTCTCGCCGAAGTCACCGGCTCGCTGGTCGCAGGCAAGTGGGCGGACCTGTGCTGCATCGATCTGAGTCGCGCTCACACGCAGCCGGTTTACGATCCGGTCGCGCAGATCCTGTTCGCGGCATCGCGCGACCAGGTCAGCGACGTGTGGGTCGCGGGCCGGCGCCTGCTGCAGGACGGCCATCTGACACACCTCGACATCGAAGACGTGCTGCACCGGGCCCAGTACTGGCAAACCCGCATTCGCGACAGCGTGCAAGGCTCCGTATGACGATTGCCACGAACCATGATCCGAAGGAGATCGCGCGCTTCGACGCCATCGCGCAGCGCTGGTGGGACCCGCACGGCGAGTTCCGGCCGCTGCACGCCCTGAATCCGGTGCGCCTCGACTACGTCGAGAACCGTGCCGGGCTGGCTGGCAAGCGCGTGCTCGACGTCGGCTGCGGCGGTGGCCTGCTCAGCGAGGCGATGGCCCGACGCGGCGCGCAGGTCACGGGCATCGACCTCGGACCGCAGACGATCGAAGTCGCAGAGCTGCACGCGCTGGAGAGCAAACTGACGCTGAGCTACGCACGCGAGTCCGCAGAGACGCACGCCGCCCGCAATGCTGGTACGTATGACATCGCCGTCTGCATGGAGATGCTGGAGCACGTGCCGGAACCGGAGAGCGTGCTGCGCGCGTTGCGTACGCTGGTGAAGCCCGGCGGGCACATCTTCCTGTCGACGCTGAATCGCAATCTCAAGTCCTACCTGCTGGCGATCGTCGGCGCCGAGTACGTCATGAATCTCCTCACGCGCGGCACCCATACGTACGAGCGCTTCATCAAGCCTTCGGAGCTGGCGCGCTGGGCACGCACGGCGCAGCTCACCGTCGAGGACGTTGCCGGGCTCGCCTACGATCCTTTCGACAATTCGGCCCGCCAGTCGAGCAACGTGGATGTGAACTACATGATGCATCTGCGGCGGCCGGGAGATTGCGAGTGAGCGGTGTAGTCACCGCGGCGCTCGTCGGTCTGATCATCGGCACGCTGATCGGCATCCTCGCAGCGACCTGGCGCGCCCGGCGCAAGCGCGAATCGCTGCACCTGGAGCTGGCGGTCGTGCGGGCGCAGGTCAAGACGGATGACCAGATCGATCGCGAGCGACAAGCGGTGCTCGATCAGACCATCGAGCGACTGCGCTCGAACTTCGACGGCGTGGCGGGCGCATCGCTGCGCTCGAACAGCGAAGTGTTCCTGAAGCTGGCGCGCGAGCACCTCGGGCAACACAACCAGAATGCAGCCAGCGCGCTGATGCAGCGTGAGAAGGCGATCGAAGCGTTGGTCGCCCCGATTCGCGACGCGTTGAGCAAGACGGAGCAGCAGATTCAGCGCATCGAGAAGGAGCGCGCCGAAACCTTCGGCAGCCTCAAGAGCTCGATCGAGTCGGTGATGGTCGGCCAGCAGGCGCTGCAGAAGGAGACACGTTCGCTGGTGAACGCGCTGCGCCGGCCGGAAGTGCGCGGTCAGTGGGGCGAGCTCACGCTGCGCAGGCTCGCCGAGCTCGCGGGCATGGTCGAACACTGCGACTTCGCCGAGCAGGTGCACGTACGCACCGACGATGGCTCGCTGCGCCCGGACATGGTCGTGCACATGCCAGAGGGGCGTGATCTCGTGGTCGACGTGAAGACGCCGCTCGATGCGTACTTGGAAGCTGTCGAGGCGACCAGCGACGAGCTGCGTGCCACCGCGCTGCGTCGGCATGCCCAGGCAGTTGCCGAGCGTGTGCGCCAGCTCAGCTCGAAGAATTACTGGAACCAGTTCGAGAAGAGCCCGGACTTCGTCATCCTGTTCATCCCGGGCGATCAATTCCTGTCGGCGGCGCTGGCCGAGCTGCCGTCGCTGATCGAAGATGCAATCCGCCAGAACGTGATCATCACGACACCGTCGAGCTTCGTCGCGATCCTGAAGACAGTCGCGTACGGCTGGCGGCAAACGGTGCTGGCGCAGAACGCCGCAACGATCCGAACGCTCGCCGAGGAGCTGTACAAGCGCCTCGGGGTATTCAGCAGCCATCTCACGAAGCTCGGCCGCAATCTCGCGACCACCGTCGAAACCTTCAACGCGTCCGTCGGCTCGCTCGAACGCCAGGTGCTGCCCGGCGCGCGCAAGTTCACCGAGCTCGGCGTGCGGCCCGAGCGCGAGATCGAGTCGCTCGATCCCGTAGACAAGCTGGCGCGCGAGCCGCAGTGGAGCGAAGACTACGACCTGTTCGCGGCCGTGCCCGAGCCGCCCGAAAAGCAATCCGACGAATCGCAGGGCTGAGACCTAGTGGCGTCGCTCGACGATTCGCTCGTGAATCGCGCCGCGCCGCCGGGCTCGATGCGCTACTTCTCGCTGCTCTACGCTCCCGAGGACCGGCGCGATCAGTTGTGCGCGCTCTTTGTCATCGACGCCGAGATCCGCGAGTCCGCGCAGAGCGCCAATCACGATGTCGCACACACCCGGTTGCAGTGGTGGCGCGCCGAGATCGATCGCCTCGTAAACCGCAGCCCGCAGCATCCTGCGACGCGCTTATTGAACGACAGCCCGATCGAACACTCCTCGTTCGCCAAACTGCACGAGATTCTCGCTGCAGCAGATATGGATCTCGCACGCATGACGTACTCGAACATGCGCGAGCTGCGCGCGTACTCATCGCGCAGCGGTGGCGCGATCCAGGAACTGATGGCTGCACAGCTCGTCGCGCCGGCACCGCTGGACGAAGCTCTGCGCGCGACCGCTAATCGCATCGGCGTCGGCGTCCGTCAGAGCGAGATGCTGCGCGACGTGCGCCAGGATGCGCACGAAGGGCGCGTGTATCTGCCGCAAGAGCGGCTCACCCGACACAATGTGTCGCTCGAAGACTTGCGCGCGCGTGAAGTTGCACCGAACGTCAAGGCCGCACTGCGCGAATTCAAGGACGCCGTGCAGGAAGAATTGCAGTCGGCGATTCGCTCGGCGACCGCGCAGCTGCGCCCGCTGGGAGTCCTGGCGGCGTTGCACCGGAGATTGCTCACTCGGATCGCCGCTCGGGACTACGACGTCGCGAGCTCACGCATCGAGCTCGGGCCGATCGAGAAGCCGTGGGTCGCCTGGCGAACAGCGAGAAACCTCAAATGAAAACGAAGCTCGCGGCGATCGCGCTGCTCCTGCTCAGCGGATGCGCGGGACATCCGGTCGGCCAGCAACAAGCCGCCGTTGACTGGCAGCCAACGGTCACAGCACCGCAGTTCGCGCCGGGCAGCGGGCCGCGCGTGCTGGTCGACGCTGCTCATGGCAACTTCCATACGATCGACGGACGGTTCGCGCCATTTGCCGCGCTATTGCGCGCGGATGGCTATCGCGTGGGCAGCGCCGACCAACCGATCACTGCAGCTCTGCTCGCGACCGCAGACGTGTTCGTCATCGCCAATGCAGTGAAGGGTGGCGAGAGCTCCGAATGGGTGCTGCCGACGCCGCCCGCCTTCGAGTCCGAAGAAGTCGTTGCGCTCGCCGCATGGGTGCACGACGGTGGCTCGCTGCTGCTGATCGCTGATCACATGCCGTTCGCGGGATCGGCCGCCAATCTCGCGGACGCGTTCGGCATCGTGTTCCTGAATGGCTATGCGAAGAAGTCTGCAAGCGAAGGCGGCACGCTGATTTTCACGCGCGCCGGCGGACTAGCGGATCACGCGATCGTCCATGGCCGCAACGCGAGCGAGGAGATCACGTCGGTCAAGTGCTTCACGGGTCAGGCGTTTCGCGCCGTCGTTCCCGTCGCGCCGCTGCTGCGGATGCCGCCCGATTGGGCGGTGTTCTTTACTCGCGAAGCGGGCGTATTCACTGACGAAACTCCTGCGGAATCCACCCGCGGCTTGTTGCAGGGAGCAGTGTTACGTCACGGGCAGGGTCGCGTGGCCGTGTTCGGCGAGGCCGCGATGTTCAGTGCACAGTCGCTGGTCAATGGCGGCAAGGTCATCAGCATGGGTATGAACGATCCGGACGCCGGACAGAATCCTCAGTTCGTGCTGAATGTGCTGCACTGGCTGTCGGGTCTGCTGCCGGACTGACCGCGTACAATGCGGGCATGATCGACCCACGCACCTACCAGCCTGCGGCCAATCTCCTATCTGACAGAGTCGTTCTCATCACGGGCGCGAGCGACGGCATCGGGAAGGCTGTTGCACTGGCGGCAGCTGCACACGGCGCCACCGTGCTCCTGCACGGACGCAACGTGCGCAAGCTCGAAGCCGTCTACGACTCCATCGTCGCCGGCAAGCATCCGCGGCCGTCGATCGTGCCACTCGATTTCGAGAAAGCCGGGCCCGAAGAGTACGAGAAGGTCGCGGCGGCGCTCGACCAGCAGTTCGGCCGACTCGACGCGCTGCTGCACAACGCCGGCATGCTCGGCGAGCGCGCGCCGATCGAGCATCACGACGTCCCCAAGTGGATGCGCACGATGCACGTCAACGTCACTGCGCCGTTCATCCTCACGCGCTATTGCCTGCCGTTGCTCAAGCGCTCGGCCGACCCGTCGATCATCTTTACTTCGAGCGGCGTCGTAGCGCGGCCGCGCGCGTACTGGGGCGCGTATCTCGCGTCGAAGTGGGCGAGCGATGGTCTGATGCGCATGTTGGCCGACGAGTTGGAGAATCGGCCGGCGGTTCGCGTGAACAGCATCGATCCGGGGAAGGTGCGCACGAAAATGCGCCTGCAGGCGTACCCGGCCGAGGATCCGGAAACTCTGCCGGAACCGAGCGCGATCGTAGCGCCGTACCTGTTCCTGCTCGGGCCTGACAGCCGCGGCATCAGCGGCGAGACTTTCGCCTGCCAGTAGCTCGTCGGTCGGGCGCCGGGCGTCGTTTGCGCGGCTTCGCGTTCGGTCGCTCCTCCGCTTGCGGCAGTTCCAGCTCAGCGAGCGCATAGAGCGCTTCGACCCGATTGTGCGGCAGCGCGCGATGGCGGCCGCGCGGCAAGTCCCGCGGCAATTCGATGTCCGCGAACTGAACCTGGATGACGCGGCTCACCTTCAAGTTCCGGCTCTCGAACAACGCACGCACGGCAGCGCGGCGATGCGTCCGCCGCGACTCGACGCGGAACCAGCGATTCGTCCCCTCGCCGCCCGCTGGCTCGATACTCTCGAACTCGATCGTCGCCTCGTCGTAATTCACGACGCGCGGCAACGTGGTCACGTCGAACTCCGGCGTAGACACAAGGACGCGAGCGACGTAGGCAGCGGGGATCGATTCGGCGCGGCGGCGCAGCGCGTCGGCAAGGCGCCCGTCGTTAGTCAGCAGCATCAGTCCGCTGTCGCCAGCCTGCATCGTATTGATGACCAGCCAGCGTGCGCCGCGCACGGCGGGCAGCGACTCCATCACGGATTTTCCGTACGCCGCATCCTCGCCGGATCCGGTGATCGGCTGACCTTGCGCTTTGTTGTAGAGGAGAACGCTAGGCGCGGCGGCGCTGACTTTCAGGCGACTCGTGACGTCGCGGCCGTCGATCGCGACACGATCGCCGCTGGTGTAGCTGGCGCCGGGCTGCGCGGGGTTGCCGTTGAGCACGATGCGCCCTTCGAGCATCCATTTCTCGATCTCGCGGCGCGAGCCGAAGCCTTGCTGCGCGAGCAGCTTGTGGAGACGTTCGGCCATGGTGGTGTCGGGCTAAAGCCTGCTGCGCACGGATGCGCGAATGCCGCGGGCGCAGGATGCGCTGGAGCGGCCGACCTACAGCGCAGGATCGTCGGGGGGTGGATCGCCCAGGGTGCGGGGGTCGTCGTCTTCGGAGGATGCGACGAGCGACGGTGAGGCCGCGTCGTCGGCGTCTTCGGATGGCGCGGCATCGACCGAGACGTCCGCATCGTCGGTGGCAACCTCGGACGCTGCCTCGATCTCCAGAGCTTCCGCCGGCATTTCGCCGCCGGGCAGCTCGAGCTGCACGCCGATCGTTTCGACGTCCCGCAGCTCCGCCAGCGTCGGCAGCTGGTCCAGGCTCCTGAGGCCGAAGTAGTCGAGGAACTCGCGCGTCGTGCCGAGCAGCTCGGGATGGCCGGGCACTTCGCGATGGCCGACGACGCGGATCCAGTTGCGCTCCTGCAGCGTGCGCATGATCGTGGAAGCGATTTGCACGCCGCGGATCTCCTCGATCTCGCTGCGCGTGATCGGCTGCCGGTAGGCGATGAGCGCCAGCGTCTCCAGCAGCGCCCGCGAATAACGTGACGGCCGCTCCTGCCACAGACGCGACACGACGTCGGCGCAACGCGAGCGAACCTGCACGCGCCAACCGCTGGCGACTTCGATCAGCTCGATGCCGCGCGACTCGTACTCCGCCGCGAGCAAGTCGAGCGCTGCACGCAGCTGCTCGGACGTCGGCCGCTCGCGCTCGTCGAACAGGTCCAGCAGCTGCTCGCTACTGACCGGCCGGCCTGCCGCCAGCAGCGTCGCTTCGATGAGGTGCTTGAGGTCGTGCTCGTTCATTTCGATGCTTCCGGATCCGGATTATCGGATTGAGGGACTGCATTCGTCATGCTGTCTTCGTTCGTCGACAGCTCGTCTTCTTCGGGCTGCGCGGGTTGGGCGAGCGCCGCTTCGTTCTCCGCGTCGGCCTCGCCTGCGTCATCTGCCTGGCCGCCTTCCACCAGCTTGAGGTGGCGGGCCGCCGTCGCGGTGCGCACGTGAATCTGCCCGTACGCCTCGCTCTGCACGATTTCGATCAGCCCTTCGCGCATCAGCTCGAGCATCGCGACGAACGTCACCGTGACGCCCATCCGCCCCTCCTCGGGCCGGAACAGCTGCGCGAAGTTCATGAAAGCCGCCTCGCGCAGCGCGCTCAGGATATCCGACATGCGCTGACGCACCGACAGCCGCTCGCGATTGACATGGTGATGCGAGAACATCTCCGCGCGGGCCAGCACGTCCTTGAACGCGACCAGCATCTCCTGCAGCGACACCTGCGGCAGGATCTTGACGACCTTGCGTTCGACCAGGTCCGCAGTCGCCGGCAGCGTGTCGCGCTCCATGCGGATGAGCCGGTCGATGTCTTCGGCCGCTTTCTTGAAGCGCTCGTACTCCTGCAGGCGGCGGACGAGCTCGGCGCGCGGATCGTCCTCTTCCTGGCCGTCGAGGCCGGAAGGCCGCGGCAGGAGCATTCGCGACTTGATCTCCGCGAGCATCGCGGCCATCAGCAGATACTCGCCCGCCAGCTCCAGCTGCACGTCCTGCATCAGCTCGATGTACTGCATGTACTGGCGTGTGATCTCGGCGATCGGAATGTCGAGGATGTCGAGGTTCTGCTTGCGGATCAGGTACAGCAGCAGATCGAGCGGGCCCTCGAACGCCTCCAGGAACACCTGCAGCGCATCCGGCGGGATGTACAGATCCCGCGGCAGCTCCGTGACCGGCTCGCCTTCGACGACGGCGAACGGCATCTCGGCCTGCTGCGGCGGCAGCTCCGTCAGCAGCGCCTCGGCCTCGAGCTGCGAGCCCGTGTTCTCGACGAGTTTCAGCTCCGGCTTCATCGGTAGTTCATGCCCATCGCCGTATGCACTTCCTCGAGCGTCTGCCGCGCCACGTCGCGGGCCTTCTCGCAGCCTTCCGCGATGATGCCGCGCACGAGGTCGCGATTCTCCTCGAACTCGGCTGCGCGCGCGCGGATCGCCGCGATCTCCGCCACGATGACGTCGGCGACTCGCTTCTTGCAGTCGAGACAGCCGATGCCTGCCGAGCGGCAGCCCTGTTGCACCCAGGCCTGAGTGTCCGCGTCCGAGTAGATCTTGTGAAGATCCCACACCGGACATTTGTCGGGATCGCCGGGATCGGAGCGCCGCACGCGCGCCGGATCGGTCTGCATGGTCTTGAGCTTCTTCGCGACCGAATCGGGATCCTCGCGCAAGCCGATGGTATTGCCATAGGACTTCGACATCTTGCGGCCGTCGAGCCCGGGCACTTTCGGCGTCGCCGTCAGCAGCGCGTCGGGCTCCACCAGGATGCTGCGGCCGGTGCCTTCGAGGAATCCGAGCAGCCGCTCGCGGTCGGCGACGGTCAAGCGCGCATTGCCTTCGAGCAGCGTGCGCGCAGTCGCGATGGCTTCCTCGTTGCCTTCTTCCTGATAAAGGCGGCGCAACTCCTTGTAACGAGTGCCGTTGCGACTGCCGAGACTCTTGATCGCCTTCTCGACCTTCGTTTCGAAGTCGGGCTCGCGGCCGTAGATGTTGTTGAAGCGGCGCGCGACTTCACGGGTCACCTCGACGTGCGCGACCTGGTCCTCGCCGACCGGCACGTACGCGGCCTTGTACAGCAGGATGTCGGCGGCCTGCAGCAGCGGATAGCCGAGGAAGCCGTAGGTGGCGATGTCCTTGTCCTTGAGCTGCTCCTGCTGATCCTTGTACGTCGGCACGCGCTCCAGCCAGCCGAGCGGCGTGATCATCGACAGCAGCAGATGCAGCTCGGAATGCTCAGGGACGCGCGACTGGATGAACATCGTCGCCGCGGCCGGATTGAGCCCGGCGGCGAGCCAGTCGATGACGATTTCCCAGACGTTGTCTTCGAGCTGGAGCGTGTCTTCGTAGCCGGTCGTCAGCGCGTGAATGTCGGCGATGAAGAAGTAGCACTCGTACTGGTACTGCAGCTCCGTCCAGTTCTTGAGCGCTCCGTGATAGTTGCCCAGATGCAGCGCGCCGGTGGGGCGCATCCCGGACAGGACACGTCGGTTGTTTGCAGTATTCGCGCTCAATTCAAACCAAAAAAATCAAATTATTACGGCGGTTTGTTGAAGGAGCACCCAGGGGCGTGCCGCGAGCGGAGGCGATTATACGCAGCTTGACAGCGATTCATTCAAACGCCCTGACATCTCCTTTGCCGCGCCGGGCGACGACCGGCGCGGGGCCTTCCAGATCGATGACGCTCGTCGGCTCCAGGCCGCAATTACCGCCGTCGATGACGGCGTCCACAGCGTGATACAGCCGCTCCTGGATCTCGCGCGCGTCGGTCATCGGCAGCTCGTCGCCCGGCATCAGCAGCGTCGAGCTCATGAGCGGCTCGCCCAGTTCCGACAGCAGTGCGAGCGGCACCGGATGATCGGGCACGCGAATGCCGATCGTACGGCGCCGGGGATTCTGCAGTCGTTTCGGCGTCTGGCGCGTCGCCGGCAGGATGAACGTGTACGGCCCCGGCGTGAACGCCTTTAACGTGCGGTATTGCTGGTTGTTGACGCGTGCGTAGTGCGCGATCTCCGACAGATCGCGGCACACCAATGTGAAGTGATGATGCTTGTCGGTTTCGCGAATGCGCGAGATGCGCTCCATCGCCTCCTTGTCGCCGATGTGGCAGCCGAGCGCGTAGCAGGAGTCCGTCGGGTACACGACGATGCCGCCGTCGCGGATCAAGGCGACCGCCTGCCGGACGAGACGCGGCTGTGGGTGCGTCGGGTGGATCTCTAGGTAACGGCTGGGCATCCGATGTTCTTGTACAGAGAATCCTCCGCTGAGAATCCTCGTCTTGCCGGGTCGGCTCTCAAGTATCATACCCGCCCTCCGCTCCCGGCCCTTTGCCTCACCGCATGCAGCTGCTGTTCGATTTCCTGCCCGTCATCGCCTTCTTCGTCGGCTACAAGGTGTCGGGCAACAACATCTTCGTCGCCACCGCTGTGCTGATCGTGGCGGTCATCGTGCAAACCGCCGTGCAGTGGCTGCGTCATCGCAAGGTCAGCTCGATGGCGCTGGTCTCCGGGGCGCTGGTGCTGGTGTTCGGCGGCCTGACGCTCGCGATCCACGACAAGCTGTTCATCCAGTGGAAGGTGACGATCGTCAACTGGCTGTTCGCCGTCGCGTTCCTCGCCAGCCACTTCGTCGGCGAGCGGCCGATCACGCAACGGATCATGGGCGAGAACGTGCAGCTGGAGCGGCAGCAATGGCTGCGCCTGAGCTGGGCGTGGATCGTCTACTTCCTCTTCATGGGCACGCTCAACCTGTACGTGGCGTACAACTTCCCCGAGGACGTCTGGGTCAACTTCAAGCTCTACGGGACGATCGGCCTGACGGTGCTGTTCGCGCTCGGCCAGGGGTTCTGGCTCGCCTCGAAGATGCCGACGGAAAGCCAGTGAACGCCGCCTCCAGTGCTGCGGGCGCCGCCCGCCTGGAGCGGATCCGCTCGCAGCTCGCACAGGCCTTGCCGGATGCCGCCATCGAGCTGATCGACGACAGTCACCGCCACGCCGGACACGCCGGTGCACGGGACGGCCGCGGGCATTTCCGGGTCCGAATCGTCTCCGGCGCCTTCGCCGGGCTGCGCCCGCTGCAGCGGCACCAACTCGTGTATCGTGCGCTGGAAGAGCTGATGCGGACCGATATCCACGCCCTGAGCATTACAGCACTGACCCCGGCCGAACCCGGCCCTGCGCAAGTCGGCGAAGTCGACAGCTGAAAAAGCCGCGCCCCGCTACCAGGGATCCGGAACCGCCAGGACCGCCGCGACTCGAACACACCTACATCTCCAAAACGAGAGCTCTCATGACCTATTTCCGCCCTCACACGCCCATCGTGGTTGCCCTGCTCGCCCCGTTGGTGCTGGCTGCCTGCAACAAGGCCGCCTCCCCGGCCCCGGACGCGCCCGGCGAGCGCGTCGCCACGGTCAATGGCAAGGCGTTGCCGAAGTCCGAGTTCGACCTGTACGTCGCCAACATGAGCCGGCAGTCCGGCCGCGACGTCGCGGAAGAGCAGAAGTCGCAGCTGCTCGATCAATACATCAGCATGCAGCTCGCAGCCGAGGAGGCAGAGAAGGCCGGCATCGAGAAGGATCAGAAGGTCCGCGACCAGCTGGCACTCGCGCGGTTGCAGGTGCTGGTCGACGCCGGTTTGCAGAAGTACCTGGAAGCGCACCCGGTGCAGGAAGCGGAGTTGCGGCCGGAGTACGACGCGCAGGTCGCGGCGCTGCCGCGCGAATATCACGCGCGGCACATCCTGGTCGACGATCAGGCTGCGGCCGAGGCGATCACCAAGGAGCTGAAGGGCGGCGCCGATTTCGCGAAGATCGCGGCGAAACGCTCCAAGGACTCGTCCAGCAAGAGCGGCGGCGATCTGGGCTGGTTCACGCTGGACACGATGGTCAAGCCGTTCGCCGACGCGGTGAAAACGATGCAGCCGGGTCAGCTCACCGACCAGCCGGTGCAAAGCCAGTACGGCTGGCACGTGATCAAGCTCGAAGAGTCGCGTGCCACCAGCGCGCCGCCGTTCGATGAAGTGAAGGACCGAGTGAAGATGATCGTGCAGCGGAAGAAGCTGCAGACGCACCTGGAAGAGCTGCGCAAGGCGGCGAAGGTGGAGAAGGCGGGAGCTGCGGCAGCGGCTGCGCCCGCGGCCGCAAAACCAGCAGACAAAACGGAATAGCTACAGCTTTTCCAACAACGTCAGGAACGCCTTTTCGTCCAGTACTTCGACGCCCAACTCCTGCGCCTTCGCCAGCTTCGAGCCGGCCTCGGCGCCGGCGACGACGTAGGACGTCTTCTTCGAAACACTGCCCGCGACCTTGCCGCCGAGCGCAACGATGCGCTCGCTGGCCTGGTCGCGGCTCATGCTGTCCAGGCTGCCTGTGAGCACGAAGGTCTTGCCCGCGAGCGGGCCCTCGCCGCTTGCGGCCTTGCGCGCCTGCGCTTGCAGCTGGATGTGCTTGCTCAGCGCCGCGAGCACGTCGCGGTTGTGCTTCTCCTGGAAGAACTTGTAGACGTGGCTCGCAACCACCGGGCCGACGTCCGGGACTTCCTGAATCTGTTCCTCGGTTGCGTCCTGCAGCTCCTTGATCGAGCCGAAGTGGTTCGCGAGCGCGGCGGCAGTGGCTTCGCCGACGTCGCGGATGCCGAGTGCGTACAGGAAGCGCGGCAAGGTCGCCTTCTTCTTGCTCTGCTCGAGCGCCTTCACCAGGTTTTCTGCAGACTTCTCGCCCATGCGATCGAGCTCGGCGAGGCGCTCCGCCGTGAGGTCGTATAGGTCGGCCGGATTGTTCACCAGGCTGCCTTCGACCAGCTGATCGATCAGCTTCGAGCCGAGGCCGTCGATGTCGAGAGCGTGCCGACCGGCAAAATGTCGGAGCGCTTCTTTGCGCTGGGCCGGACAGTACAGACCGCCTGTGCAACGCGCGACTGCTTCGCCCTCTTCGCGCTCTACGGCCGAGCCGCACACGGGGCACTTCGACGGCAGCTCGACCTCGACCGCATCCTTCGGCCGACGTTCGAGAATCACCTTCACGACTTCCGGAATGACGTCGCCGGCGCGGCGGATCACCACCGTATCGCCGATACGCACGTCCTTGCGCCGTACTTCGTCCATGTTGTGCAGAGTCGCGTTGCTGACCGTCACGCCGCCGACGAACACCGGGTCCATGCGGGCGACGGGCGTCAATGCGCCGGTCCGTCCGACCTGGAATTCCACGCCTCTGACGATGGTGTTCTCTTCGTGCGCAGGAAACTTGTGCGCGATCGCCCAGCGCGGGGCGCGCGCCACGAAGCCCAGCTCGCGCTGCTGCACGAAGCGGTTGACCTTGTAGACGACGCCGTCGATCTCGTACGGCAAGCTCGCTCGCTTCGCACCGATGTCGCGGTAGTACTGCAGGCATCCTTCTGCGCCCTGCACGATCTCGAGCAGCGGCGAGACCTTCAGGCCCCACTCCCGTAGTTGTTGTAGTGCCTCGCTGTGCCGTGCCGGTAACTTCCAGCCGTCGGTTTCGCCGACGCCGTAGAAGAACACATCGAACGGTCGATTGGCGGCGAGTCGCGGATCCAGCTGCCGAATGCTGCCGGCTGCCGCGTTGCGCGGATTCACGAACGTGCGCTCGCCGCGCTCCAGCGCGCGCTGATTCATCGCCTTGAAGCCCGCGATCAGCATGAAGACTTCGCCGCGCACTTCGAGCAGCTTCGGCGGTGCGCCGCGTAGCACAGTGGGTACGGCTTTGATCGTGCGGACGTTGTGAGTCACATCCTCGCCACGCAAGCCATCGCCGCGCGTTGCCGCCTGCACCAGACGCCCCGACTCGTAACGAAAGCTGATTGCCAGCCCGTCGAGCTTCGGCTCGGCGGAGTACTCGACCTGGTCGACGTCTTCCAGCCGCTCGCGGACGCGCCGGTCGAAGGCGACGACGTCCTCGTCCGCGAACGCGTTGTCGAGCGACAGCATCGGCCGCGAGTGCACGACCTCCTGCAACTCGCTCACGGGCGTTGCGCCGACTCGCTGCGTCGGTGAATCGGGCGTGATCAGGTCCGGGTATTGTTCTTCGAGCCCTTTCAGCTCGCGCAGCAAGCGGTCGTATTCGGCGTCGGAGACTTCCGGATCGTCGAGCACGTGGTAGCGATAGTTGTGGTGCCCGATCTGCTGGCGCAGGTCACGGACTCTTGCCGCGGCACTCTTGGCTGCGCTGGTGGCCATCGTCGCGCTCGATTGCTAGAGGTGGGCTGATTGGGAGCCCGCGCCCCGCCCGCCGCCGGCTTGCGGACGCTCGAATTCACGCACTTCCTGACGCATGCGCTCGATGCGGTGGACGGTGAGCGGCACGCCGCGCTCGTCCTGCAACGTGCCGCCGAGATTGGCCTGCAAGCGGCGCGCGCACGCAATCAGCTCGTTGAGCGCGTGCATGCCCGGCACCGGACCGGGCAGTTGCGTGAACATCGTGACGCCGGGATAGAGCGCTTCGCCCATCTTCTCGAGCTCGAAGGCGCCGGGCTCGACCATGCTCGCCACACTGAAGACGATGCTGCCGTCGGGGTGCAGGCGATGGAAGATGCCGTACTTCCCGTGCTGCAACGACTCGGCCACCAGCGCCTCCTGCAACTTCGCGCCCTCGATCCGCTGGGGCGCCATCGCGAGTCGTAACGACAGGATCTTGCGGCGCTCGATGCGGCGCGACTGCGGAGCTTCGCTGGACGACAACGTTGGCGCGTCAGCTGCAGCGGCAGCCGACACCGGGCGTACCGGCAATTCTTCTGTCGGAGCATCGGCGAACGTCGGTTCCAGTCGTCCTCGCCAAGTCTCGCCGGTGGATGCGTGTTCGAGAGCCGGTGGCGGTTCGAGCGGTGGCACTACTTCGTGCGCCGGCGAAGCGACTGGTCCGTCGTCCACTTTTCGAACGAGCGTCGTTTCGCCACTGTGCATCGACGGCTCGGGCCGTATGCGCGGCGGCGCGTCGTCGCCCGCGGCAACAGCGCGATTACTGCGCCGACCCCACAGGTAGATCGCTGCGAGCAGGACGATCCCGAAACCGATCAAGATCCAGCGCAGCTCGCTCATTTACATAGCGGCCATCCGCACGGCTTCGTCGACGTCCACGGCGACCAGGCGCGATACGCCCGGCTCGTTCATGGTCACGCCGATGAGCTGCGAGGCCAGCTCCATCGTGGTCTTGTTGTGCGTGATGAAGATGAACTGGACCCGGCCAGACATGTCCTTGACCGTCTCGCAGAAGCGCCCGACGTTGTTGTCGTCGAGCGGCGCGTCGACCTCGTCCAGCAGACAGAACGGCGCCGGGTTGAGTTCGAAGATCGAGAACACCAGCGCCACCGCGGTCAGCGCCTTCTCGCCGCCCGACAGCTGGCTGATGGTGCTGTTCCGCTTGCCCGGCGGACGCGCCATGATCGAGACGCCCGCGTTGAGGACGTCCTCGCCGGTCAGCTCCAGATACGCATGGCCGCCGCCGAACAAGCGCGGGAAGCGCTCCTTCAGGCCGGCGTTGATGCGATCGAACGTGTCCTGGAAGCGCGCACGCGTCTCGCGATCGATCTTGCGGATCGCCGCTTCGAGCGTTTCGAGCGCGTCGGTCAGATCCTTGAACTGCCGGTCCAGGTATTCCTTGCGCTCGGACTGTTCCTTGAACTCGTCGATCGCCGCGAGGTTGACCTGGCCGAGGCGCTCGATCTTGCCGGCGACTTCCGCGAGGTTCGTCTCCCACGTAGGAACGTCCGCCTCCGGCGCCATCTCCTGATAGATGGTCGCGAGCTCGAACTGCGTTGCCTTGAACTGCTCGAGCAGCGTTTCGCGCCGGACTTTGAGCTCCTGCGCGGCCATGCGTACGTCTTCGAGGCCGGCACGCGCGACGTCGACCGCGGCTTCTGCATCGACGCGACGCTGATCGAGCGTGCGCATGCGATCTTCGGCGGTCTCGACCGCCGTACGAGCGGCCGCGAGCTCCTGCTCCACCTGCACACGCTTCTGCAATGCTTCTTCCAGCGTGACCGCCAGCGCCTGCAATGGCGCTTCGCCTTCAGCCAGCTGGCGTGTCAGCTCGTTGCGTCGCTGCTGCAACTGTTCGAGCTGATGACGCAACCGCTCCAGGCCCGCGGAGATCGATTGCAGCGCCGAGCGCTTCGACTCGACCTTGATCGCAACTTCCTGCGCACCGTCGCGATCGGTCTGTGCCTGCGACCGCTTGAACGACAGGTTCTGGCGCAGCTCTTCACGCTCCTGCTCCAGATCGACGCGCGCGGTCTCGAACTCCGCCATCTCGTCGATGCCTTCTTGCAACCGCGCGCGAGCTTCGGCGATCGCGCCGGCGCGACTCTGATGATCGCGCTCCAGCTCCTCGGTCTCCGCGCCGATGCGACTCACGCGCTCGGCCGTCTGCTCGGATTTCGTGCGCAGCGCGCCCATCTGCTCGTTCGAGTCGCCAGCGACACGATGCAGCCGATTGACTTCTTCCTGGAGCGTGTCGCGGCGCTGCTCGTGCTCGCCAAGCTTCGCTCGCGAATCGGCGAGCTCCGCTTGCGCGCCGTCGCGTTGCCGCTCGGCGTCGGCGACGACATCGCGCAACGCGCGCATCTCTTTCTCGCGACCGATGACGCCGGCGTGCACGTCCTTGTCGCGACTGACCCGCAACCACTCGCGACCGATCCAGACGCCGTCACGCGTGATGACGGACTCGCCGCTGAGCAAGGTGCGGCGCTTCTCCAATGCCTCGGGCAATGTGTCGACAGCGATGATCCCCGTAAGCAGCGCTGAGATCGCCGCGGGACCTTGCACACGCGCCAGCAAGCGGCCGCCATCGACCTTCTGCGCGCTCGCCCCGCCGGACGAGAAGAACGAAACCGCGCCGACTTGCAACGATTCGAGCCGGTTCGCGATCGCATCGATGGTGTCGACCGAAACCGCTTCCAGATACGAACCGAGCACCGTCTCGACCGCGCGCTCCCAACCCGGCTCGACGACGAGCTGCTGGCCGAGGCGCGGACGGTCCGCCAGAGCATTCGAGCTCAGCCACTCGGTGACCTTGCCCTGCGCCAGGCCGAGCGCGGCCTGCTGCAAAGCCTGCAGCGACATCAAGCGCCCTTGCGCGTCCTGCAACTGCTGGCGGCTGCGATCGTCCGCAGCGACGAGCTCGCGCTCGCGCTCGCGCAACCGTTGCACTTCCTCGGTGACCTCGCGCAACTGATTCGCCGCGCGTTCGCCCGAAGCGCGAATTTGCTCTTGCTCCGCCTGCAGCGTCGCGAGACGCGCATCGACTTCTGCCGTCGTCAACTGCGACAGCTCGCCTTGCAGGCGCTCGCGCTGCGCGGCCAAGCGCATCAGCTGATGCTCCAACTGTTCGATACGCGCGCGTTCGACCTGCGTCTTTTCGCTGGCCGCCTGCGAATCGCGATTGAACTCTTCCCAGCGCTCCTGCCAGTCCTGCATCGACTCTTCGGCCTGCGCCAGCGCCGCCGCCGACGCACGCTCGCGATCGCGCGCCGCGCTCAGGCCCGGCTCCAGTTGCTCGAGCTCGCTTCGCAGCTCGTCGATCTGCGACTGATCACGCGCCAGGTGCAGGTTCGACTCGGTAGCGCCCTGCTCCGCCTGTTCCAGGTCCTGGCGCTGTCGCTGCCGCAGCTCGCGACCATGCTGGATCGACTGCTCGGCGCGCGAGATCTCGGCACCGATCTGGTAGTAGCGACCCTGCACGGCGTTCAACGCCTCGGACTTCTCCGTGAAGTCCTCGCGCGCCGACTCGATCGAGGCTTCGACCGAGCGCAGCTCGGCAATCAACGCCTGCATCGCCGTGTCGCGCTCGCGCAGGATGCCTTCCTTCGACTGCGAATCCTGCTCGATCACGCGCAGACGCAGCGCCAGCAGCTCCGCGGTGAGCTTGCGCTCTTCCTGCTTCAACGTCTGGTAGCGGCGCGCCGTGGCCGCCTGCCGCTGCAGATGGCGCAGCTGCTTGTCCACTTCCTCGCGCACGTCGGTGAGACGTTCGAGGTTTTCCTTGGTGTGCGAGATGCGGTTCTCGGTCTCGCGGCGCCGCTCTTTGTACTTGGAGATGCCGGCTGCTTCCTCGATGAAGCCGCGCAGCTCTTCCGGGCGCGCCTCGATGACGCGCGAAATCATGCCCTGCTCGATGATGGCGTAGCTGCGCGAGCCCAGGCCGGTGCCGAGGAACAGCTGCGTGATGTCCTTGCGGCGGCAACGTGCGCCATTCAAAAAGTACGCGGACTGGCCGTCGCGCGCGACGACGCGCTTGAGCGATACCTCCGAGTACCCGGCGTACTGGCCGGCCAGCTGGCCGTCCGCGTTGTCGAACACCAGCTCGACCGACGCCGTGCCTACCGGCTTGCGCGAGCTGGAGCCGTTGAAGACGACGTCGGCCATGGAATCGCCGCGCAGGTGTTTCGCCGAGATCTCGCCCATGACCCAGCGGACGGCATCGATGATGTTGGACTTGCCGCAGCCGTTGGGGCCGACGACGCCGATCAGGTTACTGGGGAAGTTGACGGCCGTCGGGTCGACGAAGGACTTGAAACCGGCCAGCTTGATCTTATTGAGTCGCATCGCGCGTGCAGTGAGCCCTTATATCGAATGTGTAGGAACGGTTCCGCTGCCGCGCGGTAGTGTATGTGAAACCCACGCCAGTGTGGACGCGCGTGTGGGCTCGAAAGCGGGCTGATTTGTTGTCCTGTACCCGCGGAGCGCCGTCTGTATAATCGCGCCCCTCTTTTAAGATCTACGTCCGCGATAGACCGATCGGACAGCGCCCGGGAGGCTCCTCAAGATGGCCGCCAAGAAACCTGCGAAGGCGACGAAGGCCAAGAAGACCATTGCGAAGAAAGCTGATTCTGCTAAGAAAGCAGCGCCGGCAAAGAAGCCGGCCGCCGTCGCCAAAGCCAAGCCCGCCCCGAGCCCGAAAGCAGTAGCGAAGCCCGCCGCCAAGCCGACAGCAGCACCGGTACCCAAGCCCGTCGTCAAGGCGCAACCTGCCGCCGCTACGGTGCCTGCCAAGCCTGTCCGTGCGACCGCGACGATTCCAGCCAAGCCCACGATTCCAGCGAGATCCGTGACACCCTTGAACATGAACGACCTCGACGCGGCCGCCGCCGGCGATGCCGACGAGGGCGACAGCCCGGAAGTCTCCAACACGAACCTGCTGGCCGGCCCGCGCAACGTCAAACCGTACATCCCACGGCGCGGCGAGCAGTACATGAACAAGGAGCAGCTGGAACACTTCCGGCTGATCCTCAACACGTGGAAGCGCGACCTCATGCACGAAGTCGACCGCACCGTGCTTCACATGAAGGACGAAGCGGCGAACTTTCCCGACCCGAACGACCGCGCCACGCAGGAGTCGGAGTTCAGCCTCGAGCTGCGCACGCGCGACCGCGAGCGCAAGCTGATTCGCAAGATCGACGAAGCGATCAAGCGCATCGAAGACGGCACTTACGGTTACTGCGTCGAAACCGGCGAAGAGATCGGCATCAAGCGACTCGAAGCGCGTCCGGTCGCGACCCTGTGCGTCGAAGCGCAGGAGCGCCGCGAACGTCGGGAAAAGCAGTACGGTGACAGGGACGACCGTTACCGCTAGATACCGCGGGCGTTTCGCGCCCTCTCCCACCGGGCCGCTGCACTTCGGTTCGCTCGTCGCAGCGACTGCCAGTTATCTCGATGCGCGCCGCGCCGGCGGCGACTGGCTGCTGAGAATCGAAGATCTCGATCCGCCGCGCGAAGTCGCGGGCAGCGCCGGGCAAATCATCGCGACGCTCGCAGCACTCGGCTTCCAGTGGACCGGGCCCATCAGCAAACAGAGCGAGCGTCACGCTGCCTACCAGGCCGCGCTCGACCAGCTCCTCGCCGCTGGTCGCGCATTTCCCTGCTCATGCAGTCGCACCGAGCTGCAAGCTGCGCAGCCCGCGGCCCGCGACCTGTCCGACGAGTTGTACTACCCCGGTTGGTGTCGCAACGGCGTGCGGGCACCGGACCGGCCGCTCGCGATCCGCTTCCGGGTCGCACCCGGCACGATTGCATTTGCCGACCAGTTGCAAGGACTGGTGACTTCGTGATCCGCAGGCGCGACAGTCTGTTCGCATATCAACTGGCGGTCGTCGTCGACGATGCTGCCCAGAACGTCACGCACGTCGTGCGCGGCGCCGACCTACTGGGCAGCACTGCTCGCCAGATCGCCTTGCAAGCCGCATTGGGTCTGACCACTCCCGAGTACGCACATTTGCCGCTAGCCATTGATGCGAATGGGATCAAACTGTCCAAGTCGACGGGCGCCGCAGCGATCGACGCACGCCAACCGGCGCGTGAGTTGTGGCGCACGCTGCAGTTTCTGAAACAGGGACCGCCGCCGAACCTGCGTCGAGCCTCGGTGGCTACGTTGTGGGAATGGGCAATAGAACACTGGCAGGCGCAGCCGCTCGCCGGCCTGCGCCAGATGGAGTTAGTATGAGCGCCATAGAAACACGACCGGTTCACGGGTCTGAGCTGCCGCGCGCAGCCACGATGGGAGCGTCTATGAGCGAGCCCAAGACTGAATCGAGAGTGATCAAGAAGTATCCCAACCGGCGCCTGTACGACACGGTCGAGAGCCGCTACATCACGCTCGCGGACATTCGGCGGCTGGTCATGGACAAGGTCGACTTTCTGGTCGTCGACAAGAAAACGCAGGAAGACATCACCCGCTCGATCCTGCTGCAAGTGATCGCCGAGCAGGAGCACGCCGGCGAGCCGCTGATGAGCCAGGATTTCCTGTCGCAAGTGATCCGCTCGTACGGCGGCGCCATGCAGAACGTGGTCGGCAGCTACCTCGAGCAGAGCTTGAAGTTGCTGTCGACGGAGCAACCGCAGATCCGCGACCGTCTGCGCAACTCGATGGGCAGCGACGCCTACGACGCGATCAGCTCGCTCACGCAGAAGAACATCGAGCGCTGGCGCTCGGTGCAGGACGACATCTTCAAAGCGATGGCCGGCGCCGCCAAGCGCGAAGACGGCGGCGAGAGCGAGCGCAGAACCTAGACGCGGCTACGCCGCGTCGACATTCCGCATGCTCAGGCGGACGCGGCCCTGCCGGTCCACCTCGAGCACTTTCACGCGCACCAGATCGCCTTCCTTGAGCTTGTCGCTGACGCGCTCGACGCGCTCGTCGGAAATCTGCGAGATGTGCACCAGGCCGTCCTTGCCCGGCAGGATGGTCACGAAGGCGCCGAAGTCCATCAGGCGCGCGACCTTGCCTTCGTAGATCCTGCCGACTTCGACTTCCGCGGTGATCAGCTCGATGCGGCGCTGTGCCTCGCGGCCGGAAACGCCGTCCACGGACGCGATCTTCACGGTGCCGTCGTTCTCGATGTCGATCGTGGTGCCGGTCTCTTCGGTGATGGCACGGATGACCGCGCCGCCCTTGCCGATGACCTCGCGGATCTTCTCCGGGTCGATCTTGATCGTGATGATCGAGGGCGCCCACTCCGACATCTGCGCGCGCGGCTTGTCGAGCACCTTGTCCATCTGTTCGAGGATGTGCAGGCGGCCGGCCTTCGCCTGGTCGAGCGCGACCTGCATGATCTCGCGCGTGATGCTGTCGATCTTCAGGTCCATCTGCAGCGCCGTGACGCCGGTGCGAGTGCCCGCGACCTTGAAGTCCATGTCGCCGAGGTGATCCTCGTCGCCGAGGATGTCGGTGAGCACCTGGAAGCGGTCGCCTTCCTTCACCAGGCCCATCGCCACGCCGGCGACGGCACCCTTGATCGGCACGCCCGCGTCCATCAGCGCCAGGCTCGTGCCGCACACGCTCGCCATCGAGCTGGAGCCGTTCGACTCCAGGATCTCGGAAACGACGCGGATGACGTACGGGAAGGTCGCCATGTCGGGCATCACCGCGGAGATGCCGCGGCGAGCGAGATTGCCGTGGCCGATCTCGCGGCGCTTCGGCGAGCCCATCATGCCGGTCTCGCCGACGCTGAAGGGCGGGAAATTGTAGTGAAGCATGAACGGCTCTTTGCGCTCGCCGGCCAGCGCATCGATGATCTGCGCGTCGCGGCCGGTGCCGAGCGTAGTTACCACCAGTGCCTGCGTTTCGCCGCGGGTGAACAGCGCAGAACCGTGCGTACGGGGCGCCACGCCGGTGCGGATCGTGATCGGGCGCACCGTCTTGGTGTCGCGGCCGTCGATGCGCGGTTCGCCGGCGAGAATCTTCCGCCGCACGATGCGGTATTCGAGATTGGCGAATTCGGTTGCCAAGTCATCGGCATCGAACTGCGGCGCATCGCCGCCTGCCAGCGCCTGCAGCGCTGCTTCCTTGATCTTCTGAATGCGGTCGCGGCGCGCCAGCTTGTCGGTGATCTTGTAAGCGTCCGACAGCGCACCTTCTGCGTTCACGGCGAGTGCCGACTCGAGTTGCGCATTGGTCTGCGCGGCTTGCCAGGTCCACGCGGGCTTGCCCGCCTGCGCCTTGAGCTCGTTGATCGCGTTGATCGCGGTCTGCATCTGCTCGTGACCGAAGGTCACGGCGCCGAGCATCACGTCCTCGGGCAGGCTGTCCGCCTCGGACTCGACCATCAGTACGCCTTCACGCGTGCCGGCGACGACCAGATCGAGCTTGGACTCCTTGAGCTGCGTGGCCGTCGGATTGAGGATGTACTGGCCGTCCTTGTAGCCGACCTTGGCGCCGCCGATCGGTCCGCGGAACGGCACGCCGGAGAGCACCAGCGCGGCCGACGCACCGAGCATCGCCGGGATGTCGGAATCGACGTCGGGATTCAGCGAGATGACGGTCGCGACGACCTGCACTTCGTTGAAGAAGCCTTCCGGGAACAGCGGCCGGATCGGCCGGTCGATGAGCCGCGAGGTCAGCGTCTCTTTCTCGGACGGCCGGCCCTCGCGCTTGAAGAAGCCGCCGGGGATGCGGCCCGCTGCGTACGTCTTCTCGACGTAGTTGACGGTGAGCGGGAAGAAGTCCTTGTTCGGATCGGCGTCCTTGCGAGCGACTGCGGTGACGAGCACGACGGTGTCGCCCATCGTCACGACGACGGCGCCGTCAGCCTGGCGGGCGATCTCGCCCGTCTCGAGGGTGACCTGATGCGTGCCGTACGGAAAAGTAACTTTCTTGATTGAGCTCACGATGCGTACCTGTCCCGGTGATGAGCCGTGGACGGAATGTGGGAAGAGAGAAGCTGCCTTTCAGTCCGCGACGCGGACTTTCCGACTAGCGCCGATCAGCGCCGCAGGCCCAGACGCGAGACCACTTCCTGGTAGCGCTCCGGTGCGGTGCCCTTGAGATAGTCGAGAAGCTTGCGGCGCTGGTTCACCATCTTCAGCAGACCGCGGCGCGAAGCGTGATCGCGCTTGTGAGTGGTGAAGTGCTCGCCGAGCTCGTTGATACGTGCCGAGAGCAGAGCGATCTGCACTTCCGGCGAACCGGTGTCTTTCGCGTTGCGACGATACTGCTGGACGATTCCACCCTTGTGGTCGGTCGACAATGACATCTCTGTTCCTCTGCGGAGGGCCTCTACCCGAGGCTATATGTGCCGTTTTGCGAGCCGCGCATTGTACTCGGGCGGCCGATAATCTCAAGTAAAACCGGGGAATTAGGCCGCTCGCTCAACCCGCGGCGACGTCCACGAACAGCCTGACCGGCCTGACCCGCCCGTCGGGCGCACCCTGCACGACGCCCAGGAACCGTCCGCTATCGTCATACGCCCGAAGCTCGACGGGTGCAGCCAGTTGCCGCGCCGCGACGGTCCTTCCCTGCAGCAAGCCTTCGACGGCGCCGGCGGCCAGATCGACCCGCGGCAGGTCCGGGAAGGCCCGGTCCGACGGCAGCAAGACCTCGTCGCGGGAGACCGGCGCTCGCTCGTCCAACTGCTGCATCGTGTACATGGGCAGGTCGTCGAACGGATCGAGCGACAGGCGCCGCAGCCCGCGGACGTAGCCGAGCGTGCCCAGGCGAGCGGCGATATCGGCGGCCAAGGTCCGGATGTAAGTGCCCTTGGAGCAGTAGACGTCGAACTCCAGCTCGTCCCGCTCCAGCCGGACGCGCGCGATGCGATGGATGAAGATCTGGCGCGGCTCGCGCTCGACCGACTCGCCGCGGCGCGCCAGCTCGTACAGCCGCTTGCCTTCAAACTTCAGAGCCGAGTGCATCGGCGGCACTTGCTGCTGCTCGCCGCGGAACGCGGCCAATGTCGTATCGACGACGCGATCGTCGAGCGGCGGAACCGCGGCGCGCTCGACGACTTCGGTCTCACCGTCGCCGGACTCGGTGCGCTCCCCGAGTTGGACGAGCACCCGGTAGGTCTTGCCCGAGTTCAATAACCGGCCGCAGACCTTGGTCGCCTGCCCGAAACATACCGGCAGCAGACCGGAGGCGAGCGGATCGAGACTGCCGGCGTGACCGGCCTTGGCTGCGTTGAACAGCGCGCGGACCTGCTGGAGAGCCGCGTTGGAAGACACCCCGAGCGCCTTGTCGAGCAGCAGGATGCCGGAAACGTCGCGATAGAAACGAGAGGGTTTGGACACGAGGGCAGCGGCGGGCTGAAGCCCGACCTACAGCTTGTCTTCGTCGTCGACGTCGACGTGACGCTCGGCATCGTCTTTGACGGCCTGGTTGATCAGCGCCGACAGACGTGCGCCGCTTTCGATCAGCTCGTCCTGCACGAAGCGCAGCTCCGGGCTGTGGCGGATGCCGAGCGCGCGGCCGAGCGGACCGCGCAGCAGCGGCGCCGCGGCCTCGAGAATCTCCTGCGCCTGCTGCGGCTGCGCGCCGAGCACCGAGAAGAACACCTTCGCGGAGCCGAGATCGCTCGACACGCGCACTTCGGTGATGGTGACCATGCCGAGACGCGGGTCGCGCAGCTCACGCCGGATCAGCTCGCTCAACTTC
>Ga0209382_10002416_pt1 | contig 27274 bp, 28 predicted proteins | sample SoiMetdeltSBSDD5_FD_187599 | JGI IMG/M metagenome (GOLD analysis project Ga0209382, IMG submission 187599) | Bulk soil microbial communities from a Populus tree surrounding site in Tennessee, USA - Soil MetaG P. deltoides SBSDD5 (SPAdes) (version 2) | ecosystem: Environmental > Terrestrial >... | reverse complement strand
GTTCGGGAGCGATAACCGCTGAAAGCATCTAAGCGGGAAGCGTGTTTCAAGATGAGGTCTCCCACAGGGTTAACCTGGTAAGGCCCCCAGTAGAACACTGGGTTGATAGGCCGGAGGTCGAAGGCAGTAATGTACGAAGCCGACCGGTACTAATAGGCCGAGGGCTTGTCCCACTCCACAAGTTTGCTACGCGTCCACTGTGTTGTTCTTGATATACGGGCGGTTTACCGCCGTCGTATATCCATAGAGTTTCGGCGACCATGGCGAAGGGGAAACACCCGGCTCCATTCCGAACCCGGAAGTTAAGCCCTTCAGCGCCGATGGTACTGCGCGGGAGACCACGTGGGAGAGTAGGACGTCGCCGAACATACTTTCATGAGAGGCCGCCTTCGGGCGGCCTTTCATGCTGTAGAGCGTCCGTGACTCGAGATCGCGGATGTGAGCCAGAACTGGAGCGAGAGGGCAGTGGCTGCGGAGCAGAGGCGGCGTCGCCCGGGACCGGATCGGTCGCGCGGCGGCGCTCCGGGCGATCGCCCGCGGCGGGATCGATCGAAGCCGCCGGCGGACCGTTCGCGCGGAGGCCGCTCGAGTGCAGATCGCTCCCGGGGCCGGCGACCCCCGGCTTCCGACGATGCCCCGCCCAGCAAGCCCAGCGGCCCGGAGATCCCAGACGATGTCTCCGCGGCCCAGTTGTCCGGTGGCGTACGGCGACAGCTCCGAAGCCTCCCAGAGGGCCTGGCTGAAGCGGTCGGTCGGCACCTGGTGATGGCCGGTCGGCTTGTCGACGAGGACCCGAAGCTGGCGCACGAGCACGCGCTGGCGGCCCGGAGGCTGGCCGCGCGGGTCGGCGTCGTACGGGAGGCCTCCGGCGAAACGGCGTACGCGGCTGGCAACTATGCCGAGGCGCTGTCCGAGCTCAGGGCGGCCAGGCGGATGACCGGCTCGCCCGACTATCTCCCCATTATGGCCGACTGCGAGCGGGCGCTGGGTCGTCCGGAGCGGGCCATTCGGCTGTCCCGCGAGCCCGCCGTCGAGCAGCTCGATCCGGCCGGCCGGGCCGAGATGACGATCGTCGCGGCCGGCGCCCGGCGCGACATGGGCCAGTTGCCCGCCGCGCTCCAGCTGCTCGAGTCGGCCGCCTCGGGCAGTCAGGCCCGCGAGCCGTGGGTCGCCCGGCTGCGCTACGCCTACGCCGACGCGCTGGAAGCGGCGGACCGGCCCGACGCGGCCCTGGAGTGGTTCCACCGCGCTGTGGCGGCTGACGACCAGTCGGCGACCGATGCCGCCGAGCGGGCGGCCGCGCTGGAGGCCGGCCGCTAGACCTGGTGGCGTCACCGTGATCCACAGGTGCCCAGATGGGTACGACTGTCCACAGCTTCGCGTCCACGTGCCCCAGTGAGCTCACCCAGCGCCCATCATCGGTGGCGAGGTGAGGCGAGTGGCGACGGCAGACGAAGACTTTGTCAATGAGGTGCGGCTGTCCGGCCGCGTGACGGGTGCTCCGGAGGAGCGAGTGCTCCCGAGCGGCGACCGGCTGATGTCGGTGCGGGTGGTGGTGCCACGACCGGCGCAGCGGCGGCGTGGCGGGCGGGCCACGGTTGATGCCATCGAGTGCGTGGCGTGGACCAGTCGGCCCCGGGCCGTGCTCGGCGCCATGCGCATCGGAGACGTCGTCTCGGTGGAGGGTGCGCTGCGGCGGCGGTTCTGGCGCGGCCAGCACGGCCTGGCGAGCAAGATGGAGGTCGATGTGAGCCGCGCCAAGCGACTGCGGAGGGCGCCGAGCGAGCCGAATGCGGATGAGGACGCCTAGGCCATGCGTCCGATCCAGGCCACCGGGCCGATTCGACAGGCCCGCCTGCGTGCTGCTTTGGCCGAGCGGGTGCCGGCGCGAGATGATGCAGACGTGGCAGACGAAAACGAGACCGAGATGACCGAGGCGCCGGATCCGAGTCCGGAGCCGGACGACGGCGTCGCGACCGGGCATGCCGAGATCGACGCCGCGCTTCGACGACTCGACGACCTTTCCGGCCTGCCTGTCGAGCAGCATGCCGAGGTCTACGAGGAGATCCACGGTCAGCTTCGCGACGCGCTGTCGGCGGCCGCCGCGCCGCCCGCCGAGAGCGCCGGCGACTGACCGAGGCCGAGAGCCGCGATGCCCCGACGACTGCGACTCGACGCCGAGTTGGTGCGTCGTGGCCTGGCGCGCTCGCGAGACCATGCGGCGTCGCTGGTCCACGACGGTCGCGTGACGGTCGCCGGCCGGGTCGCGGAAAGGCCCGCCACTGCGGTGACCACCGACGTCGCGCTGGTGGTGCGCGAGGCTGCGGCCGGTGACGACTACGTCTCTCGCGGCGGCCACAAGCTGGCCGGGGCGCTGGCGATCTTCGAGCCACTCGGTCTCACGGTGACCGGCAAGCGCTGCCTCGACGCCGGCGCGTCGACGGGCGGCTTCACCGACGTGCTCCTCCGGCATGGCGCCGCCACCGTGCTGGCGGTCGACGTCGGCTACGGCCAGCTGGCCTGGTCGCTGCAGCAGGACTCACGGGTCGACGTGATCGATCGGACCAACGTCCGCGAGCTCACCCTCGACCGGATCGGCGAGCCGGTCGACCTGGTCACGTCCGACCTGTCGTTCATCTCGATCGGCTTGGTGCTGCCGGCCCTGACGACGGTCTGCCGGCCCGACGGCGACCTGGTCCTGATGGTCAAGCCGCAGTTCGAGGTCGGCCGCGAGCGCTTGGGCAAGGGCGGCGTCGTGCGCGATCCCGACCTGAGGGCTGAGGCCGTCCACGCGGTCGCGGCGAGGGCGCACGAGATCGGATGGGGCACTCGCGAGGCGACGCCGAGTCCGCTGCCCGGGCCGTCCGGCAATGTCGAATACTTCCTGTGGCTGCGCCGTGGCCTGCCGCCGCTGACCGAGGACGGCAGCGCCCGCCTGGTGGCTTCGGGCCCGACAGGTGAGAAGGTGGCGCCGTGACTGACGATCGGTCCGGCGACGACCGCCGCGTCCTCGTCGTGACCCACCCGGTTCGGGCGGAGGCCGCGACCGTCGCGGCCGACTTCTGCGCCCAGGTCACCAAGGCGGGCATGCAGGTGCGGCTCCTCGAGGGCCAAACGGCCCTGCTCAACGCCTGGTCGGACGATCCCGAGATCGTCTCTGGCCCCGATGCCGCCGAGGGGTGCGAGCTCATCGTCGTCTTCGGCGGCGACGGCACCATCCTGCGCGGAGCCGAGCTGGCCCGTCCCTCGGCGACCCCGCTGCTCGGGGTCAACCTCGGACACGTCGGATTCCTGGCCGAGGCCGAGGTGGACAACATGGAGTTCACCGTCGAGCGTGTCGTCAACCGAACCTACGACGTCGAGGAGCGGCTGACAATCGACGTCGAGGTCTTCGTCGACGGCGTCCCGGCCGCCCGCGACTGGGCGCTCAACGAGGCCAGCGTCGAGAAGGCCGCGCGCGAGCGCATGCTCGAGCTCATGATCGAGGTCGACGCCCGGCCGTTGTCGAGGTTCGGCTGCGACGGGGTCGTGTGTGCCACTCCGACCGGCTCGACGGCGTACAACTTCTCGGCCGGCGGGCCGATCGTCTGGCCGCAGGTCGAGGCCCTGTTGATGGTGCCGATCAGCGCTCATGCGTTGTTTGCGCGACCGATGGTCGTCTCGCCGGAGTCGGTGCTGGCGATCGAGGTCGCGACCACCGGCGCCGACCAGGGCGTGCTGTGGTGCGACGGCCGCCGCAAGATCGATCTGGCTCGCGGCGCACGGGTCGAGGTGCGGCGTGGCCAGTCCCCGGTGCGGCTCGCGCGGCTGCATCGGGCGCCGTTCACCGATCGTCTGGTGCGCAAGTTCGAGCTCCCCGTGACCGGCTGGCGTGGCCGCGGTCCGGCGGGAGGCTGACGACCATGTGGGAGCAGATCCGACTCGCCTCGATCGGCGTCATCGACGAGGCCGAGCTCGAGCTTGGTCCGGGATTCGCCGTGATCACCGGTGAGACCGGTGCCGGCAAGACCATGGTCGTCACGAGCCTCGACCTGCTGTGCGGAGGCCGGGCCGATCCCGGGTTGGTACGCCGTGGCGAGACCCGGTCTCGGGTCGAGGCCCGGATCGTCGTCGATGGCCCCCCCGAGCGGGTCGAGCTGATATCCGAGCAGGTCTCCGAGGCCGGTGGCGAACTCGACGACAACACCCTGATCGTGGGAAGGACCGTGAGTGCCGAAGGGCGATCGCGGGCTCATCTCGGCGGCGCCACTGTGCCGGCTGGCGTGCTCAGCCGGCTCAGCGAGCATCTGGTCACGGTCCACGGCCAGTCCGACCAGCACCGGCTGCTCCGGCCGGCCGCGCAGCGCGAGGCGGTGGATCGCTTCGGCGGCGACCGGATCCACGAGGTGCTCGACCGCTACCGGCCGGCCTACGTCCGATGGCGCGAGGTGGAGGCTGAGCTTCGCGAGCTGCGGGACCGGGCCGAGGAGCGACTCCGCGAGGTCGACCGGCTCAGATTCGGACTCGAGGAGATCGCCGCGGCCGAGCCGCAGCCCGACGAGGACGACGACCTGCGCGCCGAGGAGCAGCGGCTCGCCCACGCCGATGGGCTGGTGAGCGCCACGGCGCAGGCCCACGAGGCGCTGGCCGGCGAGGACGGCAGCGACGCCACGAGTCTGCTGGCGTCGGCAAGCCGGCTGCTGGAGGCTGAGCGCGAGCACGATCCACGACTGGCCGAGCTGGCCGACCGGGTTGCGGAGCTGTCCTATCTGCTCGCCGACCTCGCCACCGACATCGCCGCGTACTCCACGTCGGTCGACTCTGACCCGGTGCGGCTGGCGGCGGTGCAGGAGCGACGCGCCGCCCTGGCAGCGCTCACCCGCAAGTACGGCTCGTCGATCAACGAGGTGCTCGACTGGGCGAAGGACGCGGCCGCGCAGCTCGCCGATCTCGAAGGCACCGACGACCGGGTCGGACAGCTCGAGACCGAGCGTGACGAGCTGATCGACGGCCTCCGATCGACCGGAGCCGAGCTCACCGAGGTGCGCTCCGAGGCAGCTGCCCGGCTGTCCAAGCGGGTCACCGACGAGGTCGCCGATCTCGCCATGCCGCAGGCCCAGGTGACCGTCACGGTCCGGCCGCGAGCCGACGAGTCGTCCTCCGGCGTCGATCATCTCGGTCCGGACGGGGGAGACGACGTGGAGTTCTCACTCGCGGCCAACCCCGGGGCGCAGGCCCGTCCGCTCGGCAAGGCCGCAAGCGGGGGCGAGCTGTCGCGCGTCATGCTGGCACTCGAAGTCGTGCTGGCCGACACCACCGACATTCCCACCTTCGTCTTCGACGAGGTCGATGCCGGGATCGGTGGCTCCGCGGCTGTCGAGGTCGGCAAGCGCCTGGCCCGGCTGGCGCGATCGTCCCAGGTGGTGGCTGTGACGCATTTGCCCCAGGTTGCGGCGTTCGCGGATCGGCACTACCGGGTGGTCAAGAGCGACGACGGCTCGGTGACGACCAGTGGCGTACAACAGCTGGACGAGGCCGCGCGGGTCCGGGAGCTGTCTCGGATGCTGGCCGGCCTCGAGGGTTCGGCGACCGCGGAGGCCCACGCTCGTGAGCTGCTGGACCTGGCCGCCAGCGAGCGCGACGGCGCCAAAACCCGATAGAGTCATCGGACCACCCGCAACGCGGCCCCCGCCTACCCGCCTACGAGGGTGCCGCATGGCAGGATGAGGCCAATGAAGCTGCCCGTCCTTCGCAAGACACGGGCCGCGGACGAACCTGGGGTCTCTGGAGTCGCGCGGCTGGATCGCCGTACCAAAAATCTGACAAAACGGCTGCGGCCGGGCAACATCGCGATCATCGACCACGTCGACATCGACCGGGTCAGCGCCGAGGCGCTGGTCGCGTGCGAGGTCTCGGCGGTCATCAACGTCTCGACGTCGGTCTCGGGCCGCTATCCCAACCTCGGCCCCGAGATCATCGCGAAGGCCGGCATCCCGCTGATCGACAATGTTGGGCCGGACATCTTCAAGACGATCGACGAGGGCGAGCGGATCCGGCTCGACGACGACGGCACGATCTATCGCGGCCCGACCGTGCTCGCCAAGGGTGTCGTGCTCGACATCGATCGGATCGTCGAGCTGATGGCCGAGGCCCGTTCCGGGCTGTCGGTCCAGCTCGAGGCGTTCACCGCCAACACCATGGAGTACCTCCGGCGCGAGCGGGCGCTGCTCCTGGACGGCGTCGGTGTGCCCGAGATCCAGACCGGCATGGAAGGCCGGCACGCTCTGATCGTCGTACGCGGCTACGACTACCGCGAGGACCTGGCGGCGCTCGGACCCTACATCCGGGAGTATCGGCCGATCCTGATCGGTGTCGACGGCGGCGCCGACGCGCTTGTCGAGGCCGGCTACACCCCGGACATGATCATCGGCGACATGGACTCGGTCTCGGACACGACGCTGCAGTGCGGCGCCGAGCTGGTCGTCCACGCCTACCGCGACGGCCGGGCGCCGGGCCTCGACCGGCTCGAGAGCCTCTCGGTCGAGGGTGTGGTGTTCCCCGCGACCGGCACCAGCGAGGATATCGCGATGCTGCTGGCCGACTCCAAGGGCGCCAGCCTGATCGTCGCTGTGGGCAGCCACGCCACGCTCGTCGAGTTCCTCGACAAGGGCCGGTCGGGCATGGCGAGCACCTTCCTCACGCGGCTGCGGGTCGGCCCGAAGCTGGTCGACGCCAAGGGAGTCGGTCGGCTCTATCGCCACCGCGTACGCACCTGGCATCTGCTGCTGTTCCTGGTCTCCGGACTGCTGGCGCTGATGGTCGCGATCGGCGCCAGCCCGACCGGGCGGGAGTGGCTCGACGTTCTCGACGCACGCTGGGACGACTTCGTCTACTGGCTACAGGGAATCTTCTAGTGATCGATTTTCGATATCACGTCATTTCCATCGTTGCGATCTTCTTGGCCCTGGCCACCGGGATCGCGCTTGGAGCCGGCCCGCTCGGCAAGGAGTTCGACCAGCAGCTGGCCAACCAGGCGCGGCAGGACCGCGAGGCCAAGAACGACCTGCGCGACCAGCTGGCGCAGACCAATCAGGTCATGGACTACGAAGGTGCGTTCGCCCAGGATCTGGCGCCGCAACTTGTCGGCAACCAGCTCGAGGGTCGCACCGTGGCAATCTTCGTGCTCCCGGGTGCCGACCAGGGCACTGTGGACGACATCCAGTCCCGGATCCAGGGCGCCGGAGGCACCGTCACCGGGACGATCACGGTACAGGACGGCCTGATGGACCCGTCCGAGCGACAGACCGCCGAGGGCATCGCGACCCAGGTGCTCAAGGGCGTACGTGGCCTGCCCAACCTGGAGGGGGCGCAGAGCTACCAGCTGGTCGGCTACAGCCTGGCTCGCGGCTACCTCGCCACCTCCGACCAGGGCGCGCCGGTGGACCAGGTGGCCACTGAGATCGACGGCGCCTTCGGCGACGGCGGGGCCAACTACCTGACGCACGACGGCGACATCTCGCAGCGGGCCAATCTCGCCGTGATCGTCGCCGGCCCACCCGGTGATGACCCCCAGGTCGGCCAGGGCGAGCTGCTCGCGATCATGGCGCAGGCGATGGACTCGCTGTCCGGCGGCGTCGTCGTGGCCGGACCGATCGCCGCGGCCGGCGACAACGGCTATGTCACGGCGGTACGCGACAGCGACGCGTCCGACTCGGTGTCGACCGTCGACGTCGCCGATCGACCCTCCGGCCAGATCGTCACGGTGATGGCACTGGCGCAGCAGGCCGACGGAGCGGTCGGTCAGTACGGCGCGGCCGACTCGGCGGACGCGGTCATGCCGGAGCCCGCGCAGCAATGAGCAGGACGACCGGGCTGCTTCGCCGGGCGGTGGCGACCGGGATCTCCGCCGCGACGACTCGGGCTGTGCGACGGCGACTGGATCGGGAGCCTCCCGGCGGCTCGGCCGCGTGGACCCGGACCAACCACGCCGGCGAGGCCGTCACGCTGCTCGAGGGGCCGGCGGTCGTCGGCGGCCTGGTGGCCGGGACGCTCGTCACCGACGGGGTACGACTTCGTACCCGCCTCGTGACTGCCACCGCGCTCGGTGTGGTGGGGGGCGTCGGCGCGCACGACGACCTGTACGGGGCGACGTCGACCAAGGGGATCCGAGGCCATCTCGGCGCGCTTCGCCGCGGCGAGGTCACCAGCGGCGCGGTCAAGATCGGCGTCATCGGGCTCAGCGGCCTGGTCGCCGCGGCAGCCCTGCGCCGCGAGCGGGACCGCCGCGTGACCTCGGCCGCGACCCTGATGGACGGTGCCCTCATCGCGGGCACGGCCAACCTGATCAACCTGCTCGACCTGCGCCCCGGACGCGCGCTCAAGGTGGCGCTCGCGACCACCAGCCCCGCGCTCGTCGTGCCGATGCCAGGGGCCGGTCTGGCCGCCCCCACGGTCGGCGCCGGCGTTGCCGCGCTCCCCGACGACCTGGCCGGCAAGAGCATGCTCGGCGACTGCGGCGCCAACGCCCTGGGTGCGGCGATCGGCTGTGCCGCAGTGGCAGCCGCGCCTGAGTCGGCCCGGCGGCTCCTCCTCGCGGGGGTGGTGGGACTGACGCTGCTGAGCGAGAAGGTCAGCTTCACCACGGTCATCGCATCGACTCCGTGGCTGCGTCGCCTCGACGAACTCGGCCGTCCGGTGCGTCGCGGTGCGTAACCGACCCGAATAATTGATAGTCTGGAATCCCGTGGAAGGGCGTTCGCGCCCGACATACCGCGCCCGCGACGGCATCGCGACCACGGGAGGTCAGTTGGCCACGTCAGAGCCCACCAAGCATGTGTTCGTCACCGGCGGTGTGGCCTCGTCCCTCGGCAAGGGATTGACGGCCTCAAGTCTCGGACGCCTGCTGAAGTCGCGTGGACTTCGGGTGACGATGCAGAAGCTGGACCCGTACCTCAACGTCGACCCGGGCACGATGAACCCGTTCCAGCACGGCGAGGTCTTCGTCACCGACGACGGAGCGGAGACCGACCTCGACATCGGGCACTACGAGCGCTTCCTCGACGAGGACCTGTCCGGGCGAGCCAACGTCACGACCGGCCAGGTCTACTCCGACGTGATCGCCAAGGAGCGCCGCGGCGACTACCTCGGTGACACCGTCCAGGTGATCCCACACATCACCAACGAGATCAAGGACCGGATGCTCGCGATGGAGCGGGCCGAGGGCGCCCCGGTCGACGTGGTGATCCACGAGATCGGCGGCACGGTCGGCGACATCGAGTCGCTGCCGTTCCTCGAGGCGGCCCGGCAGGTACGCCACGACGTCGGCCGCGACAACTGCTTCTTCCTCCACGTGTCGCTGGTGCCTTATATCGGGCCCTCGGGCGAGCTGAAGACGAAGCCGACCCAGCACTCCGTCGCGGCGTTGCGTCAGGTCGGTATCGCGCCGGACGCCGTCGTGTGCCGGGCCGACCGGCCGATCCCGGCCAGCGTCAAGCGCAAGATCTCGCTGATGTGCGACGTCGATGAAGAGGCCGTGGTGGCGGCCGTCGACGCGCCGAGCATCTACGACATTCCGAAGGTGCTCCATGCCGAGGGCCTCGACGCGTACGTCGTTCGGCGGCTCTCGCTGCCCTTCCACGACGTCGACTGGTCCCGCTGGGACGACCTGCTGGCCCGGGTCCACGAGCCCGACGAGGACGTCACGATCGCCCTGGTCGGCAAGTACATCGACCTGCCCGACGCGTACCTCTCGGTTGTCGAGGCGCTGCGGGCCGGCGGATTCCACCATCAGGCTCGCGTCACCGTCCGCTGGGTGCCCTCCGACGAGTGCCAGACGCCCGAAGGCGCCGCGCGGCATCTCGGCTCGGTCGACGGCGTCTGTGTGCCCGGCGGGTTCGGGATCCGCGGCATCGAGGGCAAGATCGGCGCCCTGCAGTACGCCCGCGAGCAGCGCATCCCGGTGCTCGGCCTGTGTCTCGGACTGCAGTGCATGGTCATCGAGTACGCCCGCAACGTGGCGGACATCGCCGGCGCCAGCTCGAGTGAGTTCGACCCGGACACCCAGGATCCGGTGATCGCCACGATGGAGGAGCAGAAGGCGTACGTCGACGGTGTCGGAGACATGGGTGGCACGATGCGGCTCGGGGCCTACCCGGCGCAGCTGCAGCCCGGCTCCATCGTCGCCGCGGCCTACGGCGAGACCCGGGTCGCCGAGCGGCATCGGCATCGCTACGAGGTCAACAACGGCTACCGCGAGGCGCTCGAGCAGGCCGGGCTGGTGTTCTCCGGAACGTCGCCCGACTCGCTGCTCGTGGAGTTTGTCGAGCTCCCGCCGGGGGAGCACCCCTATTACGTCGCGACCCAGGCGCATCCCGAGCTGCGCTCGCGGCCGACTCGGGCCCATCCGCTGTTCGCCGGCCTGGTCGGAGCCGCGCTCAACCGGCAGCGCGAGACCCGGCTACCGGTGGATGACAGCGGCGTGCGTCGCCGGTCGCTGGAGATCGCCGAGCCGATCGACGTATGACGACCGCGACGCGGCATCCCCGCCTGCCCGGCGACCTCTGGCAACCCGGCCTCCCGCTCCAGGACACACCGCAACAGTGGGACGTACGCGAGACCGAGCGGCTGTACGACAGCGCGTTCATCTCGCTGCGCAACGACCTGCTGGCCGGTGATGACGGCACCGACTTCACCCGGACGGTCGTGGAGCATCAGGGTGCGGTCGGCGTGCTCGCCCTCGACGAGGAGGAGCGGGTGCTGCTGCTCCGGCAGTATCGCCATGCCGCCGAGCAGCGGCTGCTCCAGATCCCGGCCGGGCTGCGCGACAAGCCGGGGGAGCCGGCTGCAGAGACGGCCGCCCGCGAACTCGCCGAGGAGGGGCAGATCGAGGCGACGCAGTGGCGAGAGCTGCTGAACCTGATGCCGTCGCCCGGACTGACCGACGAGCGCTGGGTGATCTACCTCGCTCAGGAGCTGGCTCCGGCGCCGCCCGTCGACTCGTTCGTGGCCCAGCACGAGGAGGCGGACATGTCGCTGCTGTGGGTGCCGCTCGACGAGGCGGTCCGAGCTGTGCTGGACGGTCGGATCGTCGACGCGATGGCGGCATCGTCCCTGCTCGCCGTGCGACACGTTCTGACCGGGTAGACACTGGTGACAAGGGGACGCAGTGGGCTCGGAGCCGAACGTACCCGCGTGGAAAGTGACGGATTGTCGGGAGCAGGTGACGGATGGTCGAGGCAGCGGTCACGGATCGTCGACAGCGAGCGATGTCCGAGATGTGGGCGTGGCCCGGCTCACCTACACTGCCCACGCAGCTAGAGAGGGAGTGCCATCAATGAAGATCGGCGTGCCGAAGGAAGTCAAGACCCACGAGTATCGCGTGGCGATGACTCCGTCCGGCGTACACGAGTTGTCTCGCAACGGCCATGAGGTCTACGTCGAGGCCGAGGCGGGCCTCGGGTCGGCCATCCCCGACGACCTCTATGTGGAGGCCGGCGCCAAGATCCTGCCCACCGCGGACGACGTGTGGGAGACCGGTGACCTGATCCTCAAGGTGAAGGAGCCGATCGCGAGCGAGTACCACCGGATGCGCTCGGGACAGACCCTGTTCACCTACCTCCATCTGGCGGCGTCGGCGGAGTGCACCGAGGCGCTGATCGAGCGATCGGTGACGGGTATCGCGTACGAGACGGTGCAGACCCCTGACGGTGCGCTGCCGCTGCTGGCACCGATGAGCGAGGTCGCCGGTCGACTGGCGCCGCAGGCCGGTGCCTACCACCTGATGCGCCAGGGCGGGGGCCGCGGCGTGCTGATGGGCGGCGTCTCCGGCGTGTACGCCGCGAAGGTCGTCGTGATCGGCGCCGGTGTGTCCGGCATGAACGCGGCCGCGATCGCACTCGGCATGCAGGCCGAGGTGCTGCTGCTCGACAAGAACATCGACAGGCTCCGCGACGCCGACCGGATCTACCAGGGCCATCTGCAGACGGTCGCCTCGAACACCTACGAGATCGAGCGGGCGGTGCTGGACGCCGACCTGGTGATCGGTGCCGTGCTCGTGCCCGGAGCGAAGGCGCCGATGCTGATCTCGAACGCCTTGGTGGCCCGGATGCAGCCCGGCAGCGTGCTGGTCGACATCTCGATCGACCAGGGCGGCTGCTTCGAGGACTCGCGGCCGACGACCCACGCCGAGCCGACCTACATGGTGCACAACTCGGTGTTCTACTGCGTGGCGAACATGCCGGGCGCGGTGCCGCATACGTCGACCTACGCGCTGACCAACGTGACCCTGCCGTATGCGGTGGCGCTGGCCAACAAGGGCTGGCGGCAGGCGATGCGCGACGACCACAGCCTCGCGTTGGGCCTCAACACCTACGACGGCTACCTCACCAACGGGCCGGTCGCCGAGGCGCACGGCCGCGAACACCTCAGTCTGGAGAAGGTGCTCAGCTGAGCCAGACCGTGTCGGCGCCGGGGCCAGCGACGGAGCGGGACGGTCCGCTGCGTCGGCTGATCGCGTCCTATTTGGACCATTTGACGGTGGAGCGCGGGCTGTCGGCGAACACGCTGACGTCCTACCGCCGCGATCTGCGCCGCTACGCCGACCACCTGGCCGACGCCGGCCGCGACGACCTGCGGCAGGTGACCGAGGCCGACGTGTCTGGGTTCCTGGCGCAGCTGCGCTCCGGGGACCCCGACCATCCGCCGCTGAGCTCGGCCAGTGCCGGCCGGGCCGTCGTGGCGGTGCGCGGACTGCACCGGTTCGCGCTACGCGAGCGGGTCGTCGACGTCGACGTCGCCGCGGCGGTCCATCCGCCGTCGCCGCCCAAGCGACTGCCGAAGGCCCTCACGGTCACCGACGTCGAGGCGATCCTCGAGGCCGCCGGTTCGCCGGGCACGTCGCTCGCGCTGCGCGACCGGGCGCTGCTCGAGCTGCTCTACGGCACCGGCGCCCGGATCTCCGAGGCGGTCGGACTCGACCTCGACGACCTCGATCTGGAGTCGTCGACGGTCCGGCTGTCCGGCAAGGGCGGCAAGCAGCGAGTCGTACCCATCGGCTCGTACGCCCACGAGGCGGTGTCGGCCTACCTCGTGCGCGCCCGGCCGGATCTGGTCGCGGCCGGACGTGGGACTCCGGCGGTGTTCCTCAACGCTCGCGGCGGCCGGCTGTCGCGGCAGAGCGCGTGGACCGTGCTGGCCAAGGCGGCCGACCGGGCCGGCGTCAAGGCAGCCGTGTCGCCGCACACGCTGCGACACTCGTACGCGACCCATCTGCTGGATGGCGGCGCCGACGTCCGAGTGGTGCAGGAGCTGCTCGGGCACGCCTCGGTGACGACGACCCAGGTCTACACGCTAGTCACGGTCGACCGGCTGCGCGAGGTCTACGCCACCGCCCATCCGCGGGCCCGTGGCTGATGTGGCGGCTGCTCGGCGATCCCCAGGATTGTCCCCACGCTGTGGGCATCCTGTGCATCCTGGGCGCAGCCCGTACACAGATTTCGTAGTCTCTGGCGGGGCTTCTTGATGGGGTCGAGGGCAAGGCTTAGAGTCACGGCAGCCGAGTCGAGTTGTCGACTTGTCTGCCAGGATCTGTCGGCACAGAACGTCTGCTCCGGGCGGCAGCATAGGGAGACGATGCCCACGTGAAGAAATCCTCGTTCGACGCCGGATTGTCGACGCCATCGCTGCTTCCTGACTCCGAATCCGGGGCCGGCAAGCCCGAGATCGGGCCGACCGGCCGCCCGATGCCGTACCTTCCCGAGCCGCCTCCGCTGACCGAGCACGGCCCGGCGCTCGTCCTCGCCATGTGCAACCAGAAGGGCGGCGTCGGCAAGACCACGACGACCATCAACCTCGGCGCGGCGCTCGCCGAGCTGGGTCGCAAGGTGCTGCTCGTCGACTTCGACCCGCAGGGCTCGCTGTCGGTCGGTCTCGGATTCAACCCGCACGAGCTCGACCTGAGCATCTACAACCTGCTCATGCAGGACGACGTGGACCTCGAGGACGTCGTCTGTAAGACCAACGTCAACTCGATGGACCTGCTGCCGTCCAACATCGACCTGTCGGCCGCCGAGGTGCAGTTGGTCGGCGAGGTGGCGCGGGAGCAGACCCTTGCCCGGGTCCTGACGCCGGCGATGTCCGACTACGACGTGATCATCATCGACTGCCAGCCCTCGCTCGGTCTGCTGACGATCAACGCCCTTACTGCCGCCCACGGCGTCATCGTGCCGCTCGCGTGTGAGTACTTCGCGCTGCGCGGAGTCGCGCTGCTCAAGGACACCATCGACAAGGTCAGCACCCGGCTCAACCCGCGCCTGCGGATCGTCGGTGTGCTCGGCACGATGTACGACGGCCGCACCCTGCACGGCCGCGAGGTGCTCCAGACCCTGGTGGACGGTTGGACCGACACGGTCTTCCACACCGTGATCCGGCGTACCGTCAAGTTCTCCGACTCCACCGTCGCGGGCGAGCCGATCCTGTCCTACGCCTCCAGCTCGGCTGGCGCCATGGCGTACCGACAGCTGGCTCGAGAGGTGTGGGCCCGTTGCCACGCCGAGTGAGTCTGCCCGGCGCCGAGGAGCTCTTCCGCCGCACGGGGCACGCCAGCGAGACTGCTGATCCCACGGTCGATCCGCCGACCCGCAACACCACCAACGGGCAGGCATCGCCGCGTGCGCCGGTCCCGAGCCCGCGGCGGAGCAGCGGCCGGATCAAGCACGACGAGAAGATGACCGTCTACGTCACAGCCGACGAGCTGATCGAGCTGGAGCACCTCCGGCTCCGGCTGCGTCGCGAGTGGGGTGTCGCCGTCGATCGAGGCCGGGTCGTACGCGAGGCGATCGCGATCGTGCTGGCGGACGTCGAGAATCGCGGGGGCGAGTCCGACCTGGTGCGCCGGCTGACGGGGTCATGACCGAGGCGGCACCTGCGATGGCCGAAGCAGCACCGCGGCCGGACCCGGAGTCGTCGAGCGACTTCGCGGTCCGGCTGGACGTCTTCGAGGGGCCGTTCGACCTCCTGCTCGGCCTGATCGCCAAGCACAAGCTCGACATCACCGAGATCGCCCTGTCCAAGGTCACCGACGACTTCCTGGCGTACATCAAGCAGCTCGACGGCGATCTCGAGCAGACCACGGAGTTCCTCGTCGTCGCGGCGACGCTGCTGGATCTCAAGGCGTCGCGGCTTCTGCCACAGGCCGAGGTCGAGGACGAGGAGGACCTGGCGCTGCTCGAGGCGCGGGACCTGCTGTTCGCCCGGCTGCTGCAGTATCGCGCGTTCAAGGAGGTGGCGGCCTACCTCGACGCCGAGTTCGCCAAGCAGCAGCGGCGCCATCCACGCGCGGTGGGGCTGGAGCCGCGATTCGCCGAGCTGCTGCCCGAGGTGCTGATCGGGCTCGGGCCGGACCAGTTCGCCGAGCTCGCTGCCAAGGCGCTCGGACCGCGGCCGGAGCTCGTGGCACCGATGTCACATGTGGTGGGCACGAAGGTGAGCGTACGAGAGCAGGCCGCGGTGATCGTGGAGCGGCTGCGACGGTCGTCGACCGTCACGTTCCGGGCCCTGGTGGCCGACGCTCCGGACACCCTGACCACGGTCGCGAGATTCCTCGCGGTGCTCCAGTTGTACGGTGACAAAATGGTCAGCTTCGACCAGATGAGCCCCTTCGGGGAGCTGCACATCCGGTGGACCGGGACCGACGAGGGAGAGGTGTCGGTCGGCGACGAGTTCGACGAGCTCGGCGAGCCGACCGCGGCGGAGTCCGAGGAGTCCGATGACGCAACCGACTGAGGAGCCGGCCCTGCAGCCGGCGCTCGAGGCCGTGCTGATGGTGGCCGACGAGCCGCTCGACGAGACGACACTCGCGACTGCGGTCGGGCGCCCGGCGACCGAGGTCCACGAGACACTCCAGAACCTGGCCGCGAGCTACGACGAGCAGGAGCGTGGCTTCGAGCTGCGACACGTCGGCGGCGGCTGGCGCTTCTACAGCCGCGAGGAGTACGCCGCGGTCGTTGAGCGGTTCGTGCTCGACGGTCAGCAGGCTCGGCTGACGCAGGCGTCGCTGGAGACACTGGCGATCGTGGCGTATCGGCAGCCGATCAGCCGCGGCCGGATCTCCGCGATCCGGGGGGTCAACGTCGACGGCGTGATTCGGACCCTGGTGACCCGCGGCCTGGTCGAGGAGGCCGGTATCGACGACGAGAGCGGCGCCGTGCTCTATCGCACCAGCAGCTACTTCTGCGAGCGGCTGGGGCTGTCCAGCCTCGACGAGCTGCCGGAGATCGCGCCGTACCTGCCGGAGATGGCCGACGTTGACGAGTGACGACGGCGACGTCGAGCGAGTACGACTGCACAAGCTGCTGGCCCAACGCGGGGTCGCGAGCCGGCGCCGGTGCGAGGAGCTGATGCTCGCCGGGCGGGTGACCGTCGACGGTGAGGTTGTGACCCGGCTCGGCACGACGGTGGATCCACGTGGAGCGGTGATCCGGGTCGATGGGCAGCGGCTCCCGCCGCAGACCGACCACGTCTACGTCGCACTCAACAAGCCACTCGGCGTCGTCAGCACGATGAGCGACCCGCAGGGCCGGCCGACGCTTGCCGAGCTGGTCGCGGACCGGCCGGAGCGGCTGTTCCACGTCGGGCGGCTCGACACCGACACCGACGGGCTGATCCTGTTGACCAATCACGGCGATCTGGCCCATCGGCTCGCTCACCCGTCATACGCGGTCGACAAGGCGTACGTGGCCCAGGTGACCGGTGTCGTACGCCCGGCGACGCAGCGGCGGCTGCTCGACGGGATCGAGCTCGACGACGGCCCGGCGGCAGCCGATCGGCTTCAGGTCCGTGACTCGCACGGCGGCCGTACGCTCATCGAGCTCACGATCCACGAGGGTCGCAACCGCATCGTGCGCCGGATGCTCGACGAGGTCGGCCATCCGGTGCAGCGGCTGACCCGGATCGGCTTCGGCAGCGTCCGGCTCGGCTCGCTGCGACCGGGGGAGTCCCGCGAGCTGACCGACGACGAGCTCGGCGCACTGCTCGACAGCGTCGACCTCTGAGGGGCGACCCGGCTCGGTTAGGGTGTTTGCGTCTGGCCAGGCCAGACCTTTCGTGCCAGATTTCGTCGATCACCTCGGAGGATCCGCCGATGGCCGTGCGCGCGATCCGGGGCGCGACACAGCTCGAACGCGACGAGCGTGATCACCTGCTCGAGCGGGTCAGCGAGCTGATGACGATGGTCCTCGGCGACAACGAATTGAGCATCGACGAGTTGATCAGTGTGATCTTCACGGCGACCGACGACGTGCACTCGGAGTTCCCAGCGTACGCCGCGCGTCGACTCGGGCTGGTCGACGTACCGCTGCTGTGCGCCCGCGAGCTCGAGATCGAGGGCAGTCTGCCCCGCATCGTGCGGGTGATGGTTCACGTCGACACCGACCTGACGCGGGCCGAGATCACCCATGTCTATCTCCACGGCGCGGCCGGACTGCGCCGTGACCTCACTCGGGTCGCCTCGCACGACGCGACCGACCCACCGTCATGAGCGCGGACCTGCCCGAGCCGGTCCTCGTTGTGGGCGCGGGTCTGATCGGCACCTCGGTCGGCCTGGCATTGCGGCAGCGCGACGTCGACGTCCGGCTCGCCGACCGCGACCCGGCGAACCTCGCGGCCGCGGTCGAGTTGGGTGCCGGCGACGCGACCAAGCCTGACCGGGTCGGGCTCGTCGTCGCCGCCGTACCGCCGGACCACCTCGGCGATGCCGTCGTCGACGCGCTGCGCCGATGGGACGGCGTCGTCGTGACCGACGTCGGGAGCGTCAAGACCGCGCCGCTCGAACACGTACACGCTTCAGGGGTCGACCCGTCTCGCTACGTCGGGAGTCATCCGATGGCCGGCAGTGAGCGCTCCGGGCCTGGTGCGGCGTCGGCCAAGTTGTTCGAGGGCCGAGCGTGGGCGGTCACGCCGCACCAGAAGGCGACCCGCGAGGCAGTCGATGCGGTGCGAGCCCTGGCGGTGGCCTGTGGGGCGTCGCCGGTCGAGCTGACCCCTGAAGACCACGACGCGGCCGTCGCCCAGGTGTCGCATCTGCCGCACCTGATGGCGGTGCTCGCGGCGGCGCAGTTGGTCGACGCCCCGCACCGTCACCTCTCCCTGTCGGGTCAGGGGCTGCGCGACGTGACCCGGGTCGCCGCTGGAGATCCGGCCCTGTGGCGTCAGATCGTCTCGGCCAACGCAGATCAGCTGCGTGGTCTGCTGATCGCCGTACGCGACGACGTCGACCGGCTCCTCGACGGGCTGGCCAAGCCGGACGCCACCGACCTGCTGGACCTGCTCCGCAAGGGCGCCACAGGCACCGAGCTGATTCCGGGCAAGCACGGTAAGCCGACGCCGGAGCAGGCGATCGTCTACGTTGCGGTGCCGGACCGGCCCGGCGAGTTGGCCCGGCTGTTCGCCGATGCGGGACAATCTGGAGTCAACGTCGAGGACCTCCACATCGACCACGACCCGGCCCGGCCGGTCGGGCTCGTCGAGATCGTGGTGGCGGCGTCCTCGGCCGATCGATTGGTGACGTCACTGACTGCTCAAGGGTGGTCGGTACATCGGTGAAAGGACGGGTCGGATGAGCCCGCAGGGGACACGGTGGAGCGACCTGGTCATCGCGGTCGACGGTCCGTCCGGGTCCGGCAAGTCGACGACGGCACGCGGTGTCGCAGAGCGGCTCGGGCTGCGCTACCTCGACACCGGTGCGATGTACCGCGCGGCGACCTGGGCAATGCTCGAACGTGGCATCGACGTCGACGACCCGGACGCGGTCGCGACTGCCACCTCCTCCGTACGCTTCGACGTGGGAACCGACCCGCGGCGGCCGGCCATCTCGGCCGACGGAGTCGATGTCGCCGGTCCGATCCGGGGTCCCGCGGTCACCGCCGCCGTCAGTGCGGTCAGCGCTGTCGCGGCGGTACGACGCCAGCTGGTCGCGCTGCAGCGGGAGCTGATCGGCGACGGCGGCATCGTCGTCGAGGGGCGAGACATCGGGGCAGTCGTGGCACCCGATGCCGATCTGAAGGTGTTCCTGACGGCCGAGTCGGCCCAGCGCGCGGCGCGTCGGCATGCGGAGACCGGGGGAGCGGCGGATCAGGTCGGCGCGACCGAGGCGGATCTTGCCCGCCGTGACACCCTGGACTCAACACGAGCCGCGTCGCCGCTGACCCAGGCGGCCGACGCGGTCGTCGTTGACACGACGGAGTTGGGGCTGGAAGACGTGATCGACCACATCGTCGCGATGGTCAAGGAACTGGCAGCCGAGTCCGGGACCCGGCGGCCATGAGCCAGTCACACCACGCGCTTCCCCGTACGCATGACGTCGAACCCCTCCGGGACCGGTTCCTCCGGGTCGCCCGGCCGGGTGCCTCGGCACTGCTGCGGCGTTGGTACGACATCCGCATCCACGACGCGCACCACGTACCTCGGCAGGGGCCGGTGCTGCTGGCGCCCAACCACGTCGGCTACCTCGACGGGCCGCTACTCGTCATCACGGCGCCGCGAACCATCCACGCGATGATCAAGCGCGAGATGTTCACCGGCGTGCTCAAACCGATCCTGCAGGCAGGCGGGCAGATCCCACTCGACCGCTTCAACGTCGATCCGCTCGCGGTCAAGCGTGCACTGCGGGTGTTGCGCGACGGTAAGGCGCTCGCGATCTACCCCGAGGGCAGTCGTGGCGCCGGGGACGGCCGGTTCGTCAAGCGCGGCTGGGCCTACCTCGCCACGGTGACCGGCGCGCCGGTTGTCCCGGTCGCGGTGTTCGGCAGTCGGCTGCCCGGCACGTCGGTCAGTGACCTGCCGCCACGCGGACATCGGGTCGACGTGGTCTACGGCGCGCCCATCACGGTCAACACCACGCCGTGGCCGCGCCGGTCCGCCGACATCCTGGCACTCACCGAGGATCTGCAGAAGCGGTTCATGGAGCACATCGAGCAGGCCCAGCGGCTGTCTGGCGGGACCCTGCCGGGGTGGGCCCCCGACGACGAGGGGCCCGAGCCCGGTTCGATCGCGCGCAGCGATGCCGCCTCCGACGAGCACCGCGACGCCGACGAGCTCCGTGATCCGGCCAGTCCGGATCCCGACGCGACTCCTGGCGGGACCCGGTGACCACGACCGACACCGAGCCACCGACCGACGCGGAGCCGGGCGTACGACCCGTGCTGGCCGTCGTCGGCCGGCCCAACGTCGGCAAGTCGACCCTGGTCAACCGGCTGCTCGGCCGTCGGGCCGCCGTCGTCGAAGACGTTCCGGGCGTGACCCGGGACCGGGTCGCCTACGACGCCAACTGGAGCGGCCGCGATTTCACTGTCGTCGACACCGGCGGCTGGGACCCCGACGCTCGCGGCCTCGGCGAGGCGATCACCGGCCAGGCGGAGCTGGCCGCGAGCGCCGCCGACGCCGTGCTCTTCGTCGTCGACTCGACCGTCGGCATCACCGATTCCGACGAGACCGTCGTCCGAATCCTGCGGCGCTCCGGCAAGCCGATCATCCTGGCCGCGAACAAGGTCGACGACGCCCGAGGCGAGGCCGAGGCGACGGCCCTGTGGGCGCTGGGAGTCGGCGAGCCATACGCCGTCTCCGCCCTGCACGGCCGGGGCAGCGGCGACCTGCTCGACGCGATCGTGGCGGCGTTGCCGTCGGTCATGGTCGAGGAGGAGTCCAACGAGGGTGGACCGCGCCGGATCGCCATCGTGGGTAAGCCCAACGTCGGCAAGTCGAGTCTGCTCAACCGGCTCGCCGGTGAGGACCGGGTCGTCGTCGACGCGACCGCCGGCACGACCGTCGACCCGGTGGACGAGCTGATCGAGCTGGCCGGCCGGACCTGGCGGTTCGTCGACACGGCCGGCATCCGGCGCCGCGTACGCGAGGCCTCCGGCCACGAGTACTACGCGAGCCTGCGTACCCACACCGCGATCGAGCGGGCCGAGGTCGCAGTCGTCGTCCTCGACGCCGGAGAGCCGCTGTCCGAGCAGGACCAGCGCATCATCGCCTCGGTCGCCGAGGCCGGACGCGCCCTGATCCTGGTCTTCAACAAGTGGGATCTGGTCGACGACGACCGTCGCCCGATGCTCGAGCGCGAGGTCGAACGGGAGCTGTCCCGCGTGTCATGGGCGCCACGGGTCAACGTCACCGCGCGTACGGGTTGGCATGTCGACCGCCTCGTACCGGCCCTGGACGCCGCCCTGGGGGGTTGGGAGACCCGCGTACCGACCGGTGCCCTCAACTCCTTCCTCGGCCGGCTCGTCGCCGAGCATCCGCATCCGGTGCGCAGCGGCAAGCAGCCGAAGGTGCTGTTCGGGACCCAGGCCCAGTCCATGCCGCCGACATTCGTGCTGTTCACGTCGGGCAAACTCGAGCCGTCGTACCTCCGCTTCATCGAGCGGCGGCTCCGCGAGGAGTTCGGCTTCGTCGGGACGCCACTGCATCTGCGGCAGCGGACCCGGGAGAAGCGTCGCCGCTGAGATCACCCGGCCCGGGCGAGGCCGACCCCGGCGCCTGCACTCAGGATCGAACTGAGGATCCGACCCGGAGGTGGCCATGTCCGAACAAAAGATGATCGAGGTCGTACAAGAGGCGATGGACGATCAAGGCATCGAGGACAAAGTCACCGCCGTCGGAGAGTTCCTTCCGCGCGGATCCATCGGCGCCGGTGAGGTCGGCGGGCTGGTCGGCAGCAGCGCGGGGGATCTGGCCGGAAACCTCGTCGGCTCGATCGCCGGCGCCGCCGGATTCCTCGCCGGCATGCACCGACAGCAGGACGAGTCGGGGCTGCCCAGGCGGATGCTGGTCGGGGTCTCGCCGAGCGCCGTCTACGGCTTCGTCGAGCGCAATCGGCACACCGAGCCGGGCGGCCTGGTCTTCCGGGCGCCGCGCGACAAGCTGACCGTCAAGGTCCATCAGCGGCTCAACGTACGCATCCTCGAACTCGTCGAGGACGACACCGGTGCGGCCATCGAGCTCGAGGGGAGCCGGATCCCGGTCACCCACGCCAACGACGTGTTCAAGGCCCTCGGACACTGACGCTGGGCCGCACCGGGGCCATCAGGCAGGCGCTCGGGCGACCGAATCTCTACGCTAGGCTGACGGCGCTCGTCGGCTCCCGGCCGGCGACATCGGGCTGTGGCGCAGTTTGGTAGCGCACTTGACTGGGGGTCAAGGGGTCGCCGGTTCGAATCCGGCCAGCCCGACCGAGTGAACGGGCATCGGAAACGGTGCCTGACCAGCACAAACAGACTGAGAGGCCCCTCCCGGTGCACTACCCGGGAGGGGCCTCTCGCTGTTACCTCTCACAGCACCTCTCACAACCGGCGGGCACTACTCCGCCGCTGCGAGGCCGAGGGCGGCAGCGGCGCGGGAGACGCCGGCGTTGCCGGACTCGGGGAGGTAGATGCTCAGGTGCACGTCAACCGTGTGACCGAGCAACGCCGCCGCATCGGCGGGGGTGACACCGAGCGAGTGCAGCCAGAACGCGAGCGAGTGGCGCACGCTGTGCAGCCGGATCACGGGCACCCCTGCTCCCGAGCACAGCGCGCGGAACCGGTCTGAGTACCACTCGGGGCGCACAGGCTCGCCGAGCTGATCCACGACCACAAGCCCGCTGTCGCGCCACGCCCCGCCCGCCTTGAGCTGGTAGGCGGCCTGCCGAACCTTGAGCGCCTTGAGCGCCGCGATCGTGCCGGGGTGGATCACCTCGACCGGGACCGTCCGGCGTCGCTGGCTCGACTTGGGCTCGTCGGTCACGGACTCCCGCCCGCCCTCGACCGTCACGCGGCCCTGACGCACGGTCACGGTTCCGGCCTCAAGGGCTGCGTCAGACCAACGGAGCCCGAGCACGTCGGCGCGGGTGAGGCCGCACAGCGTCAAGCGCCATGCTGCCGCGAGCTGGTCCGTGTCGGCGTGCTTGAGGAACGCGCGCAGTTGCTCGGGCTGCCAGTGCTGTACGTCGCTGCCCACCTTCACAGCCTGACGGGGCCGCCGGATCGTCTTGGCCCGGAACACGTTCTCGGGCAGCTCGGCAGTGTCGAACACCTGGGCCAACCCTACGAGCGCCAGACGCACCGCGCGTGCGCCGAGCGGCTTGCCGTCAGGGTGAGCCTTGGTGGGCTTGCCGCCGCGCTCCGAGAGCGTGGCGATCATGCGCTGAACGTCGGCCCGGTTGTGCGCTAGCGCGCCAGGCGCCCGATCCATCAACGGATCGGGGGGTCGCGTGACCGCCTGCAGTGGGGACATGGTGGGGACATGCGGGGGACATGCTGGGGACACGGCATCTGGCAAATGGAGCGAAAACTGGGGGAGCAGCGCACATTCTCCGCCCCGGTTGTTGCTGTTTTCGCAGGTGGCGCATAGCGCATAGTTCTGGGGGTCAAGAAGTCGCGGGTTCAAATCCCGCCAGCCCGACCGCGCGAAAGCAGCCCTGATCTGACATCCGCGCAGGTCAGGCGCTGTCTCCTGCCCACCGGCTGCGCGCCGACGCGTGCCCAGCCGAGCGACACCTCGTCCACTTGGGGATCGGAACCCCACTTGACCGCGGCGAATGTTCGGTACACAGAGTGCGGCGGGGTCGTGGCCAACCGCAAATGATGAGCGTGAGCCTCAACTCCGGGCTTCACCGAATGGTCGTCCTCGCGGTCGTCAGGCATTCTTGGCGGATCTGACCTCTTCCGTGTCGTCGAGCAGTTCGTGCTCACGCCGACCGGCCGGGGTACTCGACTGGCGTACGAGGGCGAGCTCGGCACCGACTTGTGGCGACTCGGTCAGCGGTGGGGCGACATCGTGGCTCAACGATGGGAAGCCGTCGTCGCGACGTCTTCCTGACAGTCAAGGCCGAGTGGGCAGAGGACCGCCCCGGAGTTTGAGGACTCCGGGGCGGTCGCGGCGTTTGCCTGCGTCAGACGGAGCCGCCCTCGTTAGTCGGCGAAGGCCTGGAACTCCGCGGCGCGAACGACGCCGGCCTGCGGACTGTTCGTCGCGCAGTCCGTGCCCGCTCGCGGATCGGCATCCTGTTCACCGGCGAAGTCCGGGCCTCCGGTGCACTGGCTGGTGACCACCTCGAAGCGCAGGTTCGTCGCGTTGACGTCCGGGATGTCGAACGACCGGATGATCAGTTCCGGCGCCCGCGGCCGCGGTGCGACCGAGGGGAACGCGTCGGCCGGGCTGGTGTACGCCACCGAGAAGTCGGCCGCATCGGCGCAGTCCACACTCCCGGTCGCGTTGCAGGCGAGGACGCGGAACTGCCGAAGTGCGGTGAAGCGGTTCTGCGTACCCGCGTCGGGGTCGCCGGTGATCGGTGTCCGCAGCATCGCGCTGACCTGCACTCGTGTGACTCGGTGCCGGCCGCCGGCGAGGTCCACGTTGACTCCCTTGCCGGCGACGGGACCCTGGAGGGACGCCCAGTTCGTCGCCTCGTCGTCATCGACCAGCCGGGCGATGTTGATCCCGTCTCCGGTCGCGGTCGCACCAGCGGAAGCGGATGCCAGGTTGGTCGGCATCGATACGGCGAGGTCACGCTGCTGACCGGCGGACACCGGGGTCGGCCCGACCCGCTCGAGGCCACGTCCCGGCGCCCGGGCGACGAACTCGTAGCTGCCCGGGACGAGGCTCACCGTGGCCGGCACTGCCGTCGTGGGATTGGTGTCGGCGACCGGCATGGCCCGAGCCTGGTACCGGCCGACGTACAGCTGCGCGCCAGTGACCGGAGCACCGGACTCGTCCTTCGGCGCGAACGTCAGCGTGGCCTCGTTGGCGAACGGCGAAGCGAAGCTCGGCGTCGGGTTCGCGTCGCCGGCGCCGTTGCTGACCGCGTTCTCACCGAGGCCGCGCCGGGCGAAGGCGTTCCACATCAGGTCGAGGTCGATGCCGCCGAACCTGACGAAGTCGGCCGCCAGCAGAGCGTCCCGCGCGTCGACCATGCTCACCTGACTCTGTCCCATCAGGAGGAAGGAGTCGAAGACGGCCTGGACCCAGCGGCGGTTGCCCGGGCACTGCGTCACCGGCGTCTGTCCGTTGGCGCACGACTTCTGCAGAGCGGGCGTACCCGCGCCGTACTTGTCGATCATCGCCTGCCGGATGTCGAAGTTCGTCGCGCTCCACAACTCGCCGGAGGCATGCACCTGCAGACCGACGAAGTCGTAGTCGACGCTGCTGTAGTTGAGCGGGCTTTCGCTCATGTTGTAGTTGCGAATACCCGCGATCGGGTCGCTCGTCACGTACTGCCCGATCGTGTACGCACGGATTCCGGGCGGTGCGTATCCGTGCTCGATGCCGTACTCCATCGCCATCAGGTCCGACCAGCTCTCGCTCATGCCCTGCGGCGAGCTGAAGCCCGACCTCGGCCCGGCGATCATGCGGTTGGTGATCGCGTGGGTGTACTCGTGGCCGATCACGGTCATGTCGTAGTCGCCGTCGACGCACGGCGCGTAGAACGAGCCGGCGATCGATTGCCACAGGTACATGTTGGTGATCGGTGCATGCCCGTCAGGCGGCGTGATCTGGTTGGCGTTGTCGCGGGCCGCGAAGTCCGGCGGTCCGCCCGACACGCCACCGGCCTGGGCGTTGCCCTGCTCGGGGTCGTTCTGCTTCTCACCGCGACCGAAGTTGTCGTTCTGCATGTTCCAGGTCTGCTCGGTGAAGCCGAGGTGGTAGGCCCAGTCGTGCATCCGGTTGTGCATCGCGAACAGGTTCGCCCGCGCGGCGTCGATGTCGTTGCGCTGCGCGCTGTCGAACGTCGCGGGTGAGCAGTTCTCCTCCTGCCACTGGTTCGTCCAGGGGTAGTCGTAGTCGCGGTTGGGCCGCGGGGTCGACGTCTCCTTACCGACGTCGAACGGGTCGTTGCTGAACCAGTTGTGCACCGCAAAGCTGTTGTTGCCGAGCGTGGTATCGGACGGCTTGCGGTTGGTCGAGTCGATGTCCCAGGCCAGGGGTGAGGCCGGCGTACCGACAACCTCGTCACAGCCCGGTCCGGGCCCGAAGCACCAGGTCGCCCGGGTGTCAGTCGACGAGTAGTCGACCGGCGGTGTGCGCGTGAAGACACTCCACTCCGGATTGTCGGCGTCGTAGTCGACCAGATCCTCGCGGACCAGCACCGTGCCGTCGCGGGCGTCTACGTATGTTGAGAAGCCGACCGGTTCGGCCGCGTCGCCGCCCATGAGGAGCACGTTGTACGCGGCGCGCGCGCCTTCGTCGGGCGTCGGGACCGCGACCAGCTGGACGTCCTGGACGGCGCTGGCGTCGACGCCGGCGTTTCCGGCCGCGATTTGCGCCGCCTCGCCGGCACTGAGGAGAGCCGGCGCGGGTGGCGCCGCGTCGCGGGCCAGTGAGCTGCTGACGGAGTACACCTTGCCGTCGCGAACTCCGAGGGTCAGCAGGCCGTCGTAACCGGCGACGAGCTTGCCGAACCGCTGCTGCATGATCACCGCGGCGCCCGCACCCATGGGCGCCACGGCGAGCACGTCGAGGGAGTTCGTCGCGCGGGCGGTCAGGCCGAGCAGGTCTCGGTTCTGGGCGACATAGGCACGCGCGGCCGCTACTGGGTCCGTCGGCAGACCGGATGCGAGCGGCTGTCCGACGGATCTTGCCGTCAGCATCTCCGGCGTGCCGAGGTCGTTGAACCTTGCTCGCGCTTTGACCGCCTTAGCCAGCGCGACTTGACGGGCCGACGCGTCGACGTGGCCCTTTCGGTTGTCTTTGTCCATAGAGTCGGCGCCCCGGACGAGTCCGGACGGTGCCGGTGCGGCGCCCTCGTCGTCAGGGGCCGCCAGGCCGCTGGGAGAATTGCCGAGAGTCAGTGCGCCGAACGCGAGGACGATGGTTAATCCCGAGATGGTGAACGATGTACGCATGGTCACCACCACACTTTGATGGGGGTTGCGGGTTCAATAGCCGACTTTGCTCCTTGCCGGGCCGTCTGTAAACCCGAAAGCTTCGGAATGGTCCGTGGACCAGGCTTCTAAGATCATTTAGAGTTGCCTTTAGACCAAAGGAGCGACCATGGCAGCAGATCCGACCTACCTGATCGTGGGCGCCAGCCTGGCCGGGGCCAAGGCCGCGCAGATCCTTCGCAAAGACGGTTTCGACGGTCCCTTGGTGATGATCGGCGACGAGGGGGAGCGGCCGTACATCCGGCCACCGGGGGCGCTTGGTGCCTGAGCGCTCGGACTCAGCCTCCACCGGCCGGACCGTTGTTGTCGCCGCCCGGACCGCTGGTTCCGGTGCCGGGGCCAACGTGGGGCTGTGGTGGTTGACCGCCGCCGCCGTGGCCGCC
>Ga0209382_10002414_pt1 | contig 27279 bp, 20 predicted proteins | sample SoiMetdeltSBSDD5_FD_187599 | JGI IMG/M metagenome (GOLD analysis project Ga0209382, IMG submission 187599) | Bulk soil microbial communities from a Populus tree surrounding site in Tennessee, USA - Soil MetaG P. deltoides SBSDD5 (SPAdes) (version 2) | ecosystem: Environmental > Terrestrial >... | reverse complement strand
GCGCAACACAGGCCGCGGCCGCAGCGGACCAGCTGGCAAGGACGCTCACGCACGCACCGATATATTCGAGCCCGCTGCGACGCTGCCGCGAAACGGCTGTGCCGCTGTGCGAGCTGTGGAGATGCGAGGCGACGGTTTTGCCGCCGGTGGCGGAAATTCCCTCGCCGCCCGTCGATCGTGAGGCGCGTCGCGAGTGGCTGACGGCAGCGATGCAGGGCACGTGGCGTGAGTTGCAGCAGCGGGCGCCGGCTGGATCTATCGACTATCTCGCTTGGCGCAGCAGCGTCGTCGATGCGTTACAGGCGCTACCGCACGACTGTGTCGTGTTCACGCATTACATTGCGATCAACGTCGCAGCTGCAGCCGCGCAACGACTCGAGGAAGTCGTGTGCTTCCGGCCGGACCATGCATCGGTCACGGTGATCGAGACGGGACCGCACGGATTGCGGCTGGTCGAGCTCGGCCGCGAAGCGCACACCGGCGTGCTCGCGCGATAGACCGCTACAGAAAGTAGCGTCGATCGTCACTTCAGTCGTGACGCAAATGTAAGTAATCGGCCCCAGGGGCACGCACCTATAATCCGCGCTCTTCCTGGCGGTCACGAGAGAACACGCTCATGAAAATTTCCATGTACGAAGCCTCGATCCCGACGTTCCTGCACTCGCTGCGCAGCCTGAAGGCGATCCTGCAAAAAGGCGTCGCGCACGCCGAGTCGAAGAAGTACGAGCCGACGTTGCTCGCCACCACGCGCCTCGCGCCGGACATGTTGCCGCTGACGCGCCAGGTGCAGATCGCCAGCGACGCAGCCAAGGGCGCAGCAGCCCGCCTCGCCGGCGTCGATCCGCCGAAGTTCGAAGACAACGAGACGACGTTCGCGGACCTGATCGCGCGCGTCGACAAGACCATCGACTATCTGCAGAGCTTCAAGCCCGAGCAGCTCGACGGCTCCGAAGACCGCACGATCACGATCCCGACGCCGCGCCAGACGTTCACGTTCCCGGGGCTGGTGTTCCTGCGGCACTGGGCGCTGCCGAATTTCTTCTTCCACGTGACGACCGCGTACAACCTGCTGCGTCACAACGGCGTGGAAATCGGCAAGGCCGACTATCTCGGCAGGGTCAGCTGACGCGACGCGCTCGCTGCTTTTTCATTTTTGCCTTGCGACCTGCGGCCGGCTTTGCCGGCCGCGCTTCTTTCACCTGCGCGTCCAGCCCGCGGATGCAGCGATGCAGAAGATTCTGCAGCTGCGAGACTTCGCGCTCGGCGAGCGCCGCCAGCATCTTGCGCCAGATCGCCTTGCCGACGACCTTCGCCTGATCCATCTGCTTGCTGCCGCGCGGCGTGACGAACCAGCTGTCCGCGCGCGAGCTCGATGGATGCGGCCGGCGCTCCAGCTGACCGTCGCGCTCCATGCGATGCAGGATCGTGTTCATCGTCTGCGCCGTCACCGAGCTGCGCCGCGCCAATTCCGCGCCGGCCAGGCCGGGCTCCGCATCGATCGTGTACAGCGTCGCCAGGTGGGCGAAGGACAGCTCGATGCGCTCGCGCCGCAGGCCTTCGTCCACGACCGAGCGTAAAGAATGGTGTAGACCCTTGAGCAGGTAAGGGATCGCCTCTTCGGGCGGCAGCGATTGCAGGTGCGTCTCAAGACTTCTTGACGATGGGCGTGACACGCGGCGCATGGCTCCATATCAGGTTGCTGATATCATATCAGCAAGCTGATATGAGACAACCATGATCATCGCCAGCGCTCTGACCAACCTCGGCAGCTACCTGCCGCAATCCCGCCGCGGTCGCCTGCTCGCGGCCATCGGCGTCACTGCGGCCCTGCTCGCCCTGCTGATTCTGGTATTGCGCGGCGCCTCCACGCGCGCGCACGCGCCGGTTGCCGCCGCCGCGGCGCCGGCTGTTACTGCGAGAGCGCTCGAGACGATGCAGCTCGGGCGCGGCGTCACGGCCAACGGCACTGTGCAGGCGTGGCAGGAGATCGTGGTCGGTCCCGAGGTCGGCGGCTATCGCGTTGCAGCTGTGAACGTCGAGGTCGGCGATCGCGTTCGCAAGGGGCAGGAGCTCGTGCGGCTCGCCGACGATCTGCTCGCGGCGGAAGTCGCGTCGCAGCGCGCCAATCTCGAGCAGGCCGAGGCGTCGCTCGAAAATGCCGCGTCGGCCTATCGGCGTGCGCATTCGCTGTCCGGTTCCGGCGTCGTGTCGCAATCGGATCTCGACAAGCTGCGCAGCGAAGAGCTTGCAGCACGCGCACGAGTTGCAGTCGGCAAGGCTGAATTGCAGACGTCCGAGCTGCGGCTGCGTCATACGCACGTTACTGCGCCGGATGATGGCGTCATCTCCGCACGCAGCGTCAATGTCGGCCAGGTCGCGCAGGCCGGCACGGAAATGCTGCGACTCCTGCGCCAGGGTCGCGTCGAATGGCGCGCAGAGATTCCCGAATCGCGCATGCGCGAGATCCGCGTAGGCCAGAGCGTGAAGCTCACGACTGCCGACGGCGCGCAATTCGACGGCAAAGTGCGCGCTATCGCGCCGACTATCGAAAGCAACACGCGCGCCGGTCTCGTGTATGTCGACATTCCATCCAACGGCACCGCGCGTCCCGGCATGTTCGCTCGCGGCGAGCTCCTGCTCGGACAAAGCATCGCCAGCATGGCGCCGCTGTCCAGTGTCGTGACTCAGGACGGCTACACGTACGTCTTCGTCGTGAATGACCAGCAGCTGGTCGTGCGCCGCCGCGTCGAGACGGGCGCGATGCACGACAAGCAGATCGAGATCGTCAGCGGCGTGCAGCCGGGCGAGCGCATCGTCGAGAAGGGCGCGGGCTTCCTCAAGGACGGCGATCGCGTGCGCGTCGTGGTCGGCGTGCCCGACGGCGGAGAGGGCTCGTGAATTTCGTCACCTGGTCGATCCGCAACCCGGTTCCCGTCATCGTCCTGTTCGTTGCGCTCAGCGTCGCGGGACTGATCAGCTTCGCGAAGCTGGGCGTGCAGGATCGACCCGACGTCGAGCTGCCTGCCGTCGTCGTGACCATCGCCTATCCGGGCGTGCCGCCCTCGCAGCTGGAGTCCGAGGTCACGCGCAAGATCGAGGATGCGGTCTCGACCGTCCCCGGCATCGAGCACATCCAATCGATCGTCAACGAGGGCGTGTCGACCACGTCGATTCAGTTCCGCTTCGAGCGCGACATCAACGAAGCCGTCGACGAAGTGCGCGACGCCGTCACCGGCGTGCGCGCCGACCTGCCTGCGGACGCGCGCGAGCCGGTGATTTCACGCGTCACGACAGCGGGTAGTCCCGTCGTCACGTTCAGCGTCGCGTCGCCGAACATGAGCGACACCGAGCTGTCATGGTTCGTCGATCTCACGGTGATGCGCGAGCTGACCGCGGTCAAAGGCGTCGGCAGCGTGCGGCGCGTCGGCGGCGTCACGCGCGAGATTCGCGTCGATCTCGATCCCGATCGCATGTCCTCGCTCGGCGCGACCGCGAGCGACGTATCGCGCCAGCTGCGCCGCATCCAGGCCGAATATCCCGGTGGCGAGGCCCGCGTCGGCGGTCTCGAACAGAGCGTGCGAACGACGGGCACGATCTCCTCGCCGCAAGAGCTCGCCGCACTGCCGATCGTGCTGCCGGATGGACGGACGTTACGGCTCGACACGATCGCCGAGGTGCGCGACCAGGCTGCGGAGCGGCGTCAGCTGGCGCTGCTGGACGGCAAGCAAGTCATCGGTTTTCAGGTGGTCCGCTCCTGGGGCGCCAGCGCGCTCGACGTCGCAGATGCTTCGCGCGCAGCCGTCGCGCGGCTCAGCAAGCAACACCCGAACGTGCGCTTCCAGGAAGTCAGCTCGACGGTCGACTTCATTCACGAATCGTATGCGGCTTCGATGGAGATGCTGTTCGAAGGCGCACTGCTCGCAGTGCTCGTCGTGTGGGTGTTCCTGCGCGACTGGCGCGCCACCATCATCTCCGCCGCCGCGTTGCCGCTCGCGATCATCCCGACGTTCTGGGCGATGTACTTGCTCGGTTACACGTTGAACCTGCTCACGCTGCTCGCGCTGTCGCTGGTTGTCGGCATGCTAGTCGACGACGCGATCGTCGAAGTCGAGAACATCGTGCGACACCTGCGCAATGGCAAGAAACCGCTCGAGGCTGCAACCGACGCGGCGATCGAGATCGGTCTCGCCGTGATCGCGACGACGCTCACGCTGTGCGCCGTGTTCGTGCCCGTGGCGTTCATGGGCGGCGTGCCGGGCGAGTTCTTCCGCCCGTTCGCCTTCACAGCGGCGGTCGCGGTGATGTTCTCGCTGCTCGTCGCTCGCATGCTCACGCCGATGATGGCCGCTTACATGCTGCGGCCTCACGCTGAACAGAACGAAGACAGCTGGATCAAGCGCAAGTATCTCGTCGCAATCGAATGGTGCCTGGGCCATCGTCGCAAGACCCTCGCAGTCGCCACTACGCTGCTGGTCGCTTCGTTCGCGTTGATCCCGTTCATTCCGAAGGGCTTCGCACCCGCCGGCGATGTCGGCTTCGCTGTGCTGCAAGTGGAGCTGCCGCCCGGCGCTTCTCTGCAGGAAACGACGCAGGTCGCCGAAACCATTCGCACCCGCGTCATGCAGCTGCCGGCCGTCACGAGCGTCTACAGCATCATCGGCGCAGCGGCCGGTGGCGGCGGACCCGGCGGTCCCGGCGATTCGGTCGGCGATGTGCGCCGCGCCAATCTTACGATCAAGCTGACACCGCGCGACGAGCGCGACATGACGCTGCAGGAATTCCAGATGCTCGCGGCGACGGCGCTGCGCGACATCCCGGGCGTGCGGCTGTCGTTCGGCGGATTCAGCAATGGCGGCAAGCTGCAGCTGACACTCGCGAGTGACGATCCCGAACAGCTGAACGAGGCTGCCGCCGCGGTCGAACGTGACCTGCGCACCGTACCCGGACTCACCAATGTCACGTCGAGTGCGAGCTTGCTGAAGCCCGAGATCGTCGTTCGCCCGCTCGCCGACCGTGCTGCCGAGCTCGGCGTCACGACCGACACGCTCAGCACCGTAACGCGCATCGCGACGTCGGGCGACGTCGAGAACAGTCTCGCGAAGCTGAACCTCGCCAGCCGGCAGATACCGATTCGCGTGCAGCTGCGCGACGACGCGCGTGGCGATCTGGAGCGGATTCGATTGCTCTCCGTGCCGGGCAAGTCGGGGCCGGTACCGCTGATGAGCGTCGCCGAGGTTTCGATGGGCGCGGGTCCTGCGCGCATCACGCGTTACGACCGCAGTCGCAACGTGACTGTCGAAGCTGATCTCAACGGCATGCCGCTCGGCGACATGGTGACGAAGGCTCGCCAGTTGCCGGCGCTGCAGAATCTGCCGGCCGGCGTGCATCAGGTCGCGTCCGGCGAAGTCGAGTTCATGATGGAGCTGTTCGCCGGCTTCGGTCAGGCGATGGTGATCGGCATCCTGTGCATCTACCTGCTGTTGGTGCTGCTGTTCCGCGAATTCCTGCAGCCAATCACGATTCTCGCGGCGCTGCCGCCCTCCGCCGGCGGCGCGCTGTTCTTCCTGTTCATCACCGGTTACGAGATGTCGGTGCCGTCGCTGATCGGCATGCTGATGCTGATGGGCATCGTGACCAAGAACTCGATTCTGCTGGTCGAGTACGCGGTGAAGGCGATGCACGAGCATGGCATGTCGCGCTTCGACGCGCTGATCGACGCGTGCGCCAAGCGCGCGCGGCCGATCGTGATGACGACGATCGCGATGGGTGCGGGCATGCTGCCGATTGCCACCGGCTGGTCGGGCGACCCGAGCTTCCGCGCGCCGATGGGCGTAGCAGTGATCGGCGGCCTGCTCGCGTCGACTGCGCTGAGTCTGTTCGTCGTGCCGGTGATCTTCACGATCACCGACGACCTGCAGCAGAAGTTCCGCCGCGGTTTCGCGCGCTTCAAGAAGCAGGACGTTTCGCAGCCGGCCGAGAGCGCCGGGTAAACTAGTTTTCCTTCCGCTCGCCGCCGACGGGTTGTCCGAGAAACATCAGGCGGTCGTTCAGCGCGGCGACCATGTCCACGTACGCTGCCGCGCGTTGATCGCTACGCGCGATGGCGTCGGCGGACTCGAGTGCTTCCTTGAAGATCGACGTGCCCTGATCGACGTCACCGGTCTTGACTCGCGCGGCTGCGAGCGCGGCGAATGCGGCCGGCTTCGGCTGCTTTTCGTCGATCTTGCGCACAGCGCGGCGCGCTGCGTCGATCGTCTCCTGCGACAAGGGCGTCGTTGCCCGCAACAACTGCATGCCTAGCACTCCGAACTGCGCGGCCGCATCGATCAGCGGGTCCGAGAACTCCGCCGCACTCGCTGCTGCCGAAGCGCTATCGACGTTGCTCTGCATCGTCACGACGTCGCGCACGAGCAGTGCGCGCGCGACGCGATCGTTCATTCGCAGTGCTATCTGCAAGGCTCCGGCCGAATCGCCAGCGCGTGCCAGGCCGCGCGCGATGTGGTCGAGGGTGTCCTCGCGCTTATCGCCGCGTTCGAGTTTCTCTGTTTCGCGCAATGCCCGACCGAGCGTCTGGACTGCGGCTGCACGATCGCCGCTCAATGCCTGCAGACGACCGAGCTGTGCGAGCGTGAGAGCGCGCCGCTCGGGCGCGCGCGGAAACGCTTCGACGCTCGCGATCGCAGTCTCGAACATCTGCTTCGAAGCAGTCGCATCGCCAGCAACCGCACGTGCGGCCGCCAGCCGGCCCTGCATTGCCGCTCGATGGAGCTCGTCGTCGATTTTCTGCAGCGTCGCCGCGGCACCGCTCCAGTCGCCCTGGTCCGCGCGCGCTAGCGCAATCCGGCCGTAGACCTGCGCCCGGTCCGCGCGGCGCACGCGGCCGACCATGGCATCAGCGCGATCGTTGCGACCCATGCGAACCTCGGCAACCGCGATGTCGCCGGCCGCGAGTGCTTGATAGAACGGATCGTCGATCTGGCGCAGCATGTCGCGCGCGTTCGCCAAATCGCCACGTGCTGCTGCGATGGCGACGAGCTGTCGCAGGATCTCGCTCTTCGCCTCGCGCTCACGGATCGCATCGGCCGTTTGCTGCGCCCCGGCCACATTGCCTGCGCGCAACTCGACCGTGGCGATCTGCACGAGCGCCGCACCCTGCTGACGCTTCGCTTCGATGCGATGCGCGGTCTCGCGCGCACCGATGAGATCTTCGGCCGCAATCTGTGCGAGCACGACGTCGTTCAGGACCCAGTCGCGGAAAGCCGGCTCGCGGATCTGCGCGACTGCGGCGAGCGCCTGGTGAATCGTGCGATCGGTGGCGGAATCGCCGATCAGCGTCTGCACGCGCGCGACGCTGGCGAGCGTTTCGGCACGTCGGTAAGGATCATCGATCGTTTCGGCCGCCGCGAGCGCGCGGGAGAGCGCGACGCCGCGCCACTGGACAGGATCGTCGACAGCATCGGCACGCGCGATCGTGGCGGCCAGCGCCATTGATGCCGCAACGAGTAGAGAGCGCGTCCACTGCATGCGGCTAGCGTCCGCCGCGAGCAGCGAAACGTCAACAGGCCGTCAGCAGTCCCATCAGCAACCAATGATCGGTGCGATCACCGAGCGAATTCTCTGCATCTGCGGCTGAGTGACCATGCCGCTGAGCAGCTTCGTGAGGTGCGGATGCTGACAGCCGGACGCGATGTATTGCCAGCGGTAGGCGCGCAGCACCGTCTCGCGGATTGCGTGTTGCTCCGCCGGCGAGAAAGTCCGCTCGCACAGACGCATGAAATATCCAGCGTCCGCCGCCGACTGACCTTGCAGCAGATGATCCAGACCGGCCATGAGCGCGATCAGATCGTCGACGGCCGCGTCGCGCGCTTCGGGGCTCAACGCGCGATCTTCGCGGCACCATTCGATCTCGTCCATCACCGCGTGCTGGCACTCTTCGAGCCAGTGGAAGCGGAACACGTCGCGATACAGATCCGACAGCTCCTCGTCGCGCTCGATGCTCTCGCGGTAATGAACCTGCGTGAACAGTTCCACGTGGCAGGTCATCGCGAGCACCGCCCAGCTGGACTTGCCCAGGATCGTGCGCGCGACTTCGTTGGCGTCCGCGACCAGCACGTAGCCGCCGGGCATCTTCGCGGCGAGCGCGGTCTCGATGCGGCGGAACAGCTCCTGATGCTTGATCTCCTCGTCGCTGAAGCGCACCAGGCCTTCGAGCGCGATCTGGTCGCCGAGGCCGTAGCGGATCGCCATCTCCAGGGTCTTGGTGCTGATGAAGCGCTCCAGCAGCCCGAAGATGCAGGCATAGCTGCGGCCCTGCACGTGGCTCATCGTGCGCTTTTCCTCGGGCGTCAGGAACGGCAGGTCGTTGACCTTGGTGAGCCCGTCCGGCAGGAACTTGCGGCGAAAGTCGAAGCTGCGGCCGCGAAACACATCGGCATCGATGTCCCAGCGGACGCGCTTGGAAGCCTTGATGCAGCGGGCATAGCGGGCGCGGTCGCTGTTCTCCTGGAACAGGCGTTCGGCGGCCGGCGAGACGACGAGATCGACAGCGGCGTTCATATGCTTGACCTGAGGACCGGATGCGGGGACGACGCGAATGGTGACGCCACCGCGCAATCCGCACATGAGGCAGGCGCCTCATTTGCAAAACGGAATCCCGGGACAAATGTCCCACGTACTTCAGGGCAATTGTGCTGCGCAGGGATGCGCGAATGCCGCGGGCGCAGGGATGCGCTGGAGCGGCGCGCTGCGCAGGGATGCGCGAATGCCGCGGGCGCAGGGATGCGCTGGAGCGGCGCGCTGCGCAGGGATGCGCGAATGCCGCGGGTGCAGGGATGCGCTGGAGCGGCGCGCTGCGCAGGGATGCGCTGGAGCGGCGTCAGAACAGCCCGCGGTCGCGGGCGTGCACGATCGCGCGGGAGCGCGAATCGACGTTGAGCTTCTCGAAGATGTTCGTGAGGTGGTTGCGCACGGTCTTCTCGCTGATGAACAGCTTGCGCGCGATCTCGGCGTTGCCCTCGCCATGCGCCACGAGCCGCAGGATTGCGTTCTCACGCGCGGTCAGCTCCGGCAGGTCGCCGCGCTGCGGCGTCTCATGTGCGCCCTCGCCTGGGCCGAGGCAATCGACGAAGGCTTCGCAGAAGCGCTCCCACGCCGGCTCGCCCTCGATCAGGATGTGGTTACGGCTCTCCAGCGTCACGAACCGCGCGCCGGGAATTTCCGTCGCCAGCAACCTGCCCTGCTCGAACGGAATGCGCGCATCGCCCCGCGCATGCACCACCATCGTCGGCACACTCACGCGCGGTAGCAGCGCACGCACGTTGATGTCGCCGAACGACTCGAGAATGCGCGCCGCGATTTCCGGCTGCGTCGTAGTGCGCATCAGGTCGCTGAACCAGCGCACCTGCTCGGCGTTCGCGTCCGGGATGAACAAGGATGCGAACAGCTGACGAAACGCGGGATTCTCCTGGCCCCAACCCTGGCGGATCAGCTCGTTGAGCGCCTCGCCGTGCCGGCGGTTTTCGTCGCCGCGCTGCGCCCAACCCTCGGCGTAGCAGCCGTACAGCACCAGCTGAGTGACACGCTCCGGATGTCGCACGGCGTATTCGATACACGCGGCGCCACCCTGCGAAAGGCCGAGCAGCGGGAAACGATCGAGATCCGAGGCCTCGACGATCGCCTCGAGGTCTGCGACCTGCGCCTGGTGCGAGAGGTCCTGCGCATTCCAGTCCGACAGACCGCAGCCGCGCGGATCGAAGCGGATCAGCTGGCGGCCGGAGGAGAGAAACCGGAACCAGTGCCGCCACACCGGGCTCTGCCAGTCGAACTCCAGGTGCGACAGCCAGTTCGCCGACTTGACCAGCGGCGCGCCGCTGCCCGAAGTCGCGACCGCCAGGCGTACACCGTCGGCGGACTTGATGAACCGGATGGTTTGCTGCATGGAGGACACGGAATTACACGCGGGGCCTGCGAAACCGCCGGCGCCAAGAATACAACGGCAGGCGCCGCCGGCCAGTCGTCCGATGGACGGCATGGGCCGGCGGCTTGGGGGCAGGTCAGATGGCGCGCAGGGCCGTCGCGACTGGCAGTCTTGCAGCCCGCACTGCAGGGAACACGCCGCCGATCAGGCCGATCGTGCAGGCCCAGATGATGCCGGTGGCGATGAGTGCCGGGCTGACACTGAGCTCGAAGATGAGGTGGCCGACCGCGGCGCCGCCGCCGGATGTGCTGACCTGGTGCCCGTTGAAGAACAGCCAGGCGATCGCCGCACCGATCGCGCCACCGATGAACGCGAGCAGCAGCGCCTCGGCCAGGACCGACATCACCATCGCAGTCGCGCCGAAGCCAATCGCGCGCAGCGTCGCGATCTCGCGTAAGCGTGCGCTCACCGCCGAATACATCGTATTCAATGCGCTGAAGATCGCGCCGATCGCCATGATGCCGCCGACGACATATGCGATGACGTAGATCACCTTGCCGATGGTCTCCGACTGACGCCGGTAGTACTCGCGCTCGCGGCTCACGTCCACGGCCAGCGCCGGGTTGGCCGAGAGCGCATCCTTGAACTTTTGAAACGCCGCCGGCGACTCCAGCATGACGGTCACGCTCTGGAAGCTGCCGCGCTGCTCGGCCGCGATCAACGTCTCCGCGTCGGTCATCAGGCCCGACTCGTGCGAGTCTCCGTCGGTCGTGAAGACGCCGACTACGGTCCAGGTCGCACCGCGCGTCTTGATCTGGTCGCCGATGTTCAGCCCCTTGAACTCGGCATTGGCAGCCTTGCCGACGATGATCTCGGTGACGGCCGGGCGGAACATGCGGCCCGCGACGATCTTCAGCTCAGGCCGCAACTCGTGCACCTGCGGACCGACGCCGCGAATCGCTACGTTCACCTCCGCGCCGTCTTCTTTGCGGAACAGGTTGACCAACCGCAAGTCCTCCGCCGAGGCGATGGGGTCACCCTTGCTGTCGCGCTTGATGCCCGGAGCGTCCATGACGAGCCGCGCGGCGTCCCGGCCGAGCGCGCTACCGACCTCCGAGGCAGAACCGTTGCGCAGTACGATCGCGCGATCGTCGCGACCCGAGTGCTCCATGGTCTCGAGCATGCCGGTGGACATCGCGAGCACCGAGACGAGCACGGCGACGACGCCGGCAATGCCGATGACGATGACGACGGAGGTGCCGACCCGATGCGGCAGGCTCTTGAAGTTCATCAGCGTGACGGCGGCGATCTGCTTGAACAGAGTCATGCTCGATTATCTCCCGGCCAGCGCATCGACGATGTTCAGTTGCCGCGCGCGCCATGCGGGCGGCAGGCCGCTGACGATCGCGAGGACCAGCGCCACGCCGGCACCCATGCCGATCACGATCAGCGGCATCGCGAAATTGCCGAAGATCACCTTCAGCGCGCCGGAGTTGAACGTGAGCGTCGCCAGCGCCAGTCCCGCGGCGGCAGCGAACACGCACAGCGCGAGTGCTTCGATCAGCACCAGCGTCAGGACCTTGCCGTCGGAAAAGCCGAGCGTCTTGAGCACCGCCAGCTCGGGCGTGCGCTCGCTGACCGACTGCATCATCGTGTTGGCAGTGAGGAACAGCAACGTGAACAGCACCGCGCCGACGATGGCGTTGACGATGAAGTTGATGTCGCCGATCTGCTTGAGCTGCATCTGCGCGAGCGCCGATTCGGTTTGCGTGCGCGTCTCGTAGGTCGAATTCGCGAACATCGCGTCGATCTGCTTGGAGATTTTCGTCGCCTGGTGCGGATCGCTGATGCCGACCAGGTAGTAGTGCACGATGTCGCCGCCGCGCGCGGTGTTCTCCGTGAAGTACTCCTGATTGAGATAGAACGAGGGAAAGCCGCCGCCGTACTCGGACGTGTCGAAGGTGCCGACGATGTCGAACATCCAGGTGCTGCTGCCCTGCTTGGTAGTCCAGATCGAGGTGCCGATCGGCACGCGGTCACCGACCTTCCAGCCGTACTTCTTGGCCAGCTCGCTGCCGACGACAGCACCGGTCCGCGTCTTCGCCATCGCCTCCAGGTATTCAGGCTTGATCTTCATCTCGCGGTACACCTTGAACAGCTCCGGGGCGTCCGTCGCGAAGGCCGGGATCGCGTTGCGTGCGTTCTGGTAGTAACCGCCGAAGTAGGTCCAATGCGAAACGGCGCGCACACCGGGTACGTTGCGGATGCGCTGACCGTAGGAGATCGGCAGACCATCGGTCATGTTCGTCTTGGCGGAGACGTACAGCCGATCGACGTTGAGATTCGTGACGACGGTGTTGAAGCCCTGATTCAGTCCCTGCAGGAGCCCGAACAGCAGGAACGCCACCACGATCGACGCCATCGTGAACAACGTGCGGGCGCGCTTGCGCCACAGCCCCGCCCAAATCAGGCCGAAATATTTCATGCTGCCCTTCTCTGCGCTTCGTCGACCAGCCGGCCCTTGTCGAGATGCAGCTCGCGCGAAGAGTACTCGGCCGCCTTCGGATCGTGCGTCACCATGACGATCGTCTTGCCCTGGCTACGATTCAGAGCCTGCAGCAGATTCATGATTTCCTCGGCGCTGCGCCGGTCGAGATCGCCCGTCGGCTCGTCGCACACCAGGAGCGTCGGATCCGCGACCAGCGCGCGCGCAATCGCGACACGCTGCTGCTGGCCGCCGGACAACTCGTTGGGTTTGTGCTTGCCGCGATCGGCGAGGCCGACCAACTGCAGAGCGGTCTCGACGCGCTTGCGGCGCTCGCTGCGCGACAAGCTCGTGAGCAGCAACGGCACTTCCACATTGGTTTCCGCCGTCAGCACCGGCAGCAGATTGTAGAACTGGAACACGAAGCCGATGTTTCGCGAGCGCCAGGTGGACAGCGCGGCGCGCGCCAGGCTGTCGATGCGGTGGCCCGCTACGTGGACTTCGCCGCTGGTCGGCTGATCGAGACCCGCGATCAGATTCAGCATCGTGGTCTTGCCGGAGCCCGAAGGCCCCATCAGCGCGAGGAACTCGCCGGGGGCGATGTTCAGATCCACGCCGTGTAGGACTTCGACCTGCTGTTTGCCGCGCAGATAACTCTTGGCGACGTTGCGCAACGATACGACTGGAGTCATGAGGCCCTGCCTTCGCTTCGGTTTTTTCAGCGCCGGCGAGTGTACGACGAGGTCACAGGCACTGTGAGACCGAGTCGGCGAACGGCCGCAATGCGCCGGCCAACGGCCGGAACGGCATTCAGGCGGGAGCGGGTTGTGCCACAGTGAGCCGCGCTTCGCGGATCGGCAGGTTCGCGGCAGCGGCGGCCAACGCGAGCGCGATTCCGCCGAGCCACGCGCCGAGGAAGCCGCCGATCTGGTGCGACAGCAGCGTCAAGCCGAACAGCGTCGCGAGATAGCGCGTGCCGAACAATTTGCTGACGAGCCCGGACGTCGGCGGCACGGTCGCCAGCCACGTGAATCCGAGCGCGCCCGCGAACAGATAGACATTCAGCGCGGTCTTCGGCATCACGACGTAGATGCCGACGATTGCTGCGCGGCTCGCATAGATCAGCGCGAGCAAGTACTTCATGCGATAGCGCTGGCCGAGCCATCCAGCGGAGAGACTGCCGGCGACGTTGAACAAGCCGATCAACATGAGCGAGCTCGCTGCGACTTCGGGTCCCAGCCCGCATAGTCGCAAATCGTTCGGCAGATGCGTGACGAGGAAGGCGATGTGGAAGCCGCACGTGAAGAAACCAGCGTGCAGACACAGGTAGCTCGGGTCGCGTAACGCGACGCGCAGCTGCTCGCCGAGCGTCAGGTGCGGCACCGGCGCCAAGCTCGCGGCTGCACCTGGGGCTTGTGAACGACGCAGCGGCAGCACCAACGGAATCGTCAGCAGCGCGGCGAACGCAGTCGCGAACATAGCGCTAGCCCAACCTGCTGCTCCAATGATGAGCTGCACGAGCGGCGCGAACACGGACTGACCGACCGAGCCGCCGGCGTTGATGAGCCCGGCCGCGAACGAGCGGCGCTCCGGCGGCAGACGTTGCGCGGCGATGCCGATCAGAATCGAGAAGCTACCGGCCGCGGCACCGGCGGCGGACAAGACGCCCATGGTGAGCAACAACCCGGTGCTCGACGTCGCGAGCGGCGTCAGGATGCAACCGAGCGCCAGCATGATCGCGCCTGCTATGACGACCTTCACCGCGCCGTACTTGTCGGCGATTGCGCCGAAGATCGGCTGCGCCGCGCCGAACACGAATTGCCCGACCGCGAGCGCGAAGCTCATCGCGACGATCGAAACGCCGGTCGACTGCGTGATCGGGATGAGGAACAGGCCGGAAGTCTGCCGCGCGCCCATGGTGATGAGCAGGATCGCGCTGGCCGCGAGCATCAGCGTCCAGAGCTGTCGCTGAGCGGCGGGCTTGGAGGTGTCGTCCATTCTGTAGTATCGCCACGAGTACAGCGGGCTCAACAGGTACAGATTCGTTGCGCGCCGCAAGTACACCCGCAGCCGCCATAACGGAATGGAATCTGCTGATCAGCTCCGTGCAGCAGCGCCGACGATCTTCGCGGCTTGCCTGTGGAGCTTGCGCCGCAGGCTGACGGGTTTGACTATCTCAACCTCGTGGCCGACCTCGAACAGGACGCGCAGCGCGATGTCCTCGCGATCGAATTCCAGCGTTACCGGCTTGCGGCCGCGGAAGGTGTCGCCGAGCGGCTCGAGACGCGGCCGCAGCCACGAGCCGAACGAATCCAGCAGATGGCGGCGACCGCGCGCGCTGATGTTCACATCGACGGCGAAGTTGCGCGGCGGCGGATTGCTTTCGAAGCGCTCGCACCAGCGCTTCCAGAACTTCTGCAGATCGAAGTCGGCATCGCGCGCGAACGTTTCGCCCGTTGCCGTGAGCGTCTGGATGCGCGACACGCGGAACACGCGCATCTCGCGCTGCACGCGCCCGATCAAATACCAGGTGTCGACCTTCACGACGAGCGCGTACGGCTCGACGCGATAGTCGCGATGCTCGGCATTGCTGCGCTCGTAGCGGATGTCGACGCAGGTATCCTTCCACAGGAGCGTGCGCAGCTGATCCAGAAACGGCGAAGCGTCGAGCGAGCGGAACCAGGGTTTCGTGTCGAATAGCAACCGGTTGCGCGCGTGCTGCGCGCGCAGTTGGTGAATCGACGGCACCGCCGCTGTCAGCTTGTCGAGCGCCGAGTGAGCCGGCATCGCCAGCTCGCGCACACCCATCGATGCGGGACTCGCGATGAGCGCAAGCGCCTCCGCCTCGCCCGGCGAGAGGCCCGTGAGGTCGGACGAATAGCCCTCGACGAGGCGGATGCCACCGCCGCGACCCGCTTCGGTGTACACCGGCACGCCCATTGAGGACAGCGCGTCGATATCGCGAAAGATCGTGCGGATCGACACTTCGAGGCGCTGCGCCAGCTCACCCGCCGTGAGCAGGTGACCGCGTTGCAGAGCCATGAGAATGGAAATGAGCCGTTGCGCGCGCACGCCTATCTCAGCATTCCCGCACCCATGAAGGCCGCCACGTAGTCGGCCTGGCTGCGACGGATGGCCTCGTAGGCTTCGTCGCGGCCGTAGATGTGCGTGATCTCGACCTTGTGCTCCGGCGAGCCGGGAACGTGCTTGTAGGTGAGGAAGTAGTGGCGCAAGCGCTCGATCACGGACGGCGGACATTGCGCGAGCTCGGTGAGCTCGCCGTACAACGCGTCGTCGCGCATGACCGCGATGATCTTGTCGTCCGCCTCGTTCGAGTCGATCATGCGCAGCCCGCCGATCGGGATCGCCTGCACCAGCAGATCGCCGTGGCCGATCGTCTTCTCCGTCAGCACGCACACGTCCATCGGATCGCCATCGCCGACGATCCCGGCGCGCCCCGTGCGCTCGCTGCAATAAGCACCCACGCGCTCCGCGCAGAGAGTTCGCGGCAGGAAGCCGTACAGCGAAGGGCAGACGTTCGAGAAGCGCTGCGGGCGATCGATCTTCAGCAGACCGCTACCCTTGTCGATCTCGTACTTGACCGTGTCCGTCGAGACGATCTCGATGTACGCGGTGACGACTTGCGGCGCCTGGGCGCCGAGCTCGACGCCGTGCCAGGGATGCGCACGGAATGCAGATGGAAAGAGTGTTGGCATACTTAGCTACTTCTTCGCAGGCTCGCAATGATCGACCTCAAGTCTTACATCCGCAATGTTCCGGACTTTCCCCAGCCCGGCATCCTGTTTCGCGACATCTCGCCGCTGCTGCGGGAGGCGTTCGGCGAAACGATCGAGGCACTGAGCGCGCTGCTCGGCGCGAGCGAGTGGTCGCAAATCGACGCAGTTGCCGGCGTCGAATCGCGTGGCTTCATCCTCGCCTCGGCGCTGGCACTGCGGAATCGCAAGGGATTCGTGCTCGTGCGCAAGAAGGGCAAGCTGCCGCCGCCGGTGGTCGAACTGGCCTATGGGCTGGAATATGGCAAGGGCGTGCTGGAGATGCAGGCCGGCAGCGGACGGCTGCTGCTGGTGGACGATGTACTGGCTACGGGTGGAACGCTGACAGCCGCCGCCGCCTTGGCGGAGCTGGCGGGTTACACCGTTTTCCAGTCCGTCGTGTTGCTGGATCTCAAACTGACCCCACTATTCCACTGGGATCGACCCCCGGTCCGCACGGTCCTCGAGTACTGACCCTCCCCGTTCCAGTGTGCGGAACGGATGCTCTCACAAATCTTTGCCCGCCGCTGCGCGGTCGCTACGGAACCTCGCGCTGACAACACTGTAGATAAGGCATTGGAGCGGCTATTCTCCGGCTGCTTTTCACGAGGCCTGTTTTTTATGAGGAATGGCCGATGAAGACGATGCGTTGGTTTTCCGCGCTGCCGCTCGTATGGCTGGCCGGTCAGGCCTGGGCGCTGAACCCCGGCGAGGTGGTCGACAACTTCCGGCTGCTGGACCAGAACGGCAAGTCGCACGAGCTCTACTACTCGTCCGACATGAAGGCCGTCGTGCTGATGGTCGTCGGCAACGGCTGCCCGATCGTGCGCCAGGCGCTGCCGGCGCTGCGCGAGATCCGCGAGCAGTACAACTCGCAGGGCGTCGAGTTCCTGCTATTGAACTCGAACCTGCAGGACAAGCGCGATGCCGTCGCCGCGGAGGCGAAGGAATTCAACGTCGACTTCCCGATCCTGCTCGATGAGGCCCAGCTCATTGGCGAGGCGCTCGGCGTGGTGCGCACGTCCGAAGTGTTCGTGATCGACCCCAAGGGCTGGAAGCTGGTGTACCGCGGCCCGATGGACGACCGGCTCTCGTATGAGAAGCAGCGCCCCGCCTCGAAGCATTACCTCACCGACGCGCTCGACGCGACGCTCGCCGGCAAGCCGGTGAAGGTCGCCAAGGCCGACGGCGTCGGCTGCCTGGTCAACTTCCCGGAGCGCGACCGCAAGACCTCGCACGCCAAGATCTCGTACTCCCAGCAGATCGCACCGATGCTGGTCGACAAGTGCACGGCGTGCCACCAGACCGGCGGCGTCGGTCCGTGGGCGATGACCAGCTACGACATGGTCAAGGGCTTTGCGCCGATGATTCGCGAAGTCGTGCGCACGCAGCGCATGCCGCCATGGCACGCCGATCCTCACTACGGCGTGTGGCAGAACACGCGCGCCTTGACGGATGATCAGCGCAAGACGCTGGTGCACTGGATCGAAGCCGGCGCCCCGCGCGGCTCGGGACCGGACCCGCTGTTGAAAGTGAAGCCGGATACCAGCGAGTGGAAGCACGGCAAGCCCGACCTGGTCGTCGAGGTGCCGGCGTACGACATTCCGGCGACCGGCGTGATCGAGTACCAGTACCCGAAGGTCAAGAATCCGCTGGGCCGCGACGTGTGGATCACCGCGGTCGAGATTCATCCCGGCGCGAAGCAGGCGATCCATCACATCATCGCGCAGGATCCGGTCGTGCTGAACGGCCAGCAGCGCGGCGGCAACGGCGGCGGCAATCTCGCGGGCTTCGCGCCCGGCATGTCGCCGGTCGTGTATCCGGCCGACACCGGCGTGCTGTTCCCGAAGGACGCGGATTTCGTGTTCCAGATGCACTACACGCCGAACGGCCAGGCCGTGACGGATCACAGCAAGGTCGGCTTCTATTTCCGTGAGGCCGACAATCCGCCGAAGTATCCGCTGCACCTCACGGCGCTGGTGGATTTCCGCTTCCAGATTCCGCCGGGCGCGAAGGAGTACGGCACGACGGTGACGCGCGACGTCACGCGCGACATGCTGGTCTACAACTTCATGCCGCACTCGCATCTGCGCGGCAAGTCGGGAACGATGAAAGTCGTGTACCCGGACGGCAAAGAGGAAATCCTGCTGAATGTGCCGAAGTACGACTTCAACTGGCAGACGGTGTACGAGTACAAGGAGCCGTTGAAGATCCCGGCCGGCTCGAAGCTGGTGTGGAACTTCAACTGGGACAACTCGACGCAGAACCCCGGCAACCCGGACCCGACCAAGGCCGTGAAGTGGGGCGACCAGACGTTCGAGGAGATGGGCATCGGCTTCGTGCGCTTCCGCTACCTCGACGAGGAAGTGGGCAAGCCGCCGGCGCAGGTCACGAAGACTGCCCAAAACGACTGACAAGCACGACTGACACGGTGGGGAACCCCACTGCCGCCCGGACGTTTTGTCTACGGAAGGACTCGATGTTCCGGGCGAGCGGAACGAGCCGAAAGCAATTTCGACTCGAACCGTAAAACCGGAAATCGGGATCTTCCATCAAAGCCCCATCCGCAAGGATGGGGCTTCCTCGTCTCTGGCGCCTGCGCTGCAGCGCGCTCATCGCCCCCAGCCTGTGCCAGTTTCGCTATAGTCGCGGCCCTACGAATGGGCTGCGTTCAAGGAATTGCTCGATGCGAAAACTGGTGCTGGGACTGCTGCTCGCCGTCACGTCCGTCTACTGCGTCCCCGCGCCTGCCGCCACGATGTACGTCTCCGATCAGTTCACGGTGCCGCTGCGTCGCGGCCCGTCCAACAGCTACAAGATCCTGCATGCGGGTCTGCCGAGCGGCACCGCGCTCCAAGTGCTGGGCGAGGATGCCGCCGCGGGATACACGCAGGTTCGCACATCGAACGGCACCGAAGGCTGGATCCCGACGCAGTATCTTTCCGCGCAGCCCATCGCACGCGACCAGGTTGCTGCTGCGAATCGCCGGGTCGAGACGCTCGAAACTCAGTTGAAGAGCCTGCGCCAGAGCGACGGCCGTGCGAATGACCTCGCGAAGCAGACCGACAAGCTGCAGGCCGAGCTGGCCGAGGTCCGGCGCATCTCCGCGACCTCGATCGCGAACTACGAAGAGAACAAGCAGCTCAAGGCCAGCAACGAATCGCTGCAGAAGCAAGTCACGCAGTTGAGCGAGCGCGTGCGCCAGCTGGAACGCAACGTGATGTTGCGCTGGATGCTGACCGGCGGCGGCCTGGTCTTGCTCGGATTGCTGATCGGTGCCTGGATCAAGTCCCGACCCAAGCGCAGCAGCTGGGCGTGAGCTAACATCCGCCCCTCCAATAACGTCGAACAATTGGGAGATCCGATGAACTACGCAACGCGCTTCCTGCTGGCCGGCGCGCTGGCGACGCTTGCCGGCGCCGCAGTCGCCCAGCAGCAGGACTTCAGCAAGGTCGAGATCAAAGTCACGAAAGTCTCCGGCAACGTCTACCTGCTGGAAGGCAGTGGCGGCAACATCGCCGCGTCCGTCGGCGACGACGGCATCGTGATCGTCGACGATCAATTCGCGCCGCTCGCCGACAAGATCCGCGCCGCGCTCAAGGGCATCACGACCAAGCCGCTGCGGTTCATCATCAACACGCACTATCACTTCGATCACACCGGCGGCAACCTGCCGTTGCACGACGCGACGATCATCGCGCACGACAACGTCCGCAAGCGCCTCGCGACCGCGAACGTCCTCGGCAACGGCGGCTCGATGAAGATGGACCAGCCCGCGAACCCGAACGAAGCGCTGCCCGTCATCACGTTCGCGCGTGACGTCACGCTGCACGTCAACGGCGAAGATATCCGCGCGTTGCACGCGCCTAGCGGCCACACGGACGGCGACAGCATCGTGTTCTTCCCGAAGTCCAACGTCGTGCACTTCGGCGATGACTTCGTGCGCTACGGCTTTCCGTTCATCGACATCAACGGCGGCGGCAGCTCCAAGGGCATGATCGCGGCGCTCGAAGGCGCGATCGCGCAGCTGCCGGCGGACGTCAAAGTGATCCCCGGCCACGGTGCGCTCGCGACTCTCAACGACGTGCGCGAATTCGTGAAGCTGCTGAAGGACACGCGCGGCGTCGTGGAGCAAGGAGTGAAGGCGGGCAAGACGCTGCAGCAGCTCCAGCAGGAGAAGGTGCTCGCGCCTTGGCAGAAGTATTCCGGGCAGTTCGTGAACACCGACCTGTTCATCGAGACGCTGTACAACGAGCTGACGGGGAAGAAGACGGCTGCGTTACTGAAGCACAATTGACCTAGACGAGCTTCAGGTCGCGAGTCAGGGCATCGATCGCTTCGATCGATGCCGGTCCCAGGCCCAGGCACGTGATCGTGCCTGCGGCCACGACCGTGTGGCCGGCATCTCTGATCAGCGCGTTCGGCAGTCCCGCATCCTCGGCCGCCGCTTCGAGCTCCAGCAGCTGTTGCTCCGATTCGCCGCGGAGCACGACCTTCGGCATTCCGTCTTCGAGCCAGCGCCGCCGCGCGTCTGCTGTCGCCTCGAGCAAGGCAGCGACAGATGCGTGCGCGACCTGCGCGGCAAGCTTGCCGCGCGGGAGTTTCAGAGCTTCGTTGACGACGATGACCTGCTTCAGAACAGCTCGCCTGCTGGGCCTTTCAGCATCTGCGCGCGCACCAGCGGAATCGGCGGACCGCCGTACGACAGAAACTCGTCGTTGAACTGCTTCCACGACTGCTCGCCGCCGCGTGACGCGGCCCAGTCGGAGCGGAGCTTGCGGATCATCAGCTTGCCCATCGTGTAGTTCAGGTACGCGGGATCGTAGGTGCCACGCGCTGCCTGCTGGCGCGCATTGCCTGCATCCTGGTGGCCCTTCTCCTTGAACATCTGCTCGCACTGCTCGACCGTCATGCCTCGCGTGTGCAGACCGATCGCGCACATGTAGCGCACATTACGCAGCAGCGCGTTCAACAGCTGGCCGATGTGCAGCTCGGGTGCGCCGTTAGCGAGTCCCTTCTCGATCATCAGCTCCTCGGTGTAGTGCGCCCAGCCCTCGGCGTACGCGTAGCCGACGAACAGCTGGCCGAAGCGCCACGACGCGCGGTTGGAGTGCAGGAACTGCAGGAAGTGACCGGGCCACACCTCGTGCACTGACGTGAACAACAGGTCGGCCTTGCCCGGCACGTACGCCTCCTGCTCGGCCTTCGGCCACGACGGATCGGGCGGCGCGATGTAGTAGACCGACGGCAGGTTCTTCTCGTACGGGCCGGGAATGTTGATGTACGCGAAGTTCTGCCGCCGATACGCAGGTGCTTCCATCACCAGCGCCTGCTCCGGGCCGGGAATGCTGACGACCTCGCGATCGACGATGAACTGTCGCAGCTCGGCGAGCTGCTCGCGTGCGCCTTCGACCGCGCCGCCGGTCGGCTTGTCGGCGTTCATCTTCTCGATGCACTTCTCGATCGTCGCGCCGGCGGCGTACTGCTTGCAGGCGTCTGCAAGCGCCGCGAGATTGCGCTCCAGATCGGCACGGCCGATCTCTTCGAGCTTGTCGATCGACGTCGTTACGTTCTCGGTCATGCGCACCATGGCAGCGAAGCGCTCCGGCCCAAGCACGTACGCGTCGGCCTTGCCGGGCTTCTGCGCGCCGAGCCACTTGGCGTAGTCCTGCATCGCCTTGGCGGCGGGCTCGATGACTTCCGTGAGCTGCTTCTTCAGCTCGGCGTCCTGCACTTCCGCGAACGCCTGCGGCACGTCCTTGCGATAGAAATCGGCGAAGCCGCCGAAGCTCTTGGTGCTGAAATCGATGAACGTTTTCGGCAGCGGCATCTGCACGTTCTTCTTGATCTGCGCCACTGCGCCGGGAATCTGCCGTGCGTACTTGATGAACGCCTGCAGCCGCTCATCGGCCGGCGCGTAAGGCACGGTTACATAGGTGCTCGGATCGAGCCCGGTATTGAAGTACCAGGCGGGATTCGTGAACGGCTGGCGGGCGTCGCGAACCCAGAACAAGTCGCCGTCGATGCGGCTGACCACGTAGTCACGCTGGAAACGCTCTTCGGGCGACAGCGTCGCATCCTGGAAGCCGATGGCGCGCTGCCGCGCCTGCTCGAGGCGCGCGATCTCCTTCTGAATCCCTTCCGGTGTCCAGTCGGGCAGCTGGCCGTCGAACTGGTGCTTGCCGCTCGTCACCGCGAACGGCGGCTGCGCAGCGAAGTACGCCTCGATGAACTCATCGACGAACTTGCTCCATTCGAGGTTGACTGCGGGCGCGGGAGCTTCGCTCTTGTGCTCCGGCGACGGCGACTTGCTGCAGCCGGCGAGCGTTGCGAATGTCGCTGCAAAGATTGCTAAGAGTCGGAGTCGAAGGAGACCGGTGCGGGACTGCGCCATGTGCGAAACCTCGTCGCTGCGAGAGCCAAACAAAGGCGCGATGATACTCGCCCTCCCCCATGCGGGGGGAGGGCGATGCCCGGACCGTGCAGAAAAGAAATGCTGTCGCCTAGAAGTCCATTCGCAGCGACAGGCCGAACGTACGCGGCTGGTTCGTCAGGTAACCGACGCGCGCGCTGGTGCCGCGCTCGCGGTCGAGTGACAGGAAGGCACGCTCGTCCCAGATGTTGTTGATGAACAGTGCAGCCTCCCAGGCTTCCGCACGCACGCCGACACGCAGGTTGCCGATCGAGTACGACGGCAGCTCGTTGTCATAGCGGACGCTGGTGAGCGCTGGGCCGCCTGCGGCGCCGGTGGTCGTCGGATTGCCGAAGGAGATGAAGCGCGGCGAGCCCGGGCAACCGATGCAACCGAAGCCCGGCTCCTGGTCGGCCAGCTGCGTGAACGACGAGCCCACGTATTGCAATGTGAAGACGCCGAACCCCTCGAGCGTGCTGAACACCGGCTGCTGATAGCCGATGCTCGCGGACGCCTGCAGCTCCGGCGACGTCGGCATGCGATTGCCCTTGCGCATACCCGCAAGCGGCGTGGTGCCGATGCCCGTCACGTTGCTGTCGATCTCGGCCTCGACCCAGGTCGCACCCAGACCGAAGTCCCAGCGGTCGCTCGGCTTCGCGAACAGCTCGGCCTCGACGCCGAACGTATGCGCCTCCGGCACGTTCACGACGATGCGCGAGGAGCAGTTGCCGGAGTCGACGTTGGCCTGCAGGTTCTCGATGTCCGAGAAGAACACGGAGGAATTGAACTGGACCCGGCCGCCCGCCAGCTCGGTCTTGGCACCCAGCTCATAGTTCCAGGCCTTCTCGTCGTCCCACGTCGGACTGAAGATGCTGCCGAACAGCGCCAGGTCGTTGGCACCGCACAGCGGCTCGTTCAGCGGATCGTTGATGCCGCCGAGACGGAAGCCGCGCGCGACCTGCGCGTTGATCGACACGTCGTCGTTCACGTCGTACGACAGAATGACGCGCGGCGAGAAGCCGTCGGAGTCGACCGAGCCCGGATTGTTCGTCACCCCTGCCAGGTTGCCCAGCGCAGCGGAGAACACACCGGCGAACGTGAGCACGCGATCCTCGTCGAACTCGTAGTACCGCGCGCCAACCGTCGCGGCCCACTGGTCTGCGAAGCGCCAGGTGCCTTCGCCAAACACAGCGAACTGCTGCAGGTTGTAGCTCAGACGGGAGAAGAACGGTGTATCCGGCGGTGCGCCAGTATCGGAGCTGTCGGCGGCGAACGCCGAGGTGATCGAGAAGGCGTCATAGCCCGGTGTCGGCAGCGTCTGCCCGTAGTTGCGGTCGACGTCCTCGAAGAACGTGCCGACCAGCCACTGGAAGCTGTCGTTACCGTTCGACGCGATGCGGAACTCCTGCGACACCGCTTCCAGCTGCGTGCGGTCGTACAGCGGCGAGTTGAAGCGCGCTTGCGTGGCGTTGCCGCCGACGTCGAGCGTGACGCTGCCCGTGAGCTGACTGGCATCGCGCAGCACCAGCACGTCGCGATTGGTGTAGGTGCTGATCGAGGTCAGAGTCACCGGCCCGACGTTCGCTTCGATCTTGAGATCGGCAAGACGGAACTCGTCGGTCAGGCCTTCGTCGATCTGCGTGACCTGGCCACGCTCGCCCGGAGTCACTTGCGGCTGCGTCGTCGTGAACGGGTTGCCGAGGATGTTCCACGCGTCGATGCGCGGATAGCCGTCGGTTTCCAGCTTCTGATACACGATGCGCGGCGTGACCGAGAAATTCTCGGTCGGCTGGATGAGCCACGCCAGACGCGCGCCGCTCTTCGTACCGCTGTTCACGTCTTCGCGCTTGCCGCGGCCGGGATAGACGGAGTCGATGAAGCCGGGCAGCTCGCTGTGATAGCCGACCAGGCGCACCGCCGACGTGCCGCCGACAGGCATGTTGACCATGCCCTTCACCGAACCGCCGAACTCGCTGTCGGTGCCCTGCGTGGCCGAAACCTCGACCGTGCCGCCGAACTGCGCGAGCTGCGGCTGCGCGGTGATGTAACGCAGAACGCCCGAGATCGAGCCGGATCCGAACAGCGTGCCCTGCGGACCGCGCAGCACTTCGAACCGCTCGAGGTCGAACAGATCGAGGTCGGGCGTGAACAAGGCAACGGAGATCGGCGACTCGTCGAGGTACACGCCGACCTGCGCCTTGACGCCGGGCTGATCGCGGACGACCTGGCCTGCGCTGATGCCGCGCAGTGCGACCTGACTCTGTCCGGGACCGAGGTCGGCGATCGCCAGGCCCGGCACCAAGCGGCCGAGCTCCGGCAGGCTGGTCGCGCCGGAGTTGCGGATCTGCTCGCCGCTCGGCGCCGCCACCGAGAACGGCACGTCCTGCAGCGCTGTCGCGCGCTTCTGTGCCGTCACGATGATCTGCTCGATGATGCTCTCTTCGCTCGGTGCGGCTGCCCACACGAGCGTCGGTGCGGCCAGCCCGAGGGCGAGCACGCTTTGCGTCAATGTCTTCGTTCTGTACATGTCCTAGTCTCCCCGCATGTAACACTCAACCGAAATTCGCTTCGCCAAAGCGAAAGGGGCGCCGGTACGCGCCCCTTCCGCTCGTCATGACGTGGTTGTCCGTTTCTCCATCAGAACTTGATCGCCGCGCGGGCGTGAATGTAGCGGCCCGGCACTGGGTAGATCGTTCCGTCGTAGTTGTTCAGATCGCAGGCGCGACACGGCGGCGGATCCTTGTCGAGGATGTTGTTGATGCCGAGCGCGAACTGCACCTGCTGATCCCACAGCGACGGCGACCAGGCAACCTGCAGGTCCGCATACACCCTCGCGTCCAGCTCATCGACGCCATTCGCCGGGTCGCTGCACAGGTTCTGGCTGTTCGCTGCCGCCGTGCAGGTGCCGTCGAGAGCGCTGAGGTAGCGCAGAGTGAGCGACGTGACGAAGTCGCGCAGCTGCCAATCCGTCGCGAGCGTCGACTTGTAGCGCACGTAGCCGCGAATCGGCGACCCGAGCTCGACGCCCGCCAGCTCGCGCGGGACCAGGCCATTCTCGCCGAACGTGAACTCCTTGTAGCCGGCGAGATAGGTGTTGGCCCAGGTGAAGCGCAGCGAGCCGAAGCTGAACTCCGGCGTGCTCAGCGTGAAGGTCCAGTCGAAGCCTTCGGTCTCGATCTTGCCGATGTTCGTCAGCTGGTTCGCGAACGCGATGACCGCGCCGCCCGGACCGCGGACGATGCCGTCGCAGAACTGCGGCGACAACGTCGCCACGCAGCTGTCGAGCTGCACTTGCGCGTTGAGTGCCTGGATCGCGTTCTCGAGCTTGATGTTGTAGTAGTTCACGTCGAACGTGAGCTCCTCGATCCAGGAGGCGTTCTTCGCCCATGACGGGCTGTAGCCGAGGCCGACCGTGTACGTGTCGGACGTCTCCGGCGTGAGGTCCTCATTGCCGCCCGTCTGCACGCTGATCTGCTGATTGAGCTGGTTGAACGTGGACGGCACATTGAGCGCCTGACAGTTCGCGATCAGCGCCGCATTGCCGCTGGTCGCATAGTCATCGCACGGATCGTCCAGCGCGCTGTCGAAGCGCGAGCCGGTATTGAAGAGCTCGCCGATGTTCGGCGCGCGGAAGCCTTCGGCCCAGTTCGCACGAAATGCCAGATCGTTGAACACGCGCCAGTACATGCCGAGCTTGTAGACCTCGTCACGACCGAAGTTGTCGTAGTCCGACGAGCGCACCGCCCCGGAGAGCTCCAGGCGCTGGATGGCGGGCAAGTTGGCCAGCAGCGGCGCGCGCAGCTCCAGATAGGCTTCCTTGACCTTCACCTCGCCGGCAGTCGGCGAAGCCGGCACGTCGGCTGTTTCACCCGCTGCAGCGATCGAGTCCGGATTGAACTCGCCGGTTTCCTTGCGGTATTCCAGTCCGAGCGCGTAGGCGAACGCGCCGGCCGGCAGGTCGAACACGTCGCCGCTCAGGTTGAACGCAATGTCGTTCAGCTCCTGGTTGCTGGTGTCGTTCTGCGTGTAGGTCGCCCACTCGAGCATCTCCGGCGTGATGGTGCCCAGGCCGCCGAAGATGTTGAACGGAACGCAGCCCGGAGTTGCTGTGCAGGCGGCCGGATCACCGAGCGCGAGCGCCAGCTTGCGTGCGTTGAAGATGTTGTGGCCGGTCTGCGAAGCGTTGTTGCGTCCCCAGTTCAGGCTCACGTCCCAATAGTGCGTACGGCTGCCGAACTCCAGATCGCCGCTCAGTGCGCCAGACAGCATCCAGCTGTCCACGTTCTGGTCGAAGATGCGCGGTCCGGCCTCGAGCGGCCGACGCCCGATCGTAACGAGGTTCTGGTTGTTCAGCGTGATGCCGAACGGATTGAACGGCTGGTTCGCAGGGATCGTCACGTTGTCCAGATAGAACCCCGCGCCGGCGTCGAAGCCCATGAACAGCGGATTCGGCGCAGCCTGGTTGTGCGACTGACGATTGGTGAACGACGCCGTGAACGTCAGCTCGACGTTGTCGGCGACGTCGTAGGCGGCCTTGCCGAACAGGTTCACACGCCGGTTCGGCGTTTGCAGATAATTGAACGGCCGGAAATTGAAGCGGTCGGCGGCGCCGAACTGGTGCCAATTGCCGCTCGCCGGATTGTTCGGGTTGTACCCCGTGGCGGGCGCGCCGTTGTTGAGCGTGATGTCGATC
>Ga0209382_10002411_pt1 | contig 27287 bp, 19 predicted proteins | sample SoiMetdeltSBSDD5_FD_187599 | JGI IMG/M metagenome (GOLD analysis project Ga0209382, IMG submission 187599) | Bulk soil microbial communities from a Populus tree surrounding site in Tennessee, USA - Soil MetaG P. deltoides SBSDD5 (SPAdes) (version 2) | ecosystem: Environmental > Terrestrial >... | reverse complement strand
GGCGATGTCGGCGCGCAACACCTCGATCACCTTGGGCTTCGACTCCTCGCGCATCTTGCCGTCCCGGTCGGCCACGTAGCGGATGAAGTGCGGCTCGACGCGCACCCCCTGGTTCGGGAAGATCGAGTAGGCCGTGGTCAGGTCGATGAGCGACACCTCCATGGTGCCGAGCGCCATCGAGGGATAGGGGCGCAGGGGGCTGGTGATCCCCATCTTGCGCGCCGTCTCGATGGTCTTCGAATAGCCGACCTGGTTCAGGAGCTTCACCGCGACGATGTTGCGCGATTCCTCCATCGCCTCGCGCAGCGTCGTCACGCCGTAGTACTTGCGGTAGTAGTTGTCGGGCTGGTATTCGTCCCCCGTCGCCGGGTCCACAAAGACCGTGGGCTCGTCGAAGATCGTCTCGGCGAGCGTGTGCCCGGAATCGAGGGCGGTCGTATAGACGAACGGCTTGAAGGCCGACCCCGCCTGGCGGTAGGACTGCATCGAGCGGTCGAACTGGCTGCGGTTGAAGTCGTACCCGCCGACCAGCGCCTTGATCTCGCCGGTCCCCGGATCGATGGCCAGGACCGCCCCCTCCGCCAGCGGCTCCTGGTCCAGCTTGACCTTCAGTGACTTCCTCGGCTCGTCGATCCCCAGGACCAGGAAGGGGGCGACGTCACCGACCTTCAGCACCTGGTTCGGGATCGTCTTCCTGGTCCAGTCGATCCCTTCCGGACCGAACGTCGCGTTGTAGGCCCCCAGCCGCACCGTCGCCGTCTTGCGGTTCACCTCGGTCACGACGCCCCAGCGCAGCCGGCCGACGGTCGGGGCCTTGTTCCACGTGGCGTGCGCGAAGGTCGCCAGATCGCCGCCGTCCTTCAGGACGTTCTGCTGGATCGGGCGGAATCCCTGGCGCTTGTCGAGCTCGCGCAGCCCTTCGAAGACCGCCAGGTTGGCCGCCTTCTGCATCGTCGGGTCGAGGGTCGTGTGCACCTCGAGCCCCTCCTCGTACAGCGCGACCTCGCCGTACTTGGCGTCGAGATAGCGCCGCACTTCCTCGACGAAGTACGGGGCGATGTTCTCCTCCTCGGGCAGCTTGGCGACCTGGACCGGAGTGGCGATCGCCAGGTCGGCGTCCTCCTTGGAGATCTTCTCCTCCCGGACCATCCGGCCGAGGACGTGGTCCCTGCGGCCCCGCGCCCGCTCCGGGGAGCGGAAGGGGGAGTAGGCCTCCGGCCTCTGCACCAGCCCCGCCAGGAGGGCCGCCTCCGGAAGGTTCATCTCTTTGGCCGGCTTGCCGTAGTAGTACTGCGACGCGGCCTCGACGCCGTAGCGCCCGTGCCCCATGTACACCTGGTTGCAGTAGAAGGCGAGGATCTCTTGCTTGGTGAAGGCCTTCTCGATCTGCAGCGCCAGGACCATCTCCTGGAGCTTCCGGCGCATGGTCTTTTCGGTCTTGAGGAACAGGGAGCGCGCCAGCTGCTGCGTGATGGTGCTTCCCCCCTGGGCCTTCTTGAGGTGGATGATGTCCGTTATGATCGCCCGGGCGATGCCGGTCGGGTCGATGCCGACGTGCTCGTAGAAGTTCGAGTCCTCGGTCGCAACCAGCGCCTCGACGAAGTGCTTGGAGATCTGATCCAGCGGGACCACGATCCGTTTCTCGGCGCCGAACTGGAACAGCACCTGCCCGTCGGCGCCGTAGATGGTCGTGACCACCGGCGGCTTCCAGTCCTGCAGATGCTTGACCTCGGGGATGTCGAACGTCAGCGTATAGCCGACGACCGATCCCAGCCCGACGGCGACCACGATCGCGCCCAGCACGATCAGGGCGAGGGTCTTCGGCCTGCGCCAGAACGGAGGCCCGGGGGGGGCCGGGGCGCCCGTCGGAGAGCCTGGCGGAGGGCTTGCCGGAGGCGGGGCGGCCGGCGGTGCGGGTCGGAATGATCGGGGGTCCGCGGTGTGGTTCGTCAAGGGCCCTCGCGCCGCCGGAAGGGCGGCCCAAATGATTATACACGTGCCGGTTCCGGTCGCCCGCCTGACGATGGTGATCCCGGCATTAAACGAAGCCGATGCCCTGCCGGACACCCTCCGAAGCCTCGAAATCCAGGCGGCCGGGCCCCCCTTCGAGGTCATTCTGGCGGACGGGGGGAGCCAGGACGGCACCGCCGCCCTGTTCCTGAACATAACGCGCGGCTGGCCCCCTCGCCAGCGGACCGCCCGGGTCGTCGCCTGCCCGCGCCCCGGCCGGGGGGAGCAGATGAACGCCGGCGCCCGCGCGGCGGCGGGGGATGCGCTGATCTTCCTGCACGCCGACACGTGCCTGCCGCCCGGCGCCACGCGGGCCGTCGCCCAGGCCCTGGGCGATCCGACCGTGGTCGGAGGGGGCTTCCGGCATGCGTTCTCTGAGTCCGGGCCGCTCCTCCGCGTCATCTCCCTGTACGCCACGGCCCGGTCGATCCTTCGGGGGATCCATTACGGCGATCAGGCGATCTTCGCGCGCCGTTCGGTCTTCGAGGCGCTGGGGGGATTCACCGCCGAGCCTCTGTTCGAGGACCTGCGGTTGTCGCGAGGCTTGAGGACGCGCGGCCGGGTCGTCACCCTTCCGCTGTCCGTCTCGACCTCGGCTCGCCGCCTGCGCCAGGGGGGAGTGGCCCGCACTGCGGCCCGTTTCGCATGGCTGAAGCTGCGTCACGCGCTCGGTGCCGATCCCTCGCGGCTCAAGGGCAGGTACCCCGATGTCCGCTAGCGGGATTCCGTCGTCATGGGGGCAGGCCTACCCTCGGGCGGTCCTCCTGGCCCCCGATGGTCTCCTGGTGCCGTGCGGCACCCTGGAGGCGATCATGAGAAAGCGCGGACGCCTGGATCTTCTGGTGAGGGGTTTCGCTCTCGGACCGTTGATCGGGGACGGCGCGCGCGTCACGATCGATTCTCAACGCGAGCCGCGCGCCGGCGACCTGGCGCTCTGCGACGTCGATCGATGGGGGGATATCCGCAGGCTCCTGACGCGTGATCGAGACGGCGCCTGGATCACCGGCCTGGACGCCGCCGCTGGAGCCCGCGATCGAGTGACGCCCGACCGAATCCGGGGTGTCGTCGCCGAAGGCTTCGGGGCCGGCGGCGTGTCGGGCAGAGCGCTCGCCGTGGCCTACCCGCTCTGGTCCCGCGTCGCGGCCTTCGTCTACCGGATTCGGAAGGCCATGGAGGCCCCGGATTTCGGCGCTGGGGCCGTCGCCTCCGTACAGGAGAAGTACGCCTTTCAGGTTGCTTCCTACTCGGACATGCTCGGGTTTCCTCTGGGAGAGGATCTGCAGCGCCTCCTCGTCCGCACCTTTCCGGCCGGAGGCTCGGTTCTCGTGGCCGGCTGCGGGGCGGGAGGGGAGGGGAGGTCATCCACCTTGCCCGGCTGGGATACCGGGTCTCGGGATTCGATTTTCTTCCCGAGATGGTCCGCGCCTCGGAACGCAACGTCCGGGAGGCCGGCGTCCGGGCGGATCTCTTCGAGGCGGACATGGCTGAGCTCGATCGGAACGGCGAGACCTACGACGGGATCTACCTGACGCCACTGGTCTATTCGTTCGTGCGAGGCAGGGCGCGCCGCGTGTCGAGCCTGCAGCGCCTGGGACGGCATCTCGACGGGCGTGGCTCCGTCGTTTTCAGCGGCCACCTTCTGGTCTCCGCGGACCAGATCCTGCAGGCCGCGATCGCGTGGGTCCGCCATGCAGGCCGCGGCCGCGGCTTCGAGTTCGGGGACTGGTTCACCTGGTTTCTGCGTCCGGACGGACGGATCGGCAAGTCATTCAGCCACCTGTTCCGTGAAGCAGGAATCCTCACGGAGGCCCGGGAGGGAGGCTTCGGGTCCTGCCGGAAAGAGGGAGCCTGGTTCGTGGCCTCGGGCTTCCGGCCATGATGCGATCCAGGCTCACGCCACACCGTCGAAATCGGAATCGATCGTCGGCCAGAAGTCCTGGTCCTTGCGGAAATGCAGATAGCGGAAGCGGGCGTCTTCGACCTGCGCGCGCACGCGATCGATCAAGTGCGAGTGCGTCGGCAGCTGGTCTACCACGAACGGCAGGTTCCCCAGAAGATCGGCGAAGCAGGCGCCGGTGCCCGGCGCGACGAACGTCCGCGCGTCCTTGCGCAGGCGGTAGAAGCCGGCGACCGGGAAGGTCCCCACGACCGGCGTTCCGCGCGAGTACGTCCCCCGGAACGGCCCTCCGGCTGCGACCAGGCCATCGGGGCGCCGCAGGAGCAGGGTCAGGTCGTCGCTGATCACCTCCCCCTCCAGGTTCATCGCAGCGAGGGTCGACTTGCCGGCGCCGGAAGGACCGTAGAACAGGTAGCAGCGCCCGCCTCGCACGATGCTGGCGCCGTGCAGGAAGAATCCGCCGCTGTCGATCGCCAGCCAGGCGACGGTGCTCCTGAGGAAATTCTCGAGCGCCCGCGGGGCCGGATCGCGCTCTCCGAAGGCCAGGGCGATTCTCCCCTCGCGGCCCGCCACGTCGATCCACGAGGCCAGGCGGTACGAGACCGTGCGAAACACGCCCCCGACGAGGGCGGTGTGCATCCGGTAGACCTCCCAGGCCGGCGCGAACCCGGGAGGAACGAAGTACTCGATCGGCGCCTGATGGACACGCACGCGGAGGGGGCGGCCTGCTCCCGTGGGAGCGGAGAGGTACGGACCGTACGCCTCGGCCATCCGGTCGGCCAGCGCGTCGGGAAGCCCCTCGAACTCGACGGCGACGCCGGAGATGTCCACGCGGGCAGAACGGGGTCCGGCCGGACTGCTCCAGGCGTCGAACGCCTCGACGGCGGGAGGGGAGACGGCATCGGCTCGGGTCACGTCGATCTCCGGAAGGCGGATATCCTATCATTGTGACCGCCCGCCCCCCTGGACGCAGCGCCCGTGGGCTCGTCCCGGCGCCGGGGGACGGCACGAGGCCCCATGGCGGCACCCGGACTGTTCAAGCTGGTCACGGATTTCGTCCCGAAGGGGGACCAGCCGGAGGCGATCCGCAAGCTGGTCGAGGGACTGAAGGCCCCGCGCCAGCACCAGGTGCTGCTCGGGATCACCGGCAGCGGCAAGACGTTCACCATGGCCAAGGTGATCGAGGCGGTCGAGCGCCCGACCCTCATCCTGTCGCACAACAAGACCCTCGCGGCGCAGCTGTACCAGGAATTCAAGCGCTTCTTCCCCGACAACGCGGTCGAGTACTTCGTGTCGTACTACGACTACTACCAGCCGGAGGCGTACGTCCCGCAGAGCGACACCTACATCGAGAAAGAGGCGACGATCAACGACGAGATCGATCGGATGCGGCACTCGGCGACGCGGTCCCTGTTCGAGCGCCGCGACGTCGTCATCGTCGCCTCGGTGTCGTGCATCTACGGCCTCGGGTCGCCCGAGGCGTACCACGGCATGATGCTGCTGCTCGAGCCGGGGATGGAGATCGACCGGGACGCGATGCTGCGCAAGCTGGTCGAGATCCAGTACGAGCGGACCACGTTCGACCTCGAGCGCGGCAAGTTCCGGGTGCGCGGGGACGTCGTGGAGATCTTCCCGTCCTACGACGACGTCGCCGTCCGGGTCGAGATGTTCGGCGACGCCATCGAGACGATCGCCGTGATCGACCCGCTGCGCGGGACGGTCCTCAAGAAGCTGCAGCGCATCCCGGTCTACCCGAACTCCCACTACGTCACGCCGCGCGATCGCCTGCTGCTGGCGGTCGACAACATCAAGATCGAGCTGCAGGACCGGCTCGCCGTGCTCGAGAAGGGGGGGAAGCTCCTGGAGGCGCAGCGCCTGCACCAGCGCACCATGTTCGACCTGGAGATGATCAAGGAGGTCGGCTACTGCACCGGCATCGAGAACTACTCGCGCCACCTGACCGGGCGGAAGCCGGGGGAGGCGCCGCCGAACCTGCTGGACTACCTCCCCAAGGATCACCTGATGATCCTCGACGAGAGCCACGTCACCGTGCCGCAGCTGGGGGGAATGTACTGGGGGGACCGGTCCCGCAAGGAGACGCTGGTCGAATACGGCTTCCGCCTGCCGTCGGCGCTCGACAACCGCCCGCTGCGCTTCGAGGAATTCGAGGAGCGTGTCGGCCAGCGCATCTACGTCTCCGCCACTCCCGGGCCGTACGAGCTCGAGAAGGCGGAGGGGGAGGTGATCGAGCAGATCATCCGGCCGACCGGCCTGATCGACCCGGAGATCGAGGTGCGGCCGGTCGGCAGGCAGGTGGACGACCTGCTGCACGAGGTGCGCCAGCGCGTCGCGGGAGGGGACCGGGTCCTGGTGACCACCCTGACGAAGCGCATGGCCGAGGAGCTGACACGCTACTACGCCGATCTCGGCGTCCGGGTCGAGTACCTGCACTCGGACATCGATACCCTGCAGCGGGTCCACATCCTGAGGAACCTGCGCAAGGGGGACTTCGACGTCCTGGTCGGTGTGAACCTCCTGCGCGAGGGGCTCGACCTGCCCGAGGTGTCGCTCGTCGCCATCCTGGACGCCGACAAGGAGGGGTTCCTGCGGTCGGCCGGCTCGCTCATCCAGACGTGCGGCCGCGCCGCGCGGAACGTCAGGGGGAAGGTCCTGATGTACGCCGACGTCATCACCCGGTCGATGCGCATCGCCATCGACGAGACCAACCGGCGCCGCGCCCTTCAGACGGAGTACAACCTCAGGAACGGCATCACGCCGGAGTCGATCATCAAGGCCATCGACGAGGTGCTCGGCAGCGTCTACGAGGCCGATTACTTCAAGGTCCCGCTCAAGGAGGAGAAGGGGGACGAGACCGCGAGGCGGCCGGAGGAGATCGAGAAGGAGATCGCGGGCCTCCAGGCCGAGATGCGGATCGCCGCCGACACGATGCGCTTCGAGGAGGCCGCCGCGCTGCGCGACCGCGTCCGGTACCTGAAGAAGATCCTCGTCGTGGCGAATGCCTGAGACCGTGCGGATGCCGCAGGCCGGGCGGCTCCTGTCCGCTGGATTGCTCGTCCTGGTCGTGAGCCTCCGGGCGGCCGCGCTTCTGTACCCGCATCCCCTCAACATCGACGAGGCGCGATACCTGGTTGCGGCGCATCACCTGCGCACCGGGGTCGGGTACTCGGATTGGCGGGGGCCCGAAATCGACATCCATCCGCTGCACCCTGCGCTCGTCGCGACCCTCGGGAGCTCGATCGAATCGCTGGAAGACCGCGGGAGGGCCGTGACATTCGCCTGCTCCCTCCTCCTGCTCTGGCCTCTTGGCGTCCTGGCCATGCGGCTCGGCGGACCGAAGGTCATGGTGCTGAGCGTTCTGTTCGCGGCCGGGAATCCCCGGTTGATCCTGGCCTCCACCTCCGTCCAGCCGGAGAGTCTGTACGTCCTCCTCACGGCGGTCGCGATGGTGGCGCTGTGGCCCGGACTGGCGGGAAGCATCCCAGCATGGCGGTGGGCGCTGGCCGGGGCGCTGTACGGCCTGGCCTACCTTGCCAGGCCGGAAGGCCTCCTCGTCGGATTCCTGGCCTGCGGCCTGGTCCTTCTCGGGTCGGACGATCCTCGAAGGGCGAAACTGCTTCGATTCGGAGCCTTCGCGGCCGCGCTTCTGGCCTTTGCGTCTCCGTACCTTCTTTTTCTCAGGTCCGCTACGGGGGAGTGGACGGTCACGGGAAAGACCGCGGAGCTGTTCTTCGTCGGGCAGTCGCTCCATGACGGTCGGGGAAACCCGCCCGATGTCTCGGTCTACCTGGCGCTCCTGGATCGCTGGAAAGGAGTGATGCCTTTCATCGCGGCGAATCCGGGCAAGGTCGCGATGCGCGTCGCCGACAATGCCATGCAGATAGGGGTCCGGGGGTTGCCCCTCGGCCTGGGTCCCGTGGGGCTCGCCGGGCTCATGGCGTGTGCCGCGGTCCTCCTCCCGCAGCGAGGTCAACGGCTCAGGCTGGCGTTCGTCGCGGCTCCGGCCCTGACTCTCGTGCTCATGCTCCTCACCTTCCGGAACGACAGGGTCATCGCCTCCGTTCTTCCCTTTCTCCTCGTGGCGGCCGCCGCCGGGCTCGTGGCGGCCGCCGGGCGCCTCGACCTGTTGCGGGGTCGCCGCCTCACCTGGATCTGCGTGGGGCTCGCGGGGACGGTCCTGTGCGGCTGGCTCCCGCTCGCGGTCCGGGCGGCCCGGTCGGACATCCCGGACGTTTCGCTCGACCGGCGTGCGGTGAAAGTCGCGCTCGAGCGGGCCGGCAGCGGCGGCTTCCTCGCCAGCAACAATCCTGCCCTGTCCTTCCACGCCTTCGATCCATTGCTGTTCGGCCCTCCGGGACGATACAGCCCGTTGCCATGGCTGGAATCCTGCGGCACCCTGGCCGCCGCGCTGCACGATCGGGGCGCTCGCATCGCGCTGCTGGACGGAGGGTTCGAGAGCAGGGTCCCTGGCCTGGACTCGAACGAGTGTCCTCTCAGTGAAGCGGCGGCATTCGAGGATCGCGCCGGGGACCGGCGCATTTCCATCCTCGCCTGGAGGTGACGCGACATGGACCCCCAGGCGCCCGCCCGCCGGAAGCTGGACGACCTGCCGGAGAGCCCGGGGGTCTACCTGTACCGCGACCGGCGCGGCAGGGTGGTCTACGTCGGCAAGGCGCGCTCGCTCAAGAGCCGCGTTCGCTCCTACTTCCAGGCCGCCTCGTCCGGGCAGGCGCCGAAGACCGACGCGCTCCTCGACGACATCCACGACCTGGAGTACATCGTCACGCGCACCGAGGTCGAGGCGCTGATCCTCGAGAACAACCTCATCAAGAAGGAGCGCCCGCGGTACAACATCAGGCTGCGGGACGACAAGAACTTTCCCTATCTCAAGATGACCACGGCCGAGCGCTTCCCGCGGGTCGTCCTGGTGCGCCGGGCGCGCCTGGACGGCAACGCCTATTTCGGGCCGTACGTCCCGGCCTCGACGGCGCGGCGCTCGATCCAGATGGTCGCCCGCCACTTCAAGGTCGCCACCTGCTACCTGGAGGACATGGACGGGACGCGTCCCCGCCCGTGCCTGCTCTACCAGCTGAACCAGTGCCTGGGGCCGTGCGCGGGGCTGGTGAAGGACGACGAGTACCGCCAGGCCGTGCAGGATGCCCGCCTCTTCCTGGAGGGCCGTAACAGGGATCTGCTCAGGAGCCTGAAAGAGAGGATGCTCGCGGCATCCACCGACGAGAACTTTGAAGCGGCCGCGCACTACCGCGACCTGGCGAAGAGCCTCGAGACCTCGTCCGAGAAGCAGCGGATCGCCTCGGTCGGTCTCGAGGAGGAGGATTACGTCGCCTACCACCGCGAGAACGACCTGGCGTCGGTGCAGATCTTCCAGATGCGGGAGGGGCAGGTGCAGGCGCGCCGCGAGTTCTCCTTCGAGGGGATCCGTGAGGACGACGCCGAGTTCCTGGCCACCTGCCTGGCGCGGTATTTCGAGAGCGTGGACTACATCCCGAAGACCATCTGCGTGCAGATCGAGCCGGCGTCCGCCGAAGTCCTGCAGGACTGGCTCACGCAGCGGAAGGGGTCGAAGGTGTCCATCCTGGCGGCGCAGCGCGGCCCGCGGCGGCGCCTGCTCGAGACGGCGGCGCGCAACGCGAAGATCTCCTTCGAGGCGATGTTCCGGGCGCCGCACACCTACGGCGTCGAGATCCTCGAGGGGCTCCAGGAGGCGCTCGGCCTCGACGAGCCGCCCCACCGCATCGAATGCTTCGACATCTCCCATGTCCAGGGGAGCGACCAGGTGGCCTCGCTCGTGGTCTGGGAGGCCGGACGGCCGAAGCGTCCGGACTTTCGCCGCTTCAGGGTGAAGACCGTGGAGGGAAGCGACGACTTTGCCGCCATGGCAGAGGTGGTCGGGCGGCGCTACGCCCGGCTGCTGAAGGAAGGGAAGGACCTGCCCGACCTGGTCCTGATCGACGGCGGCAAGGGACAGCTCTCCTCGGCGGCGGCGGTCCTCGAGCGTCTCGGGGTCGGGCATCTTCAGCTCGCCGCAATCGCCAAGCGTGAAGAGGAGATCTTCCTCGACGGCCGGAGCGATTCGGTCCGGCTGCCGCACGACTCGCCGATCCTGCATCTCGTCCAGCGGATCAGGGACGAGGCCCACCGGTTCGCCATTACCTACCATCGCAAGGTGCGCTCCAGGCGGACCCTGTCGACCGAGCTGACCGGCATCGAAGGGGTCGGACCGAAGCGCGCGCGGCTTCTGCTGCGCCGGTTCGGATCGGTGCAGGGGGTGCGGGAGGCGCCCGTGGAATCGGTCGCCGAGGCCGTGGGCAGGGGACTGGCCGAAAAGATCAAGGCAGGGCTCGAACGCGCCGGCCAGACGTCCTGAGGGACGCGCCGGCGTGCACCGTTCGATTCCCAGGCTCCCAGTCGTGTTATCATCCCGCCCCGATGGCGAAGAACGGCCCGTCGTTCTTGTCCTCCGCACCCGGCCAGATCCTCACGTTCCTGTTCGTCGTCGCGGCCCTCTGGGCCGGCGGCGCCGGCTTCTTTCTCTACAAGGTCACCCACCCGCCGCGCGAGACGACGGCCCTCGACCCCGCGGACCTCATGCTGCGGACGGAAGACGTCACGTTCCAGACATCCGACGGCATCACGCTGTCCGGCTGGCTGGTCAAGGGGGCACCGAAGGCCCCGGTCATCATTCTGTGTCACGATCTCGGCGGCTCGCGGTCGACCCTGCTCAGTTCGGCGGTCTCCCTGAACCGATCCGGATACGCCCTCCTGGTGTTCGATTTCCGGGGTCATGGCGCCTCGACCGGTTCGGGGGCGACGCTCGGAATCGACGAGACGCGGGACATCCAGGCGGCGGTCGATTTCCTGAAGACGCGAAGCGACATCGACAGCAGCCGGATCGGCCTGTGGGGCATCGGCATGGGGGCGTACGCCGGGGCGCAGGCCGCGCTGGACAATTCGACCATCGTGGCCCTGGCCCTCGATTCCCTGTACCCGGACGTGGCCTCCCAGGTCGACCGCCTGGGGCGAGCCAGCATCCCCCCCGCCCTGCATTTCCTGATGCCGGTCCTGCGGGCCGCCTACAAACCGCTGCTGGCCCTGCGCTCGTCCGGCGTGACGCTCGCGGGCTCGCTCAGCCGACTGGCGGACCGCAACATCCTCCTGATTGCGGCGTCCGACCCCCCCGAGCGCTTCATGGAGCAGAAGGCCCTCTATGAGGCCATTCCGGAAGGACCGCAGGGGGGGAAGAACTTCCTGCAGCTCAAGGCGTCCGTGGTGACCGGCCTCTACGCCGAGGACAAGAAGACGTACGACGACGCCATCGTGCGTTTCTTCTCGACCAACCTGCCGAAAACCGCCGGGACCAAGTCCCCGCCCGGGAAGGGGCTCCAGGTCCTGGAGCGCTGATCGGGCCGGATTTCCCGCCCCCCCGTTCCGGGATCACGGAATTGGGACCCCCAAACCACCCAGAAGTGCCAACCTGTGTGCCTTTTCACACGCAGAATGATTTGGACAGGAGGGGGGGATCGGGGTATATTTCGCCCGACCTTGAAGCCATCTGCATCGATTGGGTCGGCGCAAACCTTGGGGGTTCGCGACCACGTGATGTCATCCGGTGTGGAGATCAGCCCCGCTCGAACGGGGGGGGAATTCCGCCCGGACGAGGGGTACTTTACCTCGCCGGGCGAGGCCTTCGGCCCTAGGTCTGTCACCCTGTCCATCGGCCCGCTCGTCATCGGGATCTCGGGCCTGTCCGCGCGGCTTGCCGAGGCCCTCGACTCCCGGTACCGGCCTTTCGTGGTGCGCGAGGCGGGAGTCCCGGACGTCCGCATCGCCCTGCGGCGGGCCGGGGTCGACCGGTTCCTGGAGTTCCGGGGGGGGCCGGCCGGAGAGACCTATCGTCTCGAGAGCCGGCTCGAAGGCCCGAGGCTGACGCTGTGGTCCTACGAGTTCGCGGGTTACCTCGAGGCGTTCGCCCGGCGCGCCGAGCTGGCGCTGACGGCCGACGAGGGGCCGCTGTTCGATCGCGGCCTGGAGAACTTCCTGCGCGTCGTGACCGCCTCGTTCGTCCTGGAGAGGGGCGGCTTCCTGCTGCACGCTTCGGGTATCGTGCGCCGGGGAAAGGCCTACGTGTTTTTCGGCCCGTCGGGAAGCGGCAAGACGACGGTGACTCACCTGTCGCCAGACGATGTCGTCCTGAGCGACGACCTGACCCTGGTGATCCGGAACGCCGGGCGGTACGAGGCGGCCGGCATCCCGTTCGGGATGGCGCACCACAGGGTGCCCGAGACGAGGGCGTCCTTCCCGGTGGCCTCGTTCAACCGGCTGGTGCAGAGCACCGAGGTGCGCCGCGAGCCGCTCCCGGGCGCGCGTGCCTTGGCCGAGCTGGCGGGCAGCCTGCCCTTCGTGATGCAGGAGACGAAGCAATCGGCCAGGGCGGTCGAGGTGGTGGCGCGGGCGATCGAGCAGGTGTCGGTCTGGCGGCTGCACTTCCGCAAGGACGGCGGGTTCTGGAACGTCGTCGAGGAGCGCGTCGGGTGATGGACCAGGGAATCGTTCTCACCAAGAACCCCAACGTGGCGTATCGCATCTACGACGGAGAGGCGACCGTGGTCATGCCGGAGCGCGCCGAGGTGAAGGTGGTAAACGAGATCGGCAGCGTCGTCTGGGATAAGATAGACGGCAAGCGGACGGTGGAGCAGATCGTGGAATCGGCCCTCCAATCGGTCCTCGCGGACTTCGACGTCGCGCCCGACGAGGCGCGCCGGGACATCCTGGCGTTCCTCCGTGAGCTCCGGGAACATGGGATGGTGAGCTGACATGGCAAATGCCCTGCAGGAGATTACGGTCCGCAACTGGAGCCGCGCGGTGCCAATGTCGGCGCTCTTCGAGCTGACCTTCGTGTGCAACCACGCCTGCTCCTTCTGCTACAACTGCCCGACCGGCCAGAAAGAGATGACCACGCAGGAGGTCTTCGACGCCCTGCAGAAGCTGGCCGACTTCAACATCCTCTACCTGACGCTCTCGGGAGGGGAGCCGCTGGTCCGGCGGGATTTCTTCGAGATCGCGGCCCGGGCGCGTCAGCTCGGCTTCGCCATCCGGATCTACACCAACGCCTACCTGATCGACGAGGCCATGGCGAAGAGGCTCAAGGATGTCGCCAACCCGATCGAGATCGAGATCAGCATCCACGGCGCGAAGCCGGAAACGCACGACAGGCTGACCTGCGTCCCCGGCTCCCTGCAGCGCGTGGTCAATGCAGTCAGGAACCTGAGGGCCCAGGGGATCAAGGTGACGCTGAAGTGCCCGGTCACGCGTCACAACCAGGCCGAGGTGCTCGATCTGCACAAGCTGGCCCGCGAGCTGGGGGTGACCATCATCTTCGACCCGGTGATCACGCCCCGGGACGACGGCGACAAGGATCCGCTCTCCCTGATGGCCACCGATGAGTTCCTGAAGTCCTACTGGTCGGATCCCGCCTACGCGGCGGCGCGCATGGAGCCGGTCCCGGCCCCGCGCTCGGACGCGCCGGGAGAAGCGGTGTGCGGCACGGGGCGATCGTCGTTCGCCATCGATCCGTACGGCAGCATCTATCCATGCGTGCAGTGGCGCCGGAAGGTGGCCAACATCAAGGAGGTCGCCTCCCTCAAGGAGATCTGGCACACGTCGCCGGTCCTGATAGAGGTGCGCCAGACCGCGGTCGAGATGGCGGACAAGCTCCGTGACATGCACCAGGAAGGGAAGTCGGGCGGCTTCTGCAACTTCTGCCTGGGAGTCGCCGACCTGCAGACGGGCGACCCGAAGGCCTATTACCCGCAGGCCGCCAAGAACGCCGAGTACAGGAAGCAGGCCTACGAGACCTGGAAAGAGAATACGGGAGAAACGCTCGAGGATGCCGGGGGAATCCTCAGCAAGTGCAGCATGTGAGGCGCTCCAACTCACGCTGCGCCTCCCAGGAGAGGTGATCGCCGGGTCCCGTCCCGGTGGGCCATGCGCTCGTCACGTATCCTCCGAATCCTAGCCACCATCGCCCTGTGCGCCGTCGTTTCGGCTCCGGGCAGCGGCGCCCCCTCTGCGCGCCAGGGGAGCGCCCGCCTGCGCCTGACCGCGGCGCGTCCGGTCCTGCAGCCGGTCGAAGATGGCCGCCGCGTGGTGCCCCGCGTCGACGGATTCGGGATGGAGAGCCTCGCCGGGCGTCCGATGCTGCCGATCAGGATGGTGATGGTGGCGATTCCCGAAGGGAGCGTGCCGGAGCTGCGGGTCCTCTCGGCCACGTCGGCGCCCCTCGGTCCCATGGACGTCGCCCCGGCGCCGCGCGTCAAGGTGAGGGAGCGGTTGGAGCGCCCGCGCGGCGTCGCCAGGAACGATCGCGACGGGGGAGGCGGGCGGAACGACGGGAGCCTCCAGGACTATGAGGACGACTTCGCGACCGACGAGGCGGTGTACGGTCGGGACGAGGAGTTCCCGGCGTCCGCCGTTCGGCTGGGGAGCATCGGTTACCTGAGGGAGCAGCGCTACGTCGAGGTGCTCTTCTCGCCCGTTCTCTACAACCCCGTGCGAGGAGCGGCGCGCCTGGTGAGGGACGTGGAGGCGGAGGTGGTCTTCGGCCTGCGGGACGGCCCGGACTCCCTCGAGAGAGTCCCCTTCGAGCCGGATCCGATCTTCGAAGACACGTACCGCGACAGCCTGGCCAACTACGAGCAGGGGAAGTTGTTCCGCATCCACCGGGGACAGGCGCCGCCCGGCAGCGCCTCGGCGACCATGACTCCCTCCGCGGGCGCCGGCACGGAGACGGCCTCGACGACCGCGGCGACTCTCGACATCGCTCCGGCGGCGGCCGGAGTCGTGCGCTACAAGCTGTCGGTGTCCGGTCCCGGGGTCTACAGGCTCACCAAGTCGTATCTGATGACCAACGCCCCGGAGATCGCCGCGGCCAATCCGCGTGGACTGATGCTGAGCGCAGAAGGGGTGGAGGTGCCGATCCTGATCCGCGACGCGCTCGGCAATTCGGGGGAAGCAGACGGCGTCTTCGACCTGGGGGACGTGCTCGAATTCTACGGCCAGCCGAAGCGTGAGCCGGCCACGCTGCCCAACTTCCCGTCCATCTTCCAGGCGAACGATTTCACCGACACGCAGATCTACTGGCTGGAGGCCAGGGACCCGATCGAGCCCCGCCGGCGCATGGTTTCGATGAACGGGACGCCGATGTCCCCAAGCCCTCCGGTCGCGCCCCACTTCGAGGAGCAGGCGGTGTGGGACGAGAACAACCTGTACCTGCCGCTCGAGGACAACGATCCGTTCTTCTCGATCCCCTCGCTCCTGGCCGGCAGCACCCAGGCGACACGCGACATCAGCATGCCGCTCCCGGGGCTGGCCGCGGTCTCGGCGACCGCCAGCGTGGCGATCCGGGTGCGCGGCGGGTCGGACCTGTCCGGCATCAGCCTCGATCATCGCACGCGGGTCTGGGTGAACAACGACACGGGAGGGGGGAAGGACATCGTCTGGGGGGATGGAGAGATCATCCTTTCGGACAGCTTCAACGAGGCCCAGTCGGTCCTCTCCAACCCGACGACGGTCCACTTCAGCGCCCCCGGACAATCGGGAGTCAGTCTCGACAAGCAGTATCTCGACACGGTGACGGTCCGTTATCGGCGCACCTTCGCCGCGGCGGGGGACGCCCTCCTGTTCTCCTACCCGAACCAGGGGACGCGCTTCCAGGTGTCCGGCTTCAGCGGCGCCGCGCCGACCGTCTTCGAGATCTCGCGCACACTCGCGGGCAGCCTCGAGGCGGACCCGGTGCAGATCACCGGGGCCCAGGCGGCCGGGACCCCCTCGACGATGACGTTCGACGTGGCGCTCGATGCCTCGCCCACCGCCCCGGCGACGCGGCAGTTCGTCGTCGCCGGACCGGCGGGGGGGCGCCTGCCGGACGCCATCGCGCGCGCCGCCGATCCGGTGCTGGCGGATCCGTCGAACGCCGCCGACATCCTGCTGATCGCCTCGCGCGGCACCATCGACGCCGCCCCGGGGGGCCCGCTGGACAACCTGCTGGCCTGGCGGTTTCAGAGTCAGGGGCTGACCTCGAAAATCGTCTACGTCGACCAGATCTACAGCGAGTTCTCGTACGGCCTCCGTGACGTCGCGGCCATCCGCGCCTTCCTCTCCTACGCCTTCGACAACTGGCGGGGACCGGGTGGCACGGCGCGGCCGCCGTCTTTCGTCCTGATCGTGGGGGACGCCAGCCCGGACTACAAAGGCACGCTGCCGAACGGCGACCGGGTCGACCAGGTGCCGACGATGATGATGTTCCAGCGCAGTTCCATCCTGGGCTACTACAGCAGCGACAACTGGCTGGCCTCGTTCAGGGGGGCGGACCAGATTCCCGACATCTACCTGGGGCGGATCAGCACCCGGACGGCGCAGGAGGCCGCCGGCGTCTTCGACAAGATCAGGCAGTATGAGCAATCGCCGCCTGCCGGCCTGTGGAAGGGGCGCGCCCTGCTCCTCACCAGCGACGGACACGGAGTGGAATCGACGGATTTCGAGACGGTCCAGAACGGCTTGACGGCGGCCTACTTCTCGACGGTCCCCTACAGCGTCCCCTCGCCGCCGCTCTATCTGGTCGAGCCCCCCTGGAGCCTGAACGTCACTCCTTTCAAGAGCGCGTTCCTGAGCGAGATCCAGTCGGGGGCGGCGGTCTTGTCGTACGTCGGCCACGGATCCTTCGAGACCTGGGGAGGGCTCCAGCAGACCACCTTCTTCACCACGCAGGACGCCCGGGACCTGACCAACGGGGCGCCGATCCCCTTCATGCTCAACGTCGACTGCCTGGCCGGCGGCTTCCACTACCTGAGCGCGATCGGGTCGATCGGCGAGGGGATGACCAACAACGCCAATGGAGGCTCCATCGCGACCTTTGCTCCCTCGGGGCTGTCGAACACCTTCGTGGGGGACATGGCGACGCCGACCCTGTTCCGATCGCTGTTCGGCGCCGGCCGGAATCGCCTGATCTCCGCCGGGACGACGCTCCTGCGGACCTCGCTCTGGAACGACATGAGGATCGTCGACGCGCAGTCGTACACGTTCCTCGGGGATCCGGCGACTCGCATCGCCACGCCCGCGCCGCCGCCTCCCACCGGTCTCGCCGCCGCGGCGGCCAGCGGCGAGGTGACTCTCTCCTGGACAGCGCCCCTCGCGCCGGTGTCGGGCTACCGGATCAGCCGGGCCACCGCGGCCGGCGGCCCGTACGCGCCGGTCGCCTGCGATCCGTTGACCGCGACGTCGTGCGTCGATCGGACCGTGATCAACGCCACGGCCTACTACTATTACGCCGCGTCGGTCGATGCGGAGGGGTTCTGGGGGGCGGCCTCCAACGACAACAGCGACTGCGACCTCGGCGCCGGATGCGTCCGGGCCCTGCCGATCAATCCCGGTCCCCCCTCCGTGCCGACGGGCTTGACGGTGGCCGATTCCGGCAACGGCGGGACCCTCCTCGTGTCGTGGCAGGGGAACCCCGAGAGGGACATCAAGACCTACAACGTGTCTTACGGACAGGTCGAGGGACAGTACTCGACGAGACTGACGCTCGGTGCGACGGTGCGGTCCGTCCTGCTCACGGGACTGCAGGACGGGTTCCGATACTTCTTCGTCATCAGCGCCACGAACACTTCGGGGAACGAGAGCGCGCCGTCGGCGCCGGTGCCCGGAGTACCGCACCTGATCCAGGGGATCGCGCCGCCACGATCCATCACCGACCTGAACGTCTCCCGGTCCGGAGCGAACCTGGTCCTGACGTGGAGCGCCCCGACCGTCGACATCTACGGCAGACCCACGACGGTGGCACGCTACGAGATCTACGCGGCGCCGACAGCCAATGCCGTCAAGTCGGCCGCACATCTCATCGGCACCAACACCGGGGCGACGAGCACGACCTTCACCCACGCGGGGGCGGCCACCTCGCCTGGCAACCTGTGCTACCTGGTGATCGCCATCGACACGAACGGGTACGCCTCGGGGGCCGGGCGGGAGCTCCCGAACGGGATCGGGGACCTGTCGGTCTCGCTGGTGACCGTCAGCCCGCCGGTCGTCCGGCTCTCGTGGCCCGCCGTCACCACGGACCTCCTTGGCTTCCCGACCCTCATCGATCACTACCGGGTCCACCGGACCGGCGCGCCGGTCGGAAGGGGTGGGCTCGATTCCTCGACGATTTTTCGCGACAACATCCTGGTTACTTCGGTAGATTTGGACCTGACGGGGTTGAGTGGCCCGTCGTATTTCAGTGTCCTCGCCGTGGACAACCAGGGCAATCTGAGCCCGTTCTAGGAGCCCCGAAGGAGCATGGAGTTCACGAGGCCGCGCAGTGTGGGCGAAGTGGGAATCGCCGCCGGGTCGGCCCTCGGGGAGCCGGCCGAGGTCACGGCCCTGGTGGAGCGTGCCAAGGCAGGTGACGCGGACGCCTTCGGCGGACTCATGCGCCTGTACGAGCGAAGACTCATCGGCATCGGAATCCAGATGGGCCTGTCGAGGGAGGACTCTCTCGACGCCTGCCAGGACGCGTTCATGAAGGTGTTTCGATATATCAGGAAGTTCCGCTCGGGAGAATCGTTCTTCAAATGGCTCTACCGCATCTCCATCCACACAATTTATGACCATTTGCGTATCAGGCGGGAGCCGGGTGTGATCTCGATCGAGGACATGTCGAGCGAGGGCAGGCTGGAAATTGCCGACGACGCCGTGCCGCTCGCCACGCGTACGGAGAATGCCGACCTGGTCAACAGGCTCAAGGCGGAGCTGGGATGCTTGACGCGCCAGGAGAGGATCGTCTTTGTTCTCAGGGACCTGCATGCCATGCCGACGCGGGAGATCGGCAAGGTCCTGAGCCTGTCGCAAGTGACGATCAGGCGGCACTGCATGTCGGCGCGAGGCAAGCTGCGCGATCGACTCTTCCCGCGAAAGGCTTGACCAGAAGAGCTTTCACAGTATCGCCGGCACCGGGAATTTGGACTTGACATCGTGCAGATTCGAGGTATCTAGAGTCCAAGGGGGGGTCTGGGATGATCTCCTCTCCTTGCTTCGGGCCAATGTTTCCATTCATGGGGGGAATCCGGTGAAGACCATTGTCAAATCCCTGGTTGGCTTGGGAGCGATTGCGTTCGCTCTCCTGCTTGCCCCGGCTGCGCACGCGCAGTGTGGCTTCACGCTTCCCGCGGCGCACCTCCTCGACACGACCTGGACCGGGCTGTCCGAGGCCAACGTCTCCAGCAGGTTCTTCGTCCTGGGCAATCCGGCGATCAGCAACGGGACGGGAGCCTTCCTCTGCAATTCTGCCGCCGATTTCGTGACGGGGGGATTCTGCCAGAGCAGCGCCGGCGGTGCGACCGACAGCATCGTCACCGCGAACGGCAATTTCGCGGGAGACGGGGTGGTCGGTTGCCCATCCGTGGCGAACGACGGCGACTCGCCGGTGGTGGCCTTCGTCACGTCGATCGAAGGGGAGGGAACCTCCGCGCACGAAGGCAGATATGTCCTCGTGGCGGTCGGCTTCAGCTTCGCCTTCGGTAGTTACGTCTTCGATCTCGCCAATCCGATCGGGCCCGACGGCTTGCCCATCAATCTCGGCGCCGCGCGCATCCCCGCGCCTCGGATCCTCAGCTCCACGCCGAGCGGATCGACGGCGAGCGTCAATATCCAATGGGACAGGGCGAACACGCGCGACGACTGCCTGCTGAACATCGCCGGCACATGCCCCACGGGAGGGAGCCGCGCGATCCTCGAGGGATACGTGGTCTATTCCCAGGTGTCCGCCTGCTCCGCCCCTCCGACGTCGGGAGTCGTGACGAGCGGCTGGACCGAGGTGTCCCGGTTTGGAGCAGCCGCGACGTCCGCCACCATCACGGTCCCCTTCGACGCCGGCGGGACGAACTGCACCTACCTGGCGATAGGGCTGCTCGCGGGAGGTGCTCCTGGCAGGGCGGTTTCGAGCCATACGACGCTCGGAATCCTGGACACGGACGGCGACGGCGTGGCGGACTCGTTCGACAACTGCCCGTTCGTGGTGAACTCGAACCAGGCCGACACGGACCTGGGCGGAGGGGACGGCGTCGGCGACGCGTGCGACAACTGCCCCAGCGTGCAGAATGCCTCGCAGAGCGACGGCGACAACGACACCAGGGGGGACGTCTGCGACAACTGCCCGAACACCGCGAACGCCAACCAGGCGAACGCGGACGGCGACAGCCGCGGCGACGTGTGCGACAACTGCATCGGCACGCCCAACGACTCCCAAGCGGACAACGACGGCGACGGTCGCGGCAACGCCTGCGACAACTGCCAGAACACCGCCAACCCGGGCCAGGCCGACGGCGACGGCGATGCGGTGGGGGATGTCTGCGACAATTGCCCGGTCGCGGCGAACACCAACCAGGCCGATACCGATGGAGACGGGCTCGGGAGCGTGTGCGACAACTGCCCGACCGTCCCGAACCCCACCCAGGTGGACCAGGACTTCGACCGGGTCGGCGATGCGTGCGACAACTGCCCGACCATCCCGAACGCCGATCAGAACCCGGTGGTCTGCGAGCAGCGGTCTGAGAGCATTACCATCAGCTTCGGGAGCTCGCTCGGGAAGGGATCCGGCACGGTCTTCTGGGTGACCTCGACCGAGGTGGACCTCATCGGCTTCAACGTCGTGACCATCGACTCGAAGGGGACGAGGACCCAGCAGAACGTGGGCCAGATCCGCTGCGAGGAGTGCGTCACGGGGGTCGGCCACTCGTACAGCTTCATCATCCCGAAGCACAAGAACGGCGCGAACATCTACATCGAAATGCTGCGCCTGAACGGGACGGTCCAGGTTTTCGGGCCCGCCACCAGGCAGTAGCGGCAGCGCGAATCCAGCTTTCCCGAGCCCCGGCTCGGCCCCGCGAGGGCCGGGCCGGGGTTTCTGTTGTATGTTCTTGCCGGCCGTTCATTACCGGACTCCCATACTCGGCTTCCGGGCTCAGGAATAATCATGAACGGAATCCCTCCGGTTGGGGTAGATAGGGATGGGAATTTGTCCTTGACATCGTGGTATTTCGGGGTATCTAGGGAGTCAGGGTGAGGTTTCTGATTACTCGGCACCGCACGTAAGGGGTTCGGCTGGGACCGGTCCTTGATGACGACTGCACCTTGCAGGCAATCAACGCTTAAATCTTACATGGGGGAAATCTGATGAAGACATTCATCAAATCCTTGGTCGCCATCGGGGCGGTTGCAGTCGCTCTCCTGGTTGCCCCGGCGGCCCACGCACAGGGACAGTGTGGCTTCAGTCTGCCTGCGTCCCATCTGCTGGATACGACGTGGACGGGTCTGCCCGAAGGGGCCCTCTCCGGGCGATTCTTCATTCTCGGAAACCCCGGCATCAACAGCGGGACGGCGGAATTCCTTTGCCGCTCGTCCGCGGACAGCACGGTCGCGGGAGCGTGTCAGACCAGCGCGGCCGGCCCGGATGATGCAATCGTCACGGCAAACGGCAATTTCGCCGGCGACGGCGTAGCCGGGTGTCCCTCTGTGGCGAACGATGGCGACTCGCCGCTCGTGGCGTTCGTCACGTCGAGCGCCGGGGAAGGGACGGCGATGCACGAGGGTCGCTATATCCTTGTGGCGGTCGGATTCAGCGCACCGCTCGCGGCCTATGTGCTGGACTTGGCCAACCCGGCCGATGCCGACCGTCAGCCGATCAGCATCGGTGCGGCCCGCATTCCCGCTCCGCGCATCGTCTCGTCAACCCCGGGCGCGGGAACTTCGACGGTCAATCTCCAGTGGGACGGGGCGGCTACGCGGGATGACTGCGCCCTGAACCTCGCAGGCACCTGCCCGGGCGGCGGCAGCCGCACGATTCTCGAGGGGTACGCGGCCTACTACCACGAAGCGGATTGCGGCACGCCCCCGACGTCCGGAGCGCTCGCCGGCTGGACCGAGGCGGCCAGGTACCCGGCTTCCGCGAGGACCGCGACGCTGGTCGTACCGTTCCACCCCGCCACCGGCATGTGCACGTACATCGCCATGGGCCTGGTCGCCGGCGGCGCCGCGGGCGGCATGGTCTCCGCGCACACGACGCTGGGCCTGGCGGATACCGATGGCGACGGCGTTGCCGATTCGACGGACAACTGCAAGTTCGTCCCCAATCCGGGCCAGGAGGACGGCGACGGCGACGCGGTGGGCAATGCCTGCGACAACTGCGCCACGATCTCGAACGCGGGCCAGGAGGACGGAGACACCGACACGGTCGGCGATGCGTGCGACAACTGCGCCACGACGCCGAACACCGACCAGGCGAATGCGGACGGTGACAGCAAGGGTGACGTCTGCGACAACTGCCGCACCGTCTCGAACAACGACCAGTCCGACCTGGACGGCGATGGCGTCGGCGATGCGTGTGACAACTGCCGCACCACCTCCAACGCGAACCAGGCCGACGGCGACAGCGACACGGTCGGCGACGCCTGCGACAACTGCCCGACGACCGAGAACGCGAACCAGGCCGACGGCGACAGCGACGGTAAGGGGGATGCGTGCGACAACTGCCCGACCGTGCCGAACGCGACCCAGGCCGACATGGACTTCGATCGCGTCGGCGATGCCTGCGACAACTGCCCGTCGATCCCGAACTCCGACCAGAACCCGGCCGTTTGCGCGCAGCGCGTGGACAACCCGGTGGTCACTTTCACGAGCGCGCTCGGCAAGGGCTCGGGAACAGTGAGCTGGACGACCCCGGTCGAAGTGGACCTGGTCGGGTTCAACGTGGTGATCATCGACTCGAAGGGTGTCAGGACCCAGCAGAACGTGGCCCTGATCCGCTGCGAGGAGTGCATCACCGGCAACGGGCACTCGTACAGCTTCATCATCCCGAAGCACAAGAGCGGCCACAGCATCTTCATCGAGATGCTGAGACAGAACGGGACCGTTCAGGTCTTCGGGCCGGCGGCCAGACAGTAGTCTTCCGGTAACGTATGGACCCCGGTCCCGCGCTACAATCGGGCGGGACCGGGGTTTGTTTTTCGAGGCGCCGCATGACACGCAGATCGGTACTGCCGGCTTGTCTTCTCGTCCTCCTCATCGCGTCACCGGCTCTGGCGCAGTCTTCCATGAAGTCACGGCAGGATTACGTCGTCGGCGACCACCCGGTGGGCGTCATCGCGACCGACTACGATGCCGACGGGTTCCTCGACCTGATCACGGTCAACCAGCAGACGGGGGGGAACGGCGACATCGCCCTGCTGAAAGGGTTCGGCGACGGAAGGATCCGCAAGGTCAGCACCATCGTGTCCGGCTCGCTCCCGTCGGCGCTCGTCTATACGGACGTCAACAACGACGCGAAGCCCGACCTGGTGATCGCCAACCTGCGCAGCCAGGAGATCACCGTCCATCTTGGCAATGGCACGGGCGGGTTCGGCCCCAAGCTGTCCACCCTGATCGTCGGGACCCCGGCCGGGATCGCCGTGGGGGACTACAACGCCGACGGCAAGCCGGACGTGGCCATCCTGAACTCGGCCCAGAACAACGTGCAGATCCTTCTTGGAGACGGGCTCGGGCGCTTCCCCACGAACCGGCAGACGTTCTCCGTCGCCACCTCGTCGAAGCAGATCCTCACGATCGATCTGAATGCCGACGCCAAGCGCGACCTGCTCGTGGTCAGCAACACGACGAACTCGGTCCGCATCCTGCGCGGCGACGGTACGGGCCTGTTCACGCTGAACGCCACCCTGACCACGGGGACCGGGCCGGTCGCCATGATGACGGCCGACTTCAACAACGACACGCGGCCCGACATCGCGGTGGCCAACCAGGCCGGGGACAGCGTCTCGGTCTTCATGCAGGCGACCAACGGCTCGTTCGGCGCCCCGTCGAGCCTGTCGCCGGGATTCGGACCGCGCGGCATCGCGGTGGCCGACATCAACAAGGATGGACCGCTGGACCTGGTCGTCACCCTCGGCAAGGTGTCCCAGGAGGGGCAGGTGGCGCTGATGCTCGGCAACGGCTCCGGCGGGTTCACGCTTCTGAACACCCTGTTCGTGGGGCCGGCTCCGAACTGGGCGGCGACCGGCGATTTCAACCGGGACGGCAACCTCGATCTGGCCACCGCGAACAATACGGGGAACACGGTGTCCCTGGTGACCAGTATCGGAACGGCGACCTTCCTGACCCCGGGCCGCATCCCGCTGCCGTTCGGCTCGTTCCCCGCCGACCTGGTGGTCGGCGATTTCAACAACGACAGCAAGGTGGACGTGATCTCGGCCAACGAGCAGACCAACAACATCAGCGTGGTGAACGGCGACGGCCTGTGCGGCTTCACCTCGGTTACGTCCGCGAACAACACCGGCATCACGCCGATCGCCATCGTGGCCGCCGATTTCAATCATGACAACTGCGCCGACCTCGTCACCATCAACAACGGGGACGGGACGTTTTCCTACATGTCGGGGAACTGCAGCGGGAACTTCGGGGTCACCAGCAACCAGGTCGGCTGTCTCGATCCGATCGGCATCGCGGCCGGGGATGTGAACGGAGACGGCAACCGCGACATGGCCATCATCTGCGAGACGGCCGGGGAGCTGTGCACGCGCCGCGGGACCGGGACATCCCCGATCTTCGGGGCGGTCCTCTGCACGCCGGCGGTGACTCCCACGCCGCAGGGGATCGCGATCGGCGCGTACAACCTGGACGCCGACGAGGACTACGCCCTCACCTCCAGCCCGGTCCCGAGCGGCGACCCGAGCGACATCATCTCCATCGCCAAGTCGGACGGCCTGGGAGGCGTGCTGGACATCCCCGCGACCTTCCCCGTCGGCCTGTCGCCGCGCGGCATCGTCAACGTCGACCTGAACGGCGATGGTTTCCTCGACCTCCTGGTGGCGAACAGCGGCTCCAACAGCGTCAGCGCCCTCCTCGGGGACGGCGGAGGCGTCTTCTCGTTCCCGTCCATCGACAGCCCGGCGGGGCAGGCCCCGACGGCGATCGCCGTGGCCGACTTCAACCTGGACGGCAAGCTCGATGCCGCGACCACCAACACGAATGCCAACAACGTCTCGCTCCTCCTGGGAGACGGCCTCGGGCATTTCACCAAGGCGGGAGACTTCGGCACGCGCGACCTGCCGCTGTCGATCGGGGCGGGGGACTGCAACGGCGACGGCAAGGCAGATCTCTTCGTGGTCGACAACTTCAACGACACCGTGACGGTCCTGGTCAACCAGACGATCCCCGGCGACCCGCTCCTGGCCGTCGACCTCTTCGGCCAGAGCCAGACGGTCTTCTCGTGGGGGATCGTCCCGAACGCGCAGTATGACGTCATTCGCGGGCAGATGCTCCTGGCCACGCAGGGACCCACGACGAACAGCCTCGGGCCGGTCACATGCATCGCCAACGACCTGGTCGACACCGACACGGCCGCGTTCCCGGACACCAGCAACCCCCCTCGCGGCGACGCCTATTTCTACACAGTGCGGGCGATAGTCAATGGCATCCCGGGGGCGTATACCACCTCGTTCCCGGGCAACAAGCCGGGGAACCCGTCCTCGGGTGGCTGCCCTTGATGAAAATGCACGGGGGTTGTGAACGGTTGCCGATCCGCGGCGGTATATAGGCACATGAAAAGCTGCGACACGATTCGAGACCTGTTGCCTCTCTTCTCCGGCGGAGAGCTCGATGCGAGCGAAGTGAGTCAGGTAGAATTGCACCTGGCCCACTGCGATGGCTGCCGTGGTGAAGAGGAAACATTCTCTCTGGTTATTGCAAGTGCAAGGTCGGCAGGCCTCATGGAGGATCAAATCCCCGGCGCCATTCGCAGCCGGATCATCAGCCAGGCCGTGGAAGGGGTTTCCCGACGGCCCTGGTGGCTGCCGCTGCCGGGGCTTTCTCTGGCGGCGCATCCGGGCCTCTTGGCAGGCGCCGCAGCCGTGCTTCTCGCCCTGGTCGCCCTGCCGGTGGCCATGCGGTACGGCTCGGGTCCGGGGCACCGGGCGGAGGTCTCCTCCATTGAAATCAGGGCGGATGGCGGAGTGGTCCGGCTGGCCTGGAGCGATGGAAGTCGTGATGCCTACAAGGTTTACAAGAGCAATGACCCGCGGAACTTCGGACGTGGCGAGGTCCACGTGGTCAGGGGGAATGTCTGGACCGACAGCCAGCCCGGGTCGGGCCCGATCGTATATTACAGAATCGAATAAGCGTGGCGGGGCCAGAAGTTTCTGGTTGACAAGGGGCGTTTTGGGCGTAGATAGTGGTGGCCGGAATCATTCTGCCGCCGCCTATACGCTGGGCAGTTCTACAGATCGGTTCAATTGGAGGAGGCAAAGGACATGAGCAAAACAACTACTTCGCGCCCGATGGTGGCGGTCCTCGTGGCTGCGGCGCTGATTCTCGCAATGGGGGGCGCCGCGGTAGCGTCCAACATGGGCTTCAAGATGAACAAGCCCCTCGTGCAGGCTCCCGTGGGCTCGACGTCCCAGACCGGCAACAACTGGACCTCGATCCCCTACCACAACCCGTACGGGAACATCGGCGGCCTCTGCACCCAGACCGGCATGTTGAGCAGCGGGACCCTCGGCCGAAACGTCATCACCACGAAGAACTACAACACGGTGAATGAAGGGTTCAGGACCTTCACGTGCGGGACGAGCGGCGCGACCGGCCAGGCGCTGCTCCCCGGCAAGATGCTGCAGATTCGCTCGTTCGTGCAGACCAACTCCCCCTCGAGCCTCATCATCGTCGGGTCGCACAACTCGGGCCAGCAGATCGACATCACCGAGGGACAGGACTACTGGCTCAGCGTGCCGTACCATACCACCTGGGTGACCTCCAACGATCTCTGCACGCAGGCCGGCCTGACGTCGACCGGGACGCTCAGGGGCACCGTGACGCGGTTGAACCCCGGACCGCCCGCTGCCTTCCAGACCGGCACGTGCGGATCGACGACCACCGTCTTCAACCTCGTCCTCGGCGAGGGCCTCCAGGTTCGCGAGGCGAATGCCGTCGCGGGGACGCAGGTGAAATCCTTCACCCCGGCGCACTACTAATCGGCACTGAACGGTTCATAGAGCATCGGAGGATTTAAGACATGAAAAAGGCACTTGCAGTTCTGATGGTAATCGGAGCATGCGCTCTCTACGGGTCGCAGGCTTTTGCAGTGTGTACAGGCATCTCGCTCCCTATGTACCACGCCCTCGACTCGTATTTCGCGTGCGACAACAGCAGGCCGGTGACGGCTTTCGCGTATCAGGTCTCGGCTCCGACGACGGTCAACACCGGCCTGGAGGACCTCACGCCCGCCCAGTTTCAGACATCTGGTGCGGTGCGAATCAACGCTGACTGG
>Ga0209382_10002409_pt1 | contig 27305 bp, 31 predicted proteins | sample SoiMetdeltSBSDD5_FD_187599 | JGI IMG/M metagenome (GOLD analysis project Ga0209382, IMG submission 187599) | Bulk soil microbial communities from a Populus tree surrounding site in Tennessee, USA - Soil MetaG P. deltoides SBSDD5 (SPAdes) (version 2) | ecosystem: Environmental > Terrestrial >... | reverse complement strand
ACTGTCCATAGACACTTGTCACATAACAGGAATATTCTTTTAGTCTTAGGAGTGTTTTCAATTCTCTGCATTTCGTCGATACCCTAATCGGCAATAGTCATATCTGTATTATTAGCGTTACCATTTTTAATTTTAATTGTAACCTAATCGTTAGATAATTTGCTTCGTCTCAGAATGCAGCCATCAGGGTTTTTGATTTATATTTCTAGATTTGACCGCTGTCGCGTTAGTTTTCGCTGTTGATGATTACGAGATAATTGTTGAAACTTCTAATCCTTCTTTGATTATCTCATTATTCAGGCATGCCGGCATATCCACCACCTGCGAATGGACTCGGAGCACCTTTGGGCGCGCCTGCAGATATTATGTCGTCTATGCGTAATATCATACATGCTGCTTCCGTTCCTGAATTTATGACCTGATTTTTAACTGAGAGTGGTTCATAAACGTCTCTTGACGATAAGTCCACAATTTTTCCCTTGAAGACATCGACACCAAACCTTGGTTTTGCTGTCGTTTGACTTTTTGTGCGCAATTCAGCTTGTGCGTCTACCACAGACATACCAGCATTTTCTGCCAAAGTTAGTGGAATTGATTCTAACGCATCGGCATATTTCTCAACAGCTAGCTGTTGACGGCTTGCAAGTGAGCTGGACCATTCTCTCAACTTCTTAGAAACTACTACCTCAGGTGAACCTCCCCCGACGACCACGTAAGGATATTCTACAGCATCTTTTATGACCATTAATGCGTCATGGATGGACCTTTCTGCTTCATCTACAACTCTCTGGGAGCCGCCACGTATTAGGATAGAGATTGATTTTGGGTTCTTGCATCCTTCAATGAATACCCACTTGTCATTTTCTACATTTCGTTCTTCAATCAAATCTGCATATCCAACATCACCTTTAGATAGCTCATCTGTGTTAGTAACTAGGTTTGCACCCGTCGCCTTTGCAAGTTTTGCCATGTCACTTTCTTTAATTCTTCTGACTGCAATTATTCCCTCTTTAGCCAAATAGTGCTGCGCAACATCGTCAATTCCTTTCTGACAGAGAACTACGTTTGCTCCAGAAGATACGACACTATCAACCATGGATTTTAGCATTCTCTCTTCTTCGCTCAGAAACTTTTGCATTTGCTCTGGTAAATTAATATTCAATTTGGCGTCAAACTCTGTCTTTTCTATTTCTAATGCAGAATTTATCAACGCAATTTTAGCAGCCTGAATTCTTTTGGGCATTCCTGCATGTACAATCTCCTTATCAATTACAATACCTTGTATCAGCTGGCTGTCCTGAAGGGAGCCACCAGCTTTCTTGTCTACTTTAATATCATCTAAATCAATTTTAAATTTATTTTCGCCCATTTCGTCAGCGACCCTCAGAGCTGCATCAACTACAAGTTTAGATAATAGTTCAGAATTTGTAGTGACCAACTTAGAGGAAATGGTAGTCTTGGCGATTTTATCCAGAAATATCTTATCCTTTGGATTGATTCCAATTGATATGTCTTTAAGAAACTCAATAGCTTTCTTTGAAGCTTGCCTAAATCCTTCTACAACTATCGTAGGATGTACATCTTTGTCGAGAAGCTCTTCAGCATTTTCGATTAGAGAGCCAGCGAACACAACCACAGACTTGGTTCCATCTCCTGCCTCATTATCTACAGACTTGGCAACCTCTACTATCATTTTGGCTACGGGATGTTCAATTTCTATTTCTTTCAAGATGGTGGCGCCGTCATTTGTAATCGTCACATCGCCTGTAGGGTCGACTAGCATCTTGTCCATGCCCCTTGGGCCCAAACTGGAACGGATAACCTGCGCAACTAATTTTGCAGCCGTAATGTTATTCTTTCTTGCGTCTTTTCCTTTTGTTTCAGTAGCACCTTCTTTTAATACAAGTATAGGAACTCGGTCTTGTTGAGGTACAGACATATTCTCTACCTTAATCAATTATGAGTGATTTTGGGATATTAATTTTTCCTAATCTAATCTTGACCTACTGTCCTTAAGAAGTGAGGATTGAATTATTAAATAATATGTTGGTCAAAAAATACCCTGAGTATTGAGCCGTCTGACTGGTTTAACCGGTTTTTCGGAGCAAACTGGCCTTTTAGAAGGAGCAATCCCTTTGAAGGATTTGAGGAAATGAGAAGAGAAATGGAAAGAGAATTTGAAGAAAATTTTAGAGATATTGAGGATAAAGTACCCAAAGATTTGATAAATGAATATGTAACAGAAGATGGAGCTAAAGTGAGAGAGATTGGCCCCTTGGTGTATGGTTCTACAACTACAATAGGAGCTGATGGCAAGCCCATTGTTAGAGAATTTGGAAACATTAGGCCTCGAATGAGAGCAGGTGGCTTCTCAAGACCAAGGATTCTTTCAGAAAGACAGCCATTGTCTGAGGTTTCTACTACTGATAAAGAAGTAAAAGTAGCGATAGAGCTACCAGGCGTTTCTAAGGAACAGATTAAAATAAATGCAAATGATAATCAGGTAGACATTAAAACTGAAGACCCAAAAAGAAAGTACCACGAAGTTATCGATTTACCTACTGAAGTGGATATTGAAAATGTAAAATCTACATTTACCAATGGACTGCTTGAAATAACTTTTAACAAGAAGTCCAAGGATAAGACTAGAGGTAAAACGATAAATATTGACTGAAACATACTAATTTTTTGATTTGTTAATTCAAATTTATATTACGTAATCTCAATGACAATGATTTATTTATTGGTTTTCCCTCAGAAATTTTAGTCTTATAAAGGGCTATTATGTACCTATTACAATAACATATTCGGGTTCGGTGGAAATAGTAAGGCTAGTACTTTAATTGATAGACCTTTCGTGTCTTGGTGCTGGTCGTTTGTGAACCAAATTTGACACAATTTTTAGACCAGTTACAATCTGATGCCCATTCAATTAAACGGTTGGAACCGTTCCTCCATCAATAACATACTCACTTCCATTGATTGACATTGCTCTATCGGAAACGAGAAATGCAACTAGTTCTGCTACCTCTTCTGGGCGACCTGGGCGACCTATAGGAATGCCGCCAAGAGATTTCATTAATTCTTGACGTGCTGTATCCGTGTCGGTTCCCGATTGTTTGGATAAGCGTTCAATAAGTTGTTGTGCAGCAGAAGTTTCAATGAAGCCAGGAGCAATTGAATTGACGCGAATACCCTTAGGTCCGACTTCATTTGATAATCCCTTGCTATAAGTTGTTAGTGCAGCCTTTGCCGCGGCATACGCCAACGTCGCTTGGTAGAGAGGAAACTTTCTCTGAATTGAGGACACATGGACAATGACTCCAGTGCCTCGCTCAATCATATCAGGCAACAATCCTCTATCGAGCCTAACAGCAGACATCAGGTTTATGTTAAGCTCCTTTTGCCACTCTTCATCGCTTAACACACTGAAACCACCGCTTGGTGCAGATGACGCTCCCACAACATTTACAAGAATATCTATGCCACCCAAACGAGAAATTACCTCTTTGACTACTTTTGTGCACCCTTCAGATGTGCTCAAATCAGCCTGAACAAATTCATATTCTCGGTTTTCATCATCCATTGTTTTGTCGCGTGCAGTAGTTACAACTTTGGCTCCGCCTTCAAGAAGGCGACTTACCACAGCCTTACCTATACCAGCAGTCCCACCTGTTACAAGAACACGTTTTCCACTAAACTCATTTGCGATATATGGAAACTTGGAAACCATTAGATATTTGCCAACCCTATCTACAAATATGTCAACACAAGTTATAAAACTATTGTTACCCATGATAGAAACTAGAATCGAAGGTTTGGACTATTATCATTTTCAAATAATAGATGATTCCAGTTTTATATCGAGTATGAAATAGATGCGTTAGGAGGTATGTAATTTGTTAATACAGAACCATGGTGATGTACCATTAGCCAATCATTATTGTAATCACTATTGTTCCTGAAATTCTGTTCTTCGAAGATATTTGTAGCAATTACACCCATTCTAAAGATATTTTCGTCATCTATAACAGTATCAATATTTTCTAAACAAACAACTATGGCTATATTTTCAAATGTTTTTATCTTTGTATTTGTAATAAAAAATTTAATCGTCCTAGTGTTTTCAAATATCCTCGTCCAACTTTCCCGTATAGCGGTCCAACCTGTAAACATCTCCCAACCAGGATGTATACAGATAGTATTATCGCTATGTTTCCAGACCTCTTCCATTTTTTCAATAGATAAGGATTCAAATGCTTCGTAGAATCTACTATTGCTGTTCTCTATCCTTTGTTCTATGCCTTTTTCTTCATTCATTAGTACTAATTATACAACTATAGTTTTAATAATGATATAAAAAACAATAATAATTTACTTAGTATAGCTACATATGATATTGAAATGTGGGGCCATTGGTTTGTGAATCAAATTTGACTCTAAAAAACGGCTCAAAAAAGACTATCATTTTACTAAAAACAGGTAAGCAAATACTTGTGTTAGGCTTCGGTTCCGTTCTAGGAGTTGTTGCCGCACTTGTAATTGTAAATTCACTCGTACCCCTCTAATATTAAACTAATTAATTTGAATACGCTTATCATATATTCTCATATTTATGCTATTTCTATAAATTAATATTTAATTTTTGATAAATACACGTAAATCAATTAAACAGGGTTGTTATAAATCGATGTTTATTATTGTTCTATAATAACTGGACTACTTTCAACGTGAGAACTATTAATTAAATTCGTTGTGTACACGTTGAGATATTTTAAGTAGCCTATATAGGTGTATTTTAATAAATAGGCGGTAACAAATTAATTATCACAATTAACATGCAAAACATGGAAAATATAAACAACTCTCTTACCGCCGTGGCCGCGCAGGGAGGACCTAGTGTATCAGTTGTAGGCGATACTTATCGCATTATTATAGAGGGTAAGCAAACGCGAGGTGCTTATGCTCTTGTTGATATGTTGATTCCGCCAAAAGGAGGACCCGTACCCCATTCGCATGCCACCTTCCAGGAAGCGTTCTACATTATAGATGGAGAGATTAAGGTAATAACGAAGGAAAAAGTATACACTGCTGCAAAAGGCTCATATGTAAATATACCTTTTAACGGACCAGTACATAAATTTACAAATGAAACCGGCAAAACGGCGCACATTCTATGTTATACGACACCCGCTGGTATGGAAAAAATGTTCTTAGAAATAGGAAAGCCAGTAGTCGTCGATACTCTTTTACCTATTCCAGAAATGACGCCGGAAGAACTAAAACGACTTCAAAGTATCGCAGAAAAGTATGGGCAAAAGTTATACCCGCCAGACTATTTTGATTAATAATAAAACTTGTTCGGCAGAAGTGCTCTAGATATATCACTCGGGAATATTTGAACATTATAAGCAATTAGGTAAACAAATAAACAATAATAGAACTGGTGGGTGATTGAATGATGAACAAGAAACAACCAATTGCCCACCAGTTGATGTTTAGGTGAATTCAAGTTTATCCTACTAAATATAAGAAGATGCCTTACCCAAGTTACCTGACATTTAGATACTTGTATTAGAAAAACTGACCTAAAATCGTCGGACTAAGGAAATTTAGTCGTCACGTTCTTAACAAAATCATTCATTAATCGTAGCAACTTTTTGCACACTTCAATGACGTCCGCTTCTTTGTAATCATCAAACATCCATTTGACTGTAGTGTTCGAAATGGTAGACTGTTTATCTACATTTTCTACAATCGATACACTAACATTTTTTTGTAATGGAAGGTCTGTCCTGTGCACTCTAATATTTCTCTTGGTTAGTAATAATTCTGCTATTTTATCTCTTTTTAGTTTCTTAAAGTTATTATTATAACCCTTGATAAATGCCATAGCATTCGGATTATTTCTTTTCCTTGCTACTTTTTCAAATTTGTCTTTATCTAATCTCTTATCTAATGAAATCTTTAATCCGTATTTCACATTGTAATCTTCTAATAAGTAGTCAGGAATACTTCTTGTCGCACACAGAAAGGCACTCAAATTTGGATTAAAATCTTTCCTTTCAGTTGCCTTCTTAATCTTATCTAAGAAGTATTTTGCTTCTCCTATTTTTTCATCTACAACCATTATGAAATGTAGTTCAACATTCTTCTTATATCTTTGACATCGTTATCATAAGTGTGATAGCTTTAATAATTGGACTTTACTTTTTGGGGATGAGATAAATTATGGGATTCTTAAGTAATATAACTTAGAGAAAGTGGTGCTTTAACTTGTTAAATATTATTTCTTTATCTGACATTCCGACTAATGATAATCCCTTTTTGAGTAACTTGTGCTTTACATGTTCGGTTATCTTATCCTTCTCTAATATTATAATCATCTTGGAGTTTTTGTCTACCTACAATAGTAATAGCCAAAAAAGGTTATAACGATTATACCGTACAGACAGATTTAGAAATTCTAATCTACTACGAAAAACTTTTCTATTGCCTGAATAAATAGCATCTCGTATGTTGAGTTTCAAAGTGTCGCTTGCGACTGCGATTTTGACATTCGTACTCACTGGTGGTTTGGATGATATAAAAAAATTTAGATTGGGTGTAAGCGATGGTAGCGAAATAAGCCACTGAGTCATAATTGATGAAATTTTAAAATATTGGTGCGAAACCAGTAAGAGATGAATTTCAAGTTTATAAATTCGCATCTATATTAAAAATACTAATACATATAGATGTGAGCCCATTACTTTGGAAGAAGTAATAATAATGATGAGCAAGTTATAACAGATACAAAATGTTATCTTCTGTAGTTCCTTCAGAAAACGTAAAGTGGGAGGTTAAAGAAGTTCCAACTCCGCAACCTCGTGCTAATCAGGTTCTCATAAAAATTCATGCAAGTGGCATATGTTATACTGATGTCCACATTACAAAGGGTGGACTCGGAGTAAAGTTTCCAAACACCATAGGTCATGAACCTGCTGGAGAAATCGTTGCTTTAGGAGAAGGTGTAACGACAAGAAAAGTTGGCGATAGGGTTGGAGTCCCTTGGTTACAATCAACGTGCGGTAGATGTGAATGGTGTCAGCGTGGTAAATTGTTTTTTTGTCCAAATCTTGTAGCGACTGGGATAAATATTCCTGGCAGTCACGCTGAATATATGATTGCTTATGCTGATGCTACTCAATTGTTACCAGACGGATTGTCATATGACCAGGCTGCACCAATTTTCTGTGCCGGATATACTGTATACAGCGGGTTAAGATTTGCTTATCCAAGGCCCCATGAACGGGTTGCAGTTGTGGGAATTGGAGCTCTGGGTCACCTTGGAATTCAATATTCTAAAGCCGCTGGTTTTGAAACGATTGCTGTCACACATTCAAAAGACAAAGAAGAATTAGCCTACAAGCTTGGAGCCGATAGTGTTGTCCCAGATGGAGATATATTGCTAAAAGAAGGAGGCGCAGATGTGATACTCTCTACTAGTAACTCTTATAAGGCAACAGCAAATTCAATTAAAGCACTCAGACCAGACGGACGTATCATATTAATGGGAGTCTCAACGACAGAACCTCTTGGAATTTCTCCCGAAATCTTATTCAAACGTGGTCACATCATAGGTTCTACGCAAAATGATAGGGAGCACCTCTATGAAGCGCTAGACTACGTTGCAAGAGGTAAGGTAAGAGTAATGACGGAAATATTCCCCTTAGAGGATATTACTAATGCATATGACAAGGTAGCCAATGGAAATGTGCGCTTTAAGGCAGTAATACATCCTAGTAACTAAGGTGCATATCAGAGGAAAATATTCATCTGGCATAGTTGATTTTCAATGCAAAAAGTAGAGAAATATTTAACTTCGCCGTGGTTGACTCTAGCAATCCTGAGCAGCCTTGGTATTATAGCCATGGTTGCAGAGACCATGGTACTACCAGCAATTCCAGATATTATACATGAACTTGATATATCGTATGAGAATTCTTCGTGGATATTAGCTTCAATACTGGTTACGGGAGCAGTTATGACTCCTATTGCGGGTAAGCTGTCCGATATTTATGGTAAGAAGAGAATCCTACTGATAATTTTAGGAGTATATATAATAGGGCTCTTATTGGGTTCGATGGCATTCAATTTTCTTACACTTGTTACTGCTAGGTCGATACAAGGTATAGGAATTTCAATGTTCCCTATAGCTTTCAGTATTCTTAGGGACAAGTTTCCACCGGCTAAGCTTGCAATAGCTCAGGGCATATTTAGTTCTACACTGTCTGGAGGTGCGGTAATAGGTTTGATAATTGGCGGCATCATAGTTAGTAGTTTTGGATGGAGAGCAACTTTCTTGCTCATTGCGCCTATTGCTATAATTCTCTTTTTAGTAATTGCTAGATTTGTGCACGTTGGAAAAGAACAACAATCTGTCTCAAATAAGGCCTCTGAATTTTGTTGTAGGTTTACTCATGTAAGGCGAGATATACTATTAACAGAGAACACGACCGTTCTCAGTGCTAGTAATAACGATATGACACTAGGCAAGAGCAAGACCATAGACATAAAGGGAGCATTAGCTCTCTCGTTCGTGATAGTCTCATTTTTAGTTACCCTTCAATTTTTCGAAAAACCTCTCGCATTCGGTGATATAATACAAATTGTGTTATTTTCAATTGCATCGGTTGTCTCCCTAGTCGTATTTGTAAGAATAGAGCAGAGGACAGATTTCCCATTAATTGATTTCCGGATCTTAAAAGACAAGATTATACTTTATGCAAATATAATTAACATGACTGTTGGACTCACTGCGTTAATGGTAGTGTACCAGACTCTACCAATCTTGATACGTAGCCATCCTCCAGCTGGATTTGGAGGAGATGCATCAAGTATAGCAAATGTTCAACTGCCATATATGGTGGTGTCGTTGATATTCTCGATAGCTTCTGGATTTTTGGTTTCTAGATTTGGGAATCTAAGACCTACCATGGTAGGAACTATAGTTACTACCGTAGGCTACCTTATCCTTTTATTAAATCATTCTGCAGAAACCACAATAGCTGCAACCCTTGCCATTGTTGCCGTTGGATTAGCCTTAATGCAAATTGGTTCGGTGAATGTCGTTTTGACCTCAAGCCCAAAACAGTTCAGTGGCATATCATTGGGGATGAATCTTTTAATATATCTCATAGGCTCCTCAGTGGGGCCTGTGATTGCAGGTACTTACATGCAAGCTCATCAGGTAATTACAAATCCCTCAGATGGGATTTCGACTTCTTATCCATCTCCAGAGTCATACAGTATGATTTTTCTTACCGCAACTATAATTTCATTAGCATCAGTAATCTTTGCAATTCTTCTCATTAGAAGTACACGTACACAGGGTAGAGGTATAAAGGAACGAGAGGTTCCTAGCTAAAAGTAAATGATGATCCTGGAAACCCATGTCAAACTTATTCTGCAATAACTGCCCGGGTTATCAAGACCTTGGGTTGTTAGGTCCTGCCCTTGAGTAGTTGTGATAGTGATTTGCCACCTGGAAGATCAAGGGCTGCATAAACCTTGGGAGCAATTGGATTTGCGTTATCATGAACCATTTCAACAAACGCCGCCAAACCTGATGAAATAATAACACCTGCTTGCTGCATCTGAGCTATTGCGCTTACTCGTAAGGTTTCATTCCATGTACCAGAACCGTCAAGTAGAGCATATGATTCATAACCCTCACTGACAGCTGAGATACTAGGAAAAGCCAGACATACATGAGTAGTTAGTGCCGCAAAGAGAATCTTTCTTCGGCCGGTCTCCTTGATAGCCTGTCTTACCTTCGGATCCTCCCAAGCATTGATGATACTGCGCTCAATGTTTTCTATACCTGGTAACGCTTCTGTCAGCTCTGGTAAAGTGGGACCAAATATATCTGGCGCAGTTGATGTGAGAATGACTGGGACACCTAAGACACGTGCTGCTCGTGCCGACGCAACCACATTATGACGCAGCTCTTCTTGGTCTATGTCCTTAATGGTCAGCAAATGTCCTACTTGGTGGTCAATTAGAACTAGCACCGAATTATCAGGTGTTAAGCGCTGATAAGAATGACTTCTTGTAGTATTCTCTATTGGCTTTCCCATTCTATTAGAGGTCATTTAATAATATAAAGATAAAGATTGATTTAGGTCTTGTGTAAGTCAAGGTATAGTTTTCGTATAAATTTTTTAAAAGTTGTCTTATTTTTATTGTGTAGCTATAAAAATCTGTCAGTCTACCGTTGTTGTAGTAACCAACTGTGATAGATAGTTTTGATTAATTCTTATTCTTTTATCAATCTTCCTCTTTAACCAATTTTGATTAACTGTTATACTACTTATTATGAACGACTCGACTTTATTGACTCCATTATAAGATTCTAATCTTCTTAATAGTAACTTGGTTGTAGAAATGTTTGCACAAAAGAATACTGCGAAAATAACTTCTCTTTGATACCAAGCTGGAATATAAATCAAATAGTCGTCCATTTCACGATATATTTTTAAGTACGCTGGTGTCTAGGTATTTCAAAATGAATTAATACATCGAATTCTATATAGCTTGTTAATCGCATATTTGCAAAACAAATGAATGCTACTACGATTTCAGTTGACTCAAGCCAAGCTTCAGCCGTCTCGCATCCCACAGTGTTACCAGTGGTTCCCTGGACCAGTAATAATCAGTGTTTGATACTTTCCGTACAGTTATTATCAATGGTGACCAGCAAGCACTATATTACCAACAGGTAACTTCCATACTTATATCATAACCAATTGTTAATAGGATTATGAATTTGAAAGAATACATTTGGAGTGTAGGTTAATGCTGTTCAATAGGGATGCTATCTATTAACAATGCCTTTGAACACTGATGTTCTGACGAAAAGGGTAGCCGATAGAATTGCGGTCATTACACTGGGCAGTGCAAGGCGCATCTATTTCGACGAGGAAATGGGCAACGCACTCACTGAGGCGTTGGAGGGATTCGCGGGTGATGCTAACGTTCGCGTTGTGGTCGTGACTGGCGGCGCACCCGGTTATTTTATTCGACATTTTTCTGTCACTGCACTTATCCGAGTCGCAGAGTCCCTCCGCGCTTCCGGTCGCGAGTGGCCCGAGAACGCCACCTACAATGGGGGATTCTTCGACAAAGCCATGGCTTTGTGTGAGAGCATGTCAAAACCAGTGATAGCCGCCATTTCCGGCACATGTCTGGCCGGTGGATTTGAGTTCGCACTCTCCTGCGATCTTCGTATTGCGGAGGATGGTGACTACCTCATCGGATTGCCGGAGGCGAACCTTGGACTCCTTCCAGGCGCCGGCGGTACGCAGAGACTACCACGCATCATCGGAATGCCAGCCGCACTGATGCACATCCTCATGGGTGTTCCTCTCACTCCACGTGAAGCTGAAAGGAAGGGGCTGGTGCACGAAACGGTCAGCGGTAAGGCTCTAGATCGTGCAATGGAGATTGCACGGCACCTGTCGTCACATACGCCGGAATCGGTTGCTTGCATCAAACGACTCGTCCGAAACGCCACCGAGACGCCGCTGGCACAGGGACTCGCACTCGAACGAAATCTCTTCTTGAAATTGTGCGTCACCGAATCAGCACTCGAGCGTATGCGTTCATATGAAGAGGAAAAAATCACCTCGCCTTCGAGGTCTATCGTGATCGAGAAAAGAGCGGTGAATCATGGTTAAGTCAGCATCGCCAATTCGGGTCATCGAGGAAACGTCTGCGTACTGGAGGGTTCTGTTCGAAAATCCACCTTTTAATATCGTAGACGCCACTATTTTCGAAGGCTTACAGCATCTCCTTACTCGAATGGAGGCCAACCCCAACCTACGTGTCGTAGTATTCGAGAGCACAAATCCTGATTTCTACCTTGCCCACTTTGATTTGACCGGCAAGACGGGAAATATCACCACAGCTGTAGGGCCTTCTGGCCTCCCGATCCTGATGGATACGTTCGTCCGTCTAACGAAGTCCCCGGTGGTGAGCATTGCTAAGATCCGAGGTTGCGTCAGGGGCGCGAGCAGCGAATTCGTCCTCGCCTGTGACATGCGCTTTGCGTCACGCGAGAACACACTCCTAGGCCAACCTGAAGTCGGGGTTGGAGTGAATCCCGGTGGTGGTGGCACAGAGCGGCTCCCATTGCTTGTCGGCCGCGGACGCGCACTCGAAATCATTCTCGGAGCGAATGATTTCGATGGCGAAACTGCGGAACGATATGGATACATCAACCGTGCACTTCCGGACGCGGAACTGGATAGGTTCGTTGATGATCTGGCGCGCCGGATCGCCTCGTTCGATCGGCGGCCTATCGCGACCGCAAAGAATCTTATTAACAAAGTCTCGCTGCCATATGCCGATCTGCTCCTCGACGCACTCAATGCCTTTCAGACAGCGTTGACGTGGCCTGAAACACAGCAGCGAATTCAAGTTCTGTTAAAGCGCGGACTCCAACGGGAAAGCGACTTTGAACAGCGGTGGCCCGCACTGCTCGGCACGCTCTTTGAGACATAATCATTGTGTGGCTATGCCCAGTTGTGGTCCCGCACTAGCGACCTATTAAGGACAATAATCCTCGGATCATCTAGCAAACCCGTTACATCCGCGATTTCGATCGGCTAATGGGAAACACGACGAAGACTCAAGGCATCTATTTCTGAATATAATCGGATGTTATAGACCACAAAGTTTTGCAAGACTCTCATGTTCAAAAATCATAAACTTCAGATAAAGTTCCAGTTCCGTAAAGAGCCTTCATATTTTTTCTTGGTTTCTTATCTACAAAAATTATCTCTGGTTCAAACCTTGTACTGAACGAAGCAATCTCTGCCAAGATCCTTTGTACAGCCATACCTTTTTCTGTTGGAGAATATTCGGTATGCGCTGGTCTGCCGGGAATCACCTTTCTTATAACGAGACCATAATCTTCAAGCTGCTTTAGTCTGATCGCTAGCGTCTTGGTGTTTATCCCTTCGATAGAATCTAGAAACTGATTAAACCTATTCTGCTTTAACAATATCATATTTCTCATGATATGGAGAGCGTAGCGTTGACCCATTATCTTTAAACTTCTATCAATTGGACAAACTTTCATTCCCCATCTATCTAGATGATCCTGTAACGGTATGCCATACCCTTCGTTAGGCAATATTACCTACTAATAACCATCATTCCTTATATCGTTAGCTATTTTTAAAAGCAGTACGATAAAACAAGATTCAGACTATACTTAAGATAGATCTGAATTTTAGTATGGTCACTCACGTCATTATTACCTAGCTGTTGTTGCATTCAGGATAAACTGTGCTACATCATTTGGATGAGATACCAGTGAAGCATGGCTGGATGGAAGTGAAATAGTAGTGGCATTCATCTGTTTGGAGAACATACGTTCTACATCAGGAGGAATCATATGATCATTCTCTGATACTTGATACCACACTGGAAGCTGCTTCCAGGCAGGAGGTCCAGATTTTTCAGAAAATATTGATGTATTCAGGGGCTTTTGCACAACTGCCATGATGGCAGCTTCACTTGAATTGACATCTTGAGCAAAGGCTCCAGCAAACATGGTTGGATTTATGTAAGCAAATCCTTCGGGATCAATCATCAATAGATCTTTTGGCAGCTTTGAAGGGTCAACGAAATTACCTAGTGATTGTCCCTGATCAGGAGCAAAGGCAGCAATGTAGACAAGTCCAGTAACGTTAGGATTATTATAAGCAGCATTAGTTATTACTGCTCCACCATATGAATGACCTACAAGGATTGTCGGCCCGCCTATATACTCGATCGCACGTTTTACTGTAGCAACATCATCTGCTAGAGAATGAAGAGGAAGTTGCACTGCAATAACTTTATGACCTGCGTTCTTCAAAACAGGAATTACTTTACTCCATGAAGATCCATCGGCCCAAGCACCATGAACTAGTATAATGTTCATGTTTGTAATGTTTGTTGTTGTACCCTGTACTCCCGGAGTACTCTGTACTCCTTGGGGATGTAGTGATGAGCTAATATTCGGCTGAGCGTTAGCCAAACCAGGATGTGCATGTGAAGCATAACTGGCAATAAACATTGCACCTACACTTAACACTGATAGATAGATAGCCTTTTCTTTGCATGTAGCCATGCTCCAAGTGTATAATTCAACTATATAAGTTCGGAAGTTACAATGTGGTAACATTGTTACCTAATGGTAACTTTCAGATTTAATAATGTGTCTAGATTCTATTACACCAATATGTGTACTATCAAAAATGCAAAAAGGAGAGGATGAAGAATTACAGTTGAGTACTTGATTTTCTCTTGATACATTTAATCATGCTGATACATTTAATCATGCTGAGATTGGAAAAGCATACTCAGGCTCTCATTCACGATCTACAACAGAAGGGAGAGCCGCCGATATTACATTTCAGTAACATAGTTACTAATTGGTTGCTTAACAATTTAAAATAAATTAGTATTAAATTGTGTAAATACTCTAATAATGTCTTTTCGTGGGCACTCCAGAATTTCTTTCATTTAATAGTCCAAATTATGTTAAGGCAGTAATAAATTTTTACTTCCATGAGGACCATGGAGAAGATTATGTTAAGGTTAGAACTGAAACACGTTTCTATGTTCCTAACCAAATAATACTAAAGAACTTTGCTGGATACTGGCGTTTGATTCATATATTTAGTACATTTAGTAGAAGAATGTAGCTAAGAGCAATTAAGTCTAGGATTGAGAATGCTACCAATGATAGGTAATAATTTTTATAAATAATTTCTATTTATCTATTAGCCTTTTGATACTCCATTATAGTAGGTTGTTGTTGAAATTAGATTTGAAATTCTTGTGTGTATTTTTAGAGGGTTGAAGCGTAAAGATAACAGGATTTTCATAAAATGAAGAATCTAATTCGTTCAGATCATACTATCTCACTTAAGTGGCTAGACATTGCTTGTACTCCTTAATGTCGTGGTCAAAGAAATTACTAACTCTCTCTAAAGCTAATAATGACAGTATTATCAGTTATTGTAAAATCCGACTTTCTATCAAACATCTCTTCCAGTATGTATCGATACAGTTCTTTTATTAAAAATGAAAAATTCCTTCCCATGTCATGTTGAATAATAAAATTATGCAAATCGTCATTTGTTTCGTGCTTATAAGGAATAGAAGATATTCGTAACCAGTTTTCCAGGTTGTTTAAGAACGATGGAAGAGTAGATTCTCCTCTTAATAGCAGTACTATGTCTAGTAACTCTTTTTTGGCGGTAGTGACTGCAAATTTCGATAGTTCCTCTTCTGTGAGGTTATCTACAAGCCTACTAAGGGTGGACCTTGGAATATGAAACATTCTGGCTTGAGCAGCATATCTGTGCCAATCCAGATGATCTTTTAGGATCTGATTTACTAGCGTGTTAAGACTTAATTGTTTCTTTTTTGATTCTTCGCGCAGCTGATTTATAGAGCTTGAAGGAATTCTAAAGGTGGCACCCTCTGTAGCTTGCTTTTGAATCTCATCGCTCATTCACAGATCCTCCTGCTGCTCAGCTGTTCAAATAAGTTTGATAATACTATTGACATGAGATTAATGATGTGTACCATCATACAAGTAATTAAGAAATTATGCTGACGGCATAGTGTGTATGGTCGCCATCGCCTGAATTAAATAATTACAATGTAGTCACGTAATTCGATAAATTACACAGTACTCCTGGATTTAATATAAAAGATGTCATTATGATGTGGTATGAGAACAAATGTCACATTCAAAAGCAATGGCATGAAGATTGCAGGTCACATGTATCTCCCTGACAATTATAAAGAGGGCGAAAAACGACCTGCTATCGTGGTAGGCCACCCGTGTGGTGGAGTTAAAGAACAGACTGCCGGTCTCTATGCAAAGAAGCTCTCCGAAAAGGGATTCATCACACTCGCTTTTGATGCAAGTTACCAAGGTGAAAGCGAAGGAGACCCACGATACCTCGAAGATCCGTTTGCGAGAGCAGAAGACGTAAAGTCGGCTGTGACTTTTCTGGAAACCCGGAACGAAGTAGATGAACAGAGGATTGGTGCTTTAGGTATATGTGCCTCTGGTGGTTATGTTCCGTTCGCGGCGGAGACCGATCGACGTATTAAGGCGATAGGAACTGTCAGCGCTGTTGATTTGGGCGATATGGTTAGAAAAGGACTAAGAAACAGCACTGTCCCAAACCTAGAGCACCTGCTTGAGGAATCTAACAATGCTCGGACTGAAGAAGCAAAAGGCCAACCTCCACGTCTAGAACATATCGTGCCGAATACTCCGGAAGAAGTCCCCAAGGATGCACCTACCGGTGTTAGAGAAGCAACTGATTACTACCGGACGGCACGGGCTCAGCATCCGAATTCGCAGAACTGGATTTTAGTAAGAAGCATAGACAGGATTGCAGAATACTCGGCATACGATCATGTGGATATGATTTCACCCCATCCATTGCTCATGATCGCAGGCACCAACGCTGACACTCGATATTTCAGCGAAATGGCGATTGAGAAAGCAAAAGAGCCCAAGGAACTGTTCCTGATCGAAGGTGCAACGCACATCGGATTGTACGATAAGAAAGAGTATGTTGATCCCGCAGTTGAAAAGCTTGATAGCTTCTTTAATCAACATCTGCGGTAGGACAAAATCATATAATCAGAGATAATAACATGCTAATAACTTTTCGTCTTCAACGATAGTAACTAATATTTCACTGCAATACCAATCGTGAAAAGAGACATGCATAAAAACATAATGTCTTTTATCGGAGAACATTTCTATCAAGCATAAATATATCCGTGAGCTAGGATTGTCACGAGAAATGGAATATGAATTAAGTAAATCTCGTATAGAGATGCTTACTGACGGAATATTTGCTATAGTAATGACTCTTTTAGTGCTAGAGATAGCAGTTCCACAGTTAACTCATCCACAAGTCGCTGCTGGTGAACTTCCAAAACGACTGCTAGAGCTATGGCCGGTAATCTATAGTTATGCATTGAGTTTCATAATATTAGGTTTCTTTTGGATTAATCATCACGACCAATTTTATTACATCAAACGAGTGAATCGTGTATTCGTCTGGATCACAATCTTTTATCTAATGTTTATAGCGATTATACCTTTTTCAACAGCTCTGCTTGGAGAATATACAGATCAGCAGATCTCGGTGATAATTTATGGAATCAATATCGCCCTAGCCGGATCTTGGGCTGCAGTACAATGGTCGTATGCAACAAAAGAACATCGTTTAGTTGATGCTGATCTTGATCCGAATTTTATCACAATAATGACTCGAAGAGGCATCACAGGCATTATTATTTATTTGATCGCAGCAGCTCTATCATTTGCTAGTACCACTGTAAGTCTTGTATTGTTTATAGTCATTCCTGTATATTATTTAATCCCGGCTCGAACTGATAGGCCTTGGCTTTGGTTTACCAGAAATAAGTAAGTAACAATATTGTTACTTATGAAAGGATTAGATGTATGAATAAATTACCTATTAAATATAACAATTATAAATCAAACACCCATGGCACGGGTATCCGTCCAATCAACAATGAGCTTTCGCTCGGCAAAAAGCCACTTTCCGTCAACTTTTGCAAAGACATCATAGTAACGAATAGATGCAATAAACAGAGTTCTTTTTCCCTCAGATTCAGACACATGATGTGCAATGCAATACGTTTCTCCATTTGCCCGTTCCCCATCCAGGACTACAGTGCTTTGCCCCATGAAATGAGTTGTAGCTTCGTATTTATTCAGTTCGTCAAATACGGGTGCCAAGTCTTCTCGTCGGTACAATTCCATAGACGGTTTCTCGGATCTAGCATCCATGAATACAACGAAGTGTGTATCCGGAGTAAAAAGGGACATTTGCCCCGTCGCGTCACGTCTATCGGCACAATGTGCATATGCATCTACAAGTTCACGTATTTCCAAGCGATCAGCGGCTTCGGTACCCGAAATTGAAACATGAGTACCCATTATGTACAACTCCTTTTACGTATGAACACCATTACATATTACATGTATATTGTCAACTATTATAGATGACTCTCGCCACAAGAAGACTGCTATTTTAAACGACTTGAAGTTACACAAAATATGATTCAAAAAGGTAGGATCTCAATTCTGCTTTGTTTAAGTATTGCAATCATCACAAGTTTTGCTTCAACTACGTATTTTGGTGTTTCCAATAGCTTTGTTCACTAAACGACTGGGATCCGCATGAAAAATCAGACTATTCCCTCCGGTTTGATTACTTTCTAATAACAAGAAAAGAGATCATATGGTAAATTTTGATCCAATTGTAATTATAATAACTTACTGTAGTTGGTAACATATTATACAACCCATCTGCTATGTGGTACCATGATATGAATCCTGGGTTACGTATACTCGACAATTAATGTAAGGAGTATCGCGGACCAAAACATACAAGGGTAATTCTAAAGAAAAAACCAGAAAAAATCATGCGTCTTTCGATTCATCCTGCTTTCTATTTTCTTGCATATTTACCATGAATGAGATAACTAGGTTCGAAATTTAAATAAGGACTAACCCCGAATCTATCAATTTTGTGCGGACTTTCCAGATCCGTATGAACTAATTGTCGATTTGATGTTTTTGTATCACCACGTTATAACCCTCCTATTTCTGCTACTTATGCTTAATTCATTCCCAATTTATTCATCAATAATTTTTTTGTCAATATGACCTACTCATCCACGATCTATAGTGGAAGGCGTAGACATTAACTACTTAATGAGTTCGTTCTTGGCAATTCATTACTACTGCATTTATTAATTCTAAATTTGCCTAATATCTTTATGGGAAGATTTGATGGAAAAGTTGCTGTCATAACTGGTGGAAGCAGCGGTATAGGTCTAGCCACGGCACAACGATTTGTTGGTGAGGGTGCACATGTTTTCATTACAGGTCGTCGTCAGAAGGAGCTTGATCAGGCAGTCACCCAGATTGGTAAAAGCGTTACCGCTGTTCAAGGTGATGTGTCAAAGCTTGATGATCTTGATAGGTTGTATGATAATGTCAAGGAAGAAAAAGGTAAGATAGATGTCCTGTTCGCTAATGCCGGCATAATGGATTTATTTACACTGGAATCGGTTTCTGAAACCTACTTTGATAAAACATTTGGTGTAAATGTCAAAGGTATGTTCTTCACAGTTCAGAAATCACTTCCCTTGTTTAATGAAGGTGGTTCAATAGTTCTGACAGGATCTGTCGCCGGATCTAAGGGTGTGGAAGGGTTGAGTGTTTATGGCGCAACAAAAGCTGCCGTGCGGTCACTGGCTCGTTCATTTACTGCGGAGCTTAAAAACCACAAGATTCGAGTGAATATCGTGAGTCCGGGACGAATTGATACACCTGCCGGCAGTGCGGCAATTAGTGGGTTGCAAGTGGGTGAAGAACAGGTCAAAGTGGGAGTTGTGGGCTCAATCCCTCTGGGTCGGATTGGAACTCCCGATGAGGTAGCAAAAGCTGTTTTGTTTTTAGCATCTGATGATAGCAGTTTTATCACAGGTATCGAATTGTTTGTTGATGGAGGTAGGACACAAGTCTAGCGACGTTATTGAGATTAATCAAAACACGCCTGAACAATCTTTATCTCCCGGAAAAGTTTTAGTCGCTATAAAAGCTGCGGGCGTAAATCCAGTAGATTTGAAAATTGCTTCCGTACACCAAAAACACCCGTTAGCAAGTGTCGCGATTTCAGTCTTGTTATTATTATTATTCATGTATTCTCTCTGGTAACTCTTTTCCCTTTGGGACAAAACGTATAGATAACGAATTGACGCATTCTCGCGTATTCTTATCTGTCAAATGTTCTCCCAGAAATTCGTGTCCTAAATGTGCATTACAATTTGAACATTCTATTTCTGTTCTTATTCCATCAGGATCAGGTACGCGCTTTACAGCATTTGGAAAATACTCGTCAAAGCTTGGCCATCCACATCCGGAATCAAACTTGCTTTTTGATGAAAAGAGTGGCGTATTACACCTTCGACAGATAAAGGTCCCATCTTCGTAAAAATTGTCGTACTCACCTGTGAAAGGTGGTTCCGTTACTTTATCTACAATGATGCTTTCTTCGTCTGGAGTTAGTTTATTGTAATTCAAACTATATCTTCCTTAACATATTTTAGACGTTCTATTATCGTGTAATATGTTCTTATTTAATCCTTATGATAGGAATAAACTGATTAATAAAAAATATTTTAAGAAAGGAGAGAAGCCATTTAAGCAATATCTCGACAAAGCAGATGTTGTTCCTCTTCCAAGGGACGAAGATGACTATGACGAATATTTAGACTCGATTGAAAAAACCAGACTAGTCATTGGTCCCAACTAAAGTTGTTTTCTTTTACTTACATTGAATGAAGATCTAGGAAGAGAAATTCTAATATTTTTCCGACAAGATATTGAATCATATCTCTCGCCAAGAATAGTAGTTAGTTATTAGTAGAACCCTTACCCATATCGGGACCAAGCAGATATGAATCCGCCTAAGAATTGCAATTTTCTGCTGGTGCTAATTTATTCATCAATGATTTTTTTGTCAATGTGACCTACTTATCCACGATCTGTAGTGGAAGGTGTGGACATTATCTACTTAATCTGTTCGTTCGTGGCAAGTCATTACTGCTGCATTTATTAATTCTAAACTAGATTAATATCATCATGGGAAGACTTGAAGGAAAAGTTGCAGTGGTCACAGGAGGAAACAGCGGCATAGGCCTAGCAACGGCACAACTTTTTGTTACAGAGGGTGCCTATGTTTTTATCACCGGTCGCCGTCAAAGTGAACTTGATGCAGCAGTCAAGCAGATTGGCAAAAACAACGTCACCGGTGTTCAGGGGGACGTCTCAAATCTAGCAGATCTTGATAGGTTATATGACGCGGTCAAGCAGCAGAAAGGCCGAATCGATGTCCTCTTTGCCAACGCCGGCATCATCGAACTCTCACCTATAGGATCAATTACTGAATCCCATTATGATAAAATATTCAACGTCAATGTTAAAGGGCTTTTGTTCACGGTACAAAAAGCACTTACGCTGTTTCAGGATGGTGGTTCTATCGTTTTAACTGGTTCGATCGCAGGATCCAAAGGTTATGAAGGGTCGAGTGTTTACAGCGGAACCAAAGCTGCCATACGTTCGTTCGCACGCACCTGGACAGTTGAGCTAAAACATCGCAAGATACGAGTCAACGCCATTAGTCCTGGTCCAATAGACACACCAATGACCAGCAGTATGGTAAAGAGCGAGGAACTGGGCGAGCAATTAAAGACAAACCTAGTGAACGCTGTGCCGCTAGGGAGGATGGGCAATCCTGACGAAGTCGCAAAAGCCATCTTGTTCCTTGTTTCTGATGATAGTAGTTTTGTTACAGGTATAGAACTGTTCGTAGATGGTGGTATGGCACAAATCTAAGTAGTTCGTTATGTATTATATAAAAAATGCGTCGAATCAGGTTATAAACAACCTGCAACAACGAAGAACTAGGTATAATAATAGAGTTACAAAGTAAGGGTATAAAACAGAAATAATAATACTTGCTATTTAATAGCAAGTGCCGTGCTCGAAAATGTATGTATTCTACTAAATTTTGATTTGAAATTGTATGACATATTGTGGCATGGAATTTGATTCAGACCCATAATTGCATTATGGCAATTATTTGATTTAAAACCTAAATCACATGTAGGAGAGGGAGACGACAATTAAACTATTTATCTTACAAAAGGTGAAGTTCCATTATGATACGTACGGCAGGTTTTCAATCAGAGATTCTAAGGGAATTGACTGAAAATATTGATAAATTTATTGAAGACATGGCAAAGCAGCACGGCAGCACCTTCAGACTTATTGATATTAAATTTGCCGCCGCTGCCAAACCTTTCGAGTCTACTGGTGATCACGCTGATGTCAATTATTCAGCTCTAATTGTTTATGAGGTTTAACCATTTGTAAAATTACCACTTAGATATTGTAATCAAAGTTTAAGAATAAGTTAACGACTGGCGGGGACGTATAATGCAAATGGAGGCCGTCCCCCACTAGTAAAGTTCTACACTTACTAAACTACTGACAACAAATTATAAAATAACTTACCTCAAAACCACTAGGATAGTCGGCAAAGAAATTTAGATATTCTTAGCGTTACCTTCTAAGTATACAGATATTTTTACAATAACGTTCTAAGAAATATGAATATTTTTATACCAACTATAAGTAAAGAAGTTAGTAATCAACAACTGATGGGAGGAATTTATAGTTTGAATGAACAAGAAACAACCAATTTCCCACCAGTTGTTTGAGTTTGCATTGTAGTTAGGTGTACTACATACTATAAAAGGGCTTACGTAGAATGTTGTAAGAACATATGAATTAGTAACGTTATTCTCTATGAAACTCTGATTGTTTTACAAAATAATCATCAAATTTCTGCATGGTAGAAAATTTTATATCTAGTAGTTGGCAAAATAATAAAATGAACTGTCCTAAATGTGATCATGAGAATTCTACTGAAGACTCAGTTAAACAGGTAGCAGAATGTCCTTGTGGTTGTCATAATGAAACTCATTTATTCTAATATTTATGGTCTTGCTGTGTTACGAAGATAAAGATTAACAGATTCACCACGTAGACAGAAATCTTAAAAAATGAATTTTTAATATGACGCATATTGTATCAATAATTACTACTTCTATATCCGCTCTTTTTAATAACAAGTATGCAGTTTCAAACGTTAATGCGTAATATTATAGAGATATTTAGAATGAAATCAAATCAGGACATCATGATCGTATTGTTCCTAAGCATTGCATTCACTGCCAGTGTGGTATTAACAACTAATCTTGTATGGGCTGGCCCAGAGAATAAGACATTAATCCAACCACAGGCATCACAAGTTATGTCATCAAACGGTACAAATATTATATTGGTACATGGCGGATGGGCTGATGGCTCTTCATGGGGTAAGGTGATTACTATACTAAAGAACTCAGGACATAGGGTAGTCGCAGTTAATATGCCCCTTCATAATCTTGCAGACGATGTCGCAACGGTAAAACGTGCCATTGAACTAGTTGGAAAACCAGTACTTCTGGTAGGACACTCCTATGGTGGGGAAGTAATCACGAACGCAGGTTATAATAATCCAAATGTCACAGGACTTGTTTACATTGCTGCATTTGCTCCTGATGAGGGTCAGTCACTGTCAACTTTTGTCACTCCCAAAGACTTTCCAGAAGGTTTTTTGATTTTGGATAGCTCAGGACTTGCCTACATTAATCCAACAATGTTCCATGATCGGTTTGCCCAAGATGTCGATCCTACTGAAGCTTACATTATGGCTGTAGCACAGAAGCCTTTTAATGCATCAACTTTTGCTGAAAAATCTGGTCCACCGGCTTGGAAACAATTACCAACATGGTATCAGATCTCTTCAAGTGACCATATGATTCCCCCAGAAGCTCAACAGAAATTCGCCAAACAAATGAATGCTACTACAATCTCAATCAATGCTAGTCATGCATCTTATGTATCACACCCAGATGAGATCGCAAAATTAATTCTTGACGCAGCCAAAGGGAAAACAACACAGTAGCGCCGTGCCGAATTTGTTCACCCTTTAAACGGCGACATCTATTCCTATACTTTTTTTCTTTTAATGAAATCACTAAACTCTAATACATTTTAAGGTCAAGACTTGGTCATACATTTTTCTATATAGTAAATGCAAATAGGAATATTGAAATAAAGCTGCAATCAATGTTATTTTAAAAGTTTTAGAAGCTTATGATGCGGGTGATCCAAGTGCAATTCTAAAATGGTATTCGCTGACAGTAACAGAAATCCTAAGTCGGCTTACTTTTAAATTTTGATTAACATGGTTAATTGAGATTTTATTACAACATATTGACTAGTAGAATGTAATGACTACTACAACTAGTAAATTGAATAATTTGACTGAAACACTTAGATCAAATCTCAACAATCCGGTCAGTTCCTCTGAATTCGAATTATACAATGCCTTAGAAAATGTGCTAAGCGGTGTCGGACTGTCAGCGGCTGACAGTGGCGGAAAGATCACGTTTTATGGTAAGGATCCGATCGTTCCAAGCCGATTCAGATTCGGATCAATGGCAGCAATCAGTTTGGCTGCCAAAGCTACAGCAGCAGCCAGCATCTGGAAATTCAGAAGTGGGGAAGGACAAGATATTCACGTCGATGTACGTAAGGCGCTGCGGCGGTTTGCAGCATTCTTTGACCTTAAGTGGGAGCTCATTAATGGTCGACCCCCTTCATTTGCCTCCGATCCGGAAAATCCTTTCATTCATTATCCACCTATGACTTTGTGGCATAAGACACGCGACGGACGATGGGTAATGCCTGCCAATATCTATCCTAAACTGCGAGCTCGTGCAACAACCTTCCTCAGATGTGACGATAGCGTCAGTGCCGTTCAAAATGCAATGTTGCAGTGGCGCGCCGATGAACTTGAAACAGCCGCCGCGGAAGTAGGTCTACCATTTGCGATGCTTCGCACCACTGAAGAATTTATGAAAGAACGTCAGTATACAGAGGTGCTCTCAAGAGAGCCTCTGATTAGGCTGGAGAAGATAGGCGAGAGCGACCCGGTACCATTCAAGTCTGGAGGTAAGACTCCTCTGGATGGGGTGCGAGCACTAGGGATGGGCCATGTCATCGCCGGATCAGGTATTGGTAGAGATCTGGCACTTTTCGGAGCAGATGTCCTAAACATCTGGCAGCCACTCGACTGGGAATTAGAAGCATTCTACTGGACGTCTCATGTAGGTATGAGGTCAAGCATCCTTGATTTACACGAAAAGGCAGATTTAGAAAAAATGAATCAATTGTTGAATGATGCTGACATATTCTTTTCGAATCGACGCCCCGGATACCAAGAGCGTTTTGGACTAACGGCAGATGAGTTAAGTTCAAAGTATCCAGGCCTAATCCACGCAAAGGTAGTACTATTCGGTGAGACCGGTCCATGGTCGAATCGGACCGGATTTGATGAGGTTGCGGGAGCGGTTAGTGGGGTATTCGCATTAGAAGGTACGCCACAGAACCCACGACTGACCTCAATCCGCATCGTATGTGACTACATCGTGGGTTGGTTTACCTCGGTTGGTATCATGTCAGCGCTTCGCAGACGTGCAGTTGAGGGCGGAAGCTACCGCGTAGTCGTATCTCTCGGAGGAGTTACACTGTGGTTGCTTTCACTCGGCATCTTTGACAAAAAATATGCGCATGCAACGGCTGGCTCGTCGGAAGAGCACACGTATGTTCCCCCGGACCTATTTACAGCTGAGACACCGTTAGGTCTGTATCAAGGGATTAGCGAACAAGTCGTAATGTCTCGCACACCAGGCTCATTTCGAACGGTACTCGTTCCACGTGGTTCTTCGAAACTAGAATGGCTATAAAGGTATGAAGATGATACTAATTAATTAATTGGAGTAACGCAACGCACGAATCAACGGTAATTCTGTCAAACGCTAAAGCACATAATTAAGATTCAAAACTGCATTATCCACTCTTTCAGGCTATTGCATTCCAGAGGAACGGTAAAGTTTGTAATAGGACAACTATCCAAATTCTTTCAAAACAGTACTATTGATGCTAAATAAGTACATTTGTGATCTCCACTTAAAATCAATTCCATACGGAGCTTAACCTTTGCTGTCGGGTTTCGTACGCATACTAAGGAGTTTTAGCAACACTTCGTTTTCTTCCTTTGCGAGTTGCTGAACTGAGCGGTTGCTGACTTCTTCTAAAACTCCATCGACGATCTTTTGCTTGAGCTCAGGTGTTATCTTAGGATTCCCAAGAGCATCCATGACCGGTGACAAACCGACAAAAACGCCTTCAAGGAAATGCTTAATCCCACCTGCACCACCAGCAAGATGAAATTGCAGATTGGGCCCCATGATTCCCCAACGAAGTCCTGGCCCCCAGCTCACGGCATCGTCCACATCAGCCACACCCAGTACATCTTGCTCAATTAGATACAAGACTTCTTTATAGAGAGCCGCTTGGAGTCGGTTTGCAACGTGTCCTGGAATCTCCTTCCGCAGACGGATTGGCTTCTTGCCGATCGAGGCATAAAACGCCATCGCCTGCTCGATTGCATCCGGCGATGTCTTGGTCCCGCCGACTACTTCTACCAGTGGAATGATGTGCGGTGGATTGAAAGGATGTCCAATTAGGACGCGCTCAGGATGCTTGCATTTCGATTGCATGACGCTCGGTGTTATTCCCGACGAACTAGATGCAATAAGAGAGTCAGCCGGAGTGGCCTCGTCCATATCGGTGAACAACTTTATCTTAAAATCCGGACGCTCGGGACCGTTCTCCTGGACTAAGTCGGCTTTTGAGAGCGCCTCCTTCATATTAGTAGTGAAGGTCAGCCTGTCGCGTGCAGCGCCAGTTGAAAGGCCAATTATGTTGAGTTGCTCCCACGCTTCGTCGACATACTTGCGCAAGTTAGCTTCCGCATTTGGGTTGGGATTGGTCGCGATGACATCGAACCCGCGTGCGAGATATTGAGCCGCCCAGCTGGACCCGATGACTCCAGTGCCAACGACGGCGACCCGACTTATTGGTTTGTTATATGACATAGTCAATTCTCCCTTGCAGTTACTTCTGCATAGGCAATGCCGGTTAAGTTTCCTTGGGCGACCAGCAGTGGCTTCTTCTCCGATCCGTCCAGTTTCGCGGAGTAAACGGAGCCTGCTAAGTCAGTGAGGAACATCCGATTTCCCTTGAAATCGATAGCGATCCCGATTCCCTCCATTAAGTGCGTGAGCAAAATCTCAGGAGTCGGCCGCTTCTTAAAGTCCGCGTCCATTGACACACGATTCACGGTGTTACCGCGTGGAGCATCTCCACGGTCGGTCCAATAGATAAGCCGATCCTTGACATCTAGTTCGAGGTCAATCGGCTCGGGTAGTCCTTCAAACAGAATTTCGATATCTGTGCGGTTGGCCGCTGTCTCGCCTTTTGGGATTTCGACATTCGTGCGAAAGAGACGGCCCAGTCCTGCGTCGTCCGGACCTTTTTGTGTCCAATAGATCTGTCCGCTGTCGGGATCAACCGCAACTCCAACACACCATTTGGTCTGATCATGGCCGGGCCGCTTGTCACCCTGGCTCGGGTCTACGAGGGTTTCAATCTGCGAACCATCGAGATTCGA
>Ga0209382_10002407_pt1 | contig 27324 bp, 20 predicted proteins | sample SoiMetdeltSBSDD5_FD_187599 | JGI IMG/M metagenome (GOLD analysis project Ga0209382, IMG submission 187599) | Bulk soil microbial communities from a Populus tree surrounding site in Tennessee, USA - Soil MetaG P. deltoides SBSDD5 (SPAdes) (version 2) | ecosystem: Environmental > Terrestrial >... | reverse complement strand
TTCGAGTCGACGCAACCTTCAGACCCGCGGCCTCGCCAGGCGATCGCTCAGGCTCGGGCATGGGTGCGCGGCGAAATCACGATGACGCAAGCCCGAATTGCTGCCGGTCACGCCATGGCAGCCGCCAGAGAGTTGCGCGGAGCTGCAAGAGAGGCGGCCTATGCCGCCGGACAGGCTGCGGCCGTGGCGCATGTTGCGGCCCATGAGTTAGGCGCAGCCACCTATGCCATAAAGGCTGCCCGGGCAGCCGTCGTTGAGAGTGAACGGGACAAGGCAGGTCGCTGGGAGTGTCAATGGCAACGTGAGCAGTTGCCAGAGGCGATTCGCGATCTTGTTCTGGACGATCAGCGGTTGCGAAACAAAATCTGCTGGTTCGTATTCGATTGCTGACCGGGCAACCCAGTATGCTGCCTCCGTCCATCGTCCTCCGTCGAACAACTTCAAACTGTCGCATGCGCATACGCGACCGTCAACAAATACAACAGCCGCTCTTTGATGTTCGTCCACTCCTCTGTGTGCAAAATCGCTCGCTTGTCGCGCGGGCGAGGCAGGTTCACTTCGATAATTTCCCCAATCGTCGCTTCCGGGCCATTCGTCATCACCACAATCCGGTCGCTCAGGTAGATGGCCTCGTCAATGTCATGTGTGACCATCAGCACGGTCTCGGTCTGGTTATCGCCCGTCCACATCTTTAACAACTCTTCCTGAAGTGACCGGCGGGTCAACGCGTCGAGCGCGCCAAAAGGCTCATCCAACAGCATGACTTTAGGATGCGTGGCAAACGCCCGAGCAATCGCAACCCGCTGTTTCATCCCGCCCGAAATTTGGCTGGGCCGCTTGTCCCGATGACCGGCCAAGCCGACCTTCTGCAAAAAGTCATCGGTCAGCGCTTGCTTTTCATGGCGCGGCTTGTTTTGGTACACCGCGTCCACGGCCTCGAAGACGTTATCGCGCACCGACAGCCAGGGCAGCAAGCTATAGTTTTGAAAGACGACCCCGCGATCGGGTCCCGGCCCTTTGATCGGTTCGCAGTTTAAAATGACAGCGCCACTCGTCTGCTCCAATAGGCCGGCGACGATATTGAGCAACGTGCTCTTGCCACAACCGGAATGTCCAATGAGTGCAATGAATTCGCCGTGTCTAACGTCGAGGTTGATGTCACGTAAAGCGACCATTCGTCCGGCAGGCGTATCAAAGGCTTTACTGACATCCCGAATAGATAAATAGGCGTTTTCATCGCTCATCAGCGTCGCCGATGGTTCCGGCGCGAGTGCAAGCATGTTCATGATGAACCTCCTTAGAGGGCCTTCCGTTTTAATTTACGGAATACGCAATACGGAATAGATTGATCAAGCGCGTATTCCGTATTGCGTATTCCGTAAAGAAGCTCTCTCATCTCTTAAGCGGTAAAACTCACACGACGGATCAACGCTTCCAGGCAACGATCGAGCATCAGCCCGATGACGCCGATGATTAAGATCGCGCTGATGACGCGCTCGAGTGACAGCGCATTCCACGAGTCCCACACAAAAAATCCGATCCCGGTGCCACCCGCCAACATTTCCCCCGCGACAATCACCATCCAGGCAATCCCGAATGAAAGGCGCAGGCCGGTGAGCAGGTGCGGCAAGGAGTAGGGCAGCAGCACCTTCGTTAAATATTTCCAGGCCGAGAAGTGAAAGACCCAGGCCACATCATGATAGTCTTTGGGCAAGGAGGCGACACCAAACACCGTGTTGATCAAAGTCGGCCACAAGGAGGTGATGACGATGGCAAAGACCACCGCGTGCGCCGCGCTGTGGTAAACCGCAAGGCCAATCGGGTACCAAGCCAATGGGGACACAGGCCGGAGAACCTGCACGACCGGATTGAGCATGTTCCTGATCTTGGCGTTGACGCCCATGAGGATGCCAATGGGGATGGCGATCGCTGAACCAATCAGCCAACCCGAGAAGACTCGGCCGAGCGAAAACAAAACTTGAATTCCAATCCCTTTGTCATTCGGGCCGTTGTCATAGAAGGGATTGCTGATCATTCCCCACAGGACAGGCAAGGTCTTGGCCGGGCCGGGCAAGTCCGGGCTGATTAGGGCCGCCACTTGCCAGATAGCAAGCAGCGCCATGAAGCCGGCGATCGGCCACACGGCGTTGCGGAGGTTGGTTCGCAACCGCTGGACAAGCGGGTTGGTCGCAGCGGGCAACGCCAGCGTGCTCGCCGGCAGTGTTGTTTGTCGGGCTGTAATCATGGGTATCTCTCCTTGTGTATCAGGCGCTTCGCGTGTCATGGGGTGCATAGATGTCCCGGAACTTCAACTTATCTATGCGCCCCGTGACAGTCACCTTTTGGATAGCCTAAGCCGCCGCCAGAGCCGGATGGGCCGGATCGAACGTCGCGTCGTCTAATTTCACCGTGAATTTTTGCATATCGTCGTCGGGCACGGCGATCTTGAGTTCGCCCGCCGCTTCCTGGTAGAGGTCTTGCATAATCAACTTATCGGCGATGGCCTGATAATCCGGAGCTTCGGTCAGGTAACCAAAGCGCACGTATTGGTTCATAAACCAGATCGCATGCGCTTTACGCGGGAAGTTCACTGCGCCACCTTTATGATAGAGCATGTAATCATCAGTGAAGGTCTTCTCGCCCAACCCACCCCCGAGGTCGTATTTGCCAACCAGGCGGTCTTTGAGCACATCGGTTGGCGCATTGACGTAAGCCTGGCCGCTAATGATCTCTGCGGCTTCCGCTCGATTCTCGATTTGGTCGAGCCAGATTGAAGCCTCCAAAATAGCGCGCATGACTTTCTTTAAATCCTCGCGGCGCTTTTCGGCGAACTCCTGGTTGACGACCAGTGCCTTCTCGGGGTGATCCTTCCAGATGTCCTGAGTCGCAATGTGGGTGTAGCCAATATCATCCCGGACGGCGACTCCAGGCCATGGTTCACCGACGCAGTACCCATCCATCGTGTTCACCTTCATGTTGGCGACCATTTGGGGCGGCGGGATGGTGACGATCTTGACCGTGTTTTGGTCAACGCCACTGGCCGCCAGCCAATAGCGCAGCCACATATCGTGGGTGCCGCCGGGGAACGTCATCGCAAAGGTCGGCTCTTTCTTAGCGCGCAGCGCCTCGACGGCGGCGGGGACGCCTTTGATATCGGCGTAGCCGGCATACGTCGCCAATTCCTTGGCGAGCGTGATCGCCTGCCCATTCGCGTTGAGCACCATCGCGATCTTCAACTCTTTGCCCGCGGTGCCGCCGACCCCGGTGTACACGGAGAACGGCATGCCGAACAGACAATGCGAAGCCTGCAATTCGCCCGTGAGGAGTTTATCGCGCACATTGGCCCAGGACGCCTCCTTGGTCACTTCGACGTTGAGGCCATATTGCTTGTAGAGGCCCAGCTTGTCCGCCATGACTACGGAGGCGCAATCGGTCAGCGGGATGAAGCCGATGCGGATGAGATCCCCCGTCCCGGCGACGGCGGTAGCGCTGGACGACGTTGCTGTGGTCCCCGCGCCGCAGCTCGCCGCCAAAGGCATCGCCGCCGCGGCTAAAGACAGTTTTAGAAATTCTCTGCGTTTCATGGTCTTAGCTTCTTCCTCTCTCTTATAATCACGCCTCACGAGTCACGCTTTACGTGATCCGTGACTCGTGAGGCGTGATTTAAAAAAAGACACCTCGGACTTCTATTCAAGTCTGAGGCGTCATGGCCCTCGCTTATTTAGTTGCTGAACTTAATCACGGCACCCAGATAGCAAGCGTATGATCTATGTGACATTCTAGGCGAATGTAGTTTCATCTCCAATACCCGCCCAGGCCATTTTATACAATGGGACAATTGAGTGAGAAGAAAGCAAGATGTCTTTAAAAACCAAGAGGCCGTTTGGGCCATTGATGACTGTCTGGGGTCTTGAATATCAAAGAACAATTACCCTCTCAGACCATTTTATTTATCTTCATTACTGGTTATTAGTCACAAATGCTCTAGGCCCGCGCCGAAGGTCGCGCGCGGGAGCGGCAGAGAGGTGACTAATCACCAGAACTTAACTGTTGCCAAAAAGCACACATTTCGATAGAGTCGGCAGATGAAATACGTTGAGTGGAATGCCGGCAAGACTGAGCGACTCAAGCACGAACGCGGCATTTCCTTTGAAGAAGTGGTTTTCCACATTGAGCAGGGGGATGGGCTGGATATTCTCGAACATCCGAATCCAGCCAAGTACAAGCACCAACGCATTTTCGTTCTAAATATTGAAGACTATGTTTATCTTGTTCCTTTTGTTGAATCAGACACTCAAGTTTTTCTCAAAACAATTATTCCCAGCCGTAAAGCTACCCGGCACTATCTGGAAGTAGGCGACGATGAACAAGACGAAACTGGATAAAGACGAAGCGGCTCTACTCAAGTCTTATGAAGCGGATGAATGGCGCTCGGCGCAAAAGTCTAAAACCGAAGTGGCCCGGTATCGCAAGTATGCCCAGGCTACATTTCGGAAAGACAAGCGGGTCAACATCCGCATTTCGGAAAAAGACTTAGTGGGGATTCAGAAACGCGCCATTGAAGAAGGGATCCCTTATCAAACTTTGATGTCAAGCATCCTGCATAAGTATTTAGCAGGCACATTGGTTGAAAGACGTAGTTAAATCACAGATACGCAGCGGATCAACGGATAGCCTGCGTTGAATCCGTTGATCCGCTGCGTATCCGTTGACGCAGTATCAAATCATTTTCCCGACTTCTATATCACAAAGTTACTCATAGGCGCTCAAATTCCTTCGTCATTCGTCCTTCGTCGTTCGTCATTTGCCTCCTGCCTCCGTCCACCGTCATCCGTCTTCCGTCCTTATAATCAAGCAACTTCAACCTCTGACTTTGGACTTAGAACTTCGGACTGAAGGACTCTCCACGAGAACCGCCAGCCCTCTTGAACGCCGGTCAGTGCCCGGAGCACAATCAACGCGATAAATGCCAGCAGCGCCAGCACGCCAAAGCCAAAGCCGAACGAACCGCCCCACTGCTTAAGTGACCCGAGCAAAATCGGCAGGAAGAATCCGCCCAGCCCACCGACCGCGCCGATCACGCCTGTCGCGATGCCGATCTGTTGGCGAAAGCGCTGCGGCACCAACTGGAACACTGCGCCGTTGCCCAAGCCCAAACAAGCCATGATGGCGAGGAGTAAAAACACCATGAAGCCGAGAATGGGCGACGACGCGCTCAAGCCATAGATCACGCCGATCCCAAATAACAACACGGAAAGCAACCGCACGCCGCCGAGCCGGTCGGCGAGATAGCCGCCCAAGGGACGCACCAGGCTGCCGACGAAGGCAAACATCGCCGTGAGGTAGCCCGCCGTCACTGGGCTAACTCCATATTGGTCACGCAAGAAGAGCGGCAGGAAACTGCTGAGGCCCACATAGCCGCCGAAGGTGATGCTGTAAAACAGACAAAACCACCACATATCCGAATGTTTCAACGCGTTCAAGTAATGGCTGGCCGGATGCGCTTGAACGCTGCCGGGGCTGTCTTTCGCCAACCACAGAAACGCGACGAGCACCACGGCCAAAGGCAACATCGCCAACCCCAACACATTATGCCAGCCAACTTTATCCGCTAAGCGCGGCGCGAGGAGATTCGCGATGACTGTCCCGCTGTTGCCCGCGGCGGCAATGCCCATCACCAGTCCCTGGCGACCGGCGGGATACCACCGGCTGGCAAGCGGCAACGCGACCGCAAACGACGCGCCCGCCGTCCCAAGCATTAACCCGACGGCGATCAGTGAGGGTAAATCTTTTCCGGTCTGCCAGCCTAACGCCAGCGGCAGGAAGAGGAAGAGGAGCATTCCAACGCCCACGCGCTTGCCGCCGAGGCGATCACTCAATAAACCGAGTGGTACGCGGAGCAGCGAACCGCTGAGGATAGGAATGGCGACCATCAGTCCTTTTTGAGAAGGGCTGAGTCCCAAGCTCTCGGTGATGTAAATTCCCAGCGCGCCCAGCAAGACCCAGAGCATGAAGCTCAGATCAAAATGCAAGAAAGACGCGAGCAGCGTGGGGGTATGACCTGTGGGGGTTGTGGTAGTGTTTTTCATTTTGTTCTCCTGATTAAAAACTTTAAAGTTGAACCACCAAGGCACCAAGACACAAAGGTTTTTGTGGATTTTCTTCGTGCCCTCGTGTCTTTGTGGTAATGTTCTAAGCGACCGGCACCGCTAATCGCTCAACCACGATCTCATCCGGCATCACCTTCTGCCGCAGTTTCTCCAGTTCGAGTCCGCCTTCAATCAGCTTACGCATCTCGCCCATGCCGCTCAACGCGCCGAGCAGAATGCCGCCAATCGGAATGCCGTCGCGGAGGATCAGTCGGCGATAGGTACACGCTTCCAGATCATATTTCACCTTGGAGGTAATGCCTTCGCCGTCTTCTTTGATTTCGCCCATTGAGACAAGCGGAATGCCCAGGCATTTGAGACTGGTGACCGGGAGACAACCTTGATAGAACCCCAGCCCGCCCACGGCGTTCGCCGCCGCGACGCGCGCCTGCTCAATCGCATTTGCCCACAGGCCGACGACCTGTCCCTGCCACTCGGTCACATCGCCCGCCGCGTAGACGCCCTCTACCGAGGTCTGCATGCAATCATTGACGATGACGCCGCGCTGGCAGTGCAGGCCGGACCGTTTCACCCAATCAATGTTCGGCTTGATGCCGGTCGAGACGACGATTAGCTCGGCGTCAAAGTGTCGCCCGTCCGCGAGCGCCAAACCCTCGACGTGTGTCTCGCCGAGGATTTCCTGCACCTGCGCGTTGGCGTGAACTTCAATCCCTTTCTCGCGCACCATTTCCGTAAAGAGCTTCCCGCCCGCGCGATCAAGCTGGCGGGGCATCAGCGAGGGGCCATATTCAAAAACTCGCACCACGGCGCCGTGCTTCACCAATCCATAGGCGGCCTCCAAACCGAGGACACCGCCGCCGATGACGGCCACTTTCACGCCGGACTGCGCGCGCGCAATAATTTCTTTCACATCGTCCAAGGTGCGGAGAAGCAGCAAGCCCGGTAGATTCGCGCGATAGAACGGCGGCGTATTGGCCGAACTGCCATGCGCGAGAATGCAGGCGTCGTAGCTCAGTTCGCGTCCTTCGGCCAGGAGCGCCACGCGTTGGATCGGGTCGAGGCCAATCACCCGCGTTCCTGTCAAAATCTCAATCTGGTTTTCTTCGTACCAGCCGGGCGTGTAATCAAAAAGCTCGGCGTGCTGAACTTCGTCCGCCAGGAAGCGGGTGAGATTCAGGCGGTTGTAAAAAGAATACTGTTCGTCGGTGATGAGTGTGATGCGCGCTTCGGGATCAAGCGAACGCGCGGTCTGCGCCGCCGTGTGCCCGGCGATGCTCCCACCGATGATGAGCAACCGTTTGCCTTGGGGTATCGGCGTCAGGCCTGGCAGGTTTTTACCGGACAATTGCTCTCCAACCGCGTCCGCGACCTTTGGCGCGGCTTCGAGCTGGTTGGCATGATGCTCCCCAACCGCGTCCGCGCGGTTGGTTTCCTCATCCGAGACCGGCTCGAACTTGGATCGGATGGCAGCGCACAACGGGCAGAACGGCGGCGGGTCATCCGCCACGTGCAGGTATTCGCAGCGCGTGCAGCGCCAGGTGGGAATTTCTTCTTTATCCGTCTCGGGCTTATGCCCCTCAAGCTTCCGCCGCCAATATTGGCTAAATGTTTCCGGGGCCTCACGCTCCAAATAGAACTCGCCGATCACTTTCTCCAACAACTGCGGCAATTGCTGGAACGGAATTCCCTTTTTATAAAGAATAGCCATTTGGACTTCAGCCGCCAGCCCGCCGCCGAGATACACATCAAAGGCATCCAGCACCTTCCCGCCGCGACGCACCTTGCTGCCCTTCAGCCCGATGTCGGCGGTATGACTCATGGCGCACGAACTGGGGCAGCCGCTCATGTGCAGGCGAATGTCATGCAACTGCACTTTGCGCCGCCGCAACGTCTCAATCAATTGATAGGCATAGCCCTTGGTCTCGGTCACCGCGATATTGCAAAATTGTTTGCCGGTGCAGGCGACGACATTGCGCATGACTTGATCCGGCTCGAAGGTCAGACCGTGACGCACAATTGCATAACGCACGGCTTCGCGATCCGCCGAGGCGATGCCCGGAATAACCAGGTTTTGATCGTACGTCGTCCGCAGCGTGCCATCACCAAACTGTTCGGCAATGGCGGCCATTCCCTCCAATTGATCCCAGGTCAAACGTCCAATGGGAACACAGACACCCACGGCCCAGCGATCGTCTTGCTTTTGCTTGAACCAGCCGATGAAGTCATCCTGAGCACCCGGCTTCGGCGGGGACCCTTCGACCGCGCTCAGGGCAAGCCCTTCGGCTCCACTCCCTTCGGCTGCGCTCAGGGCGAGCCGGTCGAGGGCGCGGCCCAAACGTTTTTCGATTTCGAGCAGCAGTTGCTCCACGCCGATCCGCTCGATCAAATACCGGAAGCGCACCTGATGCCGATTGTGCCGATAACCGAGTTCGCGGAAGGTGCGGAGGATTGCCGTGGTAACTTCCAGCACTTCCTCCGGCGCGACCCAGACCGGGAGATGCCACGCGAGTTTGGGCGATTGTCCTTGAGTGCCGCCGACAAGTAATTGAAAGCCAACTTCCAGTTGATCGGGCACAAGGCTCAAGGACGCAAGGCTCAAGGATTCAAGACCTTCCTCCTTGGTCCTTAACATTGCTACAAAGCACAAATCTTGTGTCCACGCGTGTCCGGCCGGATCAGAGCGGCCGGTGAGCGCGATGTTGAACTTGCGCGGCAGATCGGTGAACTCCGGATGGCCGATGACCATTTCCTGAATTTGTCGCGCCAGATCGCGGGTATCAATTAATTCGTCGGGATCAATTCCGCTGAACGGATGCGAGGTGATATTGCGGACGTTGTCGTGTCCCGTTTGGCGCGCGGTGAGATTGACGGCCTCCAACTTTTCCCGCACCTGGGGCAATTGATCCACCGTGAGTCCTTGAATTTGGATGTTCCCGCGCGTGGTCACATCCGCAATGCTGTAGCCGGCGTCGCACGCGATGCGCGCAATGGCCCGCGCTTGCTCCACGGTCATCGCGCAGCCGGGAATCCGGATGCGGCACATGTAACGATCATTATCATTGTTCTTTCGATAAAAGAAGCCGTACCACTTCATGCGCTCCAGTTCCGGCTCTTCGATCTCGGCCATCGGCGTCCGGTTCCGGGCATAGTTCAAAAGGTCAGGCCACACAGCCATTCCGGGCTTGGCGATTTTCCAAATTTCGGCTGGGCTTTTCTTAATCGCCGGATCATTGCTCGTCTCGGTCATCTGCGAAGCAGACGCAGGCGCCGCCTCGGGGATGGATGACTCCGGGCTGGCGGCGGCGCGAACCCAGACGCGCCCCGCCTCGATCTTGGTTTCAAAGGTGCGCTGACGGCGACGGGCGTCCGTTAAGCAGTGGCCCGTTTTGCAGTCGAACTTCCAACCATGCATGGGACAGGTGACGACCGTGCCTTCGAGGCTGCCTTCGGCCAGTGGTCCGCCCTCGTGCGCGCAGGCATTTTCGAGCGCGTAGATGCCTTCCGTCGAGCAGGCGAGCACCGCCAATTGGTCGCCCACTTGAACCTGGCGCAGCGTGCCGGGACGGAAGTCCGCGACTTCGACGACGGCTATCCATTCTTCGATGGCGGGCTTTGGAGCTTCAACGGAAACCGCCACCGGCGCAGGATCAGGAATTTCAATCAGAACATCGCCTTTTTCTACTTTGACCGGATAGCGGCGCTGCGGCGCGCGTTTTTCCGTGAGGCATTTCCCCGTCTGGCAATCGAATTGCCAATTGTGCAGCGGGCAGGTGACGGTGCGGCCTTGAACGAGTCCTTCACCCAATGATCCGCCGGTATGCGGGCAGAGGTTATCCAGCGCGAAGAGTCCATCCGTGGCGCGGACTAAAGCGAGTTCCAGACCTCCAGCGTTGACAACCCGCGTTGTCTCCGGCGTAAGGTCAGTGAGTTTGGCGACTGTGATCCACATGGCGCATTCCTTTCACAATGTTCTGTAAGTGAACCGTGACTCGTGATTCGTGACCTTCACGAATCACGCATCACGCTCTCTTTCTCCCGCGTCCGCACGGACAACGTCTCGGCGGTCGAAGGCGCTTCCGCTTCCAGCAAAGCTTGGATATGATTTTGACAAGAGCCACAGCCGGTTCCGGCGCGCGTGGCATCGCTGACTTGCTTGAGCGTTCCACAGCCGCGCTTGATCGCCGCGACAATCGCGCCTTTGGAGACGCCGTTGCAATCGCAGATGCGCGCCGTCTCCGGGAGGCTGGTGGCCAAAACGGCGGGCGGCGCTTCCCACGTCAGCGGGAAAAGCAGTTCCGCGCGGTTGTACGGAAGTTCGGAGGCGCGGTCAAAGGCTTGGAACACCTTCGGGGTCATCGTCCCCTCCCCCAGCAGAATCGCGCCGATCAAACGACCCTCCCGCACGACGAGCTTCTTATAAATGCCGTGCGCCTGGTCGCTATAGATCACCACTTCATCTTCGGGATGCGAGGCTTCCTTCTCGCCCATCACCGCCAGTTCGATCCCCATCACTTTTAATTTGGTCGAGACGTGTGAGCCTTCATAGATCGCCTGCGGATTGCAACCGGTGAGCCGGTCCGCGAGGATGCTCGCCTGCTCCCACAACGGCGCGACGAGTCCGTAGAGTTGTCCCCGGTGCTGCGCGCACTCGCCCAGAGCATACACGTCTGGGTCTCCCTGGCAGGCCAGGTCATCGCCCACCACAATCCCGCGCTCAACGGTCAGGCCGGCTTGCCGGGCTAACTCTGCATTGGGCCGGATACCGGCGGAGATGACGACCATATCGCACTCCAACGTGGAGCCATCCTCAAAGGTCAGGCCGGTGACCTGTTCGTCGCCGCGAACCGCGGTCGTCACTTTTTCCAGGTGAATGTGAATACCCATCTTCTTCAACACGCCTTTGAGCACCTCGCCCGCGGCGGCGTCAAGTTGTGTTTCCATTAGATGCGACATGAGATGGATGACATGCACTTCCAAGCCCATCTTGAACAGACCGTACGCGGCCTCCAAGCCCAACAGACCGCCGCCGATGACAGCTACTTTCCGCACGACAGCGGCGTACTTCATAATGCTGTCGCAATCGTCGAGGGTGCGGAAGACGAAGAGGCCTTCCTTCCAACCGGCGGTGGCGTTGGAGGAAATCCCGGCCAGCGGCGGCATAAAAGGCCGGCTGCCGGTGGCGATGACGAGTTGATCGTACGATTCTGTGACGTCGCCCTCGCCATGAACGAGCTTCGCCGCGCGATCAATCTCGACGACTCGCACTCCGGCGTGCAGCTTGACATCGTTTTCGACATACCACGACAGCGGATTGATCAGGATGTCCCGCGGATGATGCTGGCCGGATAAAACGCCGGAGAGCAAAATGCGGTTGTAGTTGCCATAGGGTTCCGCGCCGAACACGACAATTTCGAAGCGCTCATTTCCGCGCCGCGCGATCACTTCCTCGACGAACCGTGCCCCGGCCATGCCGTTGCCAATGACGACCAGTTTGGATTTATGAGTCATGCGACCTCCAGTAAGTGCTTAAGTGTCAAGTGTTTAAGTGTCACGTAAAAACTTGGCACCTGACACTTAAACACTTGACACTTGATTACTTGACACTTCAATTCTCACCGCACACACCTTGAACTCCGGCATCCGGCTGGTGGGATCGAGCGCCGGATTGGTTAACCGATTGACCGATTGGTTTCCGCCCCAGTGAAACGGCGCGAACACCGTGTCTTCCCGAATGGTGGACGTGACCTTGACCTTGAACGTGGCCTCGCCCCGACGGGTCGCCAGCCGCACCGCGTCTCCATCCGCTAAACCGTAATGCCGCGCGGTGACCGGGTGCATCTCGGCGAACGGTTCAGCGGCTATGGCTTCCAACTGCGCGATGCGGCGCGTTTGCGTGCCGGATTGGTATTGCGCCAGGACGCGCCCGGTGGTGAGATACAACGGATACTCCGCATCCGGCATTTCCGCCGAGGGTTGATGACGCACGGCATGAAAGCGCGCGCGTCCGCTCGGCGTGGGAAAACGATCCGTGAATAAACGCGGTGTGCCGGGATGGGCGTCTGAGGGGCAAGGCCAGAATACGCCGCGCTGCGCTTCGATCTTTTCATAGGTGATGCCGGAATAATCGGCGGGGCCGCCGGCGCTCGCGCAGCGCAATTCGTCAAAGACGGCGCGCTCATCGCTAAAAGCAAAACCCGCGCCTTTTCCCAAATGCTCGGCGAGCGCGCAAATCAAGTCAAAATCGGTGCGGACATCCGAGGGCGGCGCAAACGCCCGGCGGCGCAAAATCACGCGGCCCTCCAAATTCGTCATCGTCCCTTCCTCTTCCGCCCACTGCGCGGCGGGAAAGACCACATCGGCTAACTGCGCCGTTTCGGAGAGGAAGAATTCGGCGACGGCGAGGAAGTCGAGCGCCTGGAAACGGGATTCGATGTGCAGCGCATTCGGCGCGGAGACGACCGGATTCGAGCCGATTAACAAGAGCGCGCGCACACCGCCGGGTATACCGAGCGAGGCCAACATTTCGTACGCGGATTTGCCGGGGCCGGGAAGCTGTTCTTCGGGAATCCCCCAAACTTCGGCGATGTGGCGGCGGGCCGCCGGATCATCAATCTTGCGATAGCCCGGAAGTTGATCGGCCTTCTGGCCGTGCTCGCGCCCGCCCTGCCCGTTGCCCTGTCCGGTGAGGCAGCCGTAACCGCCGCCCGGCTGGCCCACCATTCCGAGCGCTAAGGCAATATTGAGATAGGCGAGTGTGTTGTTCACGCCTTGCGCTTGTTGTTCCCCGCCGCGACCGGTGAGCACCATGGCCGTCTTGGCTTCGCCCAAAAGACGCGCGGCCTCGAGCACGTGCGCCTCCTGAACGCCGGTGAGGCGCTCCACGCGCTCCGGCCAATAGGTGGCGACAGCGCTTTTGACTTTCTCAAAGCCTTCCGTGCGTTCTTGGATGTAATGGGAGTCAATGAAGTTCTCGCGCACGAGGAGATGCAGGAGGCCATTCGCTAACGCGGCGTCCGAGCCGGGGATGAGGCGCAGGTGCAGCGTGGCGGCTTGGGCCGTAGCGGAGAAACGCGGATCAACGACGATGAGTTTTCCGCCATTGGCCCGCTGCATTTCAAAGTAACGCCGGAGGGGCGGCATGGTCTCGGCCAGGTTGCTGCCCACAAGCAATATCACTTCCGCGCCGGCGATGTCCTCCAGTGGAAAAGGCAGGCCGCGATCCACACCAAAGGCTTTGTTTCCGGCGGCCGCGGCGGAGGACATGCAGAAGCGACCGTTGTAATCAATATTCGACGTGCCCAGCGCGACGCGCGCGAACTTGCCTAAGAGATACGCCTTCTCGTTCGTCAAGGAGCCACCGCCGAAGATGCCGGCTGCGTCGCGGCCATAACGTTCTTGAGCGTCGCGCAGGCCGTCGGCAGTCCGTTTGAGCGCCGCCTCCCACGTCACGGGAACGAGAACGCCGTGCGCATTCCGCGCCAGTGGCGTGAGCAAGCGATCGGGGTGAGACAACGTCGCCGCCGCGGTCCAGCCTTTGACGCACAGCGCGCCCTGATTTACTGGAAAGCTTTCGTCGCCGCTGATGACAATCCCCTCCGGCGATTCAGTGAGGTGCATCCCGCACTGGAAAGCGCAATAGGGGCAGTGAGTAGCAGTTCGGATTTGTTCAGAGATTAGCATGTTGTTCACTTGTCACGGATCACTCGTTACATATCACGTGATGCGTGACACTTTAAAAACCGACGCCTCAGACTTGAGCAGAAGTCCGAGGCATCCTGGCCCCCGTTTATTCGATTGTTGAAATCAATCGGTGCCGAGGTACTAACTACCCAACATTCTAGGGGGAGGCGATCATTACGCCAACACCCACGCGGGCCATTTTATGCAATGGGGCATTGGAGTGAGGAGAACCCCCTCTCCGGCCCTCCCCCATTTCGCCGAAATGGCGCGCAAGCGGGGTGCGGATGAGGGTTAATAACAATTACCCACTTAGGCCATTTTATTTCTCCTTACCCGCTCAGGTCATGTAGTTTGAGAATGAAAGTGATACAGTTTAGAGAGTGAGGCGTGAGATGTGAACTTCACGAGTCACGGATCACGCATCACGATTCCCGCATTTCAGAAGACCATGCCTGCCTCCTCCCTTCCCGAATTACTCTTCGCCTCCGCTCGGTTGCATCGGCATCTCTGTCCACGACAGGTGCTCGGCGCGCGCATGGGCTTGTTGGCCGGCGAAGCACTTGGGCTTGCACTCCCGCAAGACAGAAACAGCAAACGCCTGTTGACGATTGTGGAGACCGATGGCTGCGCGGCGGATGGAATCGCGGTGGCGACGAACTGTTGGGTGGGTCGGCGGACGCTGCGCATCGAGGATTATGGCAAAGTCGCCGCGACGTTCGTGGATACCCAAACCGGGCGTGCAGTGCGGATTGTCCCGCGCCGCCAGGCTCGCTCATTGGCGCGTGGTTATGCGCCCGAGGCGCACAGCCGCTGGGAGGCGATGCTGCTCGGCTACCAAGCAATGCCCAATGCAGAATTGTTTTCTATTCAGACGGTGAAGCTGTCAACGCCCGTGGAGAAACTAATCAGTCGCGCCGGACGCCAGGCGCAATGCGAAGTCTGCCAGGAAGAGATCATCAACGAGCGTGAAGTCTATGTGGCCGGGAGAGTGTTGTGCCGGGGTTGCGCGCGGCCGGGATACTATCAAGTGCTGGAAGTGGAAACGGTGTGGGAGGCGTGACAGGGGACGAATGACGAATGACGAATGACGAATGATCAAGGGCCAAGGACAAAAGGTCAAGGGGCAAAATCTAAAACCCTCGCAGATCCCCGAAGCAGCGCGCAGGGGGCAAGACCCAAATCTCAACTAATCACCAGCAACCAACCGCCAGCAACCAACCACTAACAACCAGCTACCAGCTACCAGCCGCCAATTTACGCGCTTGCTCTAAGTCTTCGGGAGTATTGATGTTGAAGAAGGAGAGATGATCGGGGTCAAAGCGGTCAATCTCTGCCTCTTCTACGAAACGCAGGTGTAGGCCGGAGGCAGATAAAAAATCGTGGAGTGCCAGCCGGTCGGCCTCCAAGGCAGCGCGCATCGGCGCGAGGCACGTTCGGGCGTAGATCGCGCGCAAGGGTTCCACCTTCCCGCTCAAACGCGGTACCACCCCATCACTCTCCGAAATTAAAGAAATCAAATAGTCAATCAGCGGTCGAACAATAAAGGGCATATCGCACGCCAGACACAGGAGCTGCGGTTGCGAGGCTGCGGACAGGGCGGTGTACAGGCCGCCGAGCGGGCCGCGCTCCGGCAGCACATCGCTTAAGAGCGGGCGGTTCAAATAACGGTAAGCTTCAGGGTGATTAGTGATGATGAGTGTTTCCAGGCCAAGACCATCCGTCTGGGCGAGCAGGTCTTCAATCAATGGCCGGCCGCGCACCTCGACAAACGCCTTGTCCCGCCCCAAGCGCGAACTTTTACCTCCAGCCAGGATGGCTACAGTCAAGGGAGGAGACATCAATCTAAAATCCCAAGTCAGGAGTCAGAAGACAGAATTCAGAAGTGCTCATTTCAGCCTTTGTCATTTTGCACAGGATTGTTCATTCATTGACTGAACTGTAGACGCCATTTACCTCAGACAGGCATAGACTGATTTTATACTATCTGGCGATCCAGCCGGGCACGTGTTTGGCGGCCTGGAGGTCGCTGGAGGCTCGCGACGAGCTGAACGGATGTGAGATTCGGCCCATCTACATGCGTCCGGTGATGTGCTATTCTTTAATGGTTCACTGGTGCATGGGTCTTATCCAAATACAACCACAGATCATTTCCACCACTCCTTGACTGGATATTTAAGGAGATTAAGCGTTTAGGAGACTTCCTATCGCAACCAATTAATGAATAACAGTCGTATTTCAATTGAGTAGCTTCTTCGAACCAAGCCACCCCCACTCCTCGGTTCCTCTTTCTTTACCGGCTACCCATCGGCGAAATCCCGCATCACGCTCCGGGATTTCGCTTCAATGCTCGCTTACTTAGGGTTAGCGATTTAAAAGCAACTTTCTAGTTGACGCCAGTGCGCGTCAGACCTGACTGGTCCGGCAGCATAAAATAAAAAAGGAGAGCACAACGATGAAGACTCGCTTTCGCTATCTTATCCTGGCAATTGTTTTCCTGTTGTTCAGTTTGACAAAATTCAGCCTCGGCGCGAGCGTCTCCGCTCGCGCGCCGGCCGCAGGGAAGCCGCCTACCGCCACTCCCACTCCACCCCCTGCCCCGACCAACACGCCTACTCCGATGCCCCCGCACGCGCACTATGTGGATTGCTCGGCGGGCACGAATGGTGATGGTAGCCAGTCCAACCCGTGGAATTCGTTGGCCTCGCCCAACGCGCACAGCTTCGGCCCAGGCGATAGCCTGCTGTTTAAGCGCGGCGTCACCTGCAACGGCGGGTTTGTCGCCACCGGCTCGGGCAGCGCCGCTTCACCGATTACGATTGCGGACTATGACACCGGCGCGCTTCCCATCCTGGATGGCGGCACGACGAACACCCATACAATTTTGCTTAACAACGTCGAGTATTACGATCTCAGCAACCTATCCATCCGCGGCGGCTCGCTGTGGGGCGTGCGCATTAACGCGACGACCACCGGGTTGACCCTGGATCATTTCTATGTGACGAACCTGGACATTAGTGCCGTCAATCACGTCGCCACCGCGCGGAATGACGGCGGGTTGCTCGGCATCTATCCGGATGTCGCCGGCTCAATCATGAACGACATCCTGGTGGACGGTGTCACCACGCACGACACGACTGCCGGCGCAGGCATCACCATCGGCGGCGGCCGAGACTATCCATGCAGCGGGGCATGCACGAATCCGGGCGGAACCGGGATCACCTTGCGGAACAGCCTTTCGCACGATGTGGGTGGCGATGGCATCGTCATCTGGGCGCTTCAGGAGGGTCTGATCGAGACCAGCGTCGCCTACAACACCGGCGAGTGCACTACCTGTAGCGGCAGCACGCCATACAGCATTTGGACCTGGGACACGAACGGCACGACGGTCCAAAACACTGAGAGCTATTCAGCCCACACCTGGAATACCGATGGTGGGAGTTACGACATTGACGGCGACAACTTGAACAACACTTACCAATACAACTACGGCCACGACTCCGACGGTGAATGCGTGGCCATCTTGGACTTTGAGGCGACAGTCGCGACAACCAACAGCGTTGTCCGCTACAACATCTGCGCCGCCAACGTGGTCGCCGGCACGGACACGGGGGAGATCGTGCCGTGGGTATGGTCAAGTGGAACACTCAACGGCGTCCAGGTTTACAACAACACGATCTACGCCAACTCCACCCAAACGGGCTTTGCAGTGATCCACGATGGCAGCGGGATGGGCGGCACACGCGTCACCTACAGCGGCTCCGTCCCGAACTTCTACAAGAACAACATTATCTATTCGACGAACGCGGCGATGACAATCATCTCAACCGCGCCAACGCTAGACTACAACCTGTGGTACAACCCGAACGGTTCGTATTCCTTCAAACGCGGCAGCTCCACCTACACCAGCTTTAGCGCCTGGCAGGGCGCCGGGCAGGACACTCATGGTCTAAGCGTCAACCCGAACTTGAATGGAGTGGGCTACCACGCCGCCGGCCTCCCGACGCTGGCGAATGGCTACTACACGCTGCCGACGACCTCGTCGGCCTTGAACGCCGGGATTGATGTCTGCGCCGCGTCGTGCATCGGCAGTAGTATGGGCGCGCAGGACTTCTTCGGGATCACTTTGGACTCGACTCACAATATGGGCGCGTATGAAGGGAATGGCCAGTAATTAATTTAAAAACAGGCGCAAGACCTGCCCGCATAGACCCTAAAGGTCCGCTTCGCGAGACCTTTAGGGTCTTAACGACACTCCAACATGTGACGACCTCATCCCCGGCTACCTCAACGTTTTCCTAACGAGTTCTTCCACGCAGAAATACGTGCAGCCCGTCGGCTTTTGTTGCAAAGCGAACGGCTCACTCATTCTAGCTTTTCCCAACAAACACCAACTAAATTTCATCACCGATGTGACCTTTGGCTTGAGTCAGCCGATTGCAATTGTGATAAAGTTTTTAACGTATTCACTTCCAGACTCGTAACCGGCAACAAAGTCAGTCATAGCTTGGGGGAAGGAGGGCCAGACCAGGATTCGTTGTTGAAGGCCACGTTCTACCGGCTTCGCGTGAAGTCGGACTTTCAGATCGGCTTACTTGGGAGGAAGCCATGCAAAACCTACAGAAACTCAGCACGTGGTTTACAATTTTAATGGTCAGCGCTCTGATGATTAGTGTTGGCGCAGCGGCCCCCTCGGGTGGGACGTTCGCCGGCAAACCCCCGACGAAGACCCCAACCCCCACGCCCGGCGGCCCTACCCCCACGAACACTCCAAGCGGCCCCGCGCCGAACGTCACCATTCCTAACACCCTCATTGGTCAATCTCCCACCAGCATCGGCGCGGTTGAGGCCTGCACCCGCTTCAACATCGCGGACCTGTTAGATTGGGGAGCCAAAAACTATCGCATCTACGCGGATATGGCGCGCTTCGAGCCGGTGGACGACGACGGCGTGTATGGTTCGCCGACCATCGCCCAGGTCAAGGCCAATCCGAACATTATTCCCTTTGCGGCCTGGGACGCGCAGTTCGACCGGACGGATGCGTACTTCTTTGAGCCGGGCTGTTCACCGCTCGGCACCAGCAGCCGAACCATCCTGAACACACTCCAGGCCAACGGCATTCGCCCGATCCTCGGCTTGCGCAACGTGGACAACAAAGGCACACCCGCCTGGGCCGCGCCCCTCAATCCACCGGACACAGCGGCAGACCAGAACGAATGGTGGGAGCACGTCTTCGCCATGGTGTACACCATCAATGTGCGCTACAACCTGGACGTGCATGATTGGGAAGTCCACAATCAACCGGACAATACCCAACAAGGTTGGGGTGGTACCCAGCAGGACTACATCGCCTTCACGCAGTTGACGCATGACGCGATCCAATACGTCTACGACACCTACCTGCCAGGCGAGTCCTTCCGCTTACACGCGCCGGTCTCCACGCACGCCGACGACTGGGTCACCCAAACGCTGATCCAAAACGACGCGATCGTGGAAGTCATAGATTGGCATCGCTACGGCCCGCCGGCAGATCAAGCGATGATCGTCCATGACATGATCAATACGAACAACAGCGACGGGATTCATGAACAGCTCCACATCTCGGAGTGGGGAAACCTCATGAACTATAACGGCGCGGGCCGCGGGTACGCGGAGTGGATGATGGACTTCAGCCGACCGGCCTCGAAGGTTGACTTCAGTTCGATTTTCTCGATGTACGACTGGGGAGCGACGACGTGTTGTTTGGGCATCGTCCGCGCGGACGGGACCAAGACCCCGACCTTTTACGCGCTGCGGATGGTGATCCGGGCGACGCAGAGCGCCAAGAACGTCTACCAGATCAACACCAGCGTCAACCGACCGATGCTGGCGACCAAAGACCCGCTCACCGGGAAACTGTACTTCACGATCATGAATCCCGGGGCGCAACCGATCTCAATCACGCTGGATGTTGGCGCGCATTTGACTACTGGCACCGCCACAATCTATGAGCACGATGACGTAACCTTTTTTGATACCCAGACCGGCACCGCCAGTATTTCCGGTGGCCGCGTCTCATTCAGCGTCCCCAAGCGGAGCAATATGCAGTTGGAGATGCAGTAAGACTCCTCGCACAGCTTCACACTAAAGACCGACGCGGTTCTACGTAGAACCGCGTCGGTCTCGTTATAGCTGCTCTTCATTTCAACCCCGGCAGATGAGATCGTTCAGGTTAACAACTGAACCACCATCCCCCCGGTTGCCCCCAGCAGCGCCATGACGCCACAGAATATCCAACCGATCAGAAATCCCCGGAAATGAAAGCCGTAATCTTTATAGCCCGCTAAGCCTTCCGTCCCAGGCAAGACCACCGCCTTGGGTTGCCACTTCACAAATACCAGCCAGTCAACAATCAACCAGTCAAAGACATTGAACACCATCGCGACGATGAAGGAGGAGAGGGCCGCTTCCCCAAAACTGAAGTCTCGCCCCAAGAGGCCATGCAGTCTCACCAACGACCCAGCCAGAACTGCCAGAATGATTCCGAAGAAGAGCACACCGATGATCGGCTTGAGCCGCCGTCCCTTCTCGCTGATCGCGCCATACTTCGCGCGAATATCGGGCGGATAATCGTTGAGCCACATGTCCGGCGCCAGCGCCAGGCTTACGGCCATGAGAATAGCGAGGAGCACACTGAGCAGCGCGCCAAAGAGGAGTGCGTTTTGGAATAACATGTTAATAGCCTCCTAATAGAGCAGGTTCCATTTGCCTTTACGCCTTTTGAGTCAACGGATGGAACTGATTTATCGGATTTTTTCCGTTCCATCCGATCCATCCGTTGACGCACTGAACCTCAGTCCAATAGGAAACCGATCTGGACTACCGGGTCATCCTCTTCCGGGCACAGGTACAGCTTCATTCAACAATCCTTCAGCGCGGAGTTCGGCCCACAACTCATGCGGAACAGGCGCGCGTAGCGCCTGAAGAGTTTCGTTGAACTCAGCCGCAGATTGCGCCCCGACGATGAGCGTGTGAACCGCCGGATGCGTGCGAGGAAATTGCAGCGCCGCACTTCGCAGCGAGACACTATGACGCACGCAAATGGCTTCGATCCGGCGGACGCGTTCTAAAATTTCTGGTGGCGCGTCCACATAGTTGTACTTTGCGCCAGGAACTGCGCCGGTCGCCAGGATGCCGCTGTTGTATACGCCGCCCAGAAAGATAGAAATCTTTTTTGCTTGGCAGAGTGAAAATAAATCCTGACCGCCCTGCTCCAGCAGCGTATAACGCCCGGCGAGCAGGAAGCAATCGAAGTCCGCGTGGCGCGCAAACTCGGCGAGCATTTGCCATTGGTTCATCCCCGCGCCGATCGCCCGGATAACGCCCTGGCGGCGCAGTTCGGCCAGCGCGGGGAAAGCGAAGTCCAGCACCTCACGGTAATGGTTGTCCGGGTCATGCATGTGCAGAATATCAATGCGCTCGATTTTTAGCCGCTCCAGGCTGGCCTCAAAGCTGCGCAGGACGCCGTCACGGGTGAAATCATAGTCGTCAAATTTGATCGTGCCATCCGGCCTCACTAACCGGCCGACTTTGGTGGACAACACATACTGGTCGCACGGGATGCCCCGTAGCGCTGTCCCTAAATACCGTTCGCTCTGGCCCGCGCCGTACAAGGGGGCGGTATCGAAGAAGTTCACGCCGCTATTGAACGCGGCCTGAACTGTTTCAACCGCCTGCTTTTCTGAAATGGTCTGATAGAGATTCCCCAACGGCCCGGTCCCCAGCGCGAGTCTTGGCGCGAGTAAAGATGTGTGGCCGACGGGGAGAGTAGTGTTTGATTCTGTCATATTAGTTCCTAGTCTAGACCGACGCGGTCTGCGAGACCGCGTCGGTCTGATGAAATCAGCCCGCTCAACCCCCACCCGCCCCCTCCCCCATTTCGGCGAAAGATTACTTGTAAAGCCAAGGCACTGGTCGCCGAAATGGGGGAGGGCCGGGGAGGGGGTTATGGGGACAGCACCCGAATACCGAGATCGAAGTAGAAGATGTCCGGGTAGAACCAGTCACGGGCGGCGCAACGCGCGTCCCCGGGGTCGCAGTTCCAAGAGCCGCCCCGCACCGACCGCGTGTCTTTGCCATCATCAAACCATGAGTCTGTCCATTCCCAAACGTTCCCGGTCACATCCGCCATACTAGAAATAGTGCTTCCTTCTGGAAATTGTCCGGCGATAGTAGTCGAAGCAACCTCGGGGTTCTTCTCACCAATCCATTTGCCCCAATCCAAATCATCTCGTCCAGCCCAGAACTCCGTGCAGTTGAGCCGGCTGCGCTCAAACTTATTTCCCCACGGATACTCGCGCCCATCCGTGTGCCGCGCAGCGCGTTCCCATTCTTCTTCAGTGGGTAGACGTACTCGCTGTCCCGATTTTTGGCTCAACCAGTTGCAGTAGGCCTTGGCCTCGAACCAGCTTACGCCGACGACCGGCGCGAGCGGATTGTTCCACTTCAGATCGCGCCAGAAAAACGGCTCGGCGCGTTTCTCCAGCGGACGTTTAGCAAGCCAAGGCTTTAGCCAATCTTCCTGAGCCTGGCTATCATACGCGCCAGTCCGCCAACTCCATCCCTCCTCGCTCCAAAACTCACGGCGGTTATAGCCATCGGCTTCGACAAAGCGGCGATATTGAAGATTAGTGACCGGATATTTGGCAATCTGAAATGGCCGCTCAATAACAACCGTGCGCTTATCGTCGCCATACAAGAACGGCCCGGCGGGGATGAGGATGAACGCATCAAGATCATCCGGCTTCCAACCAGAGCGGCCCAGGCTAAACCCGGCATCACGCTGAACGGTGGGCAGGAGCGAGCGGTTGCGGGAGGCGGCAAGGAGTGCGTCGGTTACTTCTTGAGCAACGGCGCGGCCTAAGCCGACCTCGCCCACGTCCTCCAAGCACGCGCCTGCGAGCACTACGTTCTTCCCGGCGTCGTCGCCCTCGCAATTCATCTTCAAAATCGCGCGCGCGACCTCACCCGCGCGGAGCGGCTCTTCGCGCACCAAGCCCCATACGCCCACGGCGAGCAGGATCGTCTCGCGCCAGGCGGGGTCGGTAAGATGGCGGCGGATGCACGCCAAACTTTCATCCAGCTTCAATTGCCCCAACCGCACCAGTCCGCGCGCGGCGAGCGCTTCTTCAAACGTTAAGTGAATGAAGCCGAAGCGCCCTTGCCCACGTTCGAGCAGCAGGTTCGAGTATTTGCGGACGCCCTCCAAAAATTCGCGTGCTCGCTCAGCGGCCGGGCCGCGCTTCAATCCCCACTCATCGCTGTTGAAATGATTGGTCAACCATTCAATCAAGCGCTCCTCGGGGACGAGGCCAGCGGTCGGGTTCTCCTCGCGCAGCCAGAGCGCGAGCGGCCCGAGCACCCCAACTGTTTCCAGGTAATCGAGTTCCGGCCCGACCGGGCGCTTATCGAGCGCGCGGGCTTTGCTCCAGGCGCTGACGAGCGTTCGCAGATAAAGTTCATATAGTTCAACGCGGCGGCTGGGCAGTGAGACGCCCTGGCGTTTGATGAGCGCGAGGATCGTGAGAAGGAGCGGGTTGCTCGCCAGCCGCGCAACGCCAGGGTTGGCGTCGAGCGAATCGAGCAAACTCCGGCGCTCGGTTTCGGCGGCGGAGCGCGCTTCCGGCGTTTTGCCAAGTGTGCCGGTTTCAAATGAAAGACACCATTTGGCCGCGAACTGTTCAATTGCCTCGCGGTCGAAGTCAAGCAGTGTGTAGAGCGGCCAGTCTTTGGAATCGAGCGGCGCTTCGCGGTAGCCGACGATCCGGCTGGTGACGATGAGTTTGTTCCCGCGTTCGGCGGCTTCGCGCGCGAAGGCTTCCACTTTGTTGACGACTCGTTCGCGGTCGCGCTGCACTTCGTCCAAGCCATCGAGCAGGATGACCGCCCGTCCCTGCGCTAACGCGCTCTCGAACAGCGGCGCGAGGCCGGAGGCGCCGTGCGCGAGGCCGGCGAAATATTCTGGAAGATATTGCTGAAGATTAATGTCGCCACGCGTGAGTACATCAGCGTACGCGTTGAGGGGAACGAGGATGGGCAACGGCGCGGACGGTTCATCGGCGAGGCGCAGCGCCATGTATTTCAACAGCGTGCTTTTGCCCGAACCCGGATCGCCGAGGATGACGACACGCTGTTTTCCGGTGAGCGCTTCTTCCACACGCACGGGTGCGGTGGGGGCGAGATGCATCGCGACCACGAACGCGCCATTAGTTATGGCCCCGCCGGAACTCCCACTCCCAACTGCCAACACTTCTTCGGGCAGCGAATCTTTATCGAAGGCGCGTCCAGCCAGGCGACGTTCCCACGTCTCACCGGCGGGCAGTTCAGGCCGAGCGACGAGCGGGACATACACATCCTCGAGCAGCAGCTCACGCGAGAGTGACTCGAGTTGCGGGATGCCTTTGAAGTCGAGCGCGCGGTGGCTGCGGCGGAGATGATCGAGGTAATTCTTGCGCAGCTTTTTCAGATCGGGCGGCGGGGTGAAGGCCGCCATCTGAATCACCTTCGTGATGTTATAAGTGATGTTGTTGTCGCGCCCGGCGACGTTGCCTTTGATGTGCGTGTTTTTACGGCTGCGGATCGCGACGCCGTCGGATTGAGTCTTTGACGTGCGGCGCTTAGTTGCGGTTTCCTTTTTGGTGGCAGCCTTCTTGTTTGCCATGCGAGCCCCTCCTAGAACCCTCACCCCAGCCACCCGCCCCCGAAGCGAAGAGACGGGGGTCCCCCATTTCGGCGAAAGGTTGTTGGGAAATACAATTCGCTGGTCGCCGAAATGGGGGAGGGTGTGGGAGGGGGTGCGGTATAATGTCCCCATTCTACACCTAACCTCATCGGGAGAAGGTCAATGAGTCTAGCAGGCAAAGCGGCGGTCGTCACTGGCGCCTCGCGTGGGATCGGGCGAGCAATTGCCATCGAGCTCGCCAAGCGCGGGGCCAAGGTCATCCTCAATTACTCCAAAGATGCCGAAGGCGCGAACGCCGGCGTCGAAACCATCAAAGCCGCGGGCGGTGAGGCGCAAGCCCTCCAGGCAGATGTCTCCGACTTCAAAGCCGCCGAAGGTCTGATCAAAGCCACGGTGGAAGCTTACGGCTCGGTGGACTTACTGGTCAACAACGCCGGAACCACGCGCGATATGGTCATCATGATGATGCCGGAAGCCGATTGGGACCTGGTGATCCAGACGAATCTCAAGAGCGCTTTCAACTGCTCCAAAGCGGCGGTGAAGACGATGATGCGCAAGCGTTTCGGGCGGATCATCAACATCACTTCCGTCTCCGGGATTATGGGGAACGCCGGGCAAACCAATTACTCGGCCAGCAAGGCGGGGTTAATCGGCTTCACCAAAGCGCTCGCGCGCGAAGTCGCGCCGCGCAACATCACGGTGAATGCCATCGCGCCCGGTTTCATCCCAACCACGTTGACGAACGATCTCTCTGCCGAAATCAAAGAAGCGACGGTTAAGGCGATTCCACTCGGCCGTTGGGGAACGCCGGAGGAAGTCGCGTACGCGGTAGCGTTTCTGGCTTCCGAGGAAGCGGCGTACATCACCGGCCAGATTTTGAACATAGACGGCGGGCTAGCAATGTGAGCGCGAACCGATGAGCGACGCCGAAACAGCCCCCGCACCGGGCGCGATCACCGTCGCGCCGGAAGCGCTTTTGACGATTGCCAAGCTCTCGGCGCTCGGCGTGCCGGGCGTGGCGGACACCAGCCCGATCCCGGGCGGCATTAATCACTGGTTCAAAGCCGGCGCGGCGGATGGGGTGCGGATCGAACTGCAAGACTCAACCGTGGCCGTGGACTTATACCTGGTGCTCAACCCGGACACAAATTTCCGGGAGGTGAGCCGGGCGGTGCAGGCGGAAGTGGCCCGCGCGATTCACGAGATGGTGGGGATGGATGTTCGGTGCGTCAACATTTACATTGAAGATGTCGCGTTACTCAACCGCCCCACCCCGTAATCTAAAACCGATCTTTTCTAGTTCAGTTGATTGATAGCGAATGAAAGCTCGACGCAAGGCGCGGACGATCGCCTTACAAGCTCTTTACGAAGTTGACTGCACGACTCACAGCGTTGAAAGCGTCCTCGAGCAACGGCTGGAGGAGCAGCCGCTCAACGCCGATTTGGAAGATTTTGCGCGCAGCCTGGTGGCCGGCGTTCTGGAGCATGCCACGCGCTTGGACCGACTGATTCATAAGTATGCCCCGGAGTGGCCGTTGGATCAAATGGCGATCATTGATCGCAATATTCTGCGCATCGCCATTTGGGAATTCGCCGTGGATCGCCAAACCCCGACCAAAGTCGCTATCAACGAAGCGGTGGAGCTGGCCAAGTTGTATGGCTCGGACAGCGCGCCGCGTTTTATCAACGGCGTCCTGGGCGCTTTGGCCGCCCACGAGGCAGAATTGACTCAGACCCTCGCCATGACCTCCGCCAACAAACTCAAGTAACCCGCCGCGCACACCTTCACCCTCGATTGACGAGTCCCTCCTATGGAATTTCTTGGCATCGGCCCGCTGGAATTGATTTTCATCATCGTTATCATTTTATTGATCGTCGGCCCCAAGGACATTGCCAATGTCAGCCGCACGATCGGGCGTGGGCTTAATCGTCTCTACAAATCGGATAACTACCGGCTGATCCAGAAAGCTTCGGCGGAACTCCGCAACTTGCCGCAAGAGTTGATGAAAGAAGCCAACCTGGAAGAGCTGCAGAAAATGGCCGAGGTGCCGGAACTTAAAGAAGGACTCAGTCTCAACCCGCCGGAAAAATCGTCGCCCGAACAATCTTTAAAAGCCTGGACGGAGGAACTTCCGCCGCCCGTCTCCGCCTCCGGTGAAGCTAAAAACGAAGCGCCTCCTTCGACTGAGCCGCCCGCCCCCAAGGACTCCCCCTCGGCATGAAAAAATTGTTCCGAATACTGACCGCGCCCCTGCGTTGGATCGGCGCGCTCTTCGGCTGGATCAAGGCTCAATTCGAGCAGCTGCTTAATTTTTTTACCGAAGTCCCGGAGGATGTCTCGTTAACTGAAACGATCGGCGGGGCGTTCGAGGGCGGCGACGCCTTCAAGGACACGCTGCGCGGCGTCGGCGAGCACCTCATGGCGCTGCGGACGCATCTATTCCGCTCGGTCGTCGCCTTAGCCATCACGACGACGTTTAGTTTCCTGTTCGCTCAAAACCTGATGGAAGCGTTGGCCGTGCCCTTACCGCACGGCTTGCAAGATTTGCAAGTGATCGAACCCACCGAAGCGGTGGGCGTCTTCATGCGCGTTTCACTGCTGTCCGGTGTGGCGTTTGCGATGCCGTGGATCATTCTTGAACTCTATCTTTTCATTGCGCCGGGGTTGATGCCCCGCAGCCGCATCCTGCTGCTTCTGGCAATCCCGGCCGCCAGTTTGTTGTTCATCGCCGGCCTGGCGTTCACTTACTTTGTTATGCTGCCGGCCGCCATTCCCTTTCTGCTCAACTTCCTGGGCTTCCGCGCCGCCTGGCGGCG
>Ga0209382_10002406_pt1 | contig 27326 bp, 20 predicted proteins | sample SoiMetdeltSBSDD5_FD_187599 | JGI IMG/M metagenome (GOLD analysis project Ga0209382, IMG submission 187599) | Bulk soil microbial communities from a Populus tree surrounding site in Tennessee, USA - Soil MetaG P. deltoides SBSDD5 (SPAdes) (version 2) | ecosystem: Environmental > Terrestrial >... | reverse complement strand
TGCAGCAGCTTTCCTGGGACGTACGCAAGATCGACGATGATCAGTTGAGCACGCAGGCGGTGTTCCTTGGCACGACCGCGGGGCAAAAGTCGAAAGAGGTGCGCGGCAAGGGACTCTTCGGCCGCGCGCTCATCGCCGCGCTGCGCGGGCTCGGGCCGCAGCTCCGCGCTCCCGCGGCGCCGCCTCCGCCCGGCGAGAAGCTCCGCCGGCGACTCGTCTTCACCGACCTCGTCTCGTTCGTGAGGGAAGAGGTGGAGCGCAATCTCACAGCGATGACGGACCTCGATGAGGCCGGTCGGAAAGGCATTCCGTATTCGCGGCTGAATCGGATCACCGAGGAGATCTCCGTTGCGGAGTTCGATGAGGGCACGTTGCCGAAGAGGCAGATCTATGCGCTCGTCGATCCCGTCGAAGCGCGCCAGTCGGCGCGGATCGAGTTTCTGAAATGGGACGAGGAAGAGGGATGGGTGGCGCGTAAGGATCCTGCTCCGGCCGGACCGAAGCTTCCCAAAGAAGTGCCCTTTCAGATCGGCGGCGGAAAGTACTGGGTGCGCGTGCGGGCGAAGGGCTTTCGCGAAGATCAGCGCGAGATTCTCACCTACGACGGGAAGAAGTACCTCTTCGAGTTGGTGAAGGCTTCCGCCGACCTCGGACTCGAGGCACTCGCGGAAGCGGCTGCGGCGCCGTCCACCGGCAAGCTCGTGGTCACCTGTCAGGATCCGACGGCTCGCGTGGCGATCGCCGACAGCAGCGGCAAAGAGCTTGCCCGCGCTTACAAGAAAGTGGAGCAGGACCTCGAGCCCGGTCCGTACAGGGTCAGCGCGGAGCTGACTCGGGCTGAGCGCACGGAAGAGAACGTCGTCGTTCGCGCGGGCGAGACGACCACGAAGGTGTTGTCGCTCGCGACTCCGCGCAGCGGGCGGATGGAAAAGATCCTCAAAGACCACAACATCGCCGTCGACAACAACTATGTGAAGCTTCCCGACGCCATCGGCGACGTCGCGAACATGCGACTCGGGTCGCTGCTCGCGTACGGCGCATGGGCGGCGCGCTGGCCGAAGCTGGAGAGTTTCGCGCCGTTGCGCGCGATCGGCGTCGATCCGCTGAAGAGTCTCAAAGCGAGAGAGAGCGCCATTCAGGTCCTGATCGGCGACGTTGGCGAGAGGAGCGGCGACTCGTTGCTCGACGACTGCCGGGTGTCACTCGAAGGCACAACGGATCCGTTGCCGCTCCAGGTGTTGCCGAAACTTCCCGCGGTGCAGGCGTCCGCAGTGCACTCGAGCGGCCCGGTGCGCGTGCGCGTGGTGATGCCGGGCTTTGCGCCCGCGTCGTTCGCGCTCACGTTGCTGCCGGGATTCGTCACCGCGCTGATCATCACGCGCGAGGCCGACGACGACATCGACGTCCAGCAGCACATGAATCCCGTCGACGTCACGAAGCCGGTCGGGAAAGGGTTCGAACCTCCGCGGCCGGACGACGTGCGGCTCGTGGAGATCGCCTGGCGCGCGCTGGAAGGACGCGATCCGGTCGACGAGCTCGAGTTCGGCGGCCTGCTTGTGGGCAAGCGCTCCAATCCGATGCTCGCCGTCATCGCGGGCTATCGCATGTTCCCCACGGAGCGCGCGGAGGAGTTTCGCAAGAAGGCGCTGAAGAACATGTTGCGCCTCTTCCCGAAGCTGCCCGACGTTCATGTCCTCGCCGGAATGTACGAGCCGGAAGAGCGCGATCAGCACTTCCAGCATGCGATGGACCGCGGCACGCCCGCGCTCGCGGAAGGGCTCTGGACGCTGACCGAGTGGCTCGGCGCGAAGTCCGTCCTCAAGGGAGTTCCTGCGCCGGTGCTGCAGGAGAACGTGTTGCCCGGCATGATCTGGACGGCGTTCACGGAGCGGACGCGCACGACGCGCACCCGCGATATCCGCGTCGTCAGCAAGAGCGGTCGCAGTTCCACCGGCGATTCCGGCGAGAGCGCCGTGCTCGCGAAGGCGGCGCAGTCGGTCGGCCGGCTGGAATTCGTCGGCGCGCATCCACTCGCCTCGACGTTCCTCGTCGCGCCCGATCTCGTGCTCTGTCCCGTCCATGTCGTTACCCAGTTCGCGAAAGAGAAGGCCGGGGGAGCGTGGACGATGCAGAAGAAGATGCTGGTGCGGTTCGATCTCGCGGATGCCAGACATGACCGCGAGATCAAGAGAGTCGTGCGCACGCTGCGGCCGGACGATCCGAATCCCGACGGCGGCCCGCTCGACGCGCAGATGCTCGAGATCTGCTGGCCGGTCCTGCTCCAGTTGAAGAAGAAGGTCACGCTCCCTCCGCTCACGTTCGGAAAAGCTTCGGCAGCCGGGCAGCGCGTGGCGGTCATCGGCTTCCCATTCGACTACTCGATTCCGAGCAAGACCTTCGCGCAGCAGTTCACGGGCGCGTCGGGAGAGAAGCACGTGATGCCAGGCACGGTGGTGCGCGCGCCGGCGAAGACCTGGACGCTCGACTACGACTGCTTCACCGCGGCTGGAACGAGTGGCGCGCCGGTCGTGAACGCGCAGAACGGCAGGGTCGTCGGGATGCACGTGGTGGGCATGCCCACGCCCGAGGGATTCAAGGTCGGCGGCGCGATCGAAATGAGTCGCTTCGCGCGGCTACTCACGCGGTGAGCGCACGAGCTTCGCGAAGAGATTGTTCAACGCGGCGTCGAGGTCGTGATGCACGCCCGAGTGCACGGGCGAGGTCTGGATGATCGTGCTGCGCGGCGCGACGAGCCAGTGAAAGCGCGCGCGCTGCGGGAGCTCTCCGATCGAGCCGGCCTCGCCGCCGCCGGCGCAGATTTTCGGGATGGCCTCGAGGTAGCTCTCGACGAGCGCAACATCGATCGCCGGCGCGAGTGCAATGAGGCGATCGCGATCGAGCTCGATGCGCGCGTCGAGGAATCCCGCGCTGGAGCAGAAGAGGATCACGCCCGCGTTCACGAACTCGCCGCGGTCGACGCGCGGAACGACGCGGACGACGGCGTAGTCAAACGCGTGATTCGTGTGCACGAGCCGCATCCTCCACCCATTCCCTCGGCGAGTCGAGCCGCCGCAAAAGATAGTCGCGATATCCGGCGCGATGTTCGTCGATCGACGCGAAGCGGCTCTCATCGCCGAGCCACTCCTCCGGGATCAGCGCGACGATGCGTTCGATCGCGTCGCGCGTCAGTTTTGCGGTGAGTGCTTCGTCGACTTCGCGCAGCTCCGACGCCCACGGCAGCAGCACGTGCTCGCGCACCTGTTTGTACGGAGCGCGGGCGCGCTCGAGGTAGTCGTCCCACGCGTGATGGAAGATCAGCGTCGCGCCGTGATCGATCAGATACAGCTCGCGGTGCCAGACGAGCAGGTTCGTGTTCTTCACCGTTCGATCGACATTGGTCACCAGCGCGTCGAACCAGACGATCGACGAGGCGAGCCGCGTCCTCCCTTCGATCGGACGCGTGACGATGGGATCGAAGGTGATCGAGCCGGGGAGGTAGTCGAGCGCGAGGTTGAGCCCCTCGCTCTTGCGCAGCAGGTCCTGGATCTCCGGATCGGGCTCGGTCTTGGCCATGCGCGCGTCGAGCTGCGCGAAAACGATCTCGGGAACGGGCAAGCCGAGCGTGCGTGCGAGCTCGCCCGACACGAGCTCCGCGATCAACGCGCGTGAACCCTGCCCCGCGCCGCGAAACTTGAGGACGTAGGTGCCGTCGTCGTCCCCCGCGACGATCGCCGGCAAGGAGCCGCCCTCGCGAAGAGGGGTGACGTATTCGGTCGCGTGGATGGTGCGCACCCGCCTATTCTAGGAAAACGTAGGGCGTGGCTTCAGCCCGCCCATCCCCGGGGGAGGCGGGCTGAAGCCACGCCCTACGTTCCTAGAAGGACTTCCCGTTGTCGAAGCGATTGCGATCGATCCGCGTCACGTACGGATCGACCGCCGCGAACGCCGGCTCCTTCGCGACGATCACGGTCACGTCATTCACCCCATCGTGCAGCGGATGCTTCGCGACATACAGCGGCGCGTTCTTCTGCGAGAACATCCCGATGTCGATCGACTCGCGCATCGGGATCTTCGGACCTGCCTCGCGCTGCTTCGTCGCGTTGATGCGCATCTTCACTTCGTACCGTCCGTCGGGAAGCTTCCGCGCGTTCGCGGACTCGAGCTTCAGGTCGTACAGCACGACGTCGTTCATCCACTCTTCGATCAGCGGATGGCGCGGCAGCTTTTGCAGGAGATCCGCCATCTTCGGATCACCATGCGGGCCGCCGTATTCGCGCACGAACGTGCGCAGCGCATCGTTGAGGACTTTCTCGCCGATGAGATCCTTGATCGCGTACATCACGATCGCGCCTTTCGGGTAATAGAGGTAGGACTGGCCACGTCCGCGCGCGAGCGGTGGCTCGACGTCCGTCTCGCCGGTTCGGCCGGTGAGATAGCGATTGTGCTCGTGCGTGAGCGACTCGCGTACGACGTCGCGTCCGTACGCGCGCTCGAGCATGAGCAGCTCGGAGTACTTCGTCAGCGATTCGACGATCGTCGTCGCGCCCGGCCCTCTCCCGGGCATGACCCGGTGTCCCCACCACTGATGCGCGACCTCGTGCGCGGTGCGGCGATAGACGAGATCGAGCCGCCGCGGGTCGCGCGCGTCGATCATGAATCCGCGCGCCTCGTGCAGGAAGATCACGCCGCCCGTCGCGAAGCCGCCGAACTGCCAGTGCGCCGGGACTTCGACGATGCGCAGGTGCGGATGCGGATACGGTCCGAACGCTTCGCCGAGGTGCGCGAGCGTGTCCTTCGACGCGCGAAGAATGCGGTCGGCGTTCGCGCCGTGCCCGGGGTGGTAGTAGAGCTCGAGCGCGACGCCGTCGTGCGTCTCCCTTTTCACCGCGTAACGCGCCGAGGCGATCGAGAAAATGTTCACGATCGGCTCGTCCGTTTTGTAGCGGAAGTGGCGGCGGCCATCGTGTTGCCATTCGCGGAGAAGAGCTCCCGGCGCGATCGCGATCTGATCCGGCGACGTCGACACGGTCACGTCGAGGTCGACCCATTCGGTGGCCGCGATCTCCGGTTGGTCCGGCGCGGACGAGGTTCCGAGGCCGCGGAGGCGGCGCTCGCGCGGATCTTCGATCTCGTACGTCCATCGATATCCGATCGACGGAAACGCGCGGAAGCTCATGAGATACGTGCCGTTCTCGACGACCGAATCGTCTTCGTCCACGAAGCCGCGGTTGGGATAGCGAAGGTCGAAGCGTACGGTCGTGCGTGCGCCGGGCTGCAGCGGCGCGTCGAGAGTCGCGAGATATTGGTTGTAGGTTTCGTCGCGGTCGATCCGGCGCGCGGACGGCATCGCGATCGACACCGCCGTCGCTTCGCGACGCACGGCGATCAACACTTCCTTGATCGGCTGCGTGCTCTCGTTGACGAGCACGTAGTCGCCGTGCACGCGATAGCTGCCGTCTTCGGGACGCAGATCGACGGTTGCGCGGATGGCAGCGATGCGCGGCTGCGGCCGCGCGCTGAACGGGCGGTACTTCTTTTCGTAGCTCTCTCGCCAGTCTTCCCGCGCGGCGCTCGTCGTATACGCCTGCAGGATGTGCGTGTTGTAGACGATCACGGCGCCGGTGGCGATGAGCACGGCGGTGAGCATCGCCGGAAGCGCGCGGCCGATGCGCTCCTTCGCGCCGGGACGCCACTTCCGGATCGCGAGCAGCAACAGCAGTCCCGCGATCGCGCTCCAATACGCCGTCGACCAGTGGAAGTACGTCGCGCCGCGAAAGCCGTAGAGATCCGAATGCGCGATCTCCGATGACGACGCGAAGCGCACGAGCGGATGATCGAGTCCGAGATCGCCGCCGCGCTGGCCGATGATCAACGCGACGAGCACGATCATCATCCCGACGTATTTGTGCGGACTGAGCGTCTGAAGGACGATCGCGACGATCGCGTACAGCACCAGCGGCGCAGCGCAGAACCAGCCGTAGGCGAGCATCGCTCCCGTGTCGACCGGATAGCCGCGCATGAGCTGTACGCCCATGCCGAGTCCGATGCCGGCAGCCGTGATCACGCCGATCATCGCCGTGAGCGCGGTCCACTTCGAAAGCACGAACACGGCGTTGCGCGCGGGGGACGCGTGCAGCAGATGCGACATCTGCAGCGAGCGCTCGCGCCAGACCATCTCCGCGCTGTAGTAGACGATCAGGATCGCGCCGAGGAGTCCGAGGGGCGTGCCGATGCTGCGGAAGATGCGGCCTGCCATGGGATAGATCGCGGTTCCGACCTCGCCCGCGGTGAGGTCGGAGAGAACCTCGGTCGCCGCGAGTCCGGCCCAGAGGAGCACGAGCGCGATGAACGGCGCGCTGAGAAGAAACGCGCGGACTTCGAACTTGGTCGCGGAGAGGTACGCCTGAACCGCGTTCTCGTTGATGGTGACAACGTAGGGCGTGGCTTCAGCCCGCCCACCCCCGGTGGAGGCGGGCTGAAGCACCGCCCTACGTTGCGTGGATGATTTGATCACGCGAAACGCGAAGAGTCTGTACACCACTGCGAGCCCCGCGAGCGAGGCCCCAATCCACACCACCCGATTCAACAAAAAGTTCCCCGACAACGACAGCAACCGCGCGTTGCGCTCCACCGCGGTCCAGTGCTGCGTCTGTTCGAAGAACGCGGAGAGCGCGAAGGGATCGAGGATCGCCGCGATCCACGCCCACTCGTTCGCTCCCGGCGCTGACGCGGCCATCAGCGGAGAGTTCGTCAGCGACGAGGCAAGGAAGTAGAGGACGTACAGCACCACCGACGCGGCGTAGCTCGCGAGCACGCTGCGGGTGATCGTCGAGACCGAGAACAGCAGCACCGCGGCGAAGAGGACGTTCGGCAGCGCGATCACGAGCAGCGCCCAGAGGTATGGGACAAGACTCGTTGCGCCGAGGCGGTCGGGCTCTTGCCATGGCATGAAGCGCGCGATCAGCATCCCGACGATCGAGAAACTGAAGGCGGTGAACGCGGCCAGAAACGATCCGGTGAATCGGCCGAGGAGGAAGTGCAACTTCTCGACCGAGGTCGTGAAGACGATCTCCTCCATCTGATACTCGCGGTCGCGCACGACCGCGTTCGCGCAGAAGTTCGCCAGCGCGAACACGGACAGCAGCGACAGGATCCCGATCGATTCGGCGATGCTGTAGGGCGAGTTGATGTGGATGTTGTCCGGGCCGAAGCCGGTCGCGGTGAGCACGAAGCCGAACAGCGCGAACAACAACACGGCGGCGACGAACGAGATCTGACGCGTGTGATAACGCCATTCAAAACGAATGATCTCGCCAATCATGCGCGTCCCCGCGCGAGCACGGAGAAGTACACATCCTCCAGGCCGCTCGCCACGCGCTCGAATCCCTCCTCGGGGCGCTCGTCCGCGAGAACGTGAATGCGCGTCTCGCCCGCGAACAGCCGCGAGGAAAGAACCGTGTGCGACTCGCGATACCGCGCCACCGCGTCTTTGCGCACGGTCTTGCGCCACACGCGGCTCTCGAGCTGCGCGATGAGCTCCGACGGTTTCCCTTGCACGAGCACGCGTCCGTTCGCGAGCACGGCCATGTGCGTGCAGAGATCGCTCACGTCGTCGACGATGTGCGTGGAGAGGATGACCACGACGTTCTCGCCGATCTCGCTGAGCAGATCGTGAAAGCGATTCCGCTCCTCGGGATCGAGTCCGGCCGTCGGCTCGTCGACGATGATCAGCGCGGGATCGCCGAGGAGCGCCTGGGCGATGCCGAAGCGCTGCTTCATGCCGCCGGAGAACGTGCTGACCGCGCGCTTGCGAACGTCGTAGAGGTTCGTGAGCTGCAGGAGCGACTCTACCTGCGCGCGCCGCTGTTGTTTGTCGCTGACGCCTTTGAGCACCGCGAGGTGATCGAGGAGATCGATCGCCGGGATGCGCGGATAGACGCCGAAGTCCTGCGGGAGATAGCCGAGCTGTTTGCGCAGCCCGCGCGGATCGCCGAGGACGTCGCGGCCGTTGAAGACGATGCTGCCCTCGTCCGGCTCCTGCAGCGTGGCGATGGTCCGCATCAGCGACGACTTCCCCGCGCCGTTCGGCCCGAGGAGGCCGAAGAGGCCTTTGCCGATCTGCAGCGTGACGTCGTGAAGGGCGCGAACTCCGTTGGGATAGGTCTTGGAGAGGTGGTCAATGGAGAGCATGTGGCGCGTATTACGCTCGCGGTAGGGGCGTGGTTTCAGCCGGCACGGCCGGCAGCGCTGATTGGCCAAGCCTTGAGCACGCCTGTCGACTGAGGCGCGATTCGAGCTGGTTCCGGACCGCCGTTCAGCGGCGACGGATCCGCAGGGACAGTTCTGGCTTCCGATCGCGGTGCCGCAATTCGGCCAGCCGGTGCAGTTGTACGTCGGCGTGCGTCTGCTCACCGAGCCACCGATGCAGCCGCCGGCGGGCCAGATTCTCTGAAGCGCTTGCGTGCGTCGATTGCGGAGTGCCGATTTGACGCGTCGCTCAACTGAGAGTAGCTTCGGAAACACAGGAAGACGTCCGGAGGAGATCATTGCGCAGCCAACGTTCTTTATTTGCGGCGGTCGTTTCGTTACTCGCGATCTCCACAATCATGGAGGCCGGCGAGCCAAATCAAAAAGCGGCCGCGCGTATCCGCGACGCCAAATCGAAGGCCGAAGCGCACATCGCCAGACGTCGACTCGCCCTCGGCCTTGTCGATCCTTCCAAACAACTCCGCGAGATCAGCGTTGTGCCGACAGCGCTTTCGGTGATCTTTCGGTATCAACAGGTTCATGACGACATTCCCGTTCACAGTGCTCAACTCACGATCAGCATCACGGAGTTGGCGGTAGACGAGAACAGTGCTTTGGTGGTCCCGTTGAGTGTCGATACTTCACCAAAACTGACGCGCGAGGGTGCTGAGAAGATTGCCTTACGCAAAGTGGGACTCAAAGGCGCATCGCATGATGTGGAGGCAAGCCTTGTTGTCGTGCCTGCCAACAGCTTGGGTCCGGGAGTTCCGAAAGGCGATCGCCTGGCCTGGAAGGCCCGCATCACTGCTGTCAACGACACGGACGGGTTAGTCTCGCGACAAATTTTTGTAGACGCGCACTCGCGCGAAATCATTGCAGACATAGCCGACACGAATGATCTCACCTACGTGTTGACGATGCCGCACTTCAGAGGGATGTATCTCGCGAACCCGGCATCTGAGTATGCTGTGGCGACCTATAATAAGAGTCTCTGCTGCCTCGAGTACGTATACATTCAGAGCCCATGTCATGGGACGGGTCTTCCCGTAGACGCAACGGGCAATCTGAACTGCGGCACCTACGGAGCAGGACCAACCGGTAGTTGGCTCGTCACCTCGCTTGGCAACTGGGTGGGCGATGCGTCCTTCAAGGTTACCACCAACCCAAAGGTAATGAGGTTGACCGCGGGATATCCAGATCTCGTCATTAATAATGGAGTTGGTGATGGCGTGTTGGGCTCGCCCCAAGCCGCCACAGTAGCTGCTGACGCGTTTTACTTCATGTGGAAAACGTTTACGTATCTGTATTACACGCATGGTCACTTCGGACTGAACAGAAACAATGGTCCGGCCGTCCGAGCGGTGGTGCACCATCCCTCCACTCCGTCGCAGTGGTGGGGAAAGGATCATGCGATCATCGTCGCGTCGGAAAACAGTGTTCACTACGACATGGCGAGCTTCGATGTCATCGCTCACGAAATCGGTCATGGATTGGACGACTACGGGCCGCGGCTCCAGCGTGGCAGTGGTCTTGAGAGCGGTAAACTCGCGGAGTCCACAGCAAACATGTTTGCCATGCTCACGACCGGAGAGCTTCCGTACTTTGATCCTGTTCCTTACCGCATCGGCGAGCAAACATTGAAGAACAATGAAGCGCTCGCGAACGCTCTGACTTATATGGATGACCCCGCCTCAAGCAAGGCACCGTCGCATGTTATACGCCGGCGATCGGGGCACTAGAAGACCATCGTGGCGCGGGGCCCGGCGATCACATGTTTTATCTGCTTGTGTATGGCGGCGTGAGCAAATGCGATGGCAGCTCCGTTGCGGGCGTTGGTTACAACGTCGCTGAAAGGATCTGGTACGACGCTTTCTTTAAGTTGAACCCTACCGACGGTTACAGTCAACTGCGGGCCAGGTTCATTGCGTCTGCGAGTGCGTTTTATCCGGGTCCATCCAGCATCGGCGCAAGCACGACCGCGGCGTTTGACGCGGTTGATATCCCTTGACATACCGCTCGGACGATCGGAAAGCCTGAACGACTCGATGCGCGAGCAGGCGATGGAGAAAATGAAGCGCGATGCCCGTGAACGTCACAGCGCTTCATTGGCTTTGAGCGCCAGCGCGGCGGACATGCCGCTGGGCAGCGACATCTCGACGACCGGGTTACCACCGGACGTGACGAAGAGATCCAGGAGTACATACGCGTCGTTGGTCACGACGGTCTCGCCGCGCGCGGGGATGATGTCGCCATCCCGCACGAGCACGTACTCGCCGAATCGGTCCGCGACGCGCCACCCCTGGTTCGGCGCGACATCGACGGCCGGAGAGGACGACTCGCCCTCGTTCCAGGTGATGACGAGCTGCCAGGTCATGATGCTTCTCCAACGATGTCGCGAAGGACGAACTGATATCCGATCGCCGCGTTGCCTTGCGCGGCGATGGTGAGCGACGACAGGCCGAAGAGATCGACCTCCGTCCACGCATCGGACATCACGGCGAAGTCGATAAGCGCCGTGGTGACCGGTCGTTGCCCGAAACCGACCCAGATCCTCGGCAGGAATTCGAAATCGGCTTGAGCTCCATTCGTGACTCCCGACATCGACGCCCAGACGTGACCGTCCTTGAGCAGTTGAACGGTCACGGTGTCCGGAACCGCGTTCAGAACGCCGATCTGCACGGGCAGGATCTTCAAGTGCGAGTCGGCGACGAGTTGGTAATCGTTCCCGATCGTCGTGAACTGCCACCCCTGGCCCGGCATGCTCTTCACGGCGTTGCTGACGCTCTCGCCGTCATCCCACACGACCCGAAGTTGCGACTCGACCGTGTAGCGGAACCGGTGCGAGTCGCCGGGTCCGATGTGCTCGATGACCTGCCACACCGCCAACGCGGCGCTCACACAGGGGAGGACCGGGTGGGAGAAGATGAGGAAGTCCGAGGTCGTGTTGTCGGACTCGTTGACGTAGGTAATGGTGACGTTGTGAGTCACGGGCGAGAGTGTACAGCCAGCGTCACGGCCGTGGATTGATCGACATGACGCTCGTCCACTGAATCTTCGGCACTACGGCTCACCGAATGTCATCCGCGCCAGTTCTTCTTTGAGGCGCTGCTGCTCCGTGCGATCCGACGTATCGGCCAGGCGATCGGCCAGCTCGAAGAATGCGACCTTCTCCCGATCCTTCGCCTCGAGACCGCTTTCGATCAAATCGACGATGACGCGGTTGGCGCTGGTGCGGCGGCGTTTTGCGAGCGCCTGAACTCTCCGCGCGACCGCTGTGGGGAGAGTGACGCTCTGGCGGACATTTCCCTGCGACTGGGCCATGAGATTCATCGTACACCACAGCGCACCACGATGCACCACCACGCTCCTCGTGAGTTTGGAGTGCGGAGGTAGCGCCTCGCTTTCCGATGGGCCCGCGAATAGGAAAGCGGAGGCGTTGCCTCCGCACTCCAAGAAAAAGCTTGCCATGTGCTTAGGTGTTGTAGTTAACTATACCACCAGTTCGAGCGGCGCGCCGCAAGAGCCATCACCCGGAACGCACAGAAATGGACCGTGAATGGAACGACAGTCAGCCGATCTACCGTCAGCTTCGCGACCGTGTCGTCGCCCTGATCCTCGACGGAGTGCTCAACGAAGGCGATCCGCTCCCGTCCGTCCGCACCGTCGCGGCCGAGTATCGAATCAATCCGATCACGGTCCTGAAGGCCTATCAGCACCTGGTCGACGAGCGTCTGGTCGAGACGAAGCGAGGTCGCGGCATGTTCATCAACGCCGGCGCGCGCGAACTGCTGCTGCAGGGCGAACGACAGAGATTTCTCGAAGAACAGTGGCCCAGGATCTCCGCGACCATCGCGCGCCTCGGCTTGACACCGGAAGAACTGCTGGAGGCGGCCGCCATCAAGAGTCCCTCATCCGCTACGACATCCGATACGACCGGGGAGGAGAGCTGACGCCATGGCCTGTATAGAAGCACGCGGTCTCCGCAAGGCCTTCGGCTCGACCATCGCGCTGGACAACGTCGATCTCCGCGTCGAGGAGGGCCGCATCCTCGGACTCATCGGCCCCAACGGCGCAGGCAAGAGCACCGCGCTCAACGCGATCCTCGGCCTGACGCCTTATCAGGGAGAGCTGAAGGTCCTCGGACGCGAACCGTGGACCGAACGCGATCAGCTCGTGCGCGACGTCGCCTTCATCTCCGACGTCGCCGTCCTGCCGCGCTGGATTCGCGTGACCCAGGTGCTCGACTACGTCGCCGGCGTCCATCCGCGATTCGATCGCGCCAAGGCGGAAAAGTTTCTCGCGAAGACGTCCATCAAACGAACCAGCAAAGTCCGGGAATTGTCGAAGGGCATGGTGACCCAGCTGCACCTCGCTGTGGTGATGGCCATTGACGCGAAACTGCTGGTCCTGGACGAGCCGACCCTCGGCCTGGACATCCTCGTGCGCAAGCAGTTCTACGACTCGCTGTTGAACGACTTCTTCGATCGCAGCCGCACGATCCTCGTGACGACTCATCAGGTCGAAGAGATTCAGGACGTCCTCACGGACGTCATGTTCATCAACCGCGGCCGCATCGTCTTCGATTGCAGCATGGAAGACTTCGAGACGCGCTATGCCGAAGTGATGGTGAATCCCGAGCACGTCGCTGCGGCGAGGGCGCTCGGGCCGATCCAGGAGCGCCAGGTATTCGGTCGCAGCATTCTCCTGTTCGACCGCGTCGACCGCCAGCAGCTCGCCGCGCTGGGTGAGGTGCGCACGCCGAGCATCGCCGATCTGTTCGTCGCCGTAATGGGGGCCACAGAGGCCAAAGGACCGCGCCCATGAACAACGAACCGTCAATCGATCCGCACGAAAACCCGCACGTACTAGAGTCGCCGACGCGGCCCATGTACTGGTCGGTGCGCCGCGAATTGTGGGAAAACCGCTCTGTCTATCTCGCGCCCCTGTTCGTCGCGGTGTTCGTGCTCTTCGCCTGTTTCCTCGCTACGCTCGCGATCGGCTCGCGAAAAGCGCATAACACCACGCCGATCGGTATGGCGCCGGCGCCGATCATGATGACCACGATCCTGGTAGGTTTCTTCTATTGTCTCGACGCGCTTTACGGCGAGCGGCGCGACCGCAGCATTCTGTTCTGGAAGTCGCTGCCGGTTTCGGATCGCACGACGGTCCTCTCCAAGGCGAGCATTCCGCTCGTCATGCTGCCGCTGATCGGCTTTGTGCTCAGCATCGTGACGCAACTCCTGCTGCTGCCGGTGACGCTAGCTGTCTCGCTCGCGAACGGTGCGAGCGCGGCCCGGGTGTGGAACGCATTGCCGGAGCCGCTGGTAATGATTTACGGCCTCACCGTCCACGCGCTCTGGTTCGCGCCGATCTACTGTTGGCTGCTGCTGGTGTCGGGCTGGGCGAAGCGCGCGCCAATCATGTGGGCGCTACTTCCGCCGCTCGCGATCTCCGCCTTCGAGAGGATTGCCTTCAAGAGCAATTCCTTCATGTACATGCTGCAGTACCGCATGACCGGCGCGATGAAGGAGGCCTTCCGCCCGAGGACGGGGGATAAGTCCGGAGTCATTGGGCTCTCCCAACTCGATCCGCTGAATTTCCTGCTCACGCCCGGTCTGTGGGTGGGGCTGTTCTTCGCCGCGGGATGCCTTGTGGCCGCAATCCGTCTGCGCGGAAAACGGGAACCGATCTGAACCAGGGAGATTCATTCATGTTACCGCCTGTATTGCTGCTTCATATATCCGCCGCCGTGGTGGGATTGCTGTCCGGCTTCACGGCCATGGCACTCCGTAAAGGGTCCGGCCGGCACGGCGCGGCCGGAACGGTGTTTTTCGTATCCATGCTCGTCATGTCCTCGAGCGCCGCGTACATCGCCACCTTTATGCGACCGAACATGCTCAATACGATCGCTGCGCTGTTGACGTTCTATCTGGTTTCGACGGCATGGTGGGCGGCCAGGCACAGAGACGGCGGCATCAGGCCATTCGATGTCGGCGCGCTTCTCTTCATCTCGTCTGTCGGCCTGGCCGGCATCGGGTTCGGAATCGAGGCGGCGAGCAGTTCGACGGGCACGAAGGACGGCATGCCCGCACCCATCTACTTCATCTTCGGCTCCGTGGCTCTGCTCTGCTCCGTGACGGACGTTCGCATGCTCGTGCGCGGCGGTGTCACCGGCGCCAGGCGAATCGCGAGACATCTGTGGCGCATGAGCCTCGCGCTCTTGATTGCGACGCTCTCTTTCTACCCCGGGCAGGCCAAGCTCTTCTCCAAAGCATTCCGCGAAACCAACCTGCTCTTCGTGCCGCACATTCTGCTGATCGGCTCGATGCTCTTCTGGATCTATCGCGTCAAGTCTCGTAAACGCAAACAACAACACAACGTGATCGTTGCCAAGCACGCCGATGGGCTGGAAATCGCGGCGTGACGCCGTATCAATCGACTGGTGACTCTCAATGGACCGCGCAATCGAAAAATCCAAAGCATCGCAGATCAAGCGTCCGGCGATCATCGCCGTCGTTGCGATCGCGCTGATCAGCGGCGGGGTGACGCTCGCCAACATCGACTTCAACACGCAACGAGTCGATCGAACGACGCTCAGCATTGAAACCGTCCAGCGCGGCACGATGGAAATCAAGGTCGGCGCCAACGGGCAATTGCTGTCCGAACGCATCGAACAACTCGCCGCGCGAGTGGATGGCCGGGTCGCCAGAGCGGATCTCAAACCGGGCGCCGTCGTGCAAGTGGGGCAGGTATTGGTGGAGCTCGCGAATCCGCAGCTCACTGCCAGCGCCGAGGAGGCGCAATCGGCGTGGGAAGGCGCGGTGGCGGAGCTGCAAGCCGCGGAGGCCGAGCTGCAGACCAACATGCTGAACCAGGAGGTCGTGCTCACGCAGGTGCGCTTCAATGCGGAGAAAGCGAAAGCGAAAGCCGCGGCCGACGAGGCCCTGGCGCGGAACGGCCTCATTTCCGAGCTCGAGTTGAACCGCTCTCAACTCGATCTCGCCCAACTGAACGAGACCTATCAAATTGAAGCGAGTCGGCTGAAGAAGCTCCGCGACAACATTCAGGTCCAACTGGCGGTCCGGAAGTCTCGCGTCACTCAGCTCGCGCGTGCGTTCGATCGCGCCAAAACGCAGGTTACGGACTTGAACGTCGTCGCCGGCATCGGCGGGATCGTGCAGGCGATCGACGTCGAAGTGGGGCAGCAACTGCAACCGGGCAGTCCGATCGGACGCATCGCACAGCAGGATCAACTCTACGCGGAGCTCGAGGTTCCCGCGCGCGAGGCCACTCAGGTCCGAGCGGGACAGAAGGTCCTCATCGACACCCGGAACGGCACCGTGAACGGGATCGTCACGCGAGTCGACCCCGGCGTCACGGATGGCACGGTCGTCGTGGACGTGGATATAAAGGACCCGCTACCTGCCGGCGCGCGCCCGCAACTGCCAGTCGAAGGCACGATCTATATCAGCCAACTGCCCAACACGCTGTACGTGGGCAAACCGGCCTACGTCAAGAACGACGCCGCGATCGCCGTGTACAAACTCGATCCCGACGGTCGTTACGCGACGCGGGTCACGATCAAAGCGGGCCAGGTGTCGCTCAATCACTTGCAGGTGCTGCAGGGGTTGGAGGCAGGCGATCGCATCATCACGTCGGAAATCGGTGAGTGGCAGGATCAAGAGCGGATCCTGGTGAAGTAGGAGGCATCCACAATGTCTGACGACGTATCCATCCTCCGCCTATATGTCCTGAGAGCCTTTTACCTGCTCAACTTCGCAGTCCTCGGATCCGATGTGTGGTCGGCGCTCATCAGCGATCACGAACCGCATGACCCGCTGAAAGCCGTAGCGTTCTGCTTCTGGGCGGCATTGTCGGCATTGTGCGGTTTGGGACTTCGATATCCGCTGAAGATGCTGCCGCTTCTGCTCCTGCAACTCTTCTACAAGTCGGTCTGGCTGATCGCGGTTGCGCTCCCGCAATGGCCGAGCATTCGATCGACAGAATTGTTCAAGGCCATGACAATTCCGGTTCCTCTGCTTCTCGTCGCGATTCCCTGGGCCTATGTAATCACGCATTACGTGAAACAGCCCGGAGATCGGTGGAGACGATCATGAATCTCTGGTTCGACCTGAAATACGCTTTCCGCCTGCTGAAGAAGTCGTGGGGCTATTCGCTGATGTGTGCGACGGTCGTCGCCCTCAGCGTCGGGCTCGCGGTGTGGACGTTCTCGCTCACCTACAGTCAGCTCTTCAAGCCACTCGAATTTCCTGGTTCGAACCGCTGGTACAGCGTGCAGATCGCCGCCGACGCCTCGAGTCGCGCGCGGCCCGGCGTCGACGCCTACACCTGGCAGTCATTGCTCGAGCACAAGCGCTCGGCCGATCATCTCGGAGCCTTTGCGAATCGGGCCGTCGTTCTCAGCGAAGGCCAGGCCACGACGACCCTGCGCGGCGGATTGATCAGTCCACGCCTCCTCTCGGCCACGCGAGCGGCGCCGATTCTCGGCCGCACGTTCGAGGGGAGCGATGGTCGCGCCGACGCCGCTGCAGTGGCGATCCTGAGCTTCGAGACCTGGCAAAACTACTTTGCCGCCGATCCGCACATCATCGGCAAGACCGCCCGAATCGACGCAAACCCCGTGCAGATCGTCGGCGTCATGCCGAAAGACTTTCTCGCGTTCCAGGATTTCGAGCTTTGGCTGCCGCTGTCGGTGCCGAAACTGGCGCGGCCGCAGGACTCGACGATGACGGTCTATCCGCTGATCGTCCTGCGCGAGAACCAGAATCTCGACAGCATTCTGAACGAGATGAGAGTCGCGATTGACGACGTCAATGGCGATTATCCCAAGATGTTCAACTCCGCTCGCCGCGTTGCACTGATTCCCGCGGGACGGATGTTCACGCATGGCAACGCGCCGATCGTGACGATGATGAGCCTCATGGCCGCGGCGGTTCTGCTGCTGGGCGGCGTGAACATCAGCATGGTGTTTCTCGCCCGCCTGATCGAGCGCAGCCGCGAGCTGGCGCTGCGCACTGCGCTCGGCGCATCGCGTCCGCGTTTGTTGCGGCAATGCCTGCTCGAGACTGCGCTGGTCGTTCTCCCGGGCCTCGTGGCCGGCTATGGACTCGCGGCCATGGGAATGCGATGGGTTCACGGGATCTCCGGTTTCATGGGACGAATCATGGCATCCGGACGCTCATTGAATGTCCCGTCTCTGCGGCCTGTCGATCTGCTGGCCGCCGCGATTTCCGCCTTGATCATCTGGTTGCTCAGTACGTTGATTCCTGCGTGGCGAATCGCCAGTCAGGACGCTTCCATCGTGCTGGCGGGCAGCGGCAAAGGAGCGACCGTTCGAGGCAACAACAAGAGCGTGGCTTTGCTGGTCGGCCTGCAGGTGGTGATCTCCTGCCTCGTGTTGGTGACCAGTGGAAACGTCGTGCTGGCGGTGAAGAAGGAGACCAGCAAACCGACGGGCCTGAACACCGCGCGGGTCATGCTGTCAACGAATCCGACGGTTTTCGACGAGCGTTTCTCCGAAGCGACACAGCGCCTGCGCTATTGGGAAGATTTGACCGCGTCGATCGAGAGCAAGTTGCCGGGTGCCGAGGTGGCGTTTACCACGGCCGCGCCCACGAGGCCAACGCGAGTCGCAGCGACGATCGAAACGCGACAAGGCGCGGAGGACCAGGGCACGCTGATGTTGCCGCTCACCGTCGTGTCCGAAAACTACTTCAAGATGATGGGCATCAGCCTCCGTTCGGGGCGCCTTTTCGACAGTACGGACAATAGCGCTTCCCTCAACGTCGCCGTCGTCGACGAGAAAATGGCCGCGCGCTATTGGCCCGATCAGGAAGTCCTCGGCAAGCGCGTGCGGTTGAATTCCTCCGACAGTGGCTCCTGGCTCACCATCGTCGGCGTCGTCTCCTCTGTGCCGGGATCGCCCTATCGCACGGACGCCGACATCGGCTCCATTTACCAGCCATTGCGCCAGGCAAACCCCTCGGCATTCCAGGTATTGGTGAAATTGCCGAATACGACCATCGATAGCCGCGCTGCGCTCCGGGCCGCGGCCTTTGCAGTGGATCGCGATCTGCCACTGCACAACCCGCAAACGCTCGAGGATTACCTCGCCGCGGAGAAACTGGGTACTACGGCGATGGTTCCGGTTTTCAGTGCGATCTCGCTCATTACAGCGCTACTGGCCGCGTCCGGATTGTTCGGGCTCATCAGCCGCTCGGTGGCGCAACGCACACAGGAAGTGGGCATTCGTCGCGCGCTGGGAGCGACGACTCTGCGGGCCACGTCGATGTTCCTGCGTCAGGGAGCACTGTATCTGAGCGTCGCGCTTGTCGGCCTCGGCCTGGGAATCGTGGCGATGCCTCCTCTCAGTCGAGCGATTCCCAACATCCTCGATCACGTCATTCCGGTCACGTCGGGCGTAGTTCTTCTCATGGCCGTGGTCATTTCCACTGCTTCGTATTTACCAACACGCCGCGCGGTGGCACTGGAGCCGTCCGAGGCGCTGCGTTACGAGTAATTTCAATCGGAGCCTCATCATGAACAGTCAGCACCTCATCGACTTTCAAGGCATCAAGAAGATCTTCTGCACCGAGGCGATGGAGACGTCGGCGTTGGACGACGTTCACCTGACCATCGATCAAGGCGAATATGTCTCCGTCAGCGGGCCGTCCGGTTGCGGCAAGTCAACGCTGTTGTCGGTGATGGGACTCTTGAGCTCCTCCACTGAGGGGAAATACTTCCTCAATGGGGCGGAAGTGACGGGTTTGCCGTCATCCGAGCAGGCGCGCGTGCGAAACCGGGAGATCGGTTTCATCTTCCAGGCGTTCAATCTGATCGCCGGCATGAGCGCGTTCGAGAACGTCGAATTGCCATTGACCTTCCGCAGCGACCTGACGCGAAAACAACGCCGTGAATTGGTCCTGACCGCGTTGGAGCAAGTGAATATCCCCGAGCGTCAGAAGCACTTCCCCACGCAATTGTCCGGAGGCCAACAACAGCGCGTCGCGATTGCGCGTGCTCTGGTCGGAAAGCCGAAGGTTCTCCTCGCCGACGAGCCTACGGGGAACCTCGACTCGAAAAATGCGCAGTTGGTGATGGACCTGCTGGACACACTCCACGAGCAGGGCAGCACGATCGTGATGGTCACGCACGACCCGCGCTTCGCCGAGCGGGCCGCGCGCCAGGTCTCGCTGTTCGACGGAAAGATCGTGGAAGACCGGCGCCTTCGCGCCGCGTCGTAACTCCGCATCACGATCGCGAGCCCATCATGAGCACCACTCTATGGACCGACGTGTCGGGTCGGAGCTCCGTCGCCGACAGCGCCCTGAAACTCGCTGTCCGGGCGTGGTTCCTGGTCGCGGTTGCGGGCCAGTGGATCTTTCTAGGTCATTTGGTTGCCTTCTACGTCGGCTCGGTGATTCGAGGGGACACGATTGGCAATGTCGCGATAGCGGTGCATCTCCTGCTGGCCGTCGTGATCATGGTGGGCGGACCGCTTCAACTGATTCCACAGATACGACACCATGCTGCGTCCTTTCATCACTGGAACGGGCGTCTCTACATCCTGGCGGTTTTCGTGACCAGTGTTGCTGGTCTGTACATGCTCTGGTCCCGGGAACGCCCCGGCATCGTCTACCTCGGCGCGAGCCTTCATGCCGTCTTGATCGTGAGCTTCAGCGTACTCGCGGTGCGCTCGGCGGTCGGACGGGATCTCCGGAATCACCGCCGTTGGGCGCTGCGCCTGTTCATGGTGGTGAATGCCGGTTGGTTTTTCCGGATTGGCGTGATGCAGTGGATGTTTTTCAATCCGCGCCCGGCCGGCGTCGCGTCATTTGTCAACGCTGCTTCTATTGCCGATTACGTTCTGCCTCTGGTCATGCTCGAGCTCTACCTGCGCATGGAGGACAGTGCCGTCAAGTTCGCGATGGCTGCCGGCGTTCTGGTTCTGAGCGTAGTCCTGGCCGTCCGCGTCGTCGCCATGTAATCCCTACAATATTTGCGACCTCCATTCGTCGACAGCGATGGATGAGCAGCACGATGACCGAGGACGACGAGGAGCTTCGTTGTGGCAGTGCTGCTCTGCGCCCTGACGACGATGGCCGTTTACGCATACCTGCCGTTGGCCGCGCGGGGGAATCCGGCCCTCAATTGGGGTGACCCTGACGACGCTCGCGACTTCGTGCGGCACGTAACGGCGAAGGTGTACCGCTCTTATGTCACTGCGGAAGAACAGGGGGATCAGATCGGTGATCTTCGACGGCTCGTCGCACGCGAGCTCGGGCCTCCGCTGTTTCCCGCCGCGCTCCTATTGGTATTGATTGGTCTCGGAACTTCGTTCCGGCGCGATCGCACGCTGTTCTGGACCTGGAGCGTGATTGCATTAGTGGCAGCCGTGTGGTTCTGCATCTATCCGATCCTGGACGACGAAGACTCGTACTTGCTTCCTCTGTTTGTGGTGCTCGCCACGGCGGCCGGATACGGCGTCGCAGTGATCGCGCGAGAACGGGTGGCCCTTGCATGGGCGCTGATGGCAATCCCGGCGGTTGCGGTGTTCGCGCATTGGCAGGACCGGGATCGCAGCGATTTTTACGTGGGGCGTGACTACGCACAAAACACACTGCGCGGAATGGAGAAGGACGCCATCCTGCTGACGAATGACGGTCATCTCTGGAGTGCTCTCGTGTACCTCCGTGAAGCAGAAAACATCCGGCGCGATGTCGTGCCCATTCAGTACAGCTTTCTGATCCGCTCCTGGTATCTGGAACAGCTCGTCGTGCGCGAGCCGGCGCTCATGGCTTCCGTCCAGGCCGAGTTGGCCGCCTACCGGCCGCTCGTCGACACTTTCGAAAACGATGAGGAGCGCTGGCGCAGCGACGCGCAGGTTCGCGACGAGTTCATGAGGCGGTTCGGCGATCTGGTGGTCGCTCTCGTTTCCCGGCAGCTCGCGCGTGGAGCGCATGTGTACGCGACTGCGGACGTGGCGCTCAAAGACACCGGCGTGGAAGGCCTGCTCATGACGCCGATCAAGTCGTCTCATGACGTCGTGCCCGGCGGACTGGCCCTGCAACTGCTCCCGCGCCGTGTTGGTCCGCATCCCATCCGCAGCGTGCCGTTCGAACTGCGCGGGCTGGACGACCCGCAGGTGCGACGAACCGGAGGTGAAGTCGTCGAGCGCGACATCGTTCCGGTGTACGTGGTCGCGCTCCGGCTGCGAGCTCGCTACCAGGCGCTCCTCGGCCAGTACGACGACGCACGGCTCTCGTACGACGACGCCTTGCGCATCGATCCGTTGAATGACGCGATGCGGAGCGAGCGCGCGCAGCTCGAGCGGATGGGGGCGCGGTGATCGCTGCCTGCGGATCAAGTCACCGTGAACGTGTGTCGCGAGGAGGCCTGCATCAAGGCGCGACACTGCACGCAACATGTGATAGCGGTGTGACAGCGACGTTGCTCAACACCGAGGTTGAGTACCGCCGCAGGTCCATCTGCACTTACCATCGTTCAGTCACTCACTGAAACCACTGACTAATTCCGTAGCTCTCCGTCTTAATTTAAAACCGCTAGAATTGCGAAATACGCATGAAGGACCGGGGTGCCAGCCTGTGTGAGACCAAGCATGACATCATCTTAAGACCTCTTACGAAATGACGTGAAGCGTGCGCAGAATGACGGCGCCTATCGCGCTCACAGTCCCCAACGCCAGCGCAAGAAGTAGCCAACTGCACCAATCGCGATAATTCCACAGTCCGAATCGGCGCACCGCAGCCCGCTTGAGGCGTTCCCGAAGTTTCGCGATTTCCGCTGCTCGACCGGCGTCTTCGGCGCGTCGCATCTGTGTTGCGAGGGCGTCCGCGTCCTGTGGGTTTACCCTCTCCAGGTAAGCAGCTGCTATTTTGCCAATTTCCTCGCTGCTCTCGCCCGCGGCCTTCAGATAGGGTCTGAGATTAAGAAGCTGCCTGATGCTCTTGATGTGGTCAAGTAGCGCAGGCTCGTCTGGCCAATAAACGGCGGGAAAATGCTTCACGCACGGGTCCGATGGCTCGAACCCGGAAGGGAGAAGTTGCTCCCGCAGAAATCTTTTCAAGCCGACCTCGTACCCGTGACGCACGAGCGAGCAGATCTCATCGAGCGAGAACGAGTCCAGATCAGTGCGAATACCGGCCACCAACTTTTGGATGGCTTGATCCTGAAGCGGAAAGAACAGTCTGCCCGCAACGCGAAGCTCGGCAAGATCGGTCTCTTCGACTAAATCGTCGATCGATAGCTCGATTCCCGGAAACCGTCCCATCGCTTGGTTCTTCTGCTCAAGCACGCACACCCGGCTCATCAGGATGTCGGTTGTTCGGATCGTGCGCTGAACAATCCATGAGAATCGGCTCGCCGGCGCCCAGTCGAACGGCGCTGAAGCGTTGCTCACGATGTTCAGACAAGGGACGCGGTATCGGTGGTATTGGCGGAGCGCGTTTCAGCAATCTGCGCCATTCTCGTCACGCCGATGTTGTCGTAAACACCGCCATCGGTCAGGAGCTCATTCTCTAAAAGAAACTGATCGGCTCTTGCGCGCAGCCTGTCTCGTGAAATGACTGCGGGAGGAAAGAGCGGTGGAAAGGCGGACGAAGCTGCCACCGCCAGACCCAACGGAAGATCGGATGACTTGTGAAGCTGCTGCCCGTCGTAGTAGCCGTCGCGGTAAAAGTCCACCTGCCGTCCCGTGGTGAGGCTGGTGGCCAGAAAGTGAAAGGCAGGTGACGGCGAGGGCAGCGCACGAAGCTCCCGGCCAGAAAAGAGATCGGAGTATCGCTGCTCGAGAATCCGCGTCCGGCTCAGCGCCGGCAAAATCCAGCCCGCGAGAAGTGATCGCCGCACGATCTGTCCTCGAAGATCCGACCTGCCGAACCGTATCAACGGTAGGACTGCGGCGTAGAACGCAGCTTCGTCCGAGGGCCGCGTGTAGTCTTTCCAGTTCAGCGCGAGATTTCCGGCGAGGATGCTCCCGCCCGAGACCGAACAAACCTCTTCCACGTTTCTGAGGAGTCCCGTGTCCCATAAGAGCTTTAGCACTCCCAGATGAAAGAATGTCGCTCGGAACCCGCCTCCTGAGAGGCATAACCCCATTCGGGACGTCGACTGCTTTGGTTCGGCGCCAGTCATTGGTATCTCCTCGTCTTGTCGTTCGTCGGATTGCTTGTTCTTCGGCGCTCCTCGATTATCGCCTCGATTACGTCGACTGCGTGAAGGGAGTCCGCCGACTGTTTCGGCGGCGAGGGTCGAAGCCGCGTCGTGCGCTGGCACGACAGTGTCAAGATGAGGCCTGCTGGTACCTTCCTAAGGGGAAGCTCCGGCATGACCAAGACGGCTGCGAAGTATCGGCCCTACTGCTCGACTCAAACGTCATCGAGCTCCTCATTCGCCGCGTCGCGCGCCAACTTCCACTGGACCTCGCGTTCGCCGTGGCGTCGAAGGCCGTCGTAGAACCGCCACGTCGCTGTGTGCGGTTCCAGATCCTTCATCGCGTTCAGAGCCTGTTCCTTCAGCTCGAGGTCTTCAGGAAATGGCTTGCCGTGATTTCCATGTTTCATGCGAGTGACCGCGCCGGTACTCAGCCTGCTCGCGACTTGGTCATAGCAATCGCCGCCAAGCGTGTGAGCCTGATTCAAAACCTTGATTACCCACTCCTTGCGGTCAAATACGAAATCGGTCGGAGCCTCGGAGACGAGAGCTGCCACGGCTACCAACTTCTTCTCCTCGCCTGATGCAACCCATTCGTCGAGCACGTCGAGTGTCCGGTCATCGTAGACAGACGCGAATGCCACGAAAAGCTCGGGCAGATGCCACGATCGCAGGACCTCGTTAATTGACGTATTTCGGATAAGGCGCAACGCGTCCCAATAGTCGAGGTTATCTCGCATTGTCTCCAGCGAGAAGTGAAGCATTGAATGCGGGATTGCTTGTCTGTCCAGATCGTAGTCTCTGGCTTCCTCGTCGGCAATGCGCCCGAGAAGCATGCGGATAACCTCGAGAGGCTGAGTCAACGCAGCATTCGCAATGAAGTCACAAACCCAATGATCGGAAAGTGAAGGAAGTGACCGAAAGTCCTGGATAACCTTCCGTACCAACTCTGGCGCGAGCCTCGAAATATCCAAGTCCTGGCGGTTGAACGCCTGGGCGAACGCCGCAGCGGTCGCAGTCTCTGTGAGATCGATAAGCGGTACTACCTCGGCGATGAACTCAGAATTCGCTTTCAGGAAAGAAGAGCGCATCGCGATCGAACAGGCTCGCACATCGGGAATCGGATGGAGCCAGAGTTTCTCGGCTATCTCCCGCTCGTCTGACAACATGCGGCGCTCTCCGGGGATAGCGGCAGTCGCACCAAGCGCGACGGCTTTGACGGACGAGCTCGCCGCTTGCCTCGCCATCCCAATGCCCGCATCACGGTCAAATGCGATCACGGACGCGATGAGGGTGGGCAACGACTCGGCGAGAGGATGGTCGGGCAGCTCAAGCATCGCAGCGGCCACTTCCTTGATGAAAGACGGACTTACTTCGCCCATCTGGCCCAGCAAGACCAGAGGATCGGCACGGATATCGAGGCGCTGCGCGACCGCGAGTCTCTCGGCAGCGGTCGCGACAAACTCCTGCGCGGGATACGTGGCGACGATCCACTCGGCGGTCTCTCGCATCGCTTGCAAATGCTTCTGCCAGTTGCGCTCGAATTCTTGCGTCGTTTCTTCGGCTGATTTGTACCGATGCCCGCGGCTGTCGACCAAGGCAGCCGTAATGCGCAGGCGATCCGAGTCTTGGACGGCTACCATCACCCCCAAACCAGCCTCTCGCATACCGATGTCTTTTTCGTATCGCAGTGACGATCGCAGGTCAGCGACAACCTCGAGTTGGACCAGGGGTTCGTCAATTGACGTGACGATTCTCGCGAGCTCTTCGAACGCCATTCGTCGTTCGGGCTTCCACCACGCCTGCTGCTCGCCCGTAATCGACTGTCCCGTGGCGATAGGGTAAAGCCGTTTGGTCAGAGTCACGTAGATCCTCGCTGCTCGCAGCACGACCCTCGCATCTTTGTGCTCTGAGCAGTGCTGAACGATCGTCAACGCACCGTTCCGCACCGCTTCCTGGGCATCGGGTGGGATCAGAAACGACCTCCACGTGAACGAATCCTGGCCGGTCATGAACGTTTCGGAGCTCATTCGCAAAAGCGCCGCGTCGACGATATCTAGAACTGATCGAGCATGATCGTGGACGTCAGGCTGATCAAGCCAGGACGCCAGAATGTCGAGGAGGCGGAGTTGGTAGTCGAGTGGCTTGCGGTCCTCCCATCTCGCCAGCTCCGTCAAGACCTGGATCCCATCCTTCGTTCCGGGTGCGCTGGTGGCGTCCCGCGACAATTCCCACAACAACCGCGCCGCGCGTGCAAGATGTTCAGGGTGATACGCGACTCGTCTCAGGATCTCGGGTAGTCTGCCGAGCAACATCCCACCGCTGAATCTCCAATGGCGATCCTCAACAGGCGCATCCCTAACAGAAGCGTCGAGTGCTTTCTGAACCATCATTAAGGCGTGTTTCGGCTCGAAGTAGGCGATCTCCTGCACGATGCTAAGGATCTGCAGGCGACCTGAGATCCCTGAGAGATCGAATTCGTTGCTGATCTCGGAGAAGATCTCGCTGAAGACATCTTCGGTGGCTTCCGCTCCGGAGCGGTTGCGCCAATCCACCTCGGCTAGATTGCGGAGGAGTCGTGCTCCCGCCATTCCGCGAAATGCTCGGAACACTTCCCGCGCGTAACCTGTCGCTTTCCGTTGGCGCGTCAGGCAGGCCTCGTCAAGGATGTGCTCGGCGAGCACTTCTGGCACGACTCGCGCGACGTAACCCTTTTGCCGCACGAGTCCAGCGTCCATGAGAAGGTCGAGAAGTTCTGCGAGGGCAGGTTGGCTGAGCCCGAGAAACTCCATCATTGCGGCGCGGATGCCCGGATGATCGGGATTAACGGGTCCGATCGCAGTCAGTAGCCGGGTCAATGCTCTTGCTTGGTCCTGATCGACGTCGGGAATGAGGCCCATGCGTTCGTTGCGGAACCGCTCCAGCACGGTGAAGCGGACATCCTCATCGCGCGAGAGCCGCGATAGATCGAGCGCGCGGCGCTGGATCAGCCGGCAGGTCACCACGGCTATCAGTGGTGCGTCCCGAGAGATCTTCGCCAGCATTTGTACATCCCTTTCGCGAGCGCGCGGCAGCAGTGATTGCACGAGAGCGACGGTTTCCTCGCGCTTCAACGGCGTGAGCGGATCGAACTGCAGGAGATCGCTCCTCGAAAAACCCGCGAGCGATAGAATCCCTTCGGCGATGGTGCCGTAATAAAGCCGACCGGCAAGAATCACCCGCGTGGGGAGTTCTCGCTGCCTCACGAACTCCAACAAAGTATCTACATCGTTCCGAAGATGAGCGTCATCCACGATGAGCAAGAGCGGCGCGAGCGGAAGCTCGTCAGCCGACTCCGGCATGACGGCGATTCCTGGCGCGACGTAACGAACGGCGACAGTCGCTGCAGCACGTTCGCCGATCGCCTTCAGGACGCGCGACTTTCCGATGCCGCCCGAACCGGTCAGCAAAGCAACGCGCTGGTCGCCTGTCAGGAATTCGGGGATTCGGTCAAGTACCTCCTGGCGGCCAAGAAGAGCGACGTTGTGGCTGAGCAGATCGGATGGAGTGTCTGCGAAGAAGGCCGAAAGGGGGAGGAACGTGGAAACACCATGAACGCCGAGGAATTCGCGACGGAATGAGGCGCCGAAGTGAGTATCGAGCAACCGGCGCGCTGGATCGAGCGGCAGATTCGCGACATCGTTCGAAAGATCCCGCACATCCAGGATTTTCCAGCGCTTCCATCGGTCGAACTGATCGCGAACGATCGCGCCGACCTCACACGCAACGAGCACGAAATGTCTAACTGATCGTGAGTAGGTCTTCTCAGCGTGCGCGGCGCGAGCGTTGGCGACGGTGAACCTCTTGTACCTGCGGCATTGATAAGTCCATCGTTTGCCGTCCGGGAG
>Ga0209382_10002405_pt1 | contig 27328 bp, 32 predicted proteins | sample SoiMetdeltSBSDD5_FD_187599 | JGI IMG/M metagenome (GOLD analysis project Ga0209382, IMG submission 187599) | Bulk soil microbial communities from a Populus tree surrounding site in Tennessee, USA - Soil MetaG P. deltoides SBSDD5 (SPAdes) (version 2) | ecosystem: Environmental > Terrestrial >... | reverse complement strand
GTCGATCGGTACGCTACGCATTCGAGTACCGATCGAACCCTTGCCCTGCCAACCGGTAGCGCCAGCAAGTTCAGGTGCTCGACCTCGGTGTCCTTGTCGGCCAGCGCGCCCTCGATAACCTCGAAGATAACATCGGCCACTGTGGAGGGCTCGTCGATGAAGATCGCGAGCCTTTTGCCATGGATATGGAGGCCAGCGAACGACTGTAAGCTTATTCTCAACGTAGGCGCTCTCGGCCATTAGTAGAGCCTCCAATCACCCGGCACGGCAGAGCGGAACGGGGCATATCCCGAGTCTGGCACGCTCCTCGTGCGTGCCACGGGCACCGGCACGAACGGCCGCGACATGCACGCATAGCGCCACTCGTCGGCGGCGTGGTCCTCGGACTCGGTATTTACGTCCTCGGGCCGCGCCGGATCGTGCTGGAGGGCTGGGATCGTTCTGATGCTGGCAGCATGCGTGCTGAAGCAGTAGATCATCGGGCGTCCATCCTGGCCGACCAGGCGCGACCGCACCTGATCCCAGCCTCCCATCGATCCGCGCTGTGGCACACGCGAATTGTCGGCGGCGTGGAATGGGCGCAGGCGCACCTGGATCAACACCTTGTTGATCCGCTCGGCGATCGAGGGCCCTCCGTCCTCCTTGAAGCACGCGGGATCGAGCACCCCGTAACGCAATGTAGCGTCGCTTCGCTCTCGCTCAACGATCCCGCCGGCTACGGCCTCGGCGGTCATCTTGAGGCCGACATTGGGGCTCGCTGCTCCATACCACTCACGATAACGAAGCAGGGCGCCTCGGGGAATGATCCGTGACGCCCCTTGGACAGGCAGGCGGTGATCGTCTCCAACTACTGCCCACCATCCCACCGAGAAGGGCTTGGCCGAGCCCCAGTCCATCGAACGAAACCGTGCCCAATGGGCGGGCACCTCGAACGGCTCCACTACGTGCAGATCGTAGCGCCAACAATCGAAGTAGGCGCCCTCGATGACGGTCCAATCGCCCTCGAGCCAGGCCCGCACCAGCGTGTCGCTGCCCACCATCTGCAGGTTGGCAACGTACTCCGGCCCGAGAAATTTGTTGTCCTGAAGCTTGCTCGGAATGAAGACGCGATCCCGCTCGATCGTCTCGCGCGTCCACGGATTCTCAAACGTGAACTTTCGGATTTGCCATCCGGCAGGATTGGGATCGATGTAGCGCGCCTTGCACCACTGATGCCCTGGCCCACCGGGGTTGCCGGTTGCACGAAACCCGCAGGGTACACCCTCGCCAGAGCGCAACGTTGCCATCAGCCTTAGAACCGGCGAGGCGCTCGGGAACGTGCCCAGCTCCTCGACATATACCCGGGTGTAGCTGTGGCCCAGGTAAGCGTCCGCGTCCGCGTCACGCTCGAGATAAGCAAAGCGCAGCCGAGCCCCGTTCGGCCAGCGCCACATCTTGTCCTGATCGCTGTATCTCGCCCCGATCGGCCCGTAGATTTGCCGGCTTCGCTCGATCGTCTCGAGGAGCTGCACCCGTTCGCGACGAACCATCAACCCGACAGCGCTCTTTCCGTGAAGATCAGCATGCGAGGCCCATTCGCCGAGCATCCCGTCGGTCTTGCCGCCACCACGGGCGCCACCGAAGAAAACCTCAAACACCGGGCACGCCAGCAGGGCCGTCTGCGGCCCCTTTTGCGCCTCCCACCCGATCGTGCACTCAGTGGCGGCTGTCTCGCCAACCGTCAGCAATGCTTCTCCTTTGCACCCGGCGCGTATCCCGCCTGCCACTCCTCGGGGGTTGCCGAAACAGCGGGAGCGCGAATGACCGTTGGCCGTGCGATCTCGCCCGAATGCTCAACCGACGAAAGGCGCGAATGGCAGAAAGGAGCGGCCGCCTTGGCCATATCGTCACGCCGGCCCACCGGCTGGCTCGGATCGCGCATGATCCGCAGCATGTACGCGAGTGGCAGCTCACCGGTGGCGGCGGCTTCCTGCCGCACCTGCTCGTTTGCACGGCTCGCCGCTCCAATGGGGCGCCCAGCGCCCAACCGTTTGCCACCGTGTCCGTTCATTGTGCGATCGCGCGGCTGATCGAAGAGCGCTTATCGGTATCAGATTTGCTTATACCACAAATGCAACAAAAACCGCCCTAAATTTTTTATTGCCCCCGCGTGACTCAAAACTTCGCTCAATTCCCCCGCGCTCCAACAGAGGGTGATTTTTTACGAAACCTGAATCTTTGATTTTAGGTCAAGAAGGGTGGATTTCATCGGTGCATCATTGCGAATTTGGGGAACATTGGGCAACACGCCGACGCTCCGGTCGCAGTCGGCGTCACCAATAACTCCGAGCCTCTAGCCAAATTCCTGCTTCGACAACTTGGCTACCGGCTGGCCGGCAAATGGTGAGCTGGGGGCCAGTGGACGCGGCAGCCCCTCGTCACCAGCAGATGAGTGCCAGCAACATCAACGAACTTCCGACGTGAGGAGAAAGGTCTTCTTCGTTTCGAACCGCTTCTTCATGATCTCGTCGATCTCTTTCGCCGAGTAGACAGAACCTGGACCGTCGTCGCTCCGCTTCTGGACGTGAGGCCAATCTTTGAAGGACGTCCAGTGCCCACCGGCAGTAAGTCCCATGCCCTCCGCTAATCTCGCATAGGCCTTGTAGCCCGTAAGGTCTTCCCACTCGGGCTGTCCGTTCACCGACCAGTAGCAGTCAGCGGCCTCCCCCCATTGGTGCCAACTGAAACCAGGCAGCGCGTTCGTGACGTTAGGCCCAGTCGGCTGCGGGCCGACGTCCTCTACGACCTTCGCCAGAAACGGGGCCATATTATTCTTCAGCCACTGGATCGCATCAGCGACTTGCTGGGTCGTACGCGAGCGCCGCCACAGGCGGGCCTGTTCCCAAGGATCCCGTACGCCGGTATAGGGGACCATAGTAACATTCTCCGCCGCGCACGCGCCAAGCAGCTCATTGAGCTTCTTCGCGAACTCGTTATCCAAGCTGCCGAAATTGAACCGCAGGCCGTAAGTTACGTCGTCGTCCCGATTTAGCATTTCCTCTCTGAGCGGCACGTCGAAAAAACCCTCACCGCTCGCCGAGAGTTCAGAGGGGTCGAAATTGCGATTGGTCAGTTTCATTTTGGTGCTCCGCCTTTTCACGAGAATTTGGCCGAAGTCGTTTCCATCTTCATGGCAGAAATCGAAATCGACGCTTCGTCCTTCGCATTTTCTTGGTAAAGCTGCGTGAGATGCCACTTCACTTCAACCGGGCCGTCCCCACCGCCGGCTCGACTGGAGGGCTTTTCATCGGCCGATGCGGGCCGCGGTAGCAGACGCTGCACAGGTCCATGATCTGGTTGGCAGCGATCTTCGGGCAGCCGGCAGCCAGCTTGAACCGCAGGTCCACCATGTTGGCGTCGGCGGCCTATGTCTCGCGTCGGACGCTAGATTCGGCTTTGTGCCGCGCAATGAAGGGCGCAAATGAGCGCGGCGGTCCTTCTGTGGAGCTATATGCCAAAGACCGCGAACAAAAGAACTGCGCCGGCGAGTATGACGCTCACAACTGCACCCAGCGCGCACACAATCTCGATCGCGTCAAACTGCATTGGGCGACTCTTGTAGGCGATGCTCGTTGCCTGTGATGTCGCCGTAGATGGATGCGGGGCACGCTGGGGGAAATTATCCATTCGGCTTGTTGGCAGGCGCCAACAAATCTTTGGCAGATGCCGACAACTAGCGCGCCGGCACAGTAGCGCCAGCGTCCAACTTGCCATCGAGCAAAAGCGCGAGAATGACTTGCCGGCGGACGGCATCGAGACTGCCGCCGCGCTCGGCCGCTTCGAGCAGGAGCGCGGGCCGCGCTGTGCGGCGGGGCGCGGCCGGGGCGGTCTAGCGGTGCGAGAGCCGTGTCGCCCATTTGATTTATCGCAGTTTCAAACCGTCGCGACGCCGATAAGCTCTCGGTGCCGGATATTCGACTACCGGGGTGGGAGGCCTTTCATGGCGAAGATCCTTCTGGTGATCGGCGTCATCTTGATGTTGTGGTCAGCAAGTGCGACGGCGCAAGGAAGGTTGACGGTAGGCCAGTGCGTAGCCGACCTCAGGAGGCTGTGCCCAGATATTCAACCGGGAAACGACCGCCTCCGAACCTGCATGAAAAAGCACATCCAGGATGTCTCATCTGCATGCTTAAAGACCCTTGCAACGTTCGCTGAGGCTCGCGGGTCTCGTAATGATTGCAGCGCCCACCTTCGGAAACAGTGTGCGAACGTCGACCGTGGACAGTTGGGGGTTTGCCTGAGGTCCGCTGTCGCCAGCCTGAGCGATACTTGTAAACACGTTCTTGCGCGAGCGGTCCGCCGCGCTCGCTCACGGTGACCAGCGACGAACCTTGCGAACCATCGCCCATCCGGAGCACGATCGGCGGCATGGCAAAGCACGCCTCAGCAACGGCCCCCATAGGGATGGGCTATCGGTGCGACCAGATGCGCCATAGCTGGGGAAAGCAGCAGCGATGCGACTAGATGACCCATCGCCAGCAAAATCGACAGTTGTAGTTTGAGGTGGCTACGTCAAGACTGGAGGGGGAAAATGCGACTATCGATTATGCGTCGCCACGTCGCAATCGCGTTCGCCGCCGGGGGTCTCGCGCTTGCCGCGACCGGCGCTGCGCACGCCCAGACCTTTCCGCTGCCGGGAAAGCAGGTCCGCATCGTGGTCCCGTTCCCAGCCGGGGGACAGGCCGACGTGCAGGCGCGTGCGATCGGTCAGAAACTCGCGGAGTCGCTCGGCGTCTCGGTGATCGTGGAGAACAAGCCTGGCGGTTCCACTCTGCTCGGCTCGCGTGAGGTGCAGCGGGCCGCACCCGATGGCCATACCTTGCTCTACACCATCGCAACACACGTGCAGCTACCGCACCTCTACAAGAACCCGCCGTGGGACGTATTTACCGACTTTACTCCGATCACCGCCGGAGGGCGGGGCGCAACGGTCCTCACCGCGCACGTCTCCGCCCCATTCAACAATGTCGCCGAGCTCGTCGCCTATGCCAAGGCCAACCCCGGCAAGCTCAACTACGCCTCGTTCGGCTCCGGTACGACCTCGCATCTCAACGGCGCGCGGTTCCGTCAACTCGCTAGCATTGACATCGTGCACGTACCCTACAAGGGCAGCGGCGAAGCGATGAAGGATCACTTGGCGGGGGTGGTCGAGCTGTTCTTCGACGGGCCGACGACCGCCATCTCCAACGCGGCGACCGGCCGCGTAAAGCTGATCGCCGCCGCTGTGGAGACGCGCATTTCGGCGCTTCCGGACCTGCCCACCATGCGAGAGCAGGGCTATGACATTGGCATGTGGGGCTATCTGTGGTTCTGGGGGCCGGCCAGAATGCCTCCCGCAATCGTGGACGCGGTCTACGCCCATCTCGCAAAGGCGATTCAAAGCCCCGAAATCAGGGAACTGTTCGCAAAGGGCGGCTCGGAAGCCTCGGGCATGCCGCCCGCCGAAATGGCGCGCGAGGTCAAGCGCCTCTACGAGCGTTGGGGTGCGGTTATCCGCGAGGTCGGGGTGAGTCTCGAACCGTAGTCAGAATTTGCCATAATAGGAATCGGCGTTGCGGATCGTCTGATCGGCGGTGAGCCGGGCGATCGTACCACGGTGGAACGCACCAAAATCACTGATGCCTAGATCGGGATCGCCTGGCTTGTCGGGATGTTGGGGGCCGACGAAATGCGCGAGTTCGTGGATCATTCCATATGCGAACCCATCCTCTGAGAGCGCGCGCCCGCGCGGACAAATGTAGATCGAGTTAACCGGAAGATCGCTTCCGTCGAACTTCGCATTGGGGTCACGGATGTCGAATCCGCCGGCTGACGTAAAGAAGAACGCGCCGACGGAGCTTTCGGGCGGCTCGTTGACGGCCAGGAACATTCCCCTCGGAACGACGTTGCGCAATAAAATTACCCAGGTTGCAAGGGGTCTTTCAATACTGCCCCCGGCCCCGCTGTGGTTGGTCGCGCACTTGGCCTGGGCGACACTCGCTATAGGGTTTCCGGCGCCGGCTGGCGGCCCCGATAGCGGGGCAAGTGCGAACCACCACTGGGCTCCATTGGGGCCGGAAAGAACAGCGTGCGCGTTGGCTCATCGTCGATGGCATCGCGGGCGATGACAAAGTGCGTCCCGTGCTTCGACCGGCCTCGCTACCGCCGTAGGGAGGAGCCTCGCACGTCAAAATCATTCATAGAAATTGTGGGCAAGCGCGAGCGCGACCGCATACGACACGTCCACGTCGCGCGTGCGCATGGGCCATTGAACGTGGATGTGAGTCTTATGTTCGTAGTCTCGTCCCGGATTCTTTACCCGCTCCGTCAGAATGCGTGGCGTCTTCACACCCCCACTGTCCCACTGTTCCTGATTGTAGATGAGGGCTTCCCAACCGATCTCCTCCCTAAAGGCGAGAAATCGAGCGACGAGGTCGTCGGCGATGGAGCATTCGGAGTCGCGCTCGGCGAGGAGGAAGATGTCGACGGCTCGACCCTCCACGTGGGGTCCCTCCTTGTCTTTGTCGCCAGGCTGGGTCTGTAGCCGGGGCAAACCCTGCAAAATGGTGCTCAGGATCTCCGGCCCTTCGGCTCTCAATGTGCGACGCGCGGATTGAGCCGCGCGATAAATCGTCGCCACCGCTCATTTCTCCGCTTGCTCGACCAAGGTGAATAGGCTGCCAGAAGGCGGGAGTCGAGAGGCGCTCACCCTATTTGAGACTCTCAGCGTGTCAGTTCGTACGCGCGGCGGGGAACGGCGCCAGATCGATCGGCGCGGGCCGCGGTCTCGGCGAGCCTGATGTCAGGATAGGCACAGGTGTCCTATATCCGCGCCAAAGGGCCAGTGAGCCTCAGCGGCTTTCCCTTTCAGAACGCCTCACGGCCTGACTTTCCTGCGTGCCTTACTTGTGGAGGAAGCCGGATGGAATCCGACTGACGTATACCGTTGCGGGAATCGCCGGCCAGATACCCGACGCCCGGCGCGCGCTCAGCCCAGGGGGTGCCGGGGGGTCGCTCGAACAGATCGGGGGCCAACAAAGGGCACCACCTCGTCGACAAAGAAGCAAACCCGCCGACAGCCCGGGACAGTAGCACCCGCGCGGCGCTGCGAAGCCAGCCCTCAAAACGTATTAATCAGAACTGGTGGACACTCAATACCAGCAACACACCGCCGGCTAGCCTATTCCAGCGGGTGCCACGGGCTCGGCTCCTTAGCTCAATTCGCAAGGCTTCCTACCCGGCCCAATCGGCACCACGTTATCGGTTAAGAGCCGGCAGCGCCTTGGGGCGCTCGTATTCCGCAACGAACAGCGCGTCCAACTCCGCATCTGACAGCTTGTCAAACGCGCCGGGCTGGCCCTTCTCAGCCCGTTCGGGCAGCGATCCTGACCGCCTCGAAGATCGGTCCAGCACGAGCTTGGCGGCGGTCTGTACCACCCGACATCCTCAGCGATGTTGTTGCGGCTGAGTGCTGTCGGACGCATAGTGTGTTGCTTGCCGATGCACAAGCGAGGGAGGAAAGCAATGATCTCACGTCGACTTCTCGTTATCGCAGCCTTGGCGCTGGCCTTGGTGAGCTCCTCTGCTATTGCGACTCTCGCCCGCGCGCCGGAGGTTCGTACCGCCAAACTGGATGAGACCTTGCGCCAGCTCCTTGAGGGGCGCAGCACTCCGGGCATTGCCGTTCTGATCCTTCAGGACGGACAGCCGGTCTATAGTCGTAGCATGGGCGCCCGCGAGCCGGCGGTACGCCAATTGCCGAGGACGACATGTTTCGCCTCGCGTCCATGACGAAGGCCGTTACCTCTGTAGCCACCATGATCCTCGTTGAGGAGAGCCGTATTGGACTCGATGATCCCGTCAGCCGCTATCTGCCGGAATTCTCGAGCTTGAAGGTGCTGGCAGCCGACGACGGCAGCGAGACGGCTGCGACCAGGCCACCGACCATTCGCGAGCTGCTGACCCATACGTCGGGGCTGTCGTACAATTTCATGAATCGACCACGGGTCGTTGATGCATACCGAGAGGCGCGTGTTACCGACGGGCTCGATCAACCCAACGTGACGACGGCCGAAGCAATGAAACGCCTTGCCTCCGCGCCGCTCGCGTTCCAGCCTGGGACCAGTTGGCACTATTCGCTAGCAACCGATGTGCTTGGAGCAGTGGTCGAGAAAGTTACGGGAGACACCCTCGGCGCATTCGTGACCGAACGAATTGCGAGGCCACTCCGGATTGAAAGCTGGGTGTTCAGCGCGCCGGAGGCAGTGCGGCCGCGCTTTGTGCCAGTGACACGACCCGCGCAGGTCACAGGCGCGCTCGGAACGGGTTTTGTCGCTGTGCCGGCCGCTGAGGACCTGCCGTTTCCACCGACCAAGGGCACAGCTTCGCTTGACCCGAACCGTGTGTTCGCTCCAACCGCCTACCATTCTGGCGGGGCTGGCATGAGCGGCACGCTTGGGGACTACGCGCGCTTCCTGCAAATGCTCCTCAATGGCGGGCAGCTCGATGGCACGAGGATTTTGCGTGCCGAGACGGTTCAGCAAATGACCCAGAATGCCACAAGCAGTATGCCAACGCTTCGCGGGCCCGGTTGGGGCTTTGGTCTAGGTTTCGGTGTTGTCACTGATCCAACTGCGGCTAAGACAGGTCTCCCAGCTGGCAGTTACGGGTGGGGTGGAATCTATGGAACGCAGTTCTGGATTGACCCAACGAACCGCGTCGTTGGCGTAGTGATGACGCAGACGGCAATTATCGGCTCCGGCCCGATCGCAAATGCGGTCAGGGAGGCATTCTACGCGGCCGAGTGAACATCCGGGCCTCTCTCCACCGACTGCGAGCAATGCAAAAAGCGCGTCCCGACATTGATCGGCAGGGACGCGATGCAATGGCCGGAAGAACAAGAGCGGAGCATGGTCCTGCACTAATCGCCGAACTCCTCGAGGGAAGGAGAGGACCAACAAGAAAGACCTCGAAGTCTCGATGAACCGGCTCCTCGCCGCGGACAAGATCCACACAGGCACGACCGACCGACGGTCCGCCCTCGAAGGCCAAGAAGTGCCTCTCCCTGGCCCAAGCCCGATGCGCGGCGATGGGACTGCGCAAGGTTAGCTGAGCCCTAAGGAGGTTAGCAGATGGAAAGTCTTCCATCTTTCCATCTTGCTATTAGGGTTCGCAGGGTAGTTGGAAGGTAGTTGGAAGGGGCGCGGTCGTTGCGCGCTTGCCGAGTTGGCGGTCGGCCTCGGGGCCAATACCGCCGTCGTCGAGGTGTAAGGCGATGCAGGAATGATGGAGGCCCGGGCGGCGTCCAGCTCGCGCTTGCAGTCCTGCACCGACTATGAACAATCAGGCGGATGCCGTGACTCTTTTGGACAGGGGGCGACCAGACCATGCGGACATCACCAATCGGACGCGAAGCGCATGCCACCGGTATGATCATCAGCGCCTTTGTGCTGGCGCTCGTGGCGTCAGAGGGCCACGCGCAGTCCGGGCCATTCGCCGGCATGTCCGGATCTTGGGCGGGAAGCGGCACGATCGGGATGTCGAACGGCGCACGTGAGCGCATCCGTTGCCGCGCGTCTTACGCGGTCGGCGGTGGCGGCCGTAGCCTGACACAGCATCTGCGGTGCGCCAGCGACAGCTATACGTTCCAACTGGCGAGCGAGGTCCAGTATTCAGGCGGAGCCATATCCGGCAGGTGGAGCGAGGCCAGCCGCGGGGTCGGTGGCGAGCTGTCCGGCACCGCGCGGGGATCCGAGATCCGGGCGAGAGCTGACGGTCCAGGTTTCGCCGCCAATTTGGCGCTTTCGACCCAAGGCGATCGGCAGTCGGTCTCAATCCGGGCCAACGGCGGCGACATCACCCAGGTTTCGATTTTGCTCAGTCGACGGTGAGCACTGCCGTTCACTGCCCTTGGCCCAATCACAAATCCGGCTTGGGTCCAGTGTGTGTCGCTATGCGTGCCCAAGAACGAACGAAGGAGTCTCGCTCAATTTTTTTTGCCCCCCGCAACCCAATCAAAGGGCGTTTTCGCAAACTTGAATTGTTGATTCTAAATCAAAAATCTTAGCCTACTTAATGATTTTGCGGGCACGGTCGGCAAGGTTTTTGTCGACGCCCCGGTTGGCGAGCGATTTCGGATCACCGGGTTTCTCAAAACCCGGTGCTTTGATCGCTTGTCGCCGCCGCCCTTCGCCAGCTTGCCGGCCTTGCGCTCGGCGTCCATGATCTCGGCCAGGCGACGCTCGGCGCGCGGTCCCGATCGTCTACGGCGAGCGCGACGTGAGCGCTGGCCACGCATTCCGGGGAGAGCGCTCGATGTACGGCAAAATGTGAAGCTCACTGGTGCGTTATTTTGAGTCGCTAGTTTAGTGCGCGCGCAGCAGATCGGCAATGAAGTTGCTGGCTTCATCGGTGGCGGCACGAAGCGCCGCAAGGGCGCGGGTAACATCGGCACCGATGGCCGGATCGATGAATTCGACCGCCTCAGCAGCGCGTGCAACCCGAGCGGCGCCAATCACTCGGGCCGAACTCTTCAACGTGTGCGCCAGCGCCGGCAGCGCCTCGACCGGCGCCGCCTGCATACGCTGCAGCAGCAGATTTGCCTGCTGCCCGAACAAGTGCAGTAGTTCGCGTTCCAGGCTCTGCTCGCCGAGGGTCGTGCGCGCGAGGTGCACGAGATCGATCGGCCGCTCGATCGACGCGGGCCGGGAAGGTCGTTCGCCGATAGCGGCCGAAAGCTGTGTCATTTGCTCCTCCCGGAAGCCATTGATCGTCTGGTGTTGACGGCCGATTTTGCTCGGCATCGAGCATTCCCTCAGCCCATACCATGATCTTACGCCCCCCACGTCTCAGGCACCGTGAGTAGCGGCACCGTCCGGCCGGGAACATAAGGGCTTCTACGTTACGCCACGCTGTCGGCGGGATTACGGTTTCGCAAAGTTGTTTTGCGGCGCAATACGCGCGCGCACACGAGGGAGCGGGGATTAAAACGCGTCGCAATACGGATGTTCTGGTGAAGTTTTTGGCCCCCCCTGGCCCCGGTTTTGCGTTTGTTCCGCTGTTATATCGCCCCCTATTGCGTAGGTCGTTTGTGCCTACCCCGGTTCCGAAAACCATAAAGTTTCTATAGGGTTTTCTGCTTGGGTAGTCGCCTGTGCCTAGGGGGCATATGGCAAGTATTAAATGTAGTGCAATAGTCTAAAGCTATTAGACAACTGATGCGGTTACGAAAAGCGTTCGACATCTCTACCTATGTGAAGCTTTCTCAGTATCATTCTACCGAAAGCCGCCATAGAGTTGCTGTAGCTGCGATTAGGCGGGGTCTGGCCGACGTCACCGCTCGGGAAACTGGCAGCAATCAAGCCTTCGGCAGGCATTGCAACTCAATCCGGCGTCGCGTCCGACGCCGGCCCGTGCCCGTTCACGCAGCGCTGCTGCGCAAAAACAAGACATACCACGATAACCCAGGTGCGTTCTCGCTCGGTTGGAGCCGTGCGAGGCGTTCAGCAGTTTTATCGCCGCAACACGCGCGGCAGGAGGGGCTAATGACGATCATCAACTTCGAGGATAAATCCACCGGTGACGAAGATGCTCTAACGACGAGCACGTCCGGCGAGCTGCTGATCAACTTCGGAGACTTGACGACCACCGGCGACCTCGCCAACGGCATCTTTGCCGACGCAGACGATGTAACGGTCCGCAATTTCGCAAACATAGAGACGTCGGGTCTGGGCGCAGCGGGCATTTACGTCTCAGGGGAAAACGCGCGGATCGAAAACTACGGGTCGGTACACACCACTGGCGACCCTACAGCGGACTTCTCTTTCTTTTCCGAAGGCCTCTTCGCCGAAGGAAATGGGTTCTACGTTGCCAATTTCGGCAGCATTCTGGTCGAGGGAGACTCCGCGACCCCCCTGGTCGGCGCTGGCAACGACGGGGTCGCCGTCAACTATGGTGAAGTGGATAGTGACTCTTTCAATTCATCAGTCATTGCCGCTATTGGCGATAGGTCGCAGGCGATCAATGCGGGGCTGATCACAATCCGCGGCGACGACAACGCCGGGCTGTTTGTGCTGGGCGAAGATGCCAGTGGGCTCAATAGCGGAGAAATTGTAGTCACCGGCGAATCTACTACCGCTGTGGAAGGCGTGCTTTTCAATACGCACATCACGAACACGGGTGAGATCCATGTGATGGCCGATAGCAGCGCCGGAATGGGAGGCTTCGGCGATGGCCACGAGGTTAGCAATTTCGGGTTGATCGACATGCATGGGAGCTTCACAATTGGCATGGAGGCGCGTGGTGGCGGTCCGTTTGAGTTGGATGGGTTCGATCTTGAGGTGCTAAACGCCGGTCGTATCACCACCGAGGGTGAATTCGCCATCGGAGTGGCGCTCGGTATGAGCCCGTTTGGATTCCCTCCCGCTGAGGGCGGCGAGATCACCAATAGGGGGACGATCCAAACCGAAGGCGACGGCGCGGCGGGCATTGTCATGATTGGTGATGACCATCACCTGACAAACAGCGGCGGGATTACGACCGATGGCGGCGCTTTCGTTAGCGCAGTGCATGGCGAATTTCATGCCGTGGGCGTGCTCGTGTCGGGCGACCATGCGCAGGTGATCAATACCCGCACCGGCGTCATTACGAGCGAAGATGCGGATTCGGCGGCGATCGAGTTGAACGTCCTTGTGCGGGGCGGTCTGACCAATGCCGATACCTCCGCAAGGCTGGAGAATTTCGGCCGCATCGATGGCGCGGTCGCGGTTCTCGGCGGTGACGGTCAAGAGACTGTAATCAACCACGGGCGGATCGTGGGAGATGTCGATCTTGGCGGCGGCGACGACACATTCGTCTTTGCCAAGGGCGGCAGCGTCGCTGGCGATGTCTTTCTCGGCGACGACGATGATCTCGTTGTCGTCGAGAACGGCTCCGGCACGACGGTGATCGCTGATTTTGAGACGGAGGCCACAAGCGGCGACCAGATCGACGTTTCGGAGTTTTTTTCGAGCTTCTCGCAAGTCACGGCGCACAGCCATCAGCAAGGAAATGACGTGGTCATCAACCTTGATAAGAACGATACGCTCGTGCTCTTGAACGTGCACCTCAGCGACCTGACCAATGGCGATTTTATATTGGTGTGACCGCCGGTTACTCCGCCTGCACTCTCCTCGCATTCTCTCCGGATGGCGCGTTACCGCGCCATCCGGCAGCAAGTGGAAAACATCCCGTCGCAGGCACAATGAGCCAGTCTGACGGAATGCTTTCTGCCAGGGTGAAGGTAGTTTGTTGCGGCTGGCGGGCGACATCTTCCCAGTTTCGCGAGAGATGCGGCGACCGTTGGCTGTCGACCACCTTGCTTTTAGTGCAGGACTATTTCGCCGGCATCGCGATCCAGCGTTCAATGTTTCGAGCGCGATATCGATCTGGCGCGCGCGTGCAAGTTCGCCACGAGCCGCGCGCACCTCGCGACGCAGTGCGAGCGCCGTGAAGATCCCGAGCTCCTTCATCTGCGCGGCCGTCGCCTGCCCGACGCCATGAAACCGCTCTACCGGCAGCGCCTCGACAAAACTCGGTCCCATCGCGGGCGTGATCACAAAGAGACCATCGGGCTTGTGATGGTCGGAGGCCAGCTTGGCGAGGAATTTGTTGTACGAAACACCCGCGGGCGCTGTTAGTTGGGTCTCAGCGCGGATTTTCGCCCGGATCAGTTCCCCAAAGAGGGACTTGATATAACCTGAAGATGCTCACGCATTATCTCGGCTCCGGGCTCGTCATGCATCCGCAGCTCTGTACTTTGGCGGCTCAGTTCGCCCGCGGTATCCATGGCGCGGCCCATTCATCGTTGCACCATCAAACTCTGCAAGATTGCCTCTAATTGGAGCGCATCGCGCTCGGCCTCGGTCATCGGGCGGTCGAACGCCTCCGCGATCTTGAGCGTACTCCTCCTCTTCAAACGTGCAGGCGGCGGGCGCTTCCTCTTTTGCGGGACCTGTTCGCGGGCGAGTGCTGTAGCGGATGCCACCAAGATTTCCCGCTCGGCCGCAAGCCAATGCTGATCGGCTTGGCCGTGCACGTAGCCACATGCGGTCCAGATTTCATACGCCCGCTCGCGAATGCGCTCTTCCAGGCTCGGATCCATGTCGGACAGTCCTATAGGCTGGCTGGCATTGGTCTTCGTGCGCTTTGTGCCGGCTCGCTGCTTATTATTCGCTCGTCAAAGCAAAGTTGCCGCTGATCCGCGCGCAGATTGCTCTGGCTTCACGAGCTGCGACGGGCGGTAACTCCGGTATGAATCGTTTGACGTACCAAATTGCTCTGCTACCCAGCACCGTGGACCGCGTCATCTCCACGGCTGCAAGATTTTTGCATCCCGGCGCGTGCGCCCGCACCCAGCGGGTGCATTCGGCTTCTAGCAATTGGCGCGTTGTCTCTGGCATTTGCTCGGGCATGAGCAACCTCTCTGTTCGGGTCGCCCGTAAACGCCAATGGTTAACGGATCGTAAATGAGCGACCCAGAACCACCGTCATCTGATGGTGTCTGACGGTGATGGAGGTGCCAGGATACCGATGGAGGTGCTAAGATACCGATGATTGCTGAGTGGCCCCGCCCGCTGGATCATGCCGGCGGCCGGCCGACGCGGGGTCATTCTTGCGCGCGTGCTTTTTTTGGGGGCGCCATTTTTTCGTTTAAATGGACTCGCTCGCCTGAAAACTCGCTGAGCACACCGTCGCGCTCGGCGCCGAACAGCTCGATCACCTGAGGGGTCGACCACGGCAGGCCGCCGCCGATGGGGGCCGAGACCCCGGCACCCTCTGGGCTGAGCGCAATTCCTGGGGGCCGATACAATACTCGCCAGTGGGATCCGCAGAATTCAACGGATCGTTGGCAGCGAATGCGTAGGGATTGCTCGAAGATGCTGTTCGGCTGATGAGTAGAGGGTCACGGCTGAGGAAGCGTCCTATGATCGGGTCGTAGACGCGTGCACCCAAATGCGACAGGCCAAATTCGGCAAGTGCATCGCCCCCAGTTCCACTGGTAATTGGTGTATTCTCGCGTGCCGGGTGGCGCACCCGTTGACGTGGGATAGCCAAATGGGTCGTAGTCAACATCCTGAGTGAACTCTCAGCCCTTTATGCGGGGGGGTAAAAAAATTGAGTGAGGGTGTTTGAGAGAATTAGACAGCCGCACATTGGGTCGAGCAGGCTTTTCATGCTGGCACCTCAGGCTGCCGCCGCGCGTGCAGCACGGTTGGAGGCTAGGATTTCCGCGTATTCAATCGCCTCGATAAGGCTGCGCTCGTTGGCGATCCCCTTGCCCGCGATGTCGAAAGCCGTGCCATGGTCGACGGACGTGCGGATGATGGGCAAACCCAGGGTGATGTTCACGCCCGAAAGGTCCTGCCACTTACCCGTCTCGGGATCGATCTCGAACCCTAAGAGCTTCACCGGGATATGCCCCTGGTCGTGGTACATGGCGATCACCGCGTCATACTGGCCGGCGCGGAGCTTGACGAAGATCGTATCGCCGGGGATCGGGCCAACTATATCGTGCCCGTCTGCCACGGCCTTGGCGATCGTCGGCTCCGAGACGTCGATGTCTTGCCGACCGAACAGGCCACCCTCACCGGCATGGGGGTTGAGGGCGGCGACCGCAATGCGGGCGCGGGAGACGCCGAGGCCGAGCAGGGCCTCATGGGTGAGGTCGATGACCTGACGCAGGCGCTCGGGTGTGAGACGCTTCGGCACGTCTTCGAGAGCGACGTGCGTGCTGACATGGCTGACGCGCATGTTGCCGTGAGCGAGCATCATCACGGAGCCCCTCACGCCGGTGAGCTCTGCCAGCATTTCGGTATGGCCGGGATAGTGATAGCCGGCCTTGTTGAGCGCCTCCTTGTTGAGCGGCGCGGTGACGATTCCGCCGATCCGCTCGGCCTGGGCGAGGCGCACCCCGCGCTCGATGGCAAGGTACGCGAAGCGTCCCCCATCGGCCGAGAGTCGGCCCGGCAGGATGGGCTCGCCTTCGGAACCAGCCTGCAATTTGCAGAGAGAAGGCCAGTCCTTGTCCTCGGCCTGAACTTCAGGAATTTCGAGTTCGGGCCCAAACTGTGTTCGGGCCTGCTCCAGCGAAAAATTGCTGCCGATCACCATCAGCTTGAGGTGACCTGCCTCGATCCGGTCCCGCAGCCGCCGAGCGGCTTTGACGATGATCTCGGGTCCGATCCCAGCCGGGTCGCCCATAGTGATGGCAAGGTGTCGTGGCATTATCGCTGGGGCCTCCGCACGTTCGCGCCGTCCAGGTGGAGAAGATCGCGCCAGATCTCGGGTCGTCCGAACGCCCCGGATTTCGAGACGACCTCGACGCTGTCCCAGCGCCCGCCGCGCAGCCTCGAATAGGGCAGGCCGGGCTCGATCTGACCTTGCACTTCGAGCGCTGTCGCTTCAAGCGCCGCGCAAAGACCGCGCAGGGTTTCGCCGCCCGCCACGACAAGGGTGCCCGGCCGCGGCACCTGACGCGTCAGCCGCGCGAGTTCGCTGCCGATCCGTTGGGCGGCTTCGCCCCGGCCCGAGCCCGACGGGAGATCAAGGCTCGCCATGGCGACGCCCGTTTTCCTGAGAAGATGTTCGAGACCGGCCGCGCTGTCAGGCCCACCATCCGAAAGCCTGAGGTAATACGGGCCGCAAGACTCGAGCTGGCTCACCGTGACCGCTTGGTCTGATCCGAAGAGACCGAGGACCGGTCGCCTCAGAGCGGCCATCGAGGGTGCCTTCCTTTCGCCCGCCAGTGCCTGGGCGAGCCCGGCGCTGCCGCACCACAATACCGGGCCGTCAGTCGTTGCTCCGAGCTTTGCGACGCGGCGCAAGTCATCATCCGTTTCGGCATCGTAGACCGTGATGCCGGGCTTCAATGTCTCCCCGGCTTTGCCCAAGACCGCCGGCAGGCCGGCTCGCACCATTAGCGCACGGATATCGGCTATGGCCGACCATTCCCCACCAGCGGTCCTGCGCCATTGGACGCCGTCGCGCATCACACGGTCTTGGTAGGGGAAGGCCGGGGCCAGCACGCAGTACCGAAACCCCCCGCCCCGCAAGCAAGCAACGAGTTCGGCCACGACGTGCCCGCGCAGAAGGCTGTCAATCTTCTTGTAGGCAATCTCCGCGTCGACAAGGCCCTTCGCCAACTGCGCCGTCCCCGCGACGGCCTCCCTTTCTCCAAGCTCCCGCGTGCCGCTGTCGAGGGCGGCGCTTGGCGGCAGGTCGAGGGGGATAGCTCCAGACCAATAGACCGGGACTGGGCCGACCAGCCCAACGAACTCCGCTGCTGTATCTAAGGCCCCGGTGAGATCGTCGGCAATGAGCCGTAGCGCCGTCATGTCGGCCAGCTTCCCCCCTGACGATGGCCTTTCAGGCCGGTATTCGCCAGCGGGCTGGCCGCGCGGATCTTTCGCATCCGATCCAGTCGGCTCACGACATTCCGGTCGGCATCGCGCGGCCTGGCCGCCCCGCACATCCCGGTGTTCCCGCCTTGAGCAACGATCTTCATGCCATGTTCGCAAAAACGGACTCGACAGCCGCGATCCTCTTCCGCAGGATCGGCGCGCGAATATTTGATTTAGAACCAAAATTCAGTTTGTGAAAGTGCCCCGGATTGGGGTGCGGGGGGCAAAAAATTGAGCAAATTTACCGAGGTTTATTCCCGTCAGCGGTTGCGCGCTCGGAGCCCGGCCATCCTATTTTTTCCCAGGGTCGCAACTCCAGTTCGGCGTGGAGAATGCGGCGCAGCCGGGACCATTCGAGGCAGCCATGGGTGCAGGCCATGCGCGCGATGCGCCGAGCGCAAATGCCCTTTGGCTGGATCTTGAGGCCGCGGCCAATGGCGAGGAAGCTGATGGACGCGCGAAGTTAAACCGCCTCGCCGGAGTTTCACGCGCTATGCCGCAACGACCATGCCGTGATCGTCTAACGCGCGATGATCTGCGAAGAGGCGGACACGATGGGGCGAGAGTCGTCGAGGGAGTGGCGGCCAGTCAGGTGTCCTTGCACCACGAGCATACCGACCCCCATCACGACAGCGGTCGCTCCGCTCAGGATCCATCCAATGATGGCGAGGTTCTTGCGGTCGGCCATAGCATCTGCAACTCTTGGAGATCGAGACGTGCTTCGTGCTGATCTACAAATCGAAAATTCCTCTTGAGTCGCGGACCCGGTGGCGAGGAATCCGTCGCCATTGCGGAGGTCTCTGCTCCGGGTCCAAAACTGAGAAGAACTCAGCCTGAGCATCACTTCGGGGCATTGCCCCGAGGGCGGACCTCGATTCGGGGGGCTTTGACTGCCGCAGCTCGCAAAGGCTACGGCTGAAAAGCCCCGGGGCGGCCGCTTCTCCTTTCACGGCCGCGCCAGGGCGCTTCACGGCTTCGACGCATAGCCTGCGTTCTTGAAGATGGCGCATTCATTGCGACGCCCAAAATCTTTGGCGGACGGTGTGGCTTTCAGCGCCGCGGCCAGCCGGCGGCTGCCACGCTGCTGCGCCAGCCAATCGAGTAACGGATAGAGCGCAACCGCCAGGATCGCGCTCCACAGCGCGACAGTCAGGAAGGGGCCGAGCACCTGCAGCGACCAATATCCGAGCAGGCCGAGGAGGCCGATCAGGATCACAGCATCGACTGTCGTCGAGCCGAACGGTGTCGGAGCAGGAATCTGATCATTCTCCGCTGGCATTTGATTGCTCGCTCATTGATCCATGCTTCTGCTCCACCGGAGCTGATCCGAACTTGCCTGTGCCGCCGCAGCCACGTGGAAGCGATTGCGCCCCGGCCACATGCCTCCAAAAACAACGGGTCCGCCACGACACAGTGCGGCTCCCACCGGTGGATAGTCGCTCAGACTACCAGGACGGTAGGAAAATTGAATATGACGACGTCGGCATCACCCGGCTCCCTCTGTTCGGGTTACTGATTGAGGGGCGGGGGGTAAAAAATGAGAGAGTTGTCAAAAAAATTTGTTTTTCGGGTCTGACGCTCGGGTAATGACCAATCGATCTCGCCAGCAGCCTTGCCGCGATACCGGCTGGCGTCGGCCTTCATGACGCTCGCATCCACGGCAAAGCCTTCACCCTTGACCAAGCAAGCATCCATGCAGGCCCGCACCACTGCCTCGAATACATGTCGCAAGAGATCGCTGTCGCGGAAACGCCCGTGCCGATTGACCGAAAAGGTCGAGTGATCAGGCACTTTGTCTTCAAGATCGAGGCGGCAGAACCAGCGGTAGGCGAGATGCAGTTCGACCTCCTCGCACAGCCGCCGCTCGAAACGGATGCCGTAGCAGTAACCCACAATCAACATCCGGATCATCAGCTCGGGATCGATCGAAGGACGACCAATGTCGCTGTAGAACGGCGCCAGCCTCTCGCGCAGGTCTGCCAACACCCGCGTCACCACCAGATTGATCCGGCGCAGCAAATGACCCGCAGGAACGCGACTTTCGAGGTTGAACAGGTAGAACAGCTGGCTCTGACCGCAAGCCTGACGACCCATCATGGCAAACCTCCGCCGCCAAGAATCTCACGCAGACGGAATCACGGTTCGCCGAAAAGCACGAGACCTTTTTCAACACCATCGGTTCAAACCCGGACTTTCCTCCTTGGGGGCCGCACGTCCGCTTCCGCCGACTGCAGACATTGGTCCGGGACGGCAGTCCGTTGGTCAAGCTGCGCAATTCTGCTTAGGGCGTCCGCTCCGGTGGCAGCCTCCTTGAGGAGCGCGCTGGTGCTGGCGGCCGGGCCGGAAAACGCACCCACGGCCAACGTCGGGGCGGCTAGGCGGGCAATGGGGGAAGCCCGGCGCGTCCCGCGCAAGCCCCCAATTTCCCGCCCTGGTGCGCCCGAGCAAATTTTTGGCCGGGAATCGCAAGACGATAACGGCGCCTGCGGCTAAGGGTCATACAGCCGGTCGGCTACGAACCGTGTACGCGGGCACGCAGCCGCTAAGTTCGAACCGTTGGCTGGCCGAGTCTCCAAACCCGTGGTGCCGAAAATGCAAGAGCCGCCGCCCAAGATAGCGCCACTGCGCTTCGGGATGCCTAGTGGCCCGCAGCCTCCCAAGCCACTGCCGCCCGTGCCAACGGATGAACCTAAGTCGCGTCGTCTGTCGCTGTTCCAGCTGACGAACGAGACCTGCAAATGGCCGCACGGCAATTTCCCACCATTCACGTTTTGCGGCCATCCGGTCGAGCTGTTTTCACGCTACTGCCCGCACCATCGCAAGCGCGGCTCGACGAAACCGGCCGTGTTGAAGCTGCCTCAGTTTATCGCACGGTGAGGGGGGCGATGAAGAAGGAGCTTGTGAAGGCGCAAAGCTTCGCCCGCCAGATCAAAGCACCATTAAAAAACCTCGCTCATTTTTTTTGCCCCCCCATCAAGACCGGCTGATTGAGTTCGATGGCCTTTTGCAGCAGCCGGTCGACCGCCTGCTGCAGGTCGGCCCAGTATCCGTCGGGCCAATCGCCATCTTCATCCGGCTGGTAGCGCCCGGTCAGGCCGGACAGGTCCACCGTCTCGGCCTGCGCGTCGAAGGCCTTCCACTCGAGCGGGCGACCTCGAGCGCAAGCTCCGCCTCGCACAACAGTGCCCCCCTCTGACGACTCGGTTAGTCAGGCCCCTAGCGGTTTTGCCAACCAATACGCGCGCAAGCCGCCGGTCCTGACCGAGGAGGATCAGGAAACCATTTCGCTCGGTGTCAAAAACATCGGCAATGGCGTGAGGCATCGATCAGGTAATTAGCTGCGGTCGTTTGGTCGCACGTCTGGAACATTGGATGCAGGGGATGTGACGCCCATAATTTGCACGAGCAGTTCACGCGCCGTTTTTCTTAATGCGTCTCGGGCAGTTAGGAATGCTTCGTAGCGCGGTCGCCACTCCGCCCTGAAGTCGTCTAATATCTTCTGATGGGCAATTGCGTTTGTACCCGCCACTAGCATTTTCTCACCCATCTCTGACCCGAGTTCGCCTAACGATTGGTGTGTGGCAGAGAAGGCGGACACTTCATTCTGTAATTCCGGCAGATAGAGAGCGGCAATTGTATCCAAATCGCTTTGAGGATTGCGCTCAGCGAGCGCTTTGCCCGAAAACGCATTACTACGTAGCCGGCGTAGGTAATCGTCGCAGTCGTGCATAGCCGTCAAAAGTGCCTCCATCTTTACTCGCCGCAGGCTCGTCCATTCGTGCCGAGCCCAATCCTTCTGACCGACCTCTGCCTTGATCGTCTCGACCAAAGCCGTGTTGGCTTGCAGTCGGCGTTGCAGGCTCTCAAAGTCGGCCTTGGTGGCGAGGTTTTCTGCCTTGATCGTCTCGACCAATTCCGTATGGGCCCGAAGTTGGGCGCTCAGGCTGTCAAAATCTGCCTTGGTCGCGAGGTTCCTTCCTCTTGTCTTGAGGTATTTGCTCAGGAACGCGCCGACCCCAGCTGCTATCAGCAGGAGGACGGTTTGGATGAGCAACAGCACCCAGGCATTGCTCAACTGCCTTGCGATTTCGGCGGCGATCTTCTGAATCGTTTCCTGATCCATGTCTTCCAGTCTAACGCGTTGACCGACGTCGCGGGACTGGCCGCAGCCATAAGCCACGCCAGAATTGGTCACACCTGCACAGTCTACCCAGTCTACGCGAGGGTCGAAGCAGCACAATCGCAGTATCGTCCGCCGCGGCGCGGATCACACGCACCGCCGCCCTAGCGGCGGCAAGGCTGGCGACAATACCCTTGCAAACAGCGGCTCACGCCATGCCGTGTCTATTATACGGCCACAACGCCGTCGGCGTCGTTGGCCCTGGATACGCGGAACGTATCCGCGCATTCGTAGAACAGCGGCCAAAGGCGCAAAACGTACTTAGCGTCGACGTTGGGCATTTTGGCGAGTCGGGCCTCGCGCTGCCGGAAAATGCTACCGCCAAGCGCCTAGCTGCAAGGCCGGTAGGGGGCGTTCTGAACCGATTCGGGCGCCAACGTCATATAGCGCACCGTCGAATTGATTGATCGATGGCCAGGACGAGATCGGAACTCGCATCACTCAAGGCGATTGTAGACGGCACGGTGAGACCATTGCGAGGCCGCGATGCCGCTTAACTGTCGCGCGTTTCTGCTCGGTTATCAGTGTGCACTCGACAGGATGCAGCATGAGTTGAACCAAGTGGCTGCCAATATCGAGAGTGAGCTTGATGGCTTCGCGCTGAAGTGCGATCCACGCGTGGCGAACTGAACCGCATGCTCCGAATCAACGCCGCGCTCGATGCCGCTGCCGCTGAAAGAGATGATCGTGTTGCACTGATCGCGATACTGATTTGATTTCGGGCGGCTGCGCACTGCCTCTTGGTTGATGCGGCCCACCACGCGGCTCGGCAACATTCGAGGCAAGCATGTCGACGACGAGGTTGCCCGGCCGCAGCGCCGTTGGAATCGCCGCTCTCCCCCTCCACGCGGCCATCGGGGGCGCTCATGGTTTCCGGCACCCCTGGGGTTCGGCTCACGGTTCCCAGCATCATCCCGACCAGCACCAAAGGCAACCACCATGTCAGCAAACCCGTTCGGGGTTCCGGTGGTGACGGTGCGGTCTTCGGCCGTGGCTTCGGCAGCGGAACGAGATCAGGCGGCGTGTCAATGAGCTCAATCGGGCTGACCAGTACCGTGCGCACTTGCTTGGGCTTGGTGAGTTCGGCGCGCAATTGGTCGGCCCGATCCTGCATTGCTGAAAAGGTGAGGCCCGTGCCTAGCACGCGATAACGATCATCGGCCGTGCCCTCTTGCTTACCCTGATCGCTCTCACCGTCGCCTGTTACGGGGTAGGCAGGTTCAGCAATTCTGGCTTTACGTGGACGCGATACCTTGGCGGTCGCTTGCTTCGATGGTCCCCAATGCAATTGGCTTTTCGGCAAGTAGCGATACCCATCAAACCAGCACTTGCGGCCGTCGATCAATCTCCAAGACTTGCCGCTCGTTTGACATTGGACCGCAGCAGCCGAGCCAGTGCAAACAAGCACTAGCATCGCCGATAACAGGACAGGCGACATTCTCACTTTCGCCAACCATGAGCCGATAGGATCGGGCTCGCGCACTGGACCTCCCTGCGTTAGGCGGTAGTCATCAATCAGACCAGCGCGGGACAATTCGCGAAAGACCTCGGTCGAGCACAAGCAGAGCGGTCGTCAGCGCCCAGGGACGGCGACCATGCATGGCCACTGGACGCTTTCTGTGGTCCCCGATGACGGGGCCGCACCAGCCAATCGAAAGCGACAAAAACGGCGGCACGGGGGCATTTTTGTGCGGGGCGCACCATCTCGAACGGATAATCGGCAAGGCGGTACGGCATCAGCGCTCGCGTTGCAGCCTCCTATTGATCGGCCGTGAAGGCGCATTAGGGGAAAGGGCGTTAACTAACGGGAAACCATAGCTTGGTATGTTCTTGACTATGCTGAATCAGACCGCTGCTGCAAACGTTCGTCCCTTCCATTGCATGATGCCACCGACCAATCAGGCAGACGGACCGGATCCGCTATCTGCTCTGCGGCGGGAAATGAAGCTGTTGCTCGTTGAACAGAACGTGATGCGCATCGAACTGAATCAAAGGCGTGCGGCCGAAAATGAACTACGCGAGGCGAAGGAATCTATTCGTGCCTATGTGGAGCGGGTGGAGCAACTCAGCGTGATGGAAGCCGAAGCGCGAAAGGCGCTGGAATTCTGGCGACGAGAGGCGGAACGCATGGCTCAAGAGAGGCCGCGTTATTCGCGATGGGGTGGAGCTATCTTTTCCGGCCTCAAGAGCCGTTTGGTCGCACTGGGCGCACTTTAGGCCGGCAAAGAATTTCAGGCCTCGCGCTGCACGCTGATCCGCCATCGCTCGCGCTCCTCGATGGCGCACTCTTCGAAGGCGCGTTGCATCGCTTCCTTAGGCGTCGCGCGCCGCGACCGTGAACGGCAGCCGCTCGGCTTGGCGCTTCAGGAGGAAGACGCCCCAGCGGGGCTGGATCACGTCGCGCCCTCGTCCATCGGATCGCCCGCGATCTGCAGCGCCGCTATTTCGATCCGCCCAGGTTCGCGCGCTCGGCCAGCGTGGGCAAGTGACGGTAGGCGGCCCTGGAGATAAGCGGTCGGGCGCCTACAAACTCGCGCCCGTTTACCTTCATTTTTAATTCTGCCGTTAGATTTATCGGAGCAGCGTTACTGCACAAGCTTTCCCAAGCTTGAGGGTCTCCGAGCCGGATGTTGTCTCCTATTCATGCTCGCGCGTTCCGGCCGGAGGCCCGCCCCAATTCTCGGCGAGGCTAAAGCATCGCCGCAGGGTGGCTTGAGGGGGCGCAACGGCGGAGGGGTTCCTATGCCGACACGTCGAACAAGCAACGATGCAATGATCAATGAGTTTTCCGAGGCCTGCACGGAGCTCGCGCGGGCTGCTGTCGCCGAAGCTGGGGCCTGGGCGGAGATCGAGCGGGCGATCGAAGCGGCGCGACACCCGCGACTAATACCCGCTGGCAAATCGGTGTTGCGCTAGCGCCATCGCCCATGCGGATGCGCCAGGCGTGGTGGCCCAGGATGGCCGGCGAGGTGTTGCACCCTGCTGGTATCGAAACTGGAGGCGCCGTGGTGAAGCGGCTCGAGCGTGCGACCGCGTAGCTCGCCATCAGGGTCCGCTGGCCGCTTCAGGTTCGCGTCGTCCGGTGGTCCCCGGCCGCTCCGCGCAGCACCGTATTGGGGGCCATGAACTTCAATCCATGGGTCAAAGGGCTCCTTCAGAACAGAAGCCCAGTGGTCCAAATTGCTAGCATCTGCCTCAATTGCCATTCCCACAGCCGGGTTTCGCCATCTTTAACTCTCGCTGTTGCGTGTGCAAGATCGCGCATGTTGACGGCTGCACAGGATCGGCCAGTTAGGTGGCGTGCGTCACGCGATGCGCGATTTCATCCCAATAATTGAGGTACTTGGAGAAGGTGATCCAAACTCGGCATCCTATTTGTTCTCCGGACTGGCAATCCCACCTCGCACCAAGCCGGGACACCGCGACATTGTGGCTCTTCAAGACAGCGCGCCAGTTCAGTACTATTTGGCAGCTCAGAAAATAGGCCAAAGATCGTTCAGCGGTGCAGCGGCCTGGGGCTGGGCATTACGGCGTAGGTCCTTCATGACAGCAGACCGATTGGGCGATGCCGACGCAGGCTCCCTTCACGGCTTAAGCGAAAGTGCTGCACTGTTCGACGTTCTCCGCAAATCGGCGGACATTGACGTCACTCGGGCTGTTGAACGGCTGGTCCGTAACGAGCCTGATCATAAGCTCTGTCGAATTAATGTTTTGGATTTCGCCTCCCACTTCGGCCTTGATGAAGAGTGTGTCATTGCGACGTTCCTGCATGGGGCGAGGATCGGAATATTCGAGCTGTCCTGGAATGTGCTCTGCCCTGGCTGTGGCGGCGTTCTCGCGGCCAACGCGTCGCTCAAGACCGTGCGTCGCGAGATATATGAATGTGAGCTTTGCGCCGCCGGGCACAAGGTTACCCTCGACGAAATTATCGAGGTTACGTTTACCGTGGCAGCGCGAGTACGCAAGATCGCAGCGCACAATCCGGAAACCCTTCCGATCTGGGAATACTACCGGCAGATTAGCTTGAGTTCGGCCGTCGACCTTCCCTATAACTTTGAGCGCGTAATGGAGGAGGCCATCCTTGATTGGGTCGAACTGCCGCCAGGGGGGACGGCTATGTTATCGCTACCAATCCCAGCGGCACGCGTGGTTGTCTTTGAGCCCGTTACGCACTCGGCGGAATTCCTCAAGGTACAGGGCGAGGAAACGCGGCAGCGCCAGAACATGACGGTGGTATACAACATTGTTCGGGCGCCCACCGGAACTGTGAACTTGCGTCCAGGGCCTTTGCGGCTTTCGCTTGAAAATCGCACTAATGCGCGACTGTTACCAGCAGTTTGGGTTACGGGAGCGGCAGTCCACCGTCTCCTGAGCAAGCGCAGATCCTTTTTAACTGCAAAACGCTTGCTAAGTAACCAGACTTTCCGCGATTTCTACCGTGCTGAAACGCTCGATATCGATCAGCGTCTCAGCATTACGAGCCTCACGTTCCTATTCACCGACCTGAGAGGCTCTACCGCGCTCTACGAACGTGTTGGCGACTTGGCAGCCTATGATCTCGTGCGCGAGCATTTCCAGGTCTTGAGACAGACCGTGTCTAGTCAAGGTGGAGCAGTCGTCAAGACGATCGGCGATGCAGTACTGGCAACATTTCCAACTCCCGATCGCGCGATTGCCGCAGCACTGAATATGCGTGCGTCGTTGCGTAAGCTGAATAAGGAACGCCAAAAGGACGATCTTATCCTAAAAATCGGAATTCATGAAGGACCGTGCCTCGCCGTCACGCTGAATGACCAACAGGACTATTTTGGTCAAACTGTTAACGTGGCTGCACGTGTACAAAGACTTGCAGTTGCGGGATCTATTCTTGCGACGCGGCAGGTAATCGAAAACTCGCAGACATCCACGCTGCTGAAGCGCCGCCACCTCACGCCGGAGGCGAGGAGCGCGGTGCTTCCAGGCCTCACGGGTGAAATCGTCATTTATGAAATCCCCTGAACAGATCGGTCCCAGCCAAGGCTGGACAGAGCGATTGGGGCGATCAGACGCGTTAGCCACTCACATCTGGCCGCCTCATCCGGGCCGTCGACCGCCGTGGGACGGCCCAACGAGCTTGACGTGAACGAACCGCAATCGGTATCGGCTGGCCTCTACCTCGCACCGGACACTAGACTAGCGACCCGGGTCTGGCGGCCAGTGGTCGCGGATCCGGCCCGGCTTTCCGGCCCGACCTTGGCTGCTTTCTGGCCACCAACCCGCCCTGCGTCTCCGGCCGATCCTGGGGAGCTGCCCGAGGACCTTGCCCCCGGGACCGGCCCAGGAACGGCTAAAATCCGGCCTAGGAGCCGACTTAGAGCAAAAATCGACGGGTGCGCAGCCTAGGCTGTTCTAGGCGATGCGGTCATTAGTGACCGCAAATATTGCGAGACGCGACATTTTAAGACCCGGGGCGGCCTAGCCCCACCTAGAAGGCCAGCCCCTGGGAAGGAGGAGGCCCTTAGGGAGGGAATTGATCCTGTTCGCGACGGCTAGGTATACCCCAACGATGCAGCGTCCCGAGACGAAAATTTTGTCTCAACAGGATTGACCGGGGAACTACTTCATCCGCAAGGGGCGATATGTTAATGGCGAGCGTCGCGCAAGCGAACGCCTCGCCCCTTCGCCACTTTGTTCAGAGAACGCGAGTTCGATG